>FWPV01003603.1_pt1 | contig 34706 bp, 21 predicted proteins | sample 2228371 | NCBI WGS metagenome assembly FWPV01 (sample SAMEA103939776, study PRJEB20133) | metagenome | reverse complement strand
TGACCAGAGCGCAACGATGCCGGTGTCGGACTGCGGCAGGATGAACACCCCATTCCGTCGGACCGCCTCGCGTACCGATTCGTTCAGGTCCTTGTAACGCAGTTCGACGACTACGCTGTCGCCTGTGAGGACGCCGGCGGCGACGTCGAGCGGCCAGATGTCGCCGCCCGGGGTGTACCAGTGGCTGCCCTCATCGGCCATGCGCCAGGTTGCGGCGCTCGAGTCCCATTCGGTTGAGCAGGGCCGGCAGACAAATGCCATCCGGGCCGTCGAGTCCACCGGGTGAAACACCAGCCTGACCGCCTCAACCGCAGCCAGGGTAAGCGTTTCAGGCAGTGCAAACCGGCACAGCGCACGGCAACGGTACAGGCTGTCTTCGCCCAAGTACATCTGTTCGCCTGAATTGAGCGGCACCAGTCGGGCAAAGCCGGCAGCACTGTCAACTTGCAGTGAGTCGAACCGGACAGCCGGTACCCGGTCGCGCAAGCCGCCGAACCCGACCGGCGACGTATTGCAGCCGATAACGGCCAGAGCGGCAAGCCAGGTCAGGCGTTTCATCAGGCCTGGGGAAGTTGAGCGAACCGGGCTCTGATATGCTCGGCCAAGCGCCCGTCGGCCGACTGCATTGCCGACCGAAGCGCGTTCATGATGGCACGCGGGCTCGAACGGCCGTGCGCCGCGACGACCGTACCGTTCACTCCCAACATCAGCGCCCCGCCGTGCTCCTCGTAGTCCATCCGGTCAATAAACTCGTGCAACACCGGCTTGGAGAGCCAACGGCGCAGGCGGTACTTGGACTCGGAGTCAAGGTACTCAACCAGTAGCCGAGAGAGAACCTCACCCAGCTCCTCGCCGTACTTAAGGAGGATGTTGCCAACAAAACCATCACAGACCACGACGTCAACCGAGCCGTCTAGGACCGCGTTCCCTTCGACATTGCCGACGAAGTTGAGTTCGCTCTCTTTGAGCAGGCGGTACGCCGCCAGCGTCGCTTCGTTGCCTTTGGTGTCCTCGTGACCGATGTTGAGCAGCCCGACGGTCGGGTTTGCCTTGCGGAACAGGTAGCTCGCTGCGGTACTGCCGATAACGCCGAACTGGAAAAGTTGCACCGGCTTGCAGTCAACGTTCGCGCCGACGTCAAGCACGAGGGTGCTGCCTTTCAGAGTCGGAAAAAGCACCGCGAGTGTGGGCCGATAGACGCCTGGAATCGCACCCAAAGTCGTCAGGGCATAGGCCATCACCGCACCGGTGTTGCCCGCGCTCACCACGCCGCTTACCTTGCCGGCTTTGAGCAGATTCATGCAGACCGCGATTGACGAATCCCGCTTCCGCTTTACCGCTTCAGCGGGCGACTCGTGCATGCCGACAACCTCGGCCGCGGGCACGAGCTCAAGGCGCTCGGAGCGGTGCTGCTCCATCGTATTGATGATGTCCGGCTTCCCCACAAGCACGACCTCAAGCTCGGGAAACTGCTGAAGGGTCAGAGCAACGCCCTCAAGCTCGGCCTGAGGAGCGTGGTCCGAACCCATCGCATCAAGCGCGATTCTCATCGCGATGGCGTCCGGTAGTTCAAGACCGGGATAACAAGGACCGGGAGAAGCTAGCGCTTCTCCTTCTCCTTTTCGATGAAGACCACTTCCCGGCCCGCGTAGTAACCACAGTGCGGGCAGACGCGATGCGGGAGCTTGGGCTCGTGGCAGTGCGGACAGTCGGTCACGGTCGGCGCAGTCAACTTCCAGTGGGTACGGCGCTTGCGACCGCGCTGACGGGAGTGCCGTCGTTTAGGTAGCGGCATCAATCCTCCTGATTGTCAACATGGTTCAATCTGGATTGTAGCGGTATCGGCCCAACTGTCAAGCATACCTCTTGCCTGCCTCTGAGACCGCGCTGACAGATTTGTTGTCCTTGTGTTGGCTGTCCAGGTTCACATTCAGGCAACCTCAAGTCGAGAGTGGATGATGCGGGTACCGACCGTCGGATGACGGGGTTTTGCTCATAGTAGTTAGACGCCGCAGATTGACCGGGCCTGTCACCGGCCTATAATCCACCATCATGAAGCACATCCCTGTCTGTGTAGCTCTTGCGTTGGCAGTTTTTGTCGGGCCGGCGCTGGCCGATGTCAAGACCGAAACATTCACCCGCACGTCGCTGCTGGCCGGCATCGGCAGCGTTGAAATCACCGCCGTCAGCGCGTTTCAAGGCGACATGAAGTCCGAAGCCAAGACCGTCAAGATGGTCGGCGGCGTGGTCGGCGCGCTCGCTGGCAAGCCGCGAAAACAGACCGAGGTGACGCGCCTCGACAAAGACCTCATCTGGGACATTGACCACGGTGCCAAGACTTACACCGAGCGTCCAATCAAGCCTCTGACCGAAGAAGAACTCTCCGGCGTCAAGACCGAGACGAAATTATCAGGCAGTGCGCCCGCCACGCACCACCGGGTGACGAGGTCCGAGTTCAGGGTCGAAAAGACCGGTCGGACCAAAGACATCAACGGCTTTCCCTGTACCGAGTATCTGATGACTTGGGAACTCGAACTGGAGGACACGGTCGAGAAGGCTAGGGTTGGTCAGGTCATGACGTCCGTGTTGTGGAGGACGCCGTTGACCGAGAACTTGAAGAAGGCCCAAACGGTTGAGGCCGAGTTCAGCAAGAAGCTGGCAAAGAAGATGGGCCTCGAAGTGTCGGCCGACCGGCTGCAGAACATGGGGCTCGGGCTTTTGATCACGACCTACGGTGTTGACTCCAAGGATGCGGCCAGAAACTTCGAGAAGGCAGCTAAGGAGCTGGCCAAGGTCGAAGGGTACGCGATTGTCACCGAGATAACGTGGAAAGTGAAGCCGGACTCGGCGGCACCGGCCCGCACCAAGGCGAGCGAGGAAGAGGAGGAGCCATCATCATCCGGCGGCGGCCTGCGGGGTATGCTTGCCAACAAGATTGCCAAGGCGATTGCCAAAGACCAACCTAGGGAGAAGTCGGACGTGGTCTTTTCGTCATACCACGAGGTCAGGTCGGTGACGGTCACCGACGTTCCGTCGTCAGAGTTTGAGGTGCCGAGCGGATACAAGAAGGTGGACTAGGCCGAAACTCTCCAGTCGCGTTCTCTTTCCGGTCTCGGAGCGTCCTAGCGTCTGCGCCTCGGCCGGGCATATCTGAGGCCAACCGAAGCGCGTTCCGAAGAGCCGAGCAGACCGTACGAAAGGTGCACTACGTCAACGCCGACCTGCAGGCCGGCCGCGACCGGGTACTCATAACCGACGCCGAGTGAGAAACCGGACCATGTGCCGACGTGCGGGCCGGACTGATACCCGGCCCTGACGGCAAGACCCTGGTCACCAACCGTGTTGCGGCTTCTGGTCGGCATCGTGACGTACAGCTCGCCACCGGCCGAGACAATCGGTCCGTAGTCCGGATACGCGGACAGGTCAGAAGCAATGAGCACGTGGTTCTGAGAAAACCGGAACTTCAGCGCGATGCCAGTTCGCAGATTGGCCGGTTGGTACTCCCACTGGGCGATGAACCGGCGGGGTGGGCCGATATGCAGCAGGCTTGCTCCGACCGTCAGAAAGCTGGCCGGCCGGCAGATTACACCGGCGTCGAGCGATGCTGAGTGGGCAGCAAAGCTGTAGATTTGGCTGCCGACGTAGCGCACACCAAGCCCGACGCCGAGATTCCCGAGTAACTGCCAGGCCGCACCAGGCCCGATGACCAAGTCCGATAATCCAAATACGCCGGTCTTTTGGCCATGCTCATCGCGGCGCGTGTCGGTCGCGTTCAGATAGGCACCGGCCAGGCCGACGCCTGTCCGCCGGACCGGAGAGACTACAACTCCGGCCGAAGTGTACGTCACCGATTGGAACAGCTTCATAATCGTGACATTGGCGGACAGGTCCTCGTTCAGGGCCAGACCGGCCGGGTTCCAGAACAGAGCATTGGCATCATCGGCGACCGCGGTGTACGCGCCGCCCATCGCTACGGGCCGCGCCCCAACGCCAATCTTCATGAACGTGCTGCCGGTCGCCGAAGGACTGAGCCACGCCCACGCCGGCGCAGCAAGCAGAGCAACGAGAGCCAGACGGGCCATGTTCGAGTATAGACCAGCAAGTTCAGCGGTCAAGCTGCCGAGCCGTCGCTGGGGCCGATATTGGGCCGCCAGAGTACAGACGAGAAGATATCTCGCTACGCTCGCTCCTTCACCCTCACCTTCTTCCGTTAAGAGAGACGGAGGAATTGGGCGGGTTCACTCAAGGGAGAGGGAAGAATTGGTCGGAAGAGAGAAAAGGTGAGGAGTGGTTAACTTCAGAACCAGTGGCCGCCTTTTGTCTCGCGGGTGGGCACAAATCGGCGTTGACAACGAGCGAGACGAGTCAAAGGGCGGAGTAAGAGTGGCCCAGTGACCCAATGGTCTAGTGACCCAGTGGCGAACAGCGAAGGGCGAACGGCGAACGCCGCCACGCGTCGCTGTCAACAAGCAGGCTTCGGCCTGGTTCACTGCACCACGACCGCCGGGCGCGAAGCCGGGGCTCGTTGGTCAGTGCGGGCGCGATGTCAGCGCAGAAGCAGCATTCGGCGCACCGGCCGAGGGGGAACCCTCGTCTTCATCTGCCGCGCCCAAAGCCGCGGCGCGGTATACGGGTGAATCGTATACCGCGCCGAGCCAGAATCTGAGGTCAGTCGAGTTTGACTAGTTTCTTTATTGCGCGGAAGTCGCCGGCACGGAAGCGGCAGTAGTAGATGCCGCGGGCAACGCTCGCGCCGGCTTCGTCGCAGCCGTCCCAAGTGACGCGGTGGTATCCAGCCGGATGCATGCCTTCGACCAATCTCCGCACGAGTCGGCCGGCAGCGCTGTAGATGGCGATTTGCGCCGTTGCCGGCTGCGGCAGGGCGAAGCGGATTACGGTCGAGTTGTGGAATGGCGTCGGCACTACATCGTCAAGTGCGGCGACCGCGGGCAGGCCGCCGGGCTCGGTCACGTCACTCGGCGGACGGACAAAGCAGGAGTCGAGCTTGCGGTCGTTAGCCGGGTTGGCGTCGCCGGCCAGTTCGGTCGAGCAGGAGACGACGTTTCTGCCGCGAACCAGGGCGGTCCAGCTCGGGAAGGTGACATAGGCTCTGGTACCTGGCGCGTGATCGGTGACGGCAACGGCATGGTTGTAAGTGCCGATTCTCATCCGGACGTTGTAGCTCTCGGTCTGGTTGCCGTAGTTGTAGACCGAACAGGCCGGGGTTACGACCGTCCCCGAGTCGATGTTGCCGATTGGGGCGACAATCCGTGTGCAGCCAACGTCATGCTTGGGCGGCGGCAGGCACATCACACTGCGGGAGTCGATGGAGACGGTGCCGGTAGCACAAAGCGTCCGGTCGGCGTAGAACAGTTTGAAGGTGCTGGGCGACGTGCCAATCCACGGGAGGTAGTAGTTCGCGCCGTCCCAGGCGACGTTGCCGATGCCGTTGGTGCCGGTGCCGACGTTCCAGGTCGCGACGTTGTTGATGTTGCCGCCGTTGAACTGCGAGCAGGCATAGCCGTACAGGTTGACGCCGGTGTACCGGTTGTCCGTGAACCAGATGGTGTCCCGGCAGCAGGATATCGAGTAGGCATCGCAGGCGTAGTTGGTTGTGGTCGAGTTGACGTAGGTGCCGGTCATCGTGTACTTGTCGATGGTCGTGCTCAGGTTGGAGCGAGGCCGGTAGATGTACTGGCCGTCGGTTGCGCACCCGGACCCACCGGTGTAGCTTAAGGGGAAGTCAACGTAGGAGCCGTCACTGGTGCTGAACCGGCGCAGGGTCGTGCCGACCGCTTCGTAGACATAGGTGCCGGTCGGGTCCATGCACGGTGTGGACTGAATGTGTTGGAACGTCATGGGCACGCAGGAGCCCGGATTCGGCGTCGTGCTCTTCTCCGACATCCACAGAGTGTCGTGCGAGTACACCTTCCAGTAGAGCATGTTGGCGCTCGGCACGTATCTGGTCTTGCACATCACGCTGCGGGAGTCAATGGAGACGGTGCCGGTGGTGTAGAGCGTCCGGTCGGCGTAGAACCGTTTGAAGGTGATGGGTGACGTGCCAATCCACGGGAGGTAGTAGTAGGTTCCGTCCCAAGCGACGTTGCCGATGCCGTTGGTGCCGGTGCCGACGTTCCAGGTCGCGGCGTTGTTGATGTTGCCGCCGTTGAACTGCGAGCAGGCATAGCCGTACAGGTTGACGCCGGTGTACCGGTTGTCCGTGAACCAGATGGTGTCCCGGCAGCAGGATATCGAGTAGGCATCGCAGGCGTAGTTGGTTGTGGTCGAGTTGACGTAGGTGCCGGTCATCGTGTACTTGTCGATGGTCGTGCTCAGGTTGGAGCGAGGCCGGTAGATGTACTGGCCGTCGGTTGCGCACCCGGACCCACCGGTGTAGCTTAAGGGGAAGTCAACGTAGGAGCCGTCACTGGTGCTGAACCGACGCAGGGTCGTGCCGACCGCTTCGTAGACATAGGTGCCGGTCGGGTCCATGCAGGGTGTGGACTGCGCATTTTGGAATGTCATAGTCAACACGTTGACCGGATTTGGACTGGCGGTCTTGGCCGATGCCATCAGGTAGTTGTGCGCATACCGTTTCCAGTAGAGCGAATCCATGCTGACGGCGTCGGTTTCGCTGCTGATAAGATTGCCCTGCGGGTCGTACATCGCTTCAATGTGATACAGAATCGGTCCGGGCGATGCAGCAGCAGCACCGACCGCGGGCTCAGTCGTTGAAAGACCGGCAGCTAGTCCGGCTGCTGCGGTGAGCAGGGTGAATAGTGTTACCACTTTGTCCATGCTCTCTCCTTACTTCCGTCAGGCGACCTGCGGTATTCGCCTCTGACCGGTCGCCTGTTGGGCCAGAGACGGTGACTGGGGATGGTAACTGATCGATGTGTCCGAGCCAAAACCCACAAAGTATAGTATAACAGCAGCACGCCAGACCGTCAAGGAGAGGCCGAGGACGCGGGGAGCTTCCCGTCTCTTGTACTGTCCGAAGACGAAATCAGTCAGAAGGCAGCGGCTGGCGTCGAATCGGAGACGAAAAAGAACCAAGGAATCAAGGAGCCGAAGAACTACGGCAGGGGACGACTTCAGGTTGAAGATCGCAGATAGCAAATCGCGAAATGGCCAAAAGGCGGAAAGCGAGAGGCGAGAACGGCCGATTCTGGACTGGGTTTCCGTACACCTGGATTGGGGAGGGGCCGTATAGGAGACCGTCTTCAAACGAGCGCTTGAGCCGGCTTCTGACCGGGTCTTGTTCGGTGCGTTTGCCTAAGTGTTTGCTGATGTATGAGTTGGAGCGATGCTTGGGGTGATGCTTGATGTGACTGCGGGCGCGTTGAGATGTGTTTGTCGCCGAGTAACTTCCTAAGTGCTTGTCTGGGCAAGTGTTGGCGCGGCTATGAGTCTTGTTCAGCCTCCGATTGATTGAGTTTTGTACTGAGTTTTGCGTTGAGCAATCCAAAGGTCTTTTGCTGACAGGTTGATTGGTCTCTTGTCGTATGTCAGCGAACGGGGACGTTGTAAGGGCTAAAGGTGGGAAGGAGGAGCGGTGTGAGTGGAGAAGGGCGGCATTCCGTCATCTTTCATGCGGTTCTTGGTTGACAAGTTCTCTGTTTGGGTAGAATAGCAGGCGTGAACAGAGCCCAGGCTCGGGCCGAGATGCGGCGGCTGGCTGCCGAGATTGAGGAGCACAACTACCGTTACTACGTGCTGGCGCAGCCAACTATCTCGGACGCCGAGTTTGACAGGATGATGCGGCGGCTGGCTGAGCTGGAGCAGGAGTTTCCTGACCTGGTCGCGCCTGATTCGCCGACCCGCCGGGTGGGCGGTGAGCCGCTTACCGAGTTTGCCACGGTGGTGCATCGGACGCCGATGCTGTCGCTGGACAACACCTATTCCTACGATGAACTGCGTGAGTTCGATGAGCGTGTGCGCCGGGTCGTGGCCGAGCCTGAGTATCTGGTGCAGCAGAAGATTGACGGCGTGGCAGTGTCTTTGCGTTATCGGTCGGGCCGGTTGGAGCAGGCCGCGACGCGGGGCGACGGGTTGCGCGGAGACGATATTACCGCGAATGTGCGGACAATCAGCTCGGTGCCGCTGCGCCTGCGTTCGGTCGAGTTTCGTTGCCCGCAGGAGTTCGAGGTGAGGGGTGAGGTCTATTTGTCCCGAGAGCGTTTTGCCAAGCTCAACGAGGAGCGGGAGGCTGAAGGGTTGCCGGTGTTTGCCAATCCGCGCAATGCTGCGGCCGGGACCCTGAAGTTGCTCGACCCACGACAGGTGCGGCTTCGGCGGCTTTTGTGCTTTGTCCACACAGTCCCCAACGGCCAGCAGACGACGACGGGCGGATGGCGCATGTCAGAGAGCGACAGCGAGGTGCTGTCGGCCCTAGGGCAGATGGGTTTTGCCGTCGTGCCCGAGAACCGACTGTTCGATGACATCGAGGCGGTTATTCAGTACTGCGATGAGTGGAAGACGAAGAAGTCAGCATTGCCGTACGACGTTGACGGGATGGTCGTGAAGCTGAACCGGTTCCGCGATCGCGAGGAGCTGGGTACGACTGAGAAGAGCCCGCGCTGGGCGGTAGCGTACAAGTACCCGCCCGAGGAGAAGGAGACTAAGGTGCGGCGGATATTCGTCAATGTCGGTCGGTTGGGCACGGTAACGCCGGTAGCCGAGCTTGAGCCGGTTGTGCTTTCAGGTACGACGGTGACCCACTCGACCTTGCATAACATGGATGAGGTCGAGCGACTCGACATCCGCGAGGGGGACACCGTGCTCGTTCATAAGGCCGGGGAGATTATTCCGCAGGTCATCAAGGTCGTGATTGACCCGGGGCACAACCGACGGCAGAAGTTCAAGATGCCGACAGCCTGCCCGTCCTGCGGTACCAAGTTGTTCCGGGAGCAGGATGAGGTCGCTTGGCGTTGCGTGAATGCGTCGTGCCCGGCGCAACTGACCGCTCGGCTGGTGCACTTTGCGTCGCGTCAGGCGCTGGACATCGAGGGGTTGGGTTGGAAGTTGGCAGAACAGCTTGTTCAGGCCGGCATGGTGCACAGTTTCGCCGACCTGTATGAGCTGACGCTGGACAAGCTGGTCGGTCTGGAGCGAATGGGAGAAAAGTCGGCCAAGAATCTGCTCGCCGGTCTTGAGGCGAGCAAGAGCCGGCCTTTCGCGCGTGTGCTGTTCGGGTTGGGCATCAGACACGTTGGGATTCATGCGGCCCGGTTGCTGGCCACTCACTTCGGTTCAATGGAACGATTGCGAGCGGCGCGGCCCGAGGAGATTGCCGGCGTGCCGGGTGTCGGCAGCGCGGTGGCCGAGTCGCTCGGCCATTTTTTCAGCGACCGGGAGAACGTGGTGCTGGTTGAGCGGCTGGCGCGGGCCGGTCTGGCGATGGCTGGGCCGGCGGCGCATGGCCCGAAACCGCTGGCGGGTAAGAAGTTCGTGCTGACCGGCACTCTTTCGGGTCTGACGCGGGAGGCGGCAACCGAGCTGATTCTCGCGCTGGGCGGCACGGTTTCGTCGTCGGTGTCGAAGAGGACCGACTATGTCGTTGTCGGCAAGGACCCGGGCTCCAAGTACGACAAGGCGCGCGCGCTCGAGGTGAGAGTTTTGGACGAGGCTGAGTTTTGTCAACTGCTTGGGTGGGGAGTGAAGGAGAAGGGTGAGGAGTGACGGGGAGGAGTGAAGAGGGATTCGAGTGGCTGAGGACTCAAGCCGGAAGCGCGGTAAGTTCGTCACCGGGCTCGATACGCCGATTCAGTATCTCAAGGGCATCGGGCCGAAAAGGGCTGAGCAGTTTGCCCGCGTCGGAGTCGAGACCGCCGGCCAACTGTTGTTCCTCGTGCCTCGGCGCTACATTGACCGGTCTTCGGTCGTGCCGATTCGTGAGCTGAAGGTCGGCGATGAGGCGACGGTCATCGGCCGAGTGGTCGCGGCCAAGCCGGGTCAGACCCGTAGCCGCCGGACGTTTGTTTCTTGTCTGGTGCGGGACGGAAGCGGTACGATTGAGGCGGTGTGGTTCAACCGGCCGGACCTGAAGAAGCGGTTCCGTTCCGGTCAGGAGATATTGCTTTCCGGTCAGGTGACAGCCTATCGCGGCCTGCAACTGGTCAATCCGTCGTTCGAGGTGGGCGAGCGAGGAGAGGAGTTCTCGTTTGCCAACACGATTGTCCCGGTCTATCCGTTGACCGAGGGGTTGAACGTCTGGACAATCCGGCGCGCAGTGCGCGTCGCGCTTGACCGCTATCTTGCTTTGGTCAACGAGTCCCTGCCGCGAGAGGTGCTTGACCGGTACGACTACCCAGGAATCCAGACCGCGCTCACCAATATCCACTTTCCGACCGATATCGGGCTCGCGCAGCGTAGCCGAGAGCGGCTGATTTACGATGAGTTGTTCTACTTTGAGCTGCTGCTGGCCCTGCGGCGTCGTGAGTCGGTGCGAATCGTGGGGCAGGCATTGGTCGAGCAGGGGAATCTGACCAGGCCGTTCCTTGACGGACTGCCGTTCAAATTGACCGCGGCTCAGATGAGGGTGCTGGGCGAGATACTCGCCGACATGGCGCGGCCGGTGAGCATGAATCGGCTGCTGCAGGGCGATGTCGGCTCGGGCAAGACCGTGCTCGCCCTGACCGCGATGCTTATTGCTTGTGAGAACGGGTACCAAGCAGCGATGATGGCACCGACCGAAATCCTCGCCGAGCAGCACTTCTTTAACTGGCGGGCGCGACTCGAAGCGCTGGGCGTGGAAGCGGTGCTTTTGACCGGCTCGGTCGGAGCAGGGGAGAGGCGCAGGATTCTCGCCGGGCTGGAGGATGGGGCGGTGAAGGTCGTGTTCGGTACTCATGCCCTGATTGAGCAGGGGGTGAAGTTCAACCGACTCGGTCTGGTGGTGGTGGATGAGCAGCATCGGTTCGGAGTGATGCAACGGGCCGCGCTCTTGAACAAGGGGCTGAATCCAGACTTTCTGGTCATGACCGCTACTCCGATACCGAGGACGCTGACGATGACCATCTACGGGGACTTGGACGTGTCGGTGCTGGACGAGAAGCCGCCCGGGCGCAGGCCGGTTTCCACCCGTCTGGTTGCAGAACAGGGCCGGCCGGGAATCTATCAGTCAGTCGCTCGGCATCTCGATGCCGGTGAGCAGGCGTTTGTCGTCTGTCCGCTGATTGAGGAGAGCGAGAAGCTCGACCTGGCTTCGGCGATTCAGACCTATGGGGAGATGAAGGCAGCCTTTCCCCGGCATCGGGTCGGGCTGGTGCACGGCCGGCTGGCCGGCGACGAACGGCTGCGAATTATGACACAGTTCCGTAATCGCGAGCTCGATATCCTGGTCGCCACTTCGGTCATCGAGGTGGGGGTGGACGTGCCCAATGCGACGATGATGCTGATTGAGCACCCGGAGCGGTTCGGTCTGGCCCAGTTGCATCAGTTGCGGGGAAGAATCGGTCGCAGCGACAAGCAGTCGTACTGCATCCTGCTGGCGGGCGGCGCGGCGTTCGGTGAGGCGCTGGCACGACTCAGGTTTTTTGCCAGTACGACCGACGGATTCGCACTGGCCGAGAAGGACCTCGAGTTGCGTGGACCGGGTGAGATTCTCGGTACCCGGCAGCACGGGCTGCCGGACTTGAAGGTGGCCGATATTGTCCGGGACCGAGAGGTGCTTTCGCGGGCGCGAGATGATGCTTTCCGGTTGGTTGAGGCTGATCCGGAATTGAGACAACCCCAGAACGAATGTGTCAGACGGACTCTGCTTGCCCGCTATGCCGGGCGGGTGGAGTTGGCTCGGGTCGGGTGAAGGATGAGGAGTAGAGAGTGAAGGGTGAAGTGAGAAGGGTGATGTGGCTGGCGGTGCTCGTACTGGCGTGCAATGGCGGGATACCGAGCAAGACACTCGGGCCGCTGCGCGAGGTGACGGTAGTGTCCGAGCATTGGAGGCTGGTTGACTCGACCGTGGTGCGGATGCTACAACGGCCGATTGCTACGCCTCAGCCTGAACCGGAGTATCGGGTCAGGGTCGGCCGGGCAGATCAGTTCCAGGCCTATTCTCGGTTCCGGATTGTGATGCTCGTCGGAACGGACGACGATACCCTAGTGCGTTCGGTGCTCGGAGTTCGGGCCGATTCGCTTGCGGCCGGCGACTTCGGTCTGTATAAGGTCCCGAATCTCTGGCAGCAGGGACAGTTTGTCCTGATATTCGCAGCGCGCGAGCCGGGCCTGCTCGACCAGGGCCTCAAGGTATACGCCGAGCGGATTCGCAGAACTCTCGAGGAGGTCGTTTTCGAGCAGATGCGACGGGCAGCGTACTTCGAGGGCGCGATTGCGGCGGCGGCTGACTCGATGCAGCGGAAGTACTCGTTTGCGCTCGACGTCCCCAAACGATGGCAGGTGCGGGAGGAGTTTGCGGATTCAGGGTTTGTGTATATGGTTGTCCATTACCCGGACCGGAACGTGTTCGTATACTGGGCCGACACTACCCGGGTGCTCGACCCGGAGTCACTCATCGTGCTGCGTGACCGGTTGACCGGTCGGTTCTACGACGGCGATTCGATTGACCGTCAGTTCACAACGACCGATACCATCGAGTTCCTAGCCGGGCCGGCAGTCAGGCTCCGCGGGGTCTGGAAGAACGACCGGGCGACGATTGGCGGGCCGTTTGTGAACTACTCTTTCAACCATCAGGGCAGGTTCTACATGCTGGACGGACTGGTGTTCAACCCGGGCAAGAAGAAGCTCGACCAACTGTTTCAAGTCGAGGCGGTGATACGTTCGTTTACGCCGAAATAGGCGGAATCGGCCGCTGGTACACGCGGTAGGTTTTGTAGAGCTTGCCTCCGAGATTGAGAATCGGCCGGATGATGGCCAGGTTGTCTTCGAGAATCCAGGAGACCTCGCCCTGCTTGTACCCAAGTTTCCGCGCCGCCACCAAGGTCTCGTAGTACAGCAGAGCGTCGAACCCCTGGTGCCGGAACTTCTTCTTCAGTCCCAGGGCCCAGAGTCGGCCTTGGTTGATGCGCCGCCGGGCCAGCAGGAACTTGAGCCAGCCAAAGGGGAATAGCTGGCCGTTGAGGGATTTCAGCACCTGATTGTAGTCGGGCAGGGCGACACTCATCCCTGCGGGTTCGTCTCGGCAGAAGACGAACGGACAGAGCGATGGTTCGACAATCGGTTTGAGTTGTCGGGCCATGTCGTCAATTTCCTCGCTGGTGAAGGGCGCGAAGTCCCAGTTGTCCGACCAAGCGTCGTTGTAGACCTCCTTGATGAACTCTAGGTCACGCTTGAGATTGTTCAGTTCGAGACAGCGGACGCGGATGCCGGGTTTGCCTTTGAGCGCCCGGATCACCCGCTCGTATTTCTCTGGCAGCGGCCGGTCGGACGGAACGAGATAGGCGTAGAGGTCTTTGACCTTGGTGAATCCGGCCTGCTCGACTAAGGTCGGGTAGCAAGGCGGATTGTAGGGCATCTTGATGTACGGGGACGAGTCGAACGGCTCGACGAGCATGCCGGCCTCGTCGTTGAGTGACGGGTTAGCCGGCCCGTAGACGACAGTCGAGCCTCGGGCCTGGGCCCAGATGACCACTTGGTCAAGCAGGGCCTGAGCGGTCTCGGGGTTGTTTTCGGTTTCGAAGAAGCCAAAGTACGCCACATGGCTGGCATGAACCTGATTGTAGTTGCGGTCGGTGATGGCCGCAACCCGGCCGACAATGCGGTCTCCGCGTCGGGCCAGGAACAGCGCGCGCTCGGCGTGGCTCCAGAACGGGTTTGCGCCTGGAGTCAGAGTGCGTTTGACATCGGCGATGAGCGGTGGCACCCAGTACGGGTCGTTCCGGTACAGTTCGAACGGCAGTCGGACAAACCGGTCGAAGTCCCTAGGTGTTTGGACCGGGGCAACGGTAACCGTGCTCAACTGATGACGCCCGTCTTTTTTCCGACCTTCTCGAAAATTTCGAGTGCCTGGTCGGTGTCTTCGTCCGTGTGGGTAGCCATATAACTGGTGCGGATGAGCGAGCGGTTGGGTGGCACCGCGGGCGGCAGCACCGGGTTGGCGTAGATGCCGGCGTCGAATAGGCTGCGCCAGAACTCAAGAGTCTTCATATCCGGGCCGATGTGAATCGGGATAATTGGGGTTTCGGTCGTGCCGATGTTGTAGCCCATGCCGCGCAGACCGGCAAGCATCTTGCGGGCAGTCTTCCAGAGTCGTTCCCGGCGTTCTGGTTCGTCTTTGATGACCTTGAGTGCGGCAAGAACGGTTGCCGCAGCAGTCGGGGGGATGGCAGCCGAGAATATCAAGGAACGAGCTTGATGGCGGATGTAGTTGATGACGTGGTGGGAGCCGACGACATAGCCGCCGATGGTGGCAAACGATTTGGAAAAGGTGCCCATGATTAGGTCAACCGAGTCTTCGACCCCGAAATGCTCGCAGGTACCCCGGCCATGCCGGCCCATCACGCCGACCGCGTGAGCGTCGTCAACCATTAGCCGGGCGTGGTACTTTCGGCAGATAGGCACGATGCGGTCGAGCGGTGCGAGGTCGCCTTCCATTGAGAAGACGCCGTCAACCACGACCAGCCGACCGCCCGGCTGGTGGAGTCCGGCTAGGGTGCGTTCAAGCGAATCCGGGTCGTTGTGCAGGAATCGTTTGACCGAGCCGAAAGACATTTGGCATCCGTCCACGATTGAGGCGTGGTCGAGCTTGTCGCAGACCGCAACATCGCCCTTGCGCACCAGGGCCGAGACCACGCCGAGATTGGTTTGATAACCGGTCGCGAAGACGATGCAGTCGTCTTTCCTGTAGAAATGCGCCAGTTCGGACTCAAGCCGGACGTGCAGGTCGAGGGTGCCGTTGAGAAACCGTGAGCCGGTGCAGCCGGTGCCATAGTCGTGAATCGCTTTGACTGCGGCCTGCTTGATTGCCGGGTGGGTGGTCAGACCAAGGTAGTTGTTCGAGCCGAGCATTATCAACTCCCGGCCGTTGATAACGACGCGGCGGTCCGGCTCGGAGTTAAGCGGGATGAAGTAAGGATACTTGCCGGCCTTTTTCACCCGGTCAATATATTGGGAAAACGGCTGGCACTTGGCGAAGAGGTCCATCGCCGCCATTGTAGGGCAGTTGATGCAGGTGTCAAGCTTGGCGACGGGACGATTCGGTGCTATATTCTCGTCGTGCTGGTGCTCGTCTTGCTCGCGACGGTCGCGGCCGGCCCGGCCGAGGTCCGGGCGGTGAGAGTGCTGTTTACCGCGGACTTACACTGTCGCAGGTGGCCGACAACCGATTTCTCATCGCCCGGTTTGCCTCGGCGAGAGCTCGGCGGCTGGCAGGGGCTGGCCCGGCTGGTTGATTCGCTCCGCACCGACGCTTGCCTGCTGCTTGATGCCGGCGACTTCGCGTTCGGTGCACCTGAGTCGGACAGCGACCAGGGCCGGGCGGCCATCACAATGATGAACCGGCTCGGTTATGATGCGGCCGTGCTTGGGGCCCGGGATTTCTCCGGTGGGGCCGAGAACGTCGAAGTGCTTGCCCGGGCCGCAGGCTTTCCGATACTGGCCGACCCGATGCTGGACGTCGTTCTCAAGCGGCGCGTGCCGTTGTTCCGACCGTTTGTCATCAAGGACGTGAGGGGCATACGGGTTGCGATTGTCGGGATTACCGACCCGGACATCGTCCGGCTGAACCGGCAAGCAGACGTGCGTGGGCTTTCGGTCGAAGCGCCCTTAGCCCAGCTTGGTCGGTACCTCGCCGCGGTTCGGGCCGAGTCACTTGACCTTATTGTCGTGCTGACCCATCTGGGTTGGGCTGAGGCGCAAGCTTTGGCTGACAGCTTCCCGGAAGTGGCCCTGGTCATCTGTGCCGGAGACAACGATACGCTTTCCCACTACGGCCGCGTGTACAGCGCGGGCAGTTACGGCCAACGCGTCGGTGCAGTTGACCTGCTGGTTGCGCGTGAGTCCGAGTCCGCGGCTTGGCGGATTGCCCGATCTGAGTTTCGGGTGCTGAACGTTGAGCCGTCAGCGGCCGACCGCGATTGGGCCGCTCCGGTTTCGTTCGGGCGGCAGGAGTTCTTGCCCGACAGCGCAGGACGGCTCAATCTGTGCCTAGTTGTCGCCGAGGCGCTGCGGCGCCAGACCGGTGCCGACATTGCGGTCTTGCCTTTATCGGTGGTCGAGTCCGGACTTAGGGCCGGGCCGCTGACCGGCTACGAGCTCCTGCTGGCTGTGCCATTTCGCGAGCGGCTCCGAGTTGTGCCAATGGACGACACGATGCTGGCCTGGCTTGTCGCCTCAGACAGCTTGGACCAGTCGCTACCCGCGCCGGCACTGGCCGGTGCCGATTACTTTGTCGCCGGCGACACGGCCGCCTGGCCGTCGGTCGCGCAGGTAGCCCGCTGCCGGCTGCGTGAACGGAAGCACGGCACGTACCGGGTGGTGACAACCGAACAATGGCTTGAGCAGTCGCGTTCGGGCGTTAGCGGTAGGTTGCTGGCCGAGGACTTGACCCGGATTTGGCTGGACTGGTGCAGCCGACAGGAGACGCTCGCCGTGCCGCCGTTTGTCCGCCGTTACCCGGCGACTCCGGGGATTGCGCGAACGACCGGGCGCGGACTAGTGAACATCAACACCGCCAGCGCTGAGCTGCTCGCGACGCTGCCCGGCATCGGACCGGTGACGGCACGGCGGATCGTTGAGTTCCGTCAGACCGTTGGGCGATTCGGTTCAGTTGACGACCTGAACATGGTCAAGGGTATCGGGCCGAAGAAGCTCGAGCGGCTCAGGCCGCTGGTCACGGTGCGCTGAGCCGGAGCCCCTGCGTGGAGTCTACCCGGTGGCCGGTCTACGACCCGACCAACCAAGGGCGGGGCGTGCTCGTCATCTACACCGGTGGGACAATCGGCTCGGTACCGCGCGACCCGGCCGACCCAGATAGCCCGCTGATTGTGGTTGACTGGCCTGAGTTCCGGCGCCGCACCTCGTCGCTCAGCGAGCGCTTGGCTGATGGCTCGCCGAACTACCGCTACATCGGCTTTAACGTTGACGGCTGCTCGCTCAAGCCGCTCGACTCGTGCAATGTCGGGCCGGACCAGTGGGTGCAAATCGCCCGGGTCATCGAAGAGAACTACGACCGCTACACCGGGTTTGTCATCCTCCACGGCACGGACACAATGGTCTACACCGCGTCGGCACTCAGCTTCATGCTTGAGAATCTCGCTCGGCCGGTTGTTCTGACCGGCGCACTGCTCTCGCACCTGACCAACGTCCGCAACGACGGGCTCCAGAACTTGCTGACCGCGTTGATGCTTGCCAATCCTGCGTACACCGGGTTGCCGCTTGTGCCCGAGGTCGGTGTGTTCTTCAACCGATACCTGTTGCGTGGTAACCGGGCACGAAAGGTCAACGCCTCAGGCTTCGAGGCGTTTCAGTCGCCCAACTATCCGCCTTTGGCGGTTGCTGGTGAGAGCATCGTTGTGGACCGGCGCGTCATTCGGCCGGTGGTCAGTGGCCGGCGCCTGAGTGTCCGCACCCGGCTTGAGACCAACGTCGTCGCCATCCATTTCTTCCCTGGTATTCAGCAGGGTTCTCTGCTGGCGGATATCTTGCGGGACGAGAATCTGAAAGGAGTCGTGCTGATGGCCTACGGTGCTGGCACGGTGCCGGGTAGCGACTCGGTCTTGCGCGAGATTGAGTCTGCGGTCAGGCGGGGAGTGGTTGCTCTGGCAGTAACCCAGTGCGGCGGTGGGCGGGTTGACCTTGAGCGCTATGAAGCAAGCGCGCGATTACTCGACATCGGGGTACTGAGTGGGGCCGACATCACGCCCGAGGCCGCGCTGGTCAAACTCATGGTCCTGCTCGGTGACCAAACTCTCAGTCCGAGTCGCGTCCGGGAACTGCTCCAGCAGGACATCGCCGGCGAACTCACCGCTAACTGAGGAGGAGTCGAGGAATCGAAGGAGAGTGGTCAAGTGGCCAAGTGGTCCAGTGGCGGAGAGCGGCGAGCGATGTCTTGACTGAGCGGTTGCGGCTGTTAGACTGCGAAATCAGCATATGAGTACGAGTCAGTCGGTAACGCCGGCACAGGAGCCGCGGCCAAGAGGTGAGCTGCGGCACGATAATGGCGCGGCGGTTGTGGTGCTGGAGCTTTTGTTCTTGTTGCTGGTGGTGGCGTTGTTGAGGTCGGTCTTTGTTCCGGGTTCGGTTTCGGTAACGTCGGTTGTGGTGGTCTGGGGGGTGGTGGCGACCGCGAGTTATCTGGTGGGGGAGTTTGAGTCGAGCGCGCGGGGGAGTTTCGGGCTGACGGTGCGGACTCAGGCGGCGTTTGGGATGAGTTATGCCGGTTATGGGTTGGTGCGGGCGGTGTGGCCGTGGTGTGAGGCGATGCCGGTGCGGTTTTGGCTGGCGGTGTGGCTGTATCTTAGTGTGGTTGCACCGTTTGTTGGTTTGGTGGTGCGGTATGTGGTTCGCCAGCGGGTGTTGCTGGTGGCTGACCCACATCAGCGGCGGCTGGGGTTGTTGCGGTGGTGGGGGTTTGAGTGCGTGGAGGCGATTTTGCTGGAGGAGTTGGAGGAGTGGCTTCGGGCGAACTCCGATAGCCTCGGTCACGTTGCCCGGTACAGCGTTGTCGTTGTGGATACGACCGACCCGCGAACCGAGCACGTGGTTGCCGGCCTGTCCGAGCGTTACTTTCTCGACTTTATCGGGGTACCGTCGTTTCGGATGGTGAGTTATCTATTCGGGCCTCATCCTCGGTTGGTCGCGTCTTATTCAGTGAACGGTGTGGCGCGGCGGCTGAAACGAATCGTTGACCTCGTGGTCTCAGGTGTGGCGCTGATTGTGCTTGCGCCGTTTCTGCTGTTGGTGGCGCTAATCATTAAGCTGGATAGCCCAGGGCCGGTGTTTTACCGGCACCAGAGGTTGGGTCGGAACATGCGGCCGTTCAAGTTGCTTAAGTTCCGCACCATGCACCGCGACGCTGCCGACCGTCTGAAGGAGCTTTTGGCCTCGAATTCGGACCTTGCCCGTGAATACGCGGCGAAGTTCAAGCTGAAGAACGACCCGCGGGTTACTCGGGTCGGCCGGCTGCTTCGTCGGCTGAGTATTGACGAGTTGCCCCAGTTCTTCAACATTCTGGTCGGGGAGATGAGTTTTGTCGGGCCGCGGCCGATTGTTGATGACGAAGTGAAGTACTACCGCGATTTTTCCTTGCTGTTGTTCCGGGTGCGGCCGGGCGCAACCGGCCTGTGGCAGGTTTCCGGGCGGTCGGACACGAGTTATGAGAGTCGGGTGCGGCTGGACACCCGCTACGTTCAGGAGTGGACGTTTTTGGACGACCTGCGCATCATCGTGCGGACCTTGCCTGCGGTGCTGGCGCGACGAGGAGCATACTAGCGACCAGATGACGAAAGCTGAGCAAAGGGTAAAAGGCAAAATGGAGGGAAAGAAGGAACCGAGGATTCGAGGAGTCGAGGAATCGAAGGAGAGTGGCCAAGTGACTAAGTGGTCTAGTGGCGGAAAGCGGAGGGCGGAGAGCGGCGGGCGGATGACTGATGGCGGAGGAAGTGCAGAAGGATGATTGTCGAGAAGAATGATGTTGCGGCGGTGCGGCTGGCTGAGGCGCGCGGGTTGTTTCCGACCGACGGTGAGCTGGCCGAAGTCGGGTTGAAACGCGAGGAGTTCCGCGCGCGGCTGGCGCAACTTGTGAGCGCGGGCGTAGTCAAGAGTGTGGGAGTCACGGTCTGCGTACCGCCGTTGCTCGGCGGCGACTGGGTTTGGGCGATGGTGACGGGCACGAGCCGTCGGTCTTTAGGGGTGGCGAATGCGCTGGCCGCCAAACTGCCGTTTGTCAGCGAGGTGGTTCTGAACAGCGGGTTGCCCGAGGGACTGGGGCCGAATCTGGCCGTGCTTTTCTACTCTCGGGACTTCGAGAGTGAGGCGCGGTTCATACGGAGCATGCCGGGCTTTGAGTATTGCGAGGTTCAACGGATTGCCGGGTATTCATTTCCGATGGCGCTCGGGATTTCCGCGGATGAGAAGGAGTTGATCCGGTTTCTGGTGCAGAATCCGGGCGCGGACGCCGATGCGCTCTCGGCCGGTTTGGGAAGGGATGAACGATGGGTTCGCGCCAAGCTCGAGCGGCTGGTCTGGCGGGAGGAGAATCGATGCGGCGTGCTGCGGTTTCAGGTTGAGACAAACTGGGCCAGGGTTGACAACTTCGGTCATTATCATTTCTTGCTCGAGACCGGACACCAGCCCGAGCAACTTAAGCGATTGGTCAGCGGCGAGGGGTTCGACTTGGTGTTGGGCGGAGCGCCGTACCGCAACCGCTACGTGCAAGTCGAGGCTGATGTCTGGGGCATGGGGCGGCTGGCGGACTCGGTTGCGTTCTTGGAGCAGATTGAGGGAATCAGGGTGGCGGGTGTGGTATGGAATCGCGCAGTCGTGGCATACAATCGGTGGGTGGAAGGTCTGTTGGGGTGAGCGGCGAACGGCGGAAGGCGGTAAGCGGTCAGCGGAGAAAACCCAGGGCTGTCTCGGATTGCGCCGCGTTCCTACGCAGCGGGGACGGTCGCAGGGTTTTCCCGGTGCTGATGCAACTGATGCTGTGCTGGCCGCTGTTGGCAGGCGCTCGCCCGGACTCTGGTAGCCTGCCGAGCGAGGATACGCTCGCCGTTGTCGAGCAGATTCGGGAGAACGAGGCGCGGCTGGGGCAGACGCGGCAGGAATTGGCCCGGGTTCGGTCTGAGCTGGACCGGCTTGCGGGCGAGGAGTCGGCGGTGCTCGCCAAGGTCAGCAAACATGACCAAGAGATTGCGCTGGTACGACGGTACTTGAACGAACTCACCGCTCAGGTACGCGTTCGGACGCTCCAGATCGCTGCGTTGGCCACCGAGGCACGAGAGCTTGCAGCCGAACTCGATGCGCGACAAGCGATGCTGGGGCGTCGGTTAGTGGCGATGTACAAGTACGGTCGGACGTTGCCGCTCGAGGCGATGCTTTCTACGCGGACGTTGCCCGAGGTCTGTCGGCGGATGACCTACCTGCGCTGGTTCGTACGTCAAGATGAACAACTGGCACGCGAGCTAGGTCGGCTGGCCGATGAGCTTCAGGCAAAGCAGATGGAGGTCGCTGCGGCACGCGAGAACCTCGCCCGACTGCAAGAAGAGCAGCGACAGCAGGAAACCGTGCTTCAGGCGGCACGCGCCAGTGCGGTGGAGTTGCTCAGAAAGGTCCGGTCGGACAAGTCGGAGCGCGAGCGGCTGGCAGTTGAGCTTGAGCAGTCGGCCCAGAAACTGAAGACCCTGCTGAGTGAACTTGAGCGCCGGCGGGAGCAGGCTCGGGGGACGACAGGCCAGCATTTCTTCGAGCTGAACCGAGGGAAACTCTCTTGGCCGCTGGCCGGCCGGGTCGTCACCGGCTTCGGCGCTAAGGTCAATCCGCGCTATGGTACGCGCACTACCAGTCTCGGTATTGACATCAGTCCGCAGCGTGCGGCTGGCTCGGAGCAGCTCGCGGTCGCGACTGCGGTCGCAGCCGGGCGGGTCGTCTATGCGGACCAGTTCATGGGTTACGGCAATCTCGTAATCGTTGACCACGAGGGTGGGTTTTTCACCCTGTATGCCAACTTGACCGAGATGATGGTGAAGGTCGGTGATTTGGTCGCAGCCGGCACCTCGGTCGGCAGGGTAGACGACTATCTTCATTTCGAGCTGCGGCGCGATGGCAAGCCGCTGGACCCAATACCATGGCTGGCGCGGCGGTGAGCGGCGGGCGGCGAGACGCAGGAATGGTCGGGCAGGCCCACGCGCTTGAGTTGCTTCGGTCGTACTTAGCACGAGAACGGATACCGCCACTGTTGTTTGCCGGCCAGCCGGGAGTGGGCAAGCGCACTGCGGCGATTAGGTTCGCCCAAGCGTTGAACTGTGATGAGATTCATAGTTCAGCCCAAGGGGACGAATGGCGAGGAGCGAGCGGGGAGGGGCGAACGGCGAGGAGCGAGCGGGGAGAGGTGAACGGCGAGGAGCGAGCGGGGAGAGGCGAACGGCGAAGGATTGAGAACATTTGGGGATGCGGGGTGTGCCGTTCGTGCCGGACGATCGGCCTACTGCGACACCCGGACGTGAGGCTGGTGTTTCCGATTCCGGCAGTCCGGTCGCGTGCGCGCGATGATGAAGAAGGCGATACCGATGATGCTGTCGCCGCAACGCTTGATCGCTACCCGGACTATCAGTTGGGACGTGCCCAGCCGATGCCTGACCCGAAGCACCGGATTCGAGTTGACATAGTCCGCTGGCTCCGGGCGGAAATGGCCCGCCCGACCACGCTCGCACGTCGGCGCGTCGTCGCCATCCTCCATGCCGACCGCATGACCGACGAGGCGGCCAATGCCCTGCTTAAGACCATTGAGGAGCCGCACGAGCGGACGGTGTTCATTTTGACCTCGAGCATTCCGAGTAGTCTGTCTGATACCATTCGCTCGCGCTGCCGGATAGTCAGATTCGCGCTGCTATCACCCGAGACGATTGCCGGTTGGCTGGAGTGCAACTATTCCTGTTCGTCGGAACAGGCGCAACTGGCCGCAACAGTGGCTTGGGGTTCGCTGGCTCGTGCCCTCCACTTTCTTGCCGCGCCGACAGAGCTTCTGCCTGAGCCGGTCGTCTCTTTTGTCTCTCAGCCCGGGACCGAGGCGACATTGCTCAAGACGGTGGGAGAGCTTTCCCGCGTTCCTCAGGCGACGTTGAACGAAGCGCTGCTGTTCATCTTCCGGGAGATGTTGCGCTTCCGTCTCGGGTTCGATTCGGTCCTGCTCCGGCAGAGCCCCGACCTGACGGCGCGCGCGCTCAGCTCCGGTCCGGACTATCTAAGGAGGGCGCTCAAGTACCTGCTTGAACGTAACGAAGAGTCGTCGCTTTACACCAATCCCCGGCTTTCGGTCTACACGCTTCTGTCCGCGCTCCGGTCAGCTACGGCGCGGAGTCGACGGTCACCAGTCCCTTGAGCGCGGCTAAGCGCTTCGGCCCGATACCCGGGACCCGCCGTAGCTCCTCCGTACTCCGAAACCGGCCGTAACGTTCCCGATACTCGATAATCCGCTGCGCCAGCTTCGGGCCGATGCCGGGAAGCGCTTCCAGCTCAACCGCGTCGGCTCGGTTCAGGTCAACCAGTTGGCGGGTCTTCGAATCCGACATTGCCGTCCCCGTACTGCCGTGAACGGCGAATGGCGAAGAGCGAAGAGCGAAACGGTCAACCTCGGAACCAAGGTGGGTTGTCTGCTGAGCGGTTGACCCGCGTGTCGGTTGGACGACATCAAGCGCGGGCCGGCGGCGTAGAAGTCGGGTCCGGCGCAGGTGGTTCAGACCGGCTCCGGCCAGAAGCGCCACGGTAAGGAACGCAAGGACTGCTCTCTCGCGTTGGTTTAGGCCGAGCCACCGCATGTGCCGCTTGCTAGAACCGGAAGAGCACCCAGATGTCCAGATTGACGCTCTCGGTCGTTGTCGGACTCAAGCCGCGACTGCGGCTGTAGCCGGTGTTCAGCCCGGCCTCGATGCTCCGCGAAAAACGGTACGAGGCGGCAACGGTCGTGCCGAACGAATTGTCCCGCTGCAGATCGGTTGACCGTCCCGGGCCGCTCGCGTCATAAGGTGTCTGAACCCGGGTTGATTGGGAGTAGCGCATTGTCCAGGTCAGGGTGAGGTCTGAAGAGAACCGCAGCCGACGGAGGAACGGCAGTTTGATGCCCTGAGGCGCAGCAAAGGCATAGGAAAGGCTGAAATCGGCCGAGCGGCTTCGACTGTCGGCGATGCTACGCACGGTGCCGTCTTCGCTTAGGTAGTTGACCGCACGGGAGAAGGTGTAATTCGCGGCCAGCGTGGTGCTGATACGTCGTTTCCACGTTGTCTGCCAAGAGAGGAGCGGCGAAAACTCATTGCTTGAGTTCAGGTTACGACCGTAGATGCCGAGCCGTTCAACCCCGGCGCTGTCGCGCAGTAGCTCGCCGGTCAACGTCGAGCGGCGGCGGTATCGACTCGAAAGCCGGGAATCAGTGGCGTACTTCCGGAACAGCGTGTGAACCTTTGCCAGACTTAAGTCGAGGTCGGGCCACGTCGTGTTTTGGTCGTAGGCGGCGGAACTGACCGCGCTGTTGTAGGTCCGGCCGTCGGCCCAGTCGTAGGCGACCCGGACGGTCAGCTCCTTGACTCGGGCACCGGATGAAAGCCGGAGGGTTCGGTCTCGGTCGCGCACGGCACTCGTCGGCAGGCGCTGGGAGTCGCGTTTGAATGTGAAGATGTCGGTCAGTCCGAGTCGGTAGTGCCACGGCGATGCGTCGTAGACCGCGACGAGGTTGGAGGAACGGGAGAACGAATAGCTGAAGTCGAGCGGCTCGAGCACGCGGCTGAGCGCGCCGAGGTTGAGTCTGGGCCGGGCCGGTGGCTTCGCGGTTGTGTCCGCGCCGGCCGAGTCCCGGGCGGTTGTGTCACGTCGGACCGGCCGTCGGGCAGGCCGCGTCGGCTCACGTTCGAACCGGGCGAGCACTTCCGGCAGGTCGAGGTTCAGCGAGAGGTCAATATCACCCGAGTTGTTCATGTTACGGACGTCGGCATAGCTGGCGCCCTGCTTCGGCCTTTCGTCCGAGTAATCGCCGCTGAAGTCAATCGAAGGCGAGAGCCAGTCGCCCAAGTCAATCGAATAGCCGGCATTGAGACTGTGGTCGCGGCCTGACTCGCTGCCCAGCGGCAGGAAGAGCACAGTGTCGGGTCGGTCAACGAGGAGGTCGCGCTCGGTGTTGACCGAGTAGTCGAAGTTCAGGTCGTCAATCGGCGAGTACTCAACGCCGAAGTCGGTCGAGAGTCCGTTGCCCCTAAGTGTGTCAACGCGCATGACGCTGTCAGGACTGAGTCGTGAGCCGCGGAAGTCGGTGCGTCGGGAATTGGCGACTGCCAGCCTAATGCTCTGCGGGAAGTAGGAGAGTTCCTCTTCGCGGCCGAGCCGGAACTTGAGGTCGGGCGAGACCGCATATGACCAGGCAACGGTGCTCGCCCAGGACGAGTCCCGAGCCAGGGCGGAGTGGCTGCGTGAGCGACGCTGGCGCCACGATGCGCCCATTGCCTCGAGTGTGTAGTTGAGTAGCCGGTTGCCCGAGCGGTTCTTGCGGATGTTATCGAGAGCGATGTCTTCGCTCCGGCCGGCCGAAACCGGAGCGGTGCCGCGAGCAACTCTTAGGTCCTGATAGACCGGGTCGAACTTAGGCGACTCGCTCTGATGGGCGATTGAGTACGAGAACGGCAGGTTCAGCCCCCAGCTATAGGGCAGGAATCGGTCGAGGTTGGCCCGGAACCCGAGGCCGGTGTTCGTGCCGAAGCCGCCGGTCTTGACACCGCGGCCCTCGCTGAACCGGCGGAAGTTCGGGTCGGAATACCCGAAGGTGAGTGCGACGTTCGCGAAGTCGGACAGGGCAAGGTTGGTTCGGGCCTGGAAGCCGTAGCCCGGTTCCTTGCGGGGTGCGGTGAGACGCAGGTCGTTGAACCAGATTCCGCCGGCAGCAAGCTTGCGGTCGGAGTGGTTTTCGATGCCGAGTGCGGTGTAGCGGATATCGGCGAGCGACGGCCGACCAAGAACCGCGTACGGCCCGCTGGTCCAGATGCTTTCCGGAACGGTGACGGAGTCGCGCTGAGGTTTCAGCCGGGGCAGCGAGTCGAGGTGGATGACGAACTCATACCACCGTCCATCGCGGCCGGGCACCAGCTGGCCGCTGGTGATTGGCGCCGAGTACTGGTAGTAGTTGGCGGAGTCTGAGCCGAGGCGCAGGAGGAAGTGAAGACCGGCGCCGTCGTCGTGAACGTAGATTCTGAGCGTCGAGTAGTCGCGGTAGTCCTCACGCTCGGTGGCGAGTTTGGAGGCGAACGCCCGGCGTCGGGCATAAAGATTCCGGTAGCCCATGAGCATCGCGGCTTCCTGCTCAAGTTGCCCCTGGGCGTTGCGCTTCAGCTCGAACGGTGAGTTGTAGGTAGTGTCGGTGCGCTTGGATATCTGGGTGACCCAGACCTTCTCGCTGGTGTCAACCGGGACCGTGTTGGTGTCGCGGAGCATGGATATGACCGGACTGGTCCAGCGAGAGCCGGTGAACTCAATCGAGTAGAGGTCGAGGGTCTCGGTGAGCGTGAAGTTGTCGAGCCAGATGCGGACGTGGCGGATGTCTTCCCAGCGCGGCTTGCCGACAGTTCGGAAGAGGGTTGAGTCTTTGAGCGGGATGCGGAGGAGCTGCCAGTTGTTGTAGAGCGGGGAAAGGAGTTGTCGGTCATCGAGGGAGACGGAGGCCTCGAAGTAGTGGTTGTACATCGAGAAGCCGTTGCGGTCGAGGTCTTCGCCGTCAAGCCGGCCGTTGCGTTCAGTGCCCATCGGGTTGGTGGCCGGGTCGTAGTCGTCGTTGAAGTCGTCGGCAGTGTCGAGGCGGCCAAAGAGGGTGTCGTTGGCATAGATGGTGTCAAGGCCGGCGTCCTCGATGCCTTCGTCGAGTTGGCCGTTGAAGTTGGCGTCTTCGGTGTTGAGGGTGCCGTCGCGGCCGACGATTCGGCCGGACCGGGTTCGGCGCGGCGCGTCTTCGTCAATCGAGGTGCCGACCGAGAAGTGGATCGTGCCGGTGGGAGCAGTGGTGCGGAGGATGACACGGAGGTCTTCCATGTCGGCGAGGTTCATGCCGATTTGGGAGGGGCTGGTGGTTATACCGGCCCAAGACGATTCCGGGTCGGTGGCGTCAGGGGTGAAGATGAATCTTAAGTAGTCGCGGCGCTCGCGTCCTTCGACCCCGAGTGATGGACCGAAGATAGTGTCAAGCCGGACGCGGTCCAGAGGGGTTGTCCAGAAGAGGGGAGCAAGCGCGAAGTTGTGGGTGTCTTTTCCTTGGGGCGGAGAGGACCAGAACCAGAGGATTGATGTGGTCGAAACGTCGCGGGTGAGTTGGGTGGCTTCGAAGTCGTCGAGGTAGACGACGCCGCGGGTGTTGGGGTCAGGAAGGGATACTGCTGCCTCGGCCGCAGCCGTCAGGGTAGTGGGGGCTTGGGCGCGGAGGAGAGGCAGGCGGTCAAGGAGTGTGGTGACGGCGTTGGAGCTGGCAGCGTAGGAGGCATCAGCCTCACAAATCATCCGGCGGAACGGTTCAGAGCCGAGGCTGGGCTTTTCTTCGCGGAGCCCTTCATTACGGTAGAAGAGGCTGGTGCCGACTTTGCCTTGGTCGCTGAGTTTGTACTCGGCCCTGGTACCGACTAGGGATTTGTCGGCAAGTGAGAACAGCGGGCGGTATTCATAGGTGACCTGGATGTTGGCGTTCACCGGCAGGGGCTTGATGAAGGTCAGCACACCGGTCTTGTAGTTGATTGAGTAGCCGTCGTCGCGGGTCCATTGTTCGCCGTTGACCGTTACTCGTTCTGAGCCTTCGGTAATGTCGGGTTGACCGAGGTAGTAGGATTCGGTCGCGCTTGAGTATTCCACGACCATGTAGTAGCGGCGGCCTTCGCCGGGTAGGTATTCGTACGGGTCTTTGCGGTAGACCACCCGGTCACGGACCGAGAGGGCCGACGAGTCGAACGGTCTGAGGCCGGGAAAGAAGATGAGGCCGGTCTTTTTCTCGAACTCGGGGTATTCAACACGGTCGTCACCGTTGGGGTCGAGTCCGAGGATTTCGGTGAATTTGCGGCCGGCGTATGACCCATCGGTCTCGCGCTCTTGGTGCTGTCCCTCAGGGGCGTAGCGGAAGAGCCGCAGGGAGTTGAGGGTTACTTCGCCTTGGGGCAGGGCGTAGACGTTGCGCATTTGGTAGTCCCAAGTGAGCGAGAGGGTGTCGCTGAGCTGGGGTTTGAGCAGGGCAAGGATGATGGTGTCGCCGCGCCAGTAGTAGCCGCCGATGGAGTCGTTGTCGGTGGTGACGATTGAGAGGCCGACGACTTCGTTCTGGGTGAGCTGGTTTGCGAATTCGAGGACGTTGCCGGGCCGGAGGTAGTAGTCCTGACCGAAGGTCTTGAGGTCGAAGTCGCCGGGTTGGCGGTCGTAGTCGATCGTCCCGGGCAGTGATTCTGGGAAGTCGGGGAAGACCGTGGCGATGCCTTTGAGCGCCGACTGGTTGTTGCCCGGGTTGCGGTCGTCAATATAGACCCGGAGACTCCGGATTGGTTTGGCAGTGGGGAGCCGGTAGAAGCGGCGAGGAACATACTGGCCGCAGTAAATCGTGTCCACGCTGGTCCGGCGCTGGCCCTGAAAGGTCTGGGTCTGGCTCTGAGACTGTTCGCGCGAGGCGACGGCGTAGAGGTCAACGCCGCCGAGCTTGCCTCGGGCCGATGCGCCGAACAGGCCGCGCCGGGCGGGCAGGTCGCCGGTGTAGGCGGTGCCGGGAATGGCGAGGCGGGTGTCGCCGATTTCGACCGACTGGACGACCTCATCCTCAGTGCCGGTGTAGGAGAGCATCACTTTGTTCTGAGCTTCGCTCCGCTCAGAGTCGTGGTCAATGTTGACCTTGGTGCGCTCACCGACCGTGCCGTTGAGCACCACCGAGAGCTGCTGTTCCATCTTCAGCTCAGGGAAAAGGCCGCGCTGACGGCCCGGGATCTCGACTCCGCCGCGGACAACCGTCTGCCGGCCGCCTAATGTTATCCGGTCGCGGCCTGAGATATCAATCTTGCTGCCTTCACCGAATATCGGGAGCCGGGGCAGCTCGATGTCCGGGATGAGCCCGCTTGCGTCGGCAACGAGGTCGCGCTGCTGCTGGGTGCGCCGGGCTTCTTCCTGCCATTTCTCGGTTACGGACTGGGCGAGCTGGTACTCGAGGTACTCATCGAGCATCAGCACTCGGTCAACGCCGAGGAGCCGATTGCCGCGCCAGCGTTCCATGAAGACCATGCCTAAGGTGTAGTCAACGCGCGGGACGATGCGCTCCGGTTCGTACAGCGAGTAGGTTTGGGCCGCGGCGAGCGAGGCGGCGGTCAGCAGGATGAAGATACCGGGCTTCATGAGTTCGCAGCCGGCGCACGACCGGGAGCAAAGAACCGGTCGAATTGCTGAACAAGGGCCTCGACCGACAGCCCGACTATCTCAAGCAGTTGACTGCGGCTGCCGTGCTCGATGAACCGGTCGGGCAGGCCGATGTGCAGGGCTTTCGGTCTTGGTCCGACCGACTCAAGCACGAGGCTGACCGCAGCACCGAAGCCGCCGGAAAGGACGTTCTCTTCGACGGTGGCGATTCTGGGATAGCGACGGGCAGCGGAGATGATGGCCGGGGTGTCGAGCGGCTTGGCAAACCGGGCATTGATGACCGCGAGGTCGAGACCGTGGTCGGCAAGTTGTCGGGCAGCAAGGAGCGCGGTCCCGGCGGTCGGCCCAAGGGCGAGGATGCAGCCGTCAGCGCCGGCGCGGAGCAGGCACGAGCGGCCGAGTTCAATCGGCGGCCGGTCTTTTGGCTCGAGCGGCGGAGTCGAGCCGCGCGGGTAGCGGATTGCAGTCGGCCCGGCTGAGTGGGTTAGGGCGAACTGGAGCATGGCGTCGAGTTCGGTCAGGTCCATCGGCGCCATGACAGTCATGCCGGGCAGTATGGCAAGGTAGGAGAGGTCGAACGCGCCGTGATGGGTCGGGCCGTCTTCGCCGACCAGGCCGGCCCGGTCAACGGCGAGGACAACCGGCAGGTTCTGGAGACAGACGTCTTGCAGGACCTGGTCCAAAGCCCGGGTCAGGAACGTGGAGTAGACTGCCAGAACCGGCTTGAGTCCGGCAAGGGCAAGGCCGGCAGCAAATGTGACGGCATGCTGTTCGCAGATGCCGACGTCAAAGAAGCGGTTGGGAAACCGGTCCCGGAACTGGGCCAGCCCGGTCCCCAGGCACATGCCCGCGGTAATCGCCACGATTCGGTCGTCCTGAGACGCGAGCTCAACCAGTCGGCGGCCGAAGACCGAAGTGAAGGTCTCCTCGGTCGCGCCGGTCAGCTTGCCGGTCGCCGGGTCGAACGGGCCGGTGCCATGAAAGGCCTCGGGTCGTTCAACCGCCGGCCGGTAGCCTTCGCCCTTGCGCGTGACGACGTGGACGAGTACCGGGCCTAAAAGAGCTCGGACCCGGCGCAGGGTGTCAACGAGTTCGGGCAGGTTGTGACCGTCCACCGGCCCGATGTAGCGGAACCCGAGTTCCTCAAACAGGATGCTCGGGACGACAAGGTTCTTCAGCCCCTCTTCGAGTTTGCGGGCGGCGAGGCGCGACTTCTCGGTCAAGTCCTCGGGCAGAAGGCCGAGCAAGTTCCAGACGTCGGCCCGGAGCCGGTTGTACATCCGGCCGGTAATCATCCGGTTGAGATACCCGGCCATCGCGCCGGTGCTGCGGGCGATGCTCATTTCATTGTCGTTTAGGACAACAACCAGGTCCTGTTTCAGGCAGCCGCCATGGTTCAGCGCCTCAAAAGCCATCCCTGCGACAATCGAGCCGTCACCAACGACTGCGATCGAGCGTCGGCTCTGGCTCTGGAGTCGGTCACCGACCGCGGCGCCGAGAGCAACCGAGACCGAATTGCCGGAGTGGCCGGTGTCGAACGTGTCGTATTCACTCTCGGTCCGTTTCGGAAATCCGGCAATCCCTTTGAGTTGACGAAGGGTCGCGAATCGGGCCCGGCGGCCGGTGACGATCTTGTGAGCGTAGCACTGGTGTCCGACGTCCCAGATGAGCCGGTCCTTCGGTGTGTCGAATACGTAGTGCAGGGCCAGAGTCAGCTCAACTACGCCAAGGCTTGGGGCAAGGTGACCGCCGTTACGGGCCGTGGTTTCGATGATGAGGGTGCGGATTTCCTGAGCCAGCTCCTTCAGCTCAGCAACCGTCATCCGCCGTAAGTCAGCGGGCGAGGATATTTGGTCGAGAAGGGACATGGGTTATGAACTCCGGCGGAGAATGAGTCGGGGCAGGGCGGCAAAAAGAGCGTACTGGGCGCCGAGTTTGGCGAACGCGCGCTCGGCCCGGGCGGCCTTGGCATCTGCGCGACGCTTTAGCCGGGTACTCAGTTCTTTCTCTTCCCCGCTGTCGAGCAGGTCGTCGGTAAGCTGGAAGAGCTCACCCAGCTCAAGACCGGCGCGGTGGAGCGCGGTGCAGGTTGCGCGGCCGGCGCCGGCCAGAAGTGCGCCCGACTCAAGCGACGCGGCAATGAACTCGGCGGTCTTTTTCCGATGAATCAGTGCCATCGGCGTCCGTCTCAGGCCTTCAATGTCCATCATTTGGCCGCCGGTCATGCCGGCCGGCCCGACTGCGCGACAGACCAGGTTGGCCGCTTTGACGATCAGCTCGGCCTGGATCCGGGTGCGGGTGAATAGCTCAAAGGCCAGGGCGAACAGCGCGTCCGCGGCCAGAATTGCGGTCGCTTCGTCAAAGCGGCGGTGCAGACTGGGCTGGCCCCGGCGAAAGTCGTCATCGTCCATGCTCGGCAGGTCGTCGTGAACAAGCGAGAAGGCGTGAATCAGCTCAAGCCCGCAGCAGAACGGCAGAACCGTGCGGTCCGGGGCGCCGCCTGCGGCCCGAAAGGTTTCAAGGCAGAGCGCCGGCCGGAGCCGCTTGCCCGGGCCGAGCACGGCATAGCGCATTGCTTCGCTCAAGCGGCTCGGAACTGCTGAACTGGGCTGCAGAACCCGGCGCAGCGCGCGGTCAATCAGGTTCCGGTCCTGAGCCAGCCTAGACTGGAGTTGCGTTTGATTCATCGCTCGGCCGCGTGCTCGGCCGCTTTGACAACGTTGGCAAGGAGCATGGCTACTGTCATCGGCCCGACTCCGCCGGGCACGGGCGTAATCGCCGCCGCCTTTGGGGCAACGGTGGCAAAGTCAACGTCGCCGACAAGTCGGCCGTTGACGCTGTTAGTACCGGCATCAACAACGACCACGCCTTCACTCACCATTTCACCGTTCACGAGCCCGGGGCGGCCAACCGCGACAACCAGAATCTCGGCTGTTCGGCACACGGCGGCAAGGTCAGAAGTGACTGAATGGCAGACGGTCACGGTTGCGTCGCCGTTCTCCCCACGCAACAGGAGCATGTTGGCGAGCGGCTTGCCGACCAGATTGCCTCTGCCGACAATCACGACCCGGCGTCCGGCAATCCTGACCGCGTTTCGGCGGAGCAGTTCGATAATCCCCGAAGGGGTGGCCGGGGTGAGAAACGGCCGGCCGGCAAGCAGCCGGCCCAGACTCTCAGGTGTGAGCCCATCCGCGTCCTTTTCCGGGCGCACCGACGCGAGCAGTTCCTCTTCGGCGAGACCGGCAGGCAGGGGCAGTTGCAGAATGATGCCGTGCACGGACGGGTCATGATTCCACTCGTCAATCCGGCGGAGCAGTTCATTCTGAGTTACGTCGGCACTGACCCTGAGAACAGCCACCTCGATGCCGACCGCGCGGCCGGCTTTCTCCTTGTTCCGGACATAGACCTGAGAAGGGGCGAAACCTCCGGCGAGCAGGATGCGCAGCGAAGGAACAATTCCGCGCTGGCGCAGCGCCTGAACCCGCAATGCCAATTCGGCCCGGACCTGCTGACTGCAGGCACGGCCGTCGAGAATCAGGTGAGCGGTACTCAAGTGAGTGCGAGCAGAAACTCGGCGACCCAAGTGGGGTACGCCGTAGGTTCGGGCCGGATGTCTAGTGCGGTCAGGGCGAACAACGCAGACGCCTTGACCGAGCGGTCAGGTGATCTCAACGACATTCAGCACAGAATGGACGCTACAGAGCTCCTTTCGCAAGCGCTCCATTCTCGCGGAAAAAGCCCTGCTGGTCAATATCGGCGCAGCCGGGGGAACGAGGGGCAGGCGCTCGCTTCCGACAATTGGCCACGATGGGGTCGGATAACCGCCGCGCTTGATTGGGGCCGGGTTTTGTCTAGTGTTACGGCGTGATAAGTCTCGCCGGCGTCGCGGTCGAGTTCGGCACCCAAGAGCTCTACCGCGACGTGAACCTGTTTGTCGGTCCCAATGACCGAATCGGGCTTGTCGGGCCAAACGGCAGCGGCAAGTCCACCATCCTGAAGATGATTGCCGGGCTGGTCGAGCCGACCCGGGGTCAGGTGGACGTCCGCAAAGGGACGCGCATCGCCTATCTTCCCCAGACCGGGGCTGTGGTCGGCGACCGGACCGTGCTCGAGGAGGCGCTCTCGGCTTTCAGTCACCTGGAGGAGATTCACGAGGAGATGGTCGAGCTTGAGCACCGGATGCACGATGCGTCTATGCCCGAGCAGGAGCTGGCGGCGATACTCGCCCGGTATGCCGTGCTCCAAGGATATTACAGCGCCGATGCCTATACCCGGGAATCACGAGCCAAGAAGACGCTGAAGAACCTCGGATTCACGGAAGAAGACTTTGCGAAGCCGGTCCGGCAACAGTCGGGCGGGTTTCAGGTGCGGCTGGCTTTGGCACGCGAGCTCTTGGAGGAGCCGGACGTGCTGCTGCTGGACGAGCCGACCAACTATCTGGACATCCGTTCCATCGAATGGCTGCAGAACTACTTGGCCGAGTTCTCGGGCGCGGTGGTGATGATTGCCCACGACCGGTATCTGCTCGACGCACTGGTGCAACGCATTTGGGGTATCGAGTCGCGCCGGGTTCGGGTCTATCCCGGCAACTACTCAGACTACCTTGCGGACAAAGCGCAACGCGACGAGCGTCAGGCAAAGGAGTACGAAGAGCAGCAGCAGTTCATCAGGCGCACCGAGCAGTTCATCGCCAAGTTCAAGGGCCGGAAAGACACGGCCAAGCGGGCGATGAGCCGGCAGAAGATGCTTGATAAGCTGGAGCTGGTCGAGGCGCCCGAGACCGCTCCGACCATCAGGATTCGATTCCCTGAGGCTGAGGAGGTCTACGGCAAGGCGTTCGAACTGAAGGGCGTGTCGAAGAGCTTTGGCCCGAAGCCGGTGCTCTCAAACGTGAATCTGGTGGTCGGCGGCGGGGAGCGAGTCGGCCTGTTCGGGGCAAACGGACAGGGCAAGACGACCCTGCTCCGGATGATTGCCGGCGAGCTTGAGCCTGACTCGGGTTCGGTCTGGTTGAGCCAGAAGACCCGGATTGCCTACTACGAACAAGGGGCAGAGGAGAAGATTGACCCCGAGCTGACTGTGCTCGAGGCGGCAGCTCAGTCCGGAGCCGGGTTCACCGAGAACGAGCTCAAAGGCATCCTCGGCACGTTCCTCTTCTCAGGCGATGCGGTCGAGAAGAAGGTCGGGGTGCTGTCGGGCGGCGAGCGGTCGCGACTCGCGATTGCGCGGGCGCTACTCACGCCCTCGAACCTGCTGATACTCGACGAGCCGACCAATCACCTTGACATCCAGTCGCGGGAGATTCTGTTCGAGGCGATGAGCCGGTACCAGCGGACGATTGTCTTTGCCGCGCACGACCGGTACATGCTCGACAAACTGGCGCACAAGACCGTGCGGGTTGAGGACGGACAAGCGGTGCTCTTTCCGGGCAACTACGCCTATGCAACGGCAAGGGCGAGAAGCCACAGCCCAAAGACCGGAAGCCAAAAGCCAAACTCCACTGTCCCGAGTTCCAAGGCCCAAGCCCAAAGTTCCAAGTCCAAAGTCTCAAGTCCAAAGTCCCAAGTCCCGGCAATAGACCGAGTCACCGACATCAGGCAGCGGCTGGCCCAGATTGAACTCGCCCTGCAGGAGGCAAAGGCAGCGTTCGACCTGAACCGCGCCCGAGCGTTGAATCAGGAGCGCAAGGATTT
>FWPV01003604.1_pt1 | contig 34712 bp, 28 predicted proteins | sample 2228371 | NCBI WGS metagenome assembly FWPV01 (sample SAMEA103939776, study PRJEB20133) | metagenome | reverse complement strand
GAGCGGGAAGGTCAGCTTACGCCTTGCGGCGCAGGCGAAGCAGTCCCAGTCCGCTCAGGCCCATCAGGGCGCCCATCTGGAAGAACACGGGCTCGGGGATGGGCTGTATCGAAAGGACCATCGGGCCCTGGAAGAAATCCCCCGTACTATTGCCGGTAAGAAGTTTGCCAGAATACGTCAGCGTCCCTTCAAGCCGGAACTTGTTGCTCATCCCGTAGCTGCTCAACGGCTGCTCCGTTTCGTCCGGAAGGGTCACCCCCCCCTCGCACAGCAGGTCGGCTGCAAAGTTCCAGGTTTCACCGATCTTCTGGAAGCTCACCGACTGTATCGTGCCCCCGAGGACCTCCTCAATAATGTTGCTCCGATACGGGCTTTTGATCGACCAGAAGCTGGGCGAAGCCGTGGGGTCTTCTGTGTCATACACGTGCGCGGAGAAATACCATTCCGTGGCGTCGGGGAATAGTGAGGCGACCGGCCCGGCTGCATAGGAAGCCCACACGAACTTCGTCGAATAAAGCGGGGCGCCTGCGTCATCATACAGCTGCAGTTCCGCGTCTGGGTTGCCATATCTTTCAAAGAACACCACCCCGCCGGATTCAGCTGTAGTCCCGATCGGGATCCAGGCCCACGCGGCGCTTGCCTGCATCACCGCCAGCACAAGGGCGGCCACGAACCATCGTTTCATCGAAGTATATTTAACCTCCTTTACCTCCCCTTCAGAAAGGATTTCCGACCACCCGGGGCCGCTTGACCCCTGGACATCGTCGCTCATACGAATACTAGCAGACGGTATAGGTCGCAGTCAATGAGCCTGGGGCAAAACTGGCAATTTTACCGGACTGCTGCCCCTCCCCGGACAAAGGGGGAAGAGCTCCACCTCTCAGCCGGCGGGGCATCGCCGAGCAGGAAAAAAGGCCGGCCTGAAGGCCGGCCCGGAAAGAAGCTTCGTGAGCGGGAGGTCCGCTTACGCCTTGCGGCGCAGGCGAAGCAGTCCCAGTCCGCTCAGCCCCATCAGGGCGCCCATCTGGAAGAACACCGGCTCGGGGATGGGCTGTATCGAGAGGACCATCGGTCCCTGGAAGAACGGGCCCGTACCTTGGTTAGGTACAGTCAAAGACCCGGCATAGGTCAGCGTCCCCTCGAGCCGGAAGTTGTTGGTCATCCCGAAGGCGCTCAACGGCTTGGAAGCGCCGTCTCTCAGATTCAGCACTGTTCCGTCGCTGAGCAGTTCGGCCGCGAAGTACGCCTGGTTGCCGTTCTGAGTGAATGTGTACGACACCACGCTGCCCTGGACCAGCGCGTAGTTTACGATCGGGCCGCCAGTTCCCGGGATGACATCGTAAGTGAGATACCAGTCGATGCTGGGGGGATCGCTGAGCGAACCGTAGGCTTCGAAGAAGAAGTTGGAATCTTCCCCCACCTCGGCCATAATCTGGCCCGGATAGTACCACTCGAACCCGATCATGAAGTTTCCGCTTGGAGACCGAGCCGTGGTCGCCCAATTGTCGGCTGCGAACCAGACGACTCCTCCCTCCGGGTCGGTCTGCCCGATCGGGATCCACGCCCACGCCGCGCTGCACTGCATCACCGCCAGCACAAGGGCGGCCACGAACCATCGTTTCATCGAAGTATAACCTCCTTTACCTCCCCTTCAGGAAGGATTTCCGACCTCCCGGGGTCCTCTGACCCCCTGGACATTGTCGCTCATACGAAGAATAGCAGACGGTGGGCGTCGCAGTCAATCGCACCGTGCGAAAACCGGTAATTGTACGGGCATGCATCGACCCGTCCCCGGACAAGGGGGGACGGGCTCGCCTCTCACACGGCGACGCGTCCCCGGCGGAAGGGCAGGCAACGAAAAAGGGCCGGCCTGACGGCCGGCCCGCAAAGAAGCTTCGTGAGCGGGAGGTGCGCTTACGCCTTGCGGCGCAGACGCAGCAGTCCCAGTCCGCTCAGGCCCATCAGGGCGCCCATCTGGAAGAACACGGGCTCGGGGATGGGCGGCAGAGCCCGCGCCTGGATGTCGTCCCAATAGTAGTCGGCTCCCGCGCCGTCGTTAAAGTTGAACGTCTGCACGAACACCGTGGTCAGGTCCGGCAGGACCGGATTGACCGTAAGGTCCGTGTAGACCAGGTTCCCGTTCAGGTAATACTCGAAGCGGTCGCCGAGGCCGCGGATGGCGAGCGTATGCCAGCCCGTCGTCACAGGGCCCGCGAGATTCACCCAGCCGCCATTGTCGCTGTCCCAGACGCGCCAGACGCTCGCGATGCTGCTCGCGGAGGGATTGAACGGGTCCGCCGGGTCGAAACGGCGCATCCCGATGATGGGATACAGAGCGCCCGTCTCGTTGCCGATGACGCCGGTCCTCGCCCAGAGGTCCGTGCGGCGCAGGTTGTTCCCGCTGACCATGTCGCCGGACACATATAGCTTGCCGCTCACCTCCCACGGAGCAAAGATCGCGGCCGCCCGCTGGCGTCCCTCAGTGCGGTAGAAGGGGTGAGTCGTCTGATTAGTGTCCCAGGAGCCTCCCGATGTCAGCTTCAGCCGGTTGTCTCCGTCGAAGAGGACCGACTGGAAGCCGGCGGGCTCGTGGCGGTCGGTCATCCAGGCAGGGTCTATGCTACCGAAGGAATCGAAGAATCCCTGAGCCTGGACTCCGGATGCGACGGCCACGCCCAGAGCAATCGCGAAAAGAACGAAAAAGCGCACGTGTCTACCTCCTTCTCCCGGACGGTCTATCTATACCACTCGGCGGGGTTGAGCAGGACTGCGGCTCCCGTCCGGGCTCCCCGCCTTTCCATTATGAGAGGCGCGGAGAAGTCCGGTCAAGCATTTTCTCCAAAACCCGGTACAATTACCGGCCCGGGCCTTTTCCCCCCTTCTCCCTCCGGGCAGGACGACTTGCCGCCGGCGCAGTAGTGCTTTCCGGGAAAGACGACGGGCGGCCCGGCGGGCCGCCCTGCGGGGAGTGAGCCGGATGGACATCCGCAGCCTGATGACATCGTACAGGGACGCACTGCTCGAGGACACCGTGCCGTTCTGGTCGCGCCACAGCCCGGACCGCGAATACGGAGGGTTCCTCACCTTCCTGGACCGCGACGGCAGCGTCTACGGGCCGGAGAAGCCCGTCTGGCTGCAGGGGCGCATCGCGTGGCTCTACTCCACTCTGTACAACAGGGTTGAGAAGCGGGCGGAGTGGCTGGAGCTCGCCCGCCACGCCGTGGACTTCCTGCTGGCGCACTGCTTCGACACGGACGGCCGGATGTTCTTCCTGATGACCCGCGACGGACGCCCGCTGCGCAAGAGGCGCTACGTGTTCTCGGAGGTGTTCGCGTCGATGGGGCTGGCGGAGTTCGCCAGGGCGAGCGGGGAGGACCGCTGGCGGGCGAAGGCGGCGGAGGTGTTCGACCTGCTCCTGCGCTATCACCGGACGCCGGGCCTTCTGGAGCCCAAGGTGGACCCGCGCGTGCAGCCGTCCATCGGCCACACCATGCCGATGATCCTGCTCTGCTGCACACAGACCCTGCGCGCCGTGGACGACCGTCCGGTCTACCGGGAGGTGGCAGACGAGTCCATCTCGCTCATCTTCGGGAAGTTCTGCAAGCCGGAGCTTCGCGCCGTGCTGGAGATGGTGGCCCCGGACGGCTCCATCATCGACACGCCGGACGGACGGACCATCCTGCCCGGCCACGCCATCGAGAGCGCCTGGTTCCTCATGGAGGAGGGGCGTCTGCGCGGGGACCGGGACCTGTCCCTGAAGGCCATCCCCCTTCTGGAGTGGTCGCTGGAGAGGGGATGGGACGAGGAGTACGGCGGCCTTCTCTATTATGTGGACCTGAAGGGGCTGCCCCGCCCGGAGTATCAGTGGGACATGAAGCTGTGGTGGCCCCATACGGAGGCGCTGTACGCCACACTGCTCGCCTGGCATCTCACCGGCGAGCAGCGCTGGGCGGACTGGCACCTGCGCATCCGCGACTACGCGCTCGGCCGCTTCCCCGACCCGCAGTACGGGGAATGGTTCGGATATCTGCACCGGGACGGGACCCTGGCCAACCGCTGCAAGGGCAACTGCTGGAAGGGCCCCTATCACCTGGGCCGGATGCAGCTCTACTGCTGGAAGCTGCTGGAGGAGGCGGCCGCGACAGGGTCCCGCCCGGCTTGAGGGAGGCTCTCAGGCGGCTTTCTTCTGCTGCTGCAGGTGCTGGCCTAGGCGGCGGTCCACCTTCAGGATATGGTCCATCAGCCAGTCGCTCACCGTGCGCTGAAGCTGGATGGACAGCACCGGACCCGCCCCTTCGCGCTCGTACTGCGCCGCCAGCTTCTGGAACGTGGCGACGAACGCCTGGTGCTCGCCCTGATGCCGCCAGGTGTCCGGGTCGCCGGACGACGCCATCAGCGCTTCCTCGGCCTTGAAGTGCTTGTCCACGTAGTCGGCCAGGAAGTTCAGCAGCGGCGATACGACCTCTCTGCCGTTCCCGGCCTTCATGGCGTCGAACAGCCGGTTGGCGGCATCGAACAGCTTCCTGTGCTGCTCGTCGATGACGGGGTGCCCCACGGCACAGTCTTTCGTCCAAACAAGGCTCATCGTTCAGTTCTCCTCCCCGCCAGGGGATGCGGCCTGCGGCCTGTACGGGGGCCGCAGGCGTCTTCTGTACAGATTCCACATAGCCGGGCTGCTTGCGAACAGGAATCGGCGCCGGTCGGAGGGCGCGGGTGCGGCCGGTCCAGTGGAGTGCCCGGGCGCGCAGGATTCCGCTAGAATGACTTCCGGCCGGGGGGGCCGGACTATCCCGATGAACACGGACGCGCTGAGACTTCTGGAATACGACAGGGTGCTGGAGCAGCTCGCGGAGCGATGCGCCACGGGGATGGGCCGCCGCCGCGCCCTGGAGCTGACCCCTTCAGCCGACCCCGCAGAGGTCGAGCGCATGCAGAGGGAGACCGCCGAAGCCCGCCGCCTGCTCGACTCGTTCGGGGGGATGCCGCTGGGCGGCGCGAGGGACCTCGTCCCCCATCTGGAGAAGGCGCTGCTCTCGGGAGTGCTGGACGGGCGGGAGCTGCTGGACGTCCACGACACCGCTGCGGCCGCCGGGAAGCTCCGCTCGTTCCTGAAGAAGCAGACCTCCGTCTGTCCCGTGCTGGCGGGGCTGGCGGACGGTCTGGAGGCGGCCCCGGACCTGTGCCGGGCCATCGCGGAGGCCATCGACGACGGCGGCGAAGTCCGGGACAGCGCCAGTCCGGAACTGGCCCGGATACGGCGCGACGTCCGGACCGTGACCGGCCGCATCCAGGAGAAGCTGAACAGCCTCGTCTCCTCGCCGTCCCTGCGCGAAGCGCTGCAGGACCCCGTGGTGGTGACGCGGCAGGGCAGGTGGTGCCTTCCCGTCCGCTCCGACCATCGCTCGGCGGTGCCGGGCATCGTCCACGACGCCAGCGCCAGCGGAGCCACCCTGTTCGTTGAGCCGAAGGCGGTGGTGGAGCTCGCGAACCGGCTTCGCGAGCTGGAGGCGGCGGAGCGCGAGGAGGTCGAGCGCGTCCTGCGGCGTCTGACGGTGAAGGTGGCGGCGCAGGCGGAGGATCTGCGTCGGACCTGCCTCGTGCTGGGCCATCTGGACCTCGCCAACGCGAAGGCGCTGCTGGCGGAGGCGCAGAGGGCCGTGGAGCCCGTGCTCCGCAGAGCGCCCATGCTGAGGCTGGCCGCGGCCCGGCATCCGCTGCTGAAGGGCGACGTCGTCCCGGTGGACGTGCGGCTGGGGGTGGATTTCAGGGGCCTGCTCATCACCGGCCCCAACACCGGCGGGAAGACGGTGACGCTCAAGACCGTGGGGCTGCTGGTCCTGATGGCGCAGTCCGGGCTGCAGATCCCGGCCGCTCAGGGCAGCGAGTGCGGCATCTTCTCGGATGTCTTCGCGGACATCGGGGACGAGCAGAGCATCGAGCAGTCGCTGTCCACGTTCTCCGGGCACATCCGCAACATCGTCAGCACGCTCAGGGAGATACGCCCGGGAGGGCTGGCGCTTTTTGACGAACTGGGAGCGGGGACCGACCCCGCGGAAGGCGCGGCGCTGGCCGAAGCCGTTCTGGAGCATCTGGCGGCGCGCGGGGTCTGCGTGGTGGCCACCTCGCACTACGGCGAGTTGAAGCGGTTCGCCTTCGCGCATCCGGACTTCGAGAACGCGTCGGTGGAGTTCGACCGCGAGACGCTGAGGCCCACCTACCGGCTGCTCATCGGGGTGCCGGGAGCCAGCCACGCACTGCACATCGCGTCGCGTCTGGGGATGCCGGAGGAGGTGGTGAGGGCGGCCGGGCAGGCGCTGGAGGGCCGGTCTCAGGAGACGGACAGCCTCATCCGTCAGGTGGAGGCTCTACGGGCGCAGGCGATGGAGCAGGAGCGTCTGGCCGCGCAGGCCCGCAGGGAGGCCGAGGAGCTGCGCGCCCGCTGCGAGGGAGACCTGAAGCGGCTCGGGGAGGCCCGCCGGCAGGTGCGGGACGAGGTGCAGAGCGAGGCGCGCCGGGTCATCGAGGACCTTCAGCGGCAGCTGGAGCAGGTGCTCCGGGAGCTGCGCACCCAGAAGCGCCACTCTCAGCACACGGAGGGGCTGGCCGGCAAGGCCAAGAGGCTCATCAGCCGGATGGAAGCCGCGGCCGGACAGGCTGGCGGGGGCTCCGTGCCGGAGGAGCCTCCCGCTGAGGAGCCCGGACGTCTGCGGAAGGGGGACCGCGTGCGGATGTCCGGGGTGGGGGCCGTCGGGGTGATGCTGGAGGACGCGACTCCCACGGAGGCGCTGGTCGCCTTCGGCAACGTGGAGGCCAGGGTGTCTCCCGAACGGCTGGAGCGGGTGCCGGAGGGCGAGGGGGCGGCGCCGGGGAAGCCGGATGCGCGGACCGGGCGGTTGCAGATGGAGAAGACCGCCAGCGTGTCTCCGGAGATCATGCTGCGCGGGCAGAGGGTGGAGGAGGCGCTCGAGGCGCTGGACCGTTATCTGGACGATGCCTGCCTTGCGGGACTGGAACGGGTCCGCGTCATCCACGGCAAAGGCACGGGCGCCATGCGCCGGGCGGTGTGGGAGTTCATGCGCAAGCATCCGGCGGTGGCGTCTCTGGAGCTTGCCGGGCCGGGAGAGGGCGGGGAGGGCGCGACCATCGTCCGGCTGAAGTGAGCGGTTGCGCCGGGACAAGGCGGAGAGGAGCAGAGAGGGCAATGACGACCGCATTCGTGATGCTGAATGTCAGGCGGGGCTGTGTGTCCAGCACCGCGGAAGAGCTTCTGAAGGTGAAGGGGGTCACGGAGGTGTATTCCGTGACGGGCGAGTTCGACCTCATCGCCGTCATCCGCGTCCGCGACCCGGAGGAGGTGGCGGATGTCGTGACGGAGCATCTGCACAGGATAGACGGCATCCTGAAGTCGGACACGCACGTCGCGTTCAGGCACTACAGCGAGCACGACCTGGAGGCGGCCTTCAGCCTGGGCGCCGACGGATGAGCCCCGGCCGCGCCTCGTCGCGGCGGGGACTGATGCACCACAACGACAGGAAAACGGGAGTGAACATGGTATGGGCGACGCCAGCATCGGCCTGATCGGCCTGGCGGTGATGGGTGAGAACCTGGTGCTCAATATGAGCGACCACGGGTTCAAGGTGGCGGTCTACAACAGGACCGTCAGCAAGGTGGACGATTTCCTGGCTGACCGGGCGCAGGGGCGCGACATCGTGGGAGCGCACAGCCTGGAGGAGTTCGTGGGGCTTCTGGCCAGGCCCCGGAAGATCATGCTGATGGTCAAGGCCGGGCAGGCGGTGGACGACTTCATCGGGATGCTCGTCCCGCTGCTGGAGCCGGGGGACATCATCATCGACGGGGGGAACTCGTTCTTCAAGGACACCATCCGCCGCACCCGGGAGCTGGAGGAGAAGGGGCTGCTGTACATCGGCACCGGCGTGTCGGGCGGCGAGGAGGGAGCGCGCCACGGGCCGAGCATCATGCCGGGCGGCTCTCCGGATGCCTGGCCGCACGTGAAGCCCATCCTGCAGGCCATCGCCGCGAAGGTGGCCGACGGCTCCCCCTGTTGCGACTGGGTGGGACCGGACGGCGCGGGGCACTTCGTGAAGATGGTCCACAACGGCATCGAGTACGGGGACATGCAGCTCATCTCCGAGGCGTATTTCATCATGTCCACCGCGCTCGGGATGTCGGCGGAGGAGCTGCACGAGACCTTCTCGCGCTGGAACGCGGGCGACCTGGACAGCTACCTCATCGACATCACCGCCCGCATCTTCGCGAAGAAGGACCCTGAGACCGGCCGGCCGCTCGTGGACGTCATCCTGGACACGGCGGGACAGAAGGGGACGGGCAAGTGGACCTCGCAGATCGCGCTGGACCTCGGCATCTCCACCCCCACCATCACCGAGGCGGTGTTCGCCCGGTGCATCTCCGCCATCAAGCAGGAGCGGGTGGCTGCCTCGCGCGTGCTGTCCGGCCCCTCGGCGGCGTATCAGGGCGACCGCGCGGAGTTCGTGGACGCCATCCGGGATGCCCTGTACGCCTCGAAGATCTGCTCCTACGCCCAGGGGTTCGCGCTGATGCGGGAGGCTTCGAAGGAGTATGGCTGGGGGTTGAACTTCGGCCAGATCGCCCTGATGTGGCGTGAGGGATGCATCATCCGGGCGCGCTTCCTGGAGCGCATCAAGGAAGCCTTCGACGCCGAGCCGGAGCTTGCCAACCTGCTTCTGGCCCCGTATTTCCGCGAGGCCGTGCAGGCGGCGCAGGACAACTGGCGCAGGGTGGTCAGCCAGGCGGTGGCCATGGGCATCCCCGTTCCGGCCTTCAGCTCGGCCATCTGCTATTTCGACAGCTACCGGCGCGACCGGCTGCCGGCCAACCTCATCCAGGCGCAGCGCGACTTCTTCGGCGCGCACACCTACGAGCGCGTGGACAGGGAGGGCGTGTTCCACACGGACTGGCTGGCGGACGGCTGACGCCTCCCCGTACTGCGGAGGCCCGGAGCCGGCCTTCCGAAGGCGCCGCGCGGAGGCGCCGGTCGAGCTCCGGGCCCCCGGCCCGCCCTGCCGGCGGACTGACAGGAGAAAAAGAGGATTTCCCCCGCCGGCCGGCCGAAGGCAACGGGCGGAGCTGACCCTTTGGACCTCCACCGGACGCACGACTGTCAGCCGCCCTCCGCCGGGCCGCCTCCCCGGCCGCCCTGGCGCGCCCTTGCCATCGGCGCGGCGCTCATCCCGTTGAACTGCCTGTGGATGACCCACGTGGAGTATGTCCGCTACTCGGACAACGTCTCCACGTCCGCCCTGTTCTTCAACGCCGTCTGCCTCCTGATGCTGATGCTGGTGGTCATCGTGGTGGCTCGCATCCGCGCCGAGGTGGGGCTGCCCACGATGGAGCTGTACCAGGTGGGGGCGGACGAGGTGCTCCGGGCGGTGGGAGGGGACATGGCCTGGACCCGGAGCGAGCGGGTGGCGATGACGCTGTTCTTCTGGATGTCGCGCACGCACCGGCAGTTTCCCATGTCCTCGCAGGTGGACGCGCTGCGCATCGGGGACCGCGCTGGCATACGGGCCGGACACGTGGCGGCGGGTCTGCTGCTGGCCAGCGTGCTGGCCACCGTGTTCGGGTTCTGGAGCTACCTGCACGAGATGTATCAGGTGGGGTACGAGTCCGGCAAATACAACCCCATCATCCTTCGCGCGTTCGGCGAGGAGCCCTGGCTCAAGCTGGAGCGGGCCGTGGTCAGTCCGCAGGGGCCGGACGCGGGACGCGCCGGCGGATATCTCTTCGGGCTGCTGTTCACCCTGTTCCTCAGCGCCATGCGGGCGCGCTTTCCCGGGTGGCCGCTGCATCCGGCGGGCTTCCTGGTGTACGGTTCGATGGGGATAGCCCGAATATGGGTCCCGGTGTTCATCGCGTGGACGGTGAAGGCGCTGCTGCTTCGCTACGGGGGGTTGACGGCGCACAACCGGGCCATCCCGTTCTTCATCGGGCTGGTGGCGGGGGAGTTCGCGGTCGGGATGGCGGTCACCCTGCTGGGGCTTGCCGGGGTGCCGCTGCCTCCCGAATCCGGCATCGGCGGGCTCTAGCGCCCGGGTGCGTTCCGGGCCGCCGCGCATGCCGCTTCCGCGGGATAGGTATTTCTACCTGATTTCTCCTGAAGACCTTGTTTCGTCAAGAAATGCGCAGTAAGATACGGGTGTGCTGTCTGGCCCGGCACGAGGCGTTCGTCCTCGCCGGGCCCTTGCCGTTTCTGAGGGCGCGCGTCACCCTCGCCCGTGCCCTCTCCCTGCGAGGGAGAGGAAAGGAAAAGGTCGCACCTCCGCCGCCTCTGCGGCAGCGGGAGGGTGTCAGGAAGGAGGCAGTGCGATGAGACGCATTGCGCGGGTCGTCTTGGTCGTGATTGTGGCTGTTCTGGCTGCTCTGCCCGCAGGGGCTGACAGCATCAGCTTGGCGTTCAACCAACTCAACTTTGACTTGGACGGAACCATCTACCAAAACACAGAATGGGGTTCTGTGGACCTGACCTATACGGGGTCCGAGCAGATTCTCTATTTCAACCTGTCTGTGGAAACGAGTACTGGCGTCTCTTGGCAGGTGCAGAACATGCCTGTGCTGAGCGCAAATGGTGTGGGCAATCTGCATACGGTCACCTTCAGCTTTGATCTTGGCATACAACGTGGAACACCGGTCACAAACCTGAACTATGGATACAGCCTGACAACCAGCGTTCTTGAGAGCGCCCCAAGCAACGATTTGAGCACCAGCGTGACTGGTCGCCAGATTACCTTCTTCAGCGGCGTGACTGACGCTGTCCTTCCTCCGCTCGCATCGGCATCCCCGACGATCGGCGGTGCCGTAGCTGACACCAGCAAGCATACTCACAGCAATGTCTCCAACCAGGAGGCCGGTAAAGACGAGTGCGTGCCAACAGCCGTGTCCAATAGCCTCAAGCTCTTGAAGAAGGAACACGGGCTTGACATCAGAGATGAAGATATTTCCATTGAGAAGATGAAAGATGCCACCAAATGGGGCACCTATAGATTTGTACGCTCAGGGGAAAATAAGACCGCTACCGGCAGCTGGTTCACAGATGGCAAAGAGAAGGACTGGGAAACGGGTAAAGACTACGAGCACAAGCCTTGGTGGAAGACCAAGGACGAGTATCTGAAGAGCAAGGGCCTGCCCATCTCCACGAGGATGTTCGGGCCTGCCGAAATTGACAAGATTGGTGCGGAGATTGACCGCAAGCAAGATGTTGAATTGCAGGGAGACTGGCACACCGCGATGCTAGTAAGCATTCAAAAGTTAGCCGACGGCAGATACGCTCTGACGGTCGCTCACGATACCTGCCAGGGAAGCGAGGGAGGTCTGAAGTCTGACGACGCGCTGATATACGACCCGAAGACCGGCAAGCTCACCGGAAGCCCTGGTTTTTTCCACGGGAGCAGTCTCCAGCACTTCGTCGTCGAATGCCCGGTGCCCGAGCCCGTGTTCCTGCAGTTCGGCGCGCTCGTGGGGCTCGGCGGGCTCGGGCTGCTGAGGATGCGCAGGCGGGCCTGAAGCCCCCTGAGCCTCTGACAGCAGACCCCGCTTCGTGCGCGGCCCCCGCCTGGCGGCGGGGGCCGCTCTTCGTTCAGCCCTCCCGCCGCGGTCCAGCTTCCTGCCGCGCCGCCGGGGAGCCGCGTTCCCTGTTAAGGACTCCCGCCCGCATCTCGTCACACCGGTGAGAAGAGCTCTTCATCGCCATTCCCTTCGGATGAAAGAGGTAGAGAGATGAGAATCAGAACAGCGTTCGTGCTGGCCATCCTGCCGCTGCTGGTGCTGGCGGCGGCCGGGACCGGACAGGCTCAGGGACTGGACCCGGCCTGGTTCGGGATGAGCGCGGACGCCGCGGCGGACGGCCAGTGGAAGGACTGCATCGAGCAGGCCATGGACGCGGCCGGAGTCACGGCGGACCAGCGTGCTCAGATCGAGAACATCCGCAACCAGCTGCGGGAGGATGTGAGGGCGGTCTGGAGCGACCCCTCGCTGACTCCCGAGCAGAAGAAGGTCCGCATCCGGAACCTGAGGGCGGAGGCGTTCCTGGCGGTGCAGAACACCCTGACCCCGCAGCAGCGGGAGGCCCTCCGCACCTGGATGATGCAGAACTGCCCGCGTCCGCGACCGCGGCCCGTTCCCGGCCCGGACCCGCGCATGCAGTGCTTCCGTGAGGCGCTCCAGAACGCCGGGCTGTCCGCGCAGCAGCAGGCCAGAGCCGAGGCCATCCAGCAGAAGCTCAAGGCGGACGTCGATGCGGTCCTGAAGGACGCTAGCCTGACTCCGGAGCAGAAGCGCGAGAAGGTGGCGCAGCTGACGCGTGAGGCGCACCAGGCCATCCTGGCTCTTCTCACCCCCGAGCAGCGCCAGGCGGTGCAGCAGTATATGGCGGAGAACTGCGGCGCCGTGCGTCCGGGGCCGCCTCCGGGCGAGCGTCCGGGCCGTCCCGGACCTCCTCCGGGAGCGGGGTTCGGCCCGCGTCCCGAGTGCCTGATGCAGGCGCTGGATGCCGTGGGCGCCACGGCCGAACAGAAGGCGAGGATCGCCGCCATCCAGGAGAAGCTCCGCGCGGACCTGGAGGCGCTGCGAAGCGACCCCAACCTGACTCCCGAAGAGCGCCGCCAGAAGGTCCAGGAGCTCACCCGGGCGGCGAACCAGGCCATGCAGGGTGTGCTGACCGCGGACCAGTGGGCGGCCGCGCGCCGGTGGATGCAGGAGAACTGCCGGCCTGAACGGCCCGCTCCTCCCGCCGGTCGCGAGCGGCCCGCGGGAGCCGGACGTCCGAACCGCGCGCCGGGAGCGCCCGGCCGCTAGAAGCGTCTTTCTTCTCCTGCTTGCCAGGCACGGGGCCGGCCTCCCGAAAGGAGCGCCGGCCCCGGGTCATCTTTTCGTCCTTTCCCGGAACGTGACCGCCCGGAACACCTGGAACGTGACGGACGCGCCCTCCGGGATGCCTGCCTGACGCCTCGCCTCGCGCTCCTGCCAGCGGGATGTGCGCGCCTCGCCGGGAAGCAGCACGCCGCTCCTGCCCCCGCCCGTCACCACCAGCCCGTAGTCCGCGGGAGGATACGGGGAGGGGTCCGGCACCGTCCGGCGCGGCCCCGGGATGGTCACGGAGAACTCCGCCCGCTTCAGCTGTTCGCGGCCGAGGCGCGGGCTCCGCGGGTCCAGGGTCCAGGCGCGGACGGCGTTCTGCACGATCTCGTCCGCGAGGGACGGCGCGCGCGGCTCGAAGCTGCCCGTGCATCCCCGTCTGCGGCCATCCAGACTGATGGTGACGAAGCACGGAGCCGGCCTTGCGAGCATCCCCTGCGGCCGGAACGGCAGAGGCGACAGCGGCCGGCCGGCCGCCTTCTGCTCCACCGCCCAACGGGCAAGAGTGCACGCCTGCCTCCTGAGTGCGGCGTCCGCCCGTGCGGCATCCTCCAGCGGCGACGCCGCGGCGCACGGAGCGGCGAGCATCATCAGCAGGGCCGCCAGCGCGGCCGCCCGGTTGCCGGACCGTCTTGCAGGGAAGGATTCTACCACCGCACCAGCTCCGCTTCCGGGAAATACGCCCGGAGGATCTGCTGCCAGTCCTGACCCCGCAGGGCCCTTCCCCGGGCCCCCCACTGGCAGAGTCCCGCGCCGTGCCCCAGACCCCGCCCGTCCAGGACCGTGTCGCGGCCGTCCCTGCGCACCGTGAACAGACTGGACTTCACGCGCGCCCATCCGAAAGTCCGTCCGCATCGCATCAGCAGCTCTCCCCCGTCCATCTGGACCGTTCCCACCCGCGCGCGGGTCACGCGTCCGCCTCTGTCGCGCTCCAGCACCTCCAGCGACGCGCCCCGCCCGGCGGGCAGCCCGGCCAGACGCCCCAGGTCCGCCGGGGAGAGACGGGCCTGCCAGCGGAAGTGGGGGGAGGCGCGGCAGAACTCCCCGCCCGGAGGGCCGTCCGGCGCCGCGACGCATCCCGCTGCAAGCCCCGCCGCCGCGCCGTCGGCCGTGTGTCCCCCGCAGGTGCTGCAGAAAGGCGCGCGGAGAGGCTTTCCGCCGATCGTCAGAATGCGGCCCTCCGTCATCCGGACGGCCTGCCGCGCCTGCGGGGAGGGAGGTGAGGCGGACCAGAGCTGACAGTGCGTCAGGCTGCAGACGTCGAAGCCCTCGGACGCGTGACGGCCCCTCGATGCCACGGCGAAGCTGCGGGCCGCCACGGCCTGGGCAGCCAGCACGCCGGCCGGCCAGTCCGAGGGCATCTCCCGGCTGACCACGCGCGCCACGTATTCCTCCAGAGGAATCGCCAGCACCCCCCGGAGCCGCCCCCTGCGGGCGGTGAGGGTCAGCTCTCCCGGCGCCGTGACGCGCGACACGCCTCCGGCGACGGTCATCATCCCGTCCGCCCGGAGCACCACCCGGGGCGCCTCGCGTCCGCCGGGTGTGATGCGCACGCGGTCCCGCGACGCGGCCACGGTCCATACGCGCCCGCTCCCGCCGTCCGGCACGGCCAGCCTTGCGCCGGTGACGCGGACGCTCGCGGGAGCGCGCGCGGCATCCCACAGCCCCACGGAGATGGTGCTGCGCGGCGCTCCGGCGTGGCACAATGCCGCCAGCGGGATGGCGACCGCCGGGATAAGCACCAGGAGGCGCCTCATCGCCGCGACCCCTGAGGCGCTCCCGGAGGGAAAAGCTCCCGCAGCATCCGCTCGGCCACGGGGACCGCGCTGGAGTGCGCGTTTCCGTCCAGGCAGAACACTGCAAACGCGATGGACGGGCGGTCGCGGGGAGCGTATCCGGCGAACCAGCCGTGCCGCCTGGCGGGGTCGGCGGAGTGCTCCGGACTTCCCGTCTTGCCGGCCGGACGCGCCGCCAGCCCGTCCAGCGCCCGGGCCGTTCCGCCGGTGACCGCGGCCTCCATCCCGGCGGCCAGTGCGCCGCACGGGCTGCCCGGCGTATCCTTCTTCAGCGCGATGGTCCGGCAGAGCAGCGCCATCTGCAGGGGGGTCAGCCGCACGCCTTCCCCGGCTGCCGCCAGACGCTCGACGGAGACGCCGGACGCGGCATCCGCACTGACCGGGACGCCCAGCATCCTCCACGATCTGAGGATGGAGCCGCTGCCGACCCTTCTGCCCGCCTGATAGAACCAGATGTTGCAGCTCTGCGCCAGGGCCTCCGGGAGCGTCAGGCGCCCGTGGCCGCCCGGGATGGAGCAGTGGAAGACCCTGCCCGCCACCCGCAGCGCGCCCCGGCACTCGAAGGACGTGTCCGTCCGGATGCGGCCGGTCAGCAGCCCGGCGTGGGCGGTGGCCAGTTTGGCCAGTGAGCCCGGCGGATGCGCCTCCTCGCAGGCATTCCCGGGGACCGCGGCGAGGACCCGCCCGCTTGCGACATCCACGACGGCGATGGCGCCCGTCCTTCTGCCCAGGGCGTTCAGACAGGCGTTGCGGACGGTCTCCGGGTCCGGACCGGGCCGGCCGGCCGGGCCCGCCGTCCCCGTCATCAGGGACAGGAGCGCCGCCCAGGCCAGTGTCATCCGCGCCGCCCTGCTCATGGCTATAATGTCCCCGCGATGGCCTCCGGAAGGAAAGAGCGCAGGCTGGTCCTCTCCCCGACCCGCATCCGGTCCTGGCTCGAATGCAGCCTGCAGTACCGTTTCACCTACGTGGACCGCATCGCGCGGTTCTACCGGCGTCCCGGCCCTGCTGATATCTTTGGTGCGGTGATGCACCGTACCCTTCAGGGCTTTCACGCCGCAGGCGGAGCGGGGGAGATTGGGGAGGACGCTCTGGACGGGATGCTGCAGTCCAACTGGGTGTCCGCGGGCTTCGGCTCCCCTGAGGAGGAGGCGCGCTTCAGGGACGCCGGACAGCGCATCCTGCGGGACTATCATCGCGCTGCGGCGTCGGCGGCGTCCCGGGTGGTCCTGCTCGAGAAGCAGCTCAGGCGGGATTACGGGAGCTTCATCCTGGCCGGTCGCCTGGACCGCCTGGACGAGCACGCGGACGGGTCGCTGGAGGTCATCGACTACAAGAGCACGCTGAGCGAGGTCACTCCGGAGGATGTGCGGGGCAGTCTGGCGCTCGGGTGCTACACTCTGCTGGTGCGGCATCATTTCCCGGGACGGCCGGTCCGCGCGAGCATCTACGCTCTGGCCTCCGGGCTGAGGGCGACTGCGGAGTTCCCGGAAGAGGAGCTGGAGGGGCTCGAGGAGGACATCCAGCGGGTCGCCCGGCAGATCGACGCCGCGGAGAGCTATCCTCCCGTGTTCGGGCCGCACTGTGCGAAGTGTCCTTACTCCCGCATCTGCTATCGCGGGGGAGAGGTGGACTGGGAGGAGCGGGCGCGGCAGTGGGAATACGGAGCGGACTGATGGAGGGAGTGTCGAGCATGCAGGGATGGGTGGCCGGCCTGTCGGGCCTGTTCCGGTGGCCGGAGCTTCAAACGCAGGTGGTGGCCGGCGTCCTTCAGCTCCTGAAGCTGGCGGCGGTCTATCTGCTGCTCCGCTGGACCGCCTTCGCGGCCATCCGGCGCGTGTCCCGCCCGGTGAAGCTGCTGACGGCGGACCCGGTGCGGGCCCGGCGCATCGAGACCCTTGCCAGTCTGGGGCGGAGCACGGTGTCGTATGCGCTGGCGGTGGTGTTCGGCATCCTGGCTCTCAAGGCGCTGGGTGTGGATCCGATGCCGCTCATCACGGCGGCGGGCGTTGCCGGCCTGGCCATCGGGTTCGGGGCCCAGCGGCTGGTGCGGGACGTCATCGGGGGGTTCTTCATCCTGCTGGAGAACCAGTTCGGCGTGGGAGAGATCATCACGGTCGGCGCGGTGACGGGGACCGTCTGCGAGATAGGCCTCCGCACCACGCGCATCCGCGACCCTCAGGGGCGGCTGTACATCCTCTCCAACGGCGACATCACCCTGGTCTGCAACCACTCGCGCGGGGAGGTCATCGTGTCGCTGGAGGTCAACGTGGCGGCTTCCGCGGACCTTGAACGCGCCAGCGCCGTGCTGGACGAGGCGGGCGCGGCCGTGTCGGAGCGCCATGGACTGTCGTCCGCGTTCCGCTCGCAGGGCATCTCCGCCTTCGATGCGTCGAAGGTCACGCTCAAGCTGGTGGGCAGCGTGCCGCCGTCGGAGCAGGAGCAGGTGCTGGGGGAACTGCGGGAGGAGATCTTCGAGCGGCTTCGCCGGGAGGGCGTCCCGGTGGTCTGACGGCCATCCTTCTACCTGTCAAAATTACTGGTTTTTTTGCAAAGTGTTGGCAGGAACCACTCCGTGTGGTACTCTGGAAGTGATTTGGTACAGTCGGAGACAGGGTAGGGAGGCGGCGCCCCGAGATGGGCAGCGCCTTCCGGGGACCATCCGGAGCGGCTGGACGCTTCCGGCCTGCGGTCCCCGCAGAGTGTTCCCTCTGTCATCCGGGCACTGAGTCGCGCACGCTCGCAGGCGCCGCAAGAGGCTCCTTTCATCCAGGTCGGGGCGTGCACTCGTTCAGATACTGAAAGGAGAGGTTCCTTGACACAGTCGAAATGGCTTTCACGTCTGGGCATCGTGCTCGCCGCCGCAGTGGCTGTGGCGGGCGGCGCGGTGGCGGACACGCCGTTCAGTCCCACGAACCCGTTCGTCGGGCCGGACAACGTGGCCGTGAACGACATCATCGGGTTCCAGGACAGCTGGGGCAACGCCAACGGCGGGGAGTTCGTGACCCCGAACCTGACCCAGCCGTTGAACGTGGCGTTCACGACCTTCTGCGTGCAGACGAACGAGTATCTGCTCTTCCTTCCCAACAACTCTTTCAAGGTTGTCGGAATCTCCACGCAGATACTCCAGCCGACCGGCAATCCGACGCGGGACAACCTTCAGCCGAAGACGGCGTTCCTGTATTCGAAGTTCCGCGCAGGGACCCTGCCGAACTACGACTACCTGAACACGTTGAACCAGCGGAACGCGGATGCGGACATGCTCCAGCGGGCCATCTGGCAGTATCAGGGATGGATTAACACCGAGACCACGGTCAACAACAAGTATGTCTTCTACGCGGAGAGCTACGGTTGGACGAGCGGGACCGGTGACGTGATGGTCCTGAACCTGGTGTGGGACAACAACAACTCGGGATATCAGCGGGGAACGCCGGCGCAGGATGTGCTGACCATCGTCCCCATCCCCGAGCCGGTGTTCTTCCAGCTCGGCGTGCTGAGCGGACTGGGTGGTCTGGGACTGTTCCGGCTCCGGCGCCGCATCTAGGGGCGCCAGCCGGGTTCCTGCCGCTTTCTTTCGAGATGCAGCCCCCGCCTCCGGGCGGGGGCTTCTTTGTGCGTCCCGCGCGCCGGGCGGAAAAAACAAGGCGGCCGCTCTTGACAGCGGCGGTCGCGACGCATACAATGCGCTCCGGACAAACCGTGGTGCGTCACCTTTAAGTTGGTCCTGCGAGGCCTGCAAGGGAGACGGCGATAACGTGATGACTGGCACGTACGGCCGCCTTGCGACTGAGCGCAGGGGGGCTTTTTTTGTGGCGCTCCCGCGGTCTGCGACGGCAAGGAGACGGCCAGGCCATGGCGAAGACCGAAAGCGTGCAGGTGATGGACGGCGATGAGATCCGCCGGGCCATAACCCGCATCGCCCACGAGATCATCGAGCGCAACCACGGGGCCGGCGGGCTGGTCTTCGTGGGCATCCAGAAGAAGGGCGTCCCGCTCGCCCGGAGGATACGGGACGCCGTCCAGAGCATCGAGGGGGCGGACATCCCTCTCGGGACGCTGGACATCTCCCTCTACCGCGACGACTACGGCTCCCGCACCGCGGAACTCGTCCCCACCGACATCCCATGTCCGCTCACCGGGAAGACGGTGGTGCTGGTGGACGATGTGCTTTTCACGGGACGCTCGGTGCGGAGCGCCCTGGAGGCGCTCATCGATTTCGGACGTCCGGCGGCCATCCAGCTGGCCGTGCTGGTGGACCGCGGGCATCGCGAGCTGCCGGTGCGCGCGGACTACGTCGGCAAGAACCTGCCCACATCGCGCCGGGAGGAGGTCCTGGTGATGCTGGGCGACGACCCGTCGGGCGACCGCGTGGTCATCCGGAAGCCGGAAGGAGGTCAGCCCGGGAAATGAGCGCTCTCAACCGCAACGTCCTGGCGCTGAGGGAGATGAGCGCGGACGAGATCCAGCTCATCCTTGACCAGGCGCAGGAGATGAAGGAGATCCTTTCGCGGCCCATCAAGAAGGTCCCCACGCTGCGCGGGAAGTCGGTGGTCACCCTGTTCTTCGAGAACAGCACCCGCACGCGGATGTCCTTCGAGATGGCCGCCAAGACGCTCAGCGCGGATGTGACGGGGTTCTCCGCCAGCACCAGCAGCGTGGCCAAGGGAGAGTCTCTGAAGGACACCATCCTCACGCTCAATGCGATGAAGGCGGATGCGTTCATCATCCGCCATTCCGCCAGCGGCGCAGCGCACTTCATCGCGCGCCACACCTCCGCCCGAGTCATCAATGCGGGGGACGGGACGCACGAGCACCCCACTCAGGGGCTGCTGGACATGCTCACCATCCGGCAGCACAAGGGGAGACTGCGCGGGTTGACGGTGGCCATCGTGGGCGACATCGCGCACAGCCGCGTGGCTCGCTCGAACGTCTGGGGTCTGACCAAGATGGGCTCGAGGGTGCGGCTGGTGGGTCCGCGCACGCTCCTGCCCGCAGATGTGGAGCAGCTGCCCGTGGAGGTACACACGGACCTGCGCCGGGGACTGGCCGGATGCGATGTGGTCAACGTGCTGCGCATCCAGCTGGAGCGGCAGGATGCGGGCCTGTTCCCGTCGGTGCGGGAGTACGCGCAGCAGTTCGGCGTCAACCGGACCGTGCTGCGGGAGGCGAAGCCGGATGTGCTGGTGATGCACCCGGGACCGATGAACCGGGGCATCGAGATTACGCCGGACGTTGCGGATGGAGAGTTCTCGGTGGTGACCGAGCAGGTGACGAACGGCGTCGCGGTGCGGATGGCGCTTCTGTATCTCCTGCTGGGAGGGTCGAACGATGCGGCTGGTCATTAAGGGGGGGAGGATCATCGACCCCCGCCACGGGCTGGACACCGTGGGGGACCTGCTGGTGGAGGATGGCGTCATCGCCTGGTGCGGTCAGCATCTGCCCGATGCGATGGCGCTGGAAGGAGATGTGGTGTTCGACGCCGCGGGCCTGCTGGTGGCGCCCGGGCTCATCGATATGCACGTGCATCTGCGGGAGCCCGGCTTCGAATACAAGGAGACCATCGAGACCGGCGGGCGCGCCGCGGCTGCGGGAGGGTTCACGGCGGTGGTCCCGATGCCCAACACGGACCCGGCGACGGACAACCGGGCGGTGGTGGAGTTCGTCGCGCGCAGGGCGCGGGAGACCAGTCCGGTGCGGGTCTGGCCCACGGTGGCGGCCACGCGCGGGAACGAGAACGAGCTGATGTCGGAGATCGCCGGGGCGAAGGAAGCCGGGGCCGTTGCGGTCACCGACGACGCGTTTCCCCTCCAGTCCGCGGAGCTGACCCGCCGCGTGATGGAGTACTGCGCCACCTTCGACCTGCCCCTGCTCACCCACTGCGAGGACAGGTCCCTGACCAGAGGGGGAGTGATGAACGAGGGGTTGGTCTCGACGCTGATGGGGCTGAAGGGGATGCCCGCAGCCGCGGAGGAGATCCAGGTGGCGCGAAACATCCGGCTGGCCGAACTGACAGGGTGCCGCCTTCACATCCTGCACATCTCGACGGCCGGCGCCATTGAACTGGTCCGGCAGGCGAAGAAGCGCGGGGTCAGCGTCACCTGCGAGACCTGTCCGCAGTATTTCAGCCTCACGGACGAGAGCGCTCTGGGATACGACACCAACGTCAAGTGCAGTCCGCCCGTCCGCACCGCGGCCGACGTGGAAGCCGTGCGGGCAGGACTGGCGGACGGTACCATCGACGCCATCGCCACGGACCACGCCCCCCACGCCGCGCACGAGAAGGATTGCGAGTTCCAGGCGGCGGCGTTCGGGATGGTGGGGCTGGAGACGGCGCTCGGGCTGGTGATGACGAAGCTGGTGCACGCGGGGGTCATCGGGCTGGCGGATGCCATCCGGAAGATGACCGCGGTGCCCGCCGCCATCCTGGGAATCCCCGGCGGGGACCTCGCCGTCCAGGGTCCCGCTGACATCACCATCATCGACCCGGACGAGTGCTGGACCGTGGACCCGGAGGCATTCCAGTCGAAGTCCCGCAACACCCCGTTCGCGGGGTGGCAGTTGCGGGGGAAGGCCGTGGCCACCATCGTGGGCGGGCAGATCGTCCACGGCGACCTCGTGCGCGCCCGGAGCGGGCGGGTGGGGGCCTGAAGGCCGCATGCTGACAGCCAGGAAAGGGGCGCAGACCCGGTGAAAGCCATCCTGGCCCTGGAAGACGGGGCCGTTTTCGAGGGAGAGTCCATCGGAGCCGAAGGCACTTCGGCGGGAGAGGCCGTGTTCTCGACGGCGATGACGGGTTATCAGGAGATGCTGACCGACCCGTCCTTCGCCGGCCAGATCCTTACCCTGACCTATCCTCTCATCGGGAACTACGGCGTCACGGAGCAGGACCTGGAGTCCGCGAGGGTTCAGGTGGCCGGCTTCGTGGTGCGCGTGCTGTGCGACGCTCCCAGCAACTGGCGCAGCCAGGGGCGTCTGACCGACTTCCTGAAGCAGAGCGGGACGGTGGCGATGTCCGGGGTGGACACGCGCGCCATCACCCGGCGGATACGGGTGCGGGGGGTGATGAAGGCGGCCATCTCCACGGAGATGTCTTCCCGCGAGCTGATGGACTACGTGGCCGCGTCGGAGGGCTACGAGGAGATAGACTTCGTGCGCCAGGTGACGGCGCGGGAGCCCTACGTGTGGCCGGCGCAGGGGCCGGTGCGCAGGAGGATCGCCCTGCTGGACTGCGGGGTCAAGCGCAACATCATGCGGGAACTGGCGAAGCTGGGATGCGAGACGACGGTCTTCCCCTGCGACGTGAGGGCCGAAGAGGTGCTGGAGCGCGACCCGGACGGAGTGGTCGTCTCACCCGGTCCCGGCGACCCGGCGCGCCTGCTGGACGTCGCGGCCGAGGTGCGCAAGCTCAGCGAAGCGAAGCCGATGATGGGCATCTGCCTGGGGCATCAGCTGCTGGCGTGGGGCTACGGCGGGCGCACGTTCAAGCTGAAGTTCGGGCATCGCGGCGGCAACCACCCGGTCAAGGACCTGCAGTCCGGGCGGGTATACATCACCAGCCAGAACCACGGGTATGCGGTGGACCCTGAGAGCATCCGGGACACCGGGCTCGAGGTCGCCCACACCAACCTCAACGATGGCACGGTGGAGGGGCTGCGGCACCGGGAGCTTCCCGTGTTCAGCATCCAGTACCATCCGGAGGCTTCCCCCGGGCCCGTGGATTCCAACTACTTCTTCCACCGCTTCATGGAGCTGATGGAAAGGAACGGTTAGCCAGCAACCCCATGCCGAGAAGAGACAACATCAGGAAGGTGATGGTCATCGGAAGCGGCCCGATCGTCATCGGGCAGGCCGCGGAGTTCGACTACGCGGGGACCCAGGCGTGCAGGTCGCTCCGTGAGGAGGGTTGCGAGGTCGTCCTCATCAACTCCAACCCGGCGACCATCATGACCGACACCGAGATGGCCGACCGGGTCTACATCGAACCTCTCACTGTGGAGTTCGCCAGCCGGGTCATCGAGCAGGAGCGTCCGGACGGCCTGCTGCCGACGCTGGGGGGGCAGACGGGCCTGAACCTGGCCGTGGCGCTGGCGCAGGCGGGGGTCATCGAGAAGTACGGGGTGCAGCTGCTGGGCACTCCGCTGGAGTCCATCCAGAAGGCCGAGGACCGCGAGCTGTTCCGGCAGCTGATGCGGGATATCGGGGAGCCCGTTCCCGAGAGCTGGATCGTGACGAAGGCTTCCGAGCTGCACGAGATCGCGGAGCAGGGCATCTTCCCCCTCATCATCCGTCCCGCCTACACGCTGGGGGGGACCGGCGGAGGCATCGCTCACAACGCGGACGAGCTCATCGAGATCGGACAGCGCGGCCTGAATCTCTCCATGCGCAGCCAGGTGATGGTGGAGCGCTCCCTGCTGGGCTGGAAGGAGATCGAGTACGAGGTCATGCGCGACAGCGCCGACAACGCCATCACCGTGTGCAACATGGAGAACCTCGACCCGATGGGGGTGCATACGGGGGACTCCATCGTCGTCGCGCCCAGCCAGACCCTCTCGGACAAGGAATATCAGCTCCTCCGGACCGCTTCCCTGAAGATCATCCGGGCGCTGGGCATCGAGGGCGGATGCAACGTCCAGCTGGCCCTCGACCCCGAGAGCTTCGAGTACTACGTCATCGAGGTCAACCCCAGGGTCAGCCGCTCGTCGGCTCTGGCATCGAAGGCGACCGGGTATCCCATCGCGCGGGTGGCCTCCAAGATCGCCCTGGGTCTGACGCTGGACGAGATACCCAACGCGGTCACCAAGAAGACGCTCGCCTGCTTCGAGCCCGCCCTCGACTACTGCGTGGTGAAGGTCCCCCGCTGGCCGTTCGACAAGTTCCCGCAGGCGGACCGCACCATCGGCACCCAGATGAAGGCGACGGGCGAGGTGATGGCTATCGACCGCACCTTCGAGGGAGCGCTGATGAAGGCTGTCCGCTCGCTGGAGGTCGGGCTGCACTCCCTCACTCTGAAGAACGCCGAGAAGTGGGGCCCGATGGAGATCGAGGAGGGCATCAGGACCCCCAACGACGAGCGCCTGTTCGTCATCGCCGAGGCGTTCCGGAGAGGGTGGATGGTGGAGGAGGTCGCCGCGCTCTCGGGCGTGGACGGGTGGTTCCTGCGCAGCATCAGGAACATCGTCGATGCCGAGGCGGAGGCCAGAGAGCGCGCCGCGCAGATACGCGCCTTCGTGGAGGGCCGGGACGGCTCAGAGGCGCAGGACGGGCGGGCCCTGGTGCTGAAGCTCAAGCGGCTGGGCTTTCTGGACCGCAGCATCGCCGAGTTCGCGGGAGTGGCCGAGAACGCGGTGCGCGAGGCGCGGAAGCGGGCCGGCATCGTCCCCACCTACAAGATGGTGGACACCTGCGCGGCCGAGTTCGAGGCCCTTACTCCCTACTTCTATTCCACCTACGATTCCGAAGACGAGGCGGCGCCCATCCGGGAGCACGCTGGCGAGCGGAAGCGGGCCATCGTCATCGGCTCCGGCCCCATCCGCATCGGACAGGGCATCGAGTTCGACTACTCCAGCGTGCACGCGGTCTGGGCGCTGAGGGATGCCGGATACGAGTCCATCATCATCAACAACAACCCGGAGACGGTCTCCACCGACTTCGACACCTCGGACCGGCTCTACTTCGAGCCGCTCACGCCGGAGGATGTGCTGAACATTCTGGACGAGGAGCAGGCGGAAGGGGTCATCGTGCAGTTCGGAGGGCAGACGGCCATCAACCTGGCCGGCCCCCTGCACAGAGCCGGGGTGCGTCTTTTCGGTTCGTCCTTCGAGAGCATCGACGCCGCCGAGGACCGCGACCTGTTCGAGAAGATGCTGTCCCGGCTGGGAGTGCCCAAGCCGCCGGGGCGGGCGGTCACGAGCATCGAGGAAGCCGAGAAGGTGGCCGAGGAGATCGGCTACCCCGTGCTGGTCCGTCCCAGCTACGTGCTGGGAGGCCGGGCGATGGAGATCGTCGGGAGCCGCCTGGAGCTTCTGGCCTACATGAAGTATGTTATGGCGGTGTCTCCGGATGCGCCCATCCTCATCGACAAGTACATCGTGGGCAAGGAGCTGGAGGTGGACGTCATCGCGGACGGCAGGGACTGCCTCATCCCGCAGATCATGGAGCATATCGAGCGGGCGGGGGTGCACTCGGGGGACTCCATGGCGGTCTGCCCGCCCATCTCCCTGAGCGAGTCCGTGGTGGAGCAGGTGGTGCGCCATTCCGTCAACATCGCCCGGGAGCTGCAGGTGGTGGGGCTGATGAACATCCAGTTCGTGCTGGACGGCGACGAGGTCCAGGTGCTGGAGGTCAACCCGCGCGCCAGCCGCACCGTGCCGTATCTCTCCAAAATCACCGGGGTGCCGATGGTCCAGGTGGCGACCAACATCATGCTGGGCCGGACCCTGGCCGAACAGGGATACGGCAGCGGGCTGCTTCCGGACCGCGGGATGTTCGCGGTCAAGGCGCCGGTGTTCTCGTTCGCCAAGCTCACGGAGGTGGATGTGGCTCTGGGGCCCGAGATGAAATCGACGGGCGAGATCATGGGCGTGGACTTCCAGTTCGAGCAGGCCCTGTACAAGGCGATGGTGGCGTCCGGCGTGGATGTGCCGGACCGCGGCCGCATCATCATCACGGTCGCCGACCCGGACAAGGAGGAGGCGCTGGAGATCGCCCGGGGGTTCCAGGAGCTTGACTTCCGCATCTACGCAACGGCCGGGACCGGCGCGTTCCTGCGGGGGCGGGGCATCGAGGCGCTCACGGTGCAGAAAATCAGCGAGGGCTCTCCCAACCTGCTGGACCTGGTGCGCTCCCGGAAGGTGCACGCGCTCATCAACACGGTGTCCAACGACAAGCGCAGCGAACAGGAGGCGGCCGTCATCCGGAAGGCGTCCGTGCAGCACCAGATTCCCTGCCTCACGTCGCTGGATACCGCCCGCGCGCTGCTGGTGGCGCTTCAGAGCCGCCGGCGGGGCGATGTCTCGTCCTGCCTCCCGGTGAACGAGTATCTGCGCGAGCCGGCCGACGCCGGAGCCGCCGGGAGAGGGGCCTGATGGCGGGCGGGGCGGCCATCGAAGGCGCTCCCATCTTCAGCCGCCGCTGCCGCATCGCGGAGACGGAGCGGCTCTCCGGACAGATCCATCTGCACCATCTGGAATGTCCCGAAGTGGCGGACAGCGCCCTGCCCGGGCAGTTCGTGGAGGTCCGGGTGGCGGACTGTAGCGACCCCTTCCTGCGCCGGCCGTTCTCCGTGAACCATGTCGACCGGGAGTCGGGCAGGTTCGCCATCCTTTACGAGGCCATCGGGCATTTCACGCGTCAGATCTCGGCGAAGCGTCCCGGGGACTATCTGGACGTGCTGGGGCCGCTGGGACGGCCGTACCCTCTGGGCGTCGAGGAGGGGGGCGAGGTGGTGTTCGTGGCGGGAGGGCTGGGCATCGCGTCGTTCCTACTGGCGGCGCGCGCTCTCAGAGAGGAGGGCGACACCCGTCCGGTGAGGCTGTTCTACGGGGCTCGCACCCGGGAGGCCATCGTCCAGCTGCGGGAGTTCCGGGAGGCGGGCGTGGAGTGCGAGGTGGCGACCGATGACGGAAGCGCGGGATATCACGGACTCGTCACCGGCCTGCTGGAGCGCTATCTCTCCTCCTCGCCGGACCGGCCGGTCCTGTATGTGTGCGGGCCGACTCCCATGCTGCGCGCCGTCTCCGGGATGGCCGCCCGTCACGGCGCGAAGTGCTATCTCTCGCTCGAGACCTATATGGGGTGCGGCATCGGCACGTGCATGGGCTGTGCCATCAAGATGCGGACGGGGGACGGCCCCGACGACTTCGAGTTCCAGCGCGCCTGCGTGGAGGGCCCGGTGGTGGACGCGTCGAGGCTGATATGGGACTGAATCCGGTCGGCGTCAGCCTGGAGGTGGACTTTGCCGGACTGCGCCTGAAGAATCCGGTGCTGGTGGCGTCCGGGACGTTCGGGTTCGGAAAAGAGTTTGCGCGCATCTACGATCTGTCGCTGCTCGGCGGCATCTGTGTGAAGGGCACCTCCCTTGAGCCGCGGCGGGGCAACCCTCCTCCCCGCATCTTCGAGACCGCTTCCGGGATGCTGAACTCCATCGGGCTGCAGAACGACGGTGTGGAGTCGTTCATCTCGGAGAAGCTCCCGTTCCTGCGGCAGTTCGACACGAAGATCGTGGTGAACATCGTGGGAAACCGGGTGGAGGACTATGCGGAGCTGGCGGCGCGGCTGGACGGCGTGGAGGGCGTCCACGCCCTGGAGATAAACATCAGCTGCCCGAACGTGGAGCACGGACACGCCGAGTTCGCCGCCGACCCGTCCATGACCCACCGGGTCGTGAGCGCCGTGCGCAAGCGCACGCGGCTTCCCGTAGTCCCCAAGCTCTCGCCCAACGTCACGGACATCCGGCCGTTTGCGCGGGCTTGCGAGGAGGCCGGGGCGGACGGCATCTCGCTCATCAACACGCTGGTGGGCACCGCCATCGACATCAGGACGCGCACCTTCCGGCTGGCCAACGTCACCGGAGGGCTCTCTGGGCCGTGCATCAAGCCGGTGGCGCTAAGGATGGTGTATCAGGCCGCGCAGGAGGTGAGCATCCCGGTGATGGGCATCGGAGGCATCGCGACGGCCGAGGACGCCATCGAGTTCCTTCTGGCAGGCGCAAGCTGCGTGCAGGTGGGGACGGTGAACTTCGTGGACCCCATGGCTCCGCTGTCCATCATCGAGGGCATCCGGGAGTATCTGGCCTCCGGCGGCCATTCCAGTCCGTCGGAGATCGTCGGGACGGTCCGGAAGAGGGAAGGGGAGGCTGCGGAATGAGCGGTCCCGCTGAGAAGCTTATCATCGCGCTGGACTTCCCGGACGGCGCGCAGGCGGAGCGGATGGCGGCGGCGCTCTCCCCCGAGGGGGTGGCGTTCAAGGTGGGCCTGGAGCTGTTTGTGGCGGAGGGTCCGGCACTTCTGGGGCGCCTGCAGCGGGCCGGAGCCTCGCGCATCTTCCTGGACCTGAAGTTCCACGACATTCCCAACACGGTGGCGGGAGCGGTGGCTTCCGCTGCCCGGTCCGGCGTCTGGATGACCAACCTGCACGCATCCGCCGGCCTCGAGGCGATGAAGCGCGGAGCCGAGGCGGCCCGCGCGGCCGCTGACGAAGCCGGGATGGAGCCGCCGCTCGTCATCGCCGTGACGGTGCTGACCAGCATCTCGCAGCAGACCCTTCAGCAGGAACTGGGGGTCGAGGAAGCTGTCGAGCACCACGTGCTCCGTCTGGCCCGGCTGGCGCGGGATGCCGGACTGGACGGGGTGGTTGCTCCCGGACCGGACGTCGCGGCCATCCGCGGCGAGTGCGGGCCGGATTTCCGCATCGTGACCCCGGGCATCCGTCCGGCCGGCGCCGGCGCCCAGGACCAGGCCCGCGTGAACACCCCGGAGCAGGCCATCCGCGCGGGTTCGGACTACCTGGTGGTGGGAAGGCCCGTCACCCGCGCGCCCGACCCGCCGGCCGCATGCCGGAGCATCCTGGAGGAGATCCGCAGGGCCTCAGGGACAGCTCTCGAGCAGCCGGACTGATTCCAGCACAATCTCCGCGCCTCGCGTCTCGCACGGGTCCAGCCTGAGCTGCCGGATGGCGCCCCTCCAGCGCGGCTTCAGGGAAAGGTCCAGGTGGTATGTCCGCATCGCTCCGTCCGGCACCACCTCGAACCTGTGGCTCCACGCCTCGCGGAACCCATCCCCGCCGCTCCAGAACAGCTGCGCCTGCCGTCCCGCCGTGACGCTCATGGTGATTTCCACGCAGCGGAAGCGGCCGGCATCGAACAGGGTCCCCGGCAGATAGACGGCCGGGTCCTCGCCCGTCGAAGTCACCCGCAGACCGGCCGGGTCTTCGCCGTGGTCCCTGAGAGTCTGCAGCCGTATCTCAGGGCGTGAGCCGCGGAAGTCCCAGGATGTCAGGCCGGGCGGGACCGGCAGGTCGTAAGGCCCGAGCCCCACATCGCGGGGGACGATGTCGTGATGGGCGGCCGGGGCGGTCGAGAACACGTCGCGGATGGCGTCCAGGTAGCCGAAACCGTACTCGCGGTGGGGTTCGATATAGTCGCCTTCGCCGAACTCGTTCCACGCTTCCACGAAGACCAGCTTCTGCCCGGCGGGCAGGCGCCGTCCCGGAGTGTCCACGAACTCCTTCGCGTTGGACAGCATCGTACGGAACTTGTCCGGGCGCTTGTCGGTGCGCACCCTGGCGCCGGGGCCATGCCAGGGACGGGAGTCCCATCCCGGCTCGGTGACGGGGATGTACGGGATGCTGGCGGCGGCGTCGATGGCGCGCCAGAACTCGCTGTATCCGCGGACCATATCGTCGTAGGGGGCTACTGTCCGTCCGCCGTCGCCGGCGTTCGGGTAGTTGTACCCGGTCAGGGCGTCGTAGCCCTCCTGCTCCAGCAGCCGGATGGCGCCCTCGCCCGGATACGTGCAGGCCACGAAGTAGATGCCCGGCAGTCCGGCCTCGCGGGAGATCTCGCGGGAGCGCTCCAGCGCCCGGCGCGTCCCCTCCACACCCATGTCCTCCCGGAACCTGTGGGGGCTGAAGATGACCATCACGGGCTTGCCGTCGATGCGCAGATATTCGGGCCGCTGGAAGTAGTGGCGTATCCAGTATCGCGTCACCTCCTCCATATCCTCCAGCGAGGAGGTGCCCTTCGGGTTGTGGTTCGCCCACAGCAGACAGAACTTCATCCGGTCGCGGTAGCGGGCGTTGAAGTAGCCGTCGTGCAGCGCGTGCTCAAGCCAGCGGTTTCCCTGCGACCAGTACCAGTCATAGATGAAGAAGCTGATGCCGTGCTCCAGCGCCCATTTGATGTGCCAGTCCGCCACCTCCGGGTCGCCCTCCCGGTAGTACCCCAGCACGGGATGGCGCTCCGGAAAGTCGTCCAGAACGGTCCACCTGGTGTATGTGTGCCAGCCGGGATAGTAGTAGGCGCCCACCAGATAATCGCCCGTCGGCGCGGGTTCCGGAGGAGGGACAAAGGACGCCGTCCCTCGCAGATGCTCCGGGAGCGGAGGATGGCACGTCAGGGAGATGCTTTCCCGCTGCGACAAGCCCCCGTGACTCAGCGTCAGGTCCGCCGAGTGCCGGCTCCCCTCGCCGGCGTGGACCCGCCAGGTGAGGGTCTGCCTCTCCCCCGGCTTCAGACTCCTGAGCGGCAGCGCGGCTTCCTGTCCGGAAGCCAGCCGCAGGGCTCCGGACGGGCTGAGGACGACCTCTCCCTCCTGCGAGGCCGCCCCGCCGGTGTTCCGGATTCGCGCCTCGAAAACCGTGTCCCATCCCTGCCGGACGAACGGCTCCGCAAACCCGGCGTAGTCCAGCTCCAGCAGCGCCGGTCCGGACCCTTCCGGCCCCGCGGCAACAGAGACCAGCCGGACCGAAGCGCCCGGCTCGTTCGGGGCTTCCACTCCCAGCATCAGGATGCGTCCCTGCCAGTCATTGAGCGCCCCCATGTCGATGTTGAAGACGCGCGGTTCCGCTGACCGCCGGAGCGGGATGGAGAGGCTGTGCAGGCCGCCCCGGTACGTGCTCAGCCAGCGCAGGGTGATGCGGGTGTCGCGGTCTGCCCGGGCCGTCAGCGCGACCCACGTGTGTCCGTCGGAGTCCAGGTCAAGCGAAGGGGAGAGAAGCATCACCCCGCCGCCCCCCGACAGCGTCCAGCCCTCCGGTCCCGGCGGGACCGAAGGCGCCCGGTCCGCCGGGAACACGCTCCATTGCCCGGCGTCGTCCGGGAACGTCCATCGCGCGGAGCGGGCGGGGTCCGCACTGCCGGCCCCCACCAGCCGGATGGCGCGGACCGTGAAGGAGCTGTAGTCCGGAGCGTCCAGCCGCAGCTTCAGGACGGGCCGGCCGGACTCCCATCCCGGAAAGACGGCGTAGGTCCGCACCTCGCCGGCCCGGACCGCGAATCGCGCCGACCTCCGCTCCGAGAATCCTCCGTGCGGACCCTCCTCGTCCACGGCCCAGAACAGCTGCCACTCGCCGTCCCGGTCGCAGCCCGCCTCCACCTCGACCCGCACACCGGGATGCACGGGAAGCGAGAGACCGGTAAGGGTGAGGAACGGGTCATATTCGCAGGGACCGGCCTGAAGGCCCTGTTCCGTCAGCCGGGCGTTGCGCGCGGCGGCGTTGGGTGACCATCCGTGCAGGCCCGCCGGCCCGGCGAAGACCCATTCCCGGATGATGCCCTGTCCGCGGGCAGGCAGTGCACTCATGGCCGCGATGGCGAGAAAAAAGACGACAGTCCTCATGGTGGAGCAAGTATAACGCCCGGCGACTGCGAAGTCAAAGGGTGTGGCGCAAGGGTCTCCGCGTCGGGTAACCTCGGGCCAGGGTCGGACAGAGTCATGGTCAAATACATCGGCTCCAAACGGGCTCTGCTGGATTCCATCCTCCGGACGGTGAGCGCCGCGCCAGGGCCGGGCGTCTTCCTCGACCTTTTTTCCGGCACCTCGCGCGTGGGGCACGCTCTGAAGCGGGAGGGGTGGCGCGTCCTCGCGAACGACCACAACGCCTACGCCGCCACGCTCGCCCGCTGCTACGTGCAGGCCGACCGCGAGGACGTCCTTGACGAGGCCCGGAAGCTCATCCGCGAGTTCGACTCGCTCCCGGGGCGCCCCGGATATTTCACGGAGACATACTGCGTCCGCTCGCGCTTCTTCCACCCGAGGAACGGGGAGCGGATAGACGCCATCCGCGAGGAGATTGCCAGGAAGTGCCTGCCGGAGGAGCTGGAGGCCGTCGTGCTGGTGTCGCTGATGGAAGCGGCCGACCGCGTGGATTCCACTACGGGTCTGCAGATGGCCTATCTCAAGGAGTGGGCTCCTCGCGCCCTGAACCCTCTGGAACTCCGGATGCCCGACGTTCTCCCGCGCGCAAAGGCGGGCAAGGGGCGGGCGCTCATGCTGGACGCTCTGGAGGCGGCCCGGACGCTGGAGGGAGACGTGGCCTACCTCGACCCGCCCTACAACCAGCATTCCTACCTCTCCAACTATCACATCTGGGAGACACTGGTGCTCTGGGACCGCCCGGAGGTGTACGGGGTGGCCTGCAAGAGGGTGGACTGCCGGACGCGCAAGAGCCCGTTCAACTCCCGCAAAAGCTTTATCCCGGCCTTCCGGGCCGTCCTGCAGGAGCTGAGGGCGCGCGCGGTCATCATCTCCTTCAACAACGAAGGCTTCGTGCCGCGCTCTGAGATGGAGTCTCTGCTGCGGGACGTCTTCGGTCCGGAAGCCCGCATCAGCGTGGTGGAGAACGACTACAGGAGATACGTTGGGGCTCAGATCGGCATCTACAACCCGGACGGGCGGAAGGTCGGGCGGGTGAGTCATCTGCGCAACCGGGAGTATCTTTACGTGGTGGACCGCGACGGGCTGCTCCGGAGCGCCGCGCCCGGCGAGCCGCTGCAAGGAAGTCTTCCCGCCCCGGATGGCTTCGAGGCGGGAACCGGCGGGGCGGAGCCGGACGTTGATGCAAGCGTCCCGGCTGCGAGGCCGGGGCGTTAGTGGCATCCTGCGCCGGGTGATATAATCCGAAGTGGGGGGCCGGGCGGCGCTCTCGGAGGAAATCGCTTTTGAACCGGTTTACGCGGAATCTTCTTCTGGTGCTGAGTCTGGTCCTGGCGGTGGTGTTCATCTCCAGGGGCGGGGGGATGAGCGGGTCCGGGCCCGAGCGCACGGAGAAGAGCCTGAGCGAACTCTGGGCCATGCTGGAGAAGCCCCAGCCGGAAGTCAACTCGGGCTACATCCAGAAGGATACCTTCTTCTTCGAAGACAACAAGGGGAACCGCTACCGCACCCGCATCCCCGACCCCGGCGACCGGGCGGACCTGTACGCCACGCTCAAGAAGAGCGGCGTGAAGTTCGAGATCAGGCCGCCGCTCCTCTCGGACAGCATCCAGAACCTCCTGCTTGCCTTCCTGCCCATCCTGGTCATCGTGGCGCTCTGGATGTTCTTCCTGCGACAGGCTCAGCAGGGAGGGAACCAGGCGATGGCGTTCGGCCGCAGCCGGGCCAAGCGCGTCTCCGAGAACGTGCCGAAGGTGACCTTCGATGACGTGGCGGGCGTCAATGAGGCCAAACAGGAGCTGCAGGAGGTCGTGGAGTTCCTGAAGAACCCGCGCAAGTTCCAGGCGCTGGGCGCGAAGATACCCCGGGGAGTCCTCCTGCTGGGGCCGCCCGGGAGCGGCAAGACCCTGCTCGCCCGCGCCGTGGCCGGAGAGGCGGGGGTGCCCTTCTTCCACATCAGCGGCTCGGACTTCGTGGAGATGTTCGTGGGGGTGGGCGCCTCCCGGGTGCGCGACCTGTTCGACACCGCCAAGGCGAACCGCCCCAGTCTGGTGTTCATCGATGAGATCGACGCGGTCGGCCGTCAGCGGGGCGCGGGTCTGGGCGGGGGGCACGACGAGCGCGAGCAGACGTTGAACCAGCTGCTGGTCGAGATGGACGGCTTCGACCCCAACTCGGGGGTCATCCTCATCGCCGCCACGAACCGTCCTGACGTGCTTGACCCGGCGTTGCTCCGGCCGGGGCGCTTCGACCGGCGCGTGGTGGTGGACAATCCGGACGCGGAGGGCCGCAAGGCCATCCTGCAGGTGCACACGAAGGGCAAGCCGCTGGCCGACGACGTCAATCTGGATTCGCTGGCGCGCCGCACGCCGGGCTTCTCGGGGGCCGACCTTGCCAACCTCGTGAACGAGGCCGCGCTGCTGGCGGCCCGCCGCGACAAGACGAAGATCACGATGGACGAGTTCGAGGCGTCCGTGGACCGGGTCATCGCGGGGCCGGAGCGGCGGAGCCGCCTCATCAGCGAGAAGGAGAAGCGGGTGGTGGCCTATCACGAGGTGGGCCATGCGCTGGTGATGGAGCTTCTGCCGCACGGGGACCCCGTCCACAAGGTGTCCATCCTTCCCAGGGGGCTGGCGCTGGGCTACACGATGGCGCTGCCGGGCGAGGACAAGTACCTCACCACCCGGGACGAGCTGCTGGACGACATCACGGGGCTCTTGGGAGGGCGAGCGGCGGAGCAGATCGTGTTCAACGAGATGACCACCGGGGCCAACAACGACCTGGACCGCGCCACCGACATCGCCCGGAGGATGGTGTGCGAATACGGGATGAGCGAGGAGCTCGGACCCATCACGCTCGGGCGGCGGCACGGCAACCCGTTCCTGGGGCGCGACATCATGGAAGACCGCAACTACTCGGAAGAGGTCGCGTTCAAGATCGACCAGGAAGTGCGCAGGATCATCGAGTCGTGCTACGACCGGGCGGTGGGCATCCTCACAGAGCATCGCGCCAAGATGGACGAGATCTCCGAACTGCTGCTGGAGCGCGAGACCATCGAGCGCGAGGAGTTCGAGCGGCTGATGGCCGGGCTGAGCACCAAGAGGCTGGTCCAGCCTCAGGGGCCGGGCGACGCCGGAGGCGGGCAGCCGGCGGCAGAGGAGCCGAGGCCCGCCCCGGAGGGCGCTCCCCGGCTGGAGCCCGGCGTGGCCTGAGAGAAGGCAGAGGAGTTTCAGCGGCGGGCGGCCGGCTCCGGAGCGGGGCGGCTGCCCTTTGCGCGTACGGAGAAGGAGTCCCGCAGGGATGACGGCGGAAGGCCCGGAGCTTGTGCTGGCGGTGCCCAACTTCAGCGAAGGACGCGATGAGCGCGTGCTGCGCCAGATAACGGACGCGGCGTCCGCGGGAGGGGCGACGGTGATGGATGCGTCGATGGACCCGGACCATCACCGCGCCGTCGTGGCACTCTACGGGACGCCGGAGCAGGTGCTGCATTCTCTGGTCAACGCCGCGCGCGCGGCGGTCCGCCTCATCGACCTGCGGAGCCATTCTGGCGAGCACCCCCGCTTCGGGGCCCTGGACGTCTGCCCGCTGGTGCCGCTTCGCGGCATGCCGATGGAGCGGGCCGTGGAGCTGAGCCGCA
>FWPV01002226.1_pt1 | contig 34723 bp, 15 predicted proteins | sample 2228371 | NCBI WGS metagenome assembly FWPV01 (sample SAMEA103939776, study PRJEB20133) | metagenome | reverse complement strand
CCGTGTCTCTGTGCCTCCGTGTTTTAAATTTATTATGTTCTGTGTGAGTTGTTGTTTTGAGTTCGTGGACGTAAAATTTATGCTTGGTCTTGATGTGAATGAATTTACAAATCCTTTGAAAACTGGCATAATAGCGTTTTAAAAAATTGTTTATACATTCTCCTGGTCCCTCTTTCAAAAATGGGAAATCATTAAAGTCTCCCTTTTCCAAAGGGAGACTTAGAGGGATTTTATAATAATTTTTATAATAATTGATAATCGTTAAAGCCTCTTTTATACAAATAGCATGCATAGCGTAGCCTGTATGTTAAGATTGCGTAATTTTACATCAAAGATGAAAATAATGTCATACGAAACATTATAAATTATAATATTAGTTTGAAAATATAACAAGATGAAAACCTGAGTTTCGGACATTATACCGTTTAAAAAGCTATTTATACAATTTACTAACTCCCTTTGAGAAAGGCAAAATCAGGAATATCTCCCTTTCCCAAAGGGAGATTTAGAAGGATTTTATATTAAATGATAATCATAATGAATAATTATTTTCTTAACGTTATTAAATTGGGAATACCAATGTATGGAACAAAAATTGCAATATAATACTATAACAAGGATATAAAATTACTTTGCGGGTTGGTTTTTCTTAGTTTTAGCGAGGGATGGAGATGAAAAAAGCAGATTTTATGTTCAAAAAGTGGTCAATGGTGTTCACTTTCTGTGCAGTTATCTTGATTAAAATTCTATTTTCTCATGCCATTAGTGCATATCAACCAATAGTTACTATAGGAAAACCAGCCCTAAGTGATATACAGTATGCACCAAATGGTCTTTATCTTGCTACTCTTACACATTCTTTTATTGAGCTTTTAGATACAGAAACATTTAACCCCATATCAAGGATATATACTCCAGCTCGTGATAGCAGGATCGTTATTTCCTCTGATAGCTCATTAATAACTGTTTATGGTTATAAAGGCATTTACATCTACGATGTTTTATCCAGAGAACTAATAATGAACACTCAAAACTATGTTGGTGCTGCTGAATTCTCCCCTGATGGAAAATATCTTGCATACTCTGAAGGATACTCCATAGTTTTTTGGGATATCGCACAAAAGAAAATTGTTAAGAAAATATCTGGTGATCCAGAGTTACTATCTTGTAATGAATTAAATTCGATAAACTCGATTGCTTTTCATCCCACAGGAAGATTGCTAGCAGTCAGTTCATGTCACAGAACAATTGCGTTATGGAATATTGAAACGGGTAAGATTGAGTCATACCTTGATAAAGAAAACTCTCAACTTATATCAATGATGCAGTTCAGTAATGATGGAACATTGTTAGCAGTTCTTTGTGATAATTTAGTAAAACTATTCAATATTTCAGATGGTAGCTGGTATTATACACCAGGCACAGAAGTTAATAGTATAGCTTTTACTAATGACGATAAATATCTCCTTATTGGGGAAAGTAGAGGAGAACTGATAATTTATTCAATTAATACACAAAAATATGAAACAAGACCTGTTGTTAAACGAACAGTGCCTGCCTCCTGGGGATTTTGCCTGATAAATAAAATAACAACCAGCCCGGATGGTCGAAAGTTTGCAAGTCTCTTAAATGACACAAGAATTGCCATCTGGGATATCAAAAGCTTTTCCAGGATTAAGACTTTACATGGATGGGGCTGGTATTTTGACGCAGTTTATTTACCAAAAGCTAATAGAATAATTACAGGCACTTATTCAATGGATCTATGCTTCTGGGATGCTACAACTGGTGAATTAGACAAGACCGTTGAGTTTTATTATGACGTTGAGTGCATGACCGTATCACCAGATGGAAAAAATGTTGCTGTATGTGCAGAATGAATGGATCATATTTATGATGGTTCTACTGGCAGAGAGATATACAGGTTTGTAGATAAAATGGGACATACAAGTGTAATGTCATATTCACCGTCGGGTAGATACCTTGCATCGAATGGTTGGATGGGAACCTATATCTATGAAACCAGCACGGGGAGGACGATCAAATATATTCCTAACGAATGGGTAGATATAGATATATTGTTGTTTACCAATGACGAAAAAAAGATTATTATACTTCCAAGAGAAAAAAATGTAACTGAGTTCTGGGATATAGAAACTGGAGAATTAGCATATAATCGACCCTACAAGGGCGCATTGGTAAGATATGGCAATGATTTCCTGCAAGCTAGAAGTAAAGGTAATGGAATTGAAGTATCAATGTTGAATTCACGTAAGGTAATATCTTACATTTCCGCTAAGATGCCAGAAAAACATTACTGGAGTAAGATATTTCATCCTGGTGGAAACATCATTTCTATAATGACTTTCAGGGAAGAAAATGAGTCAGTATGCGATTTTTATAACACATGGACAGGCAAGAAAATAGGGACTATCTCGAATATAAACTTCGCATGGTTCGCTGGAGATGACCATATATTTGTAGTAAAAGACGATGGACTTGAGCTTTATCGGATCAAAGATATTCTAGGTGTTGATCCTAAAGATCTGGGTTTTAAAATGCAGACTACACAGCTTGGGCGCATTAAAAGCGAGCTGATGCCAAATTATCCAAATCCCTTCAACCCTGGCACATGGATACCGTATCACTTATCGGAAGACACCAATGTAACGATAAAGATACACTCATTAACAGGACAACTTATAAGGACGCTTGATCTAGGACATAAAAAAGCTGGATCATATAGCGATAAAGCAAAATCAGCATATTGGGATGGTAAAGATAATAATGGAGAACCCGTTGGTTCAGGATTGTATTTTTACACCATATATGCTGGTGATTTTATCGCTACGCGGAAGATGATACTATTGAAATGACGTTAAATTACCTTCTCATTGATTAGCTTATGAACTACTTCACTAACTTCTGTCATTTTATATGGCTTAGGAATGACTCCCTTGAAGCCATATTCCCTGAAATTTGCCATTATAGGATCATTAGAATATCCACTTGAAACAATCACTTTTGCTTCTGGATCAATCTCAAGAAGCTTTTTTATAGCTTCATTTCCGCCCATTCCTCCTGGTATCGTCAGATCCATAATAACCAGGTCAAAAGGTTCATTTGTTTCCTTAGCTTTTTTGTAGCAATCAATTGCCTTGGAGCCATCTTCAACTACAGCAGCATCATATCCTAAACTATCAAGCATCTCATAGGCAAGATCCCTGATTATTTCTTCGTCATCCATGACTAAAATCTTTCCTTTTCCATGTTTAATAGTCTCCTCTTGTGTTTTTTCTGTGACTGGAGCTTTTTCTAAAGTTGCAGGAAGATAAAAATGAAAGGTTGTTCCCTTACCTAACTTTGATTCTGCTGTTATATATCCATTATGCTTTTTTATAATAGAATATGTTATAGATAATCCAAGTCCACTACCTGTTTTCTTCGTAGTGAAGAAAGGATCAAATATCTTATCAATATTTTCATTTGGAATTCCAACACCATGATCTTGCACAGATACTTTTATATAATTTCCATGTTTTAGCGGTATAGTATCCTTCTCCTCAATTACAACGTTTTGGGCTTGAATATTTATTATACCACCACCAGGCATAGATTGTGCAGCATTGATCACAAGATTATTTATAACCTGACTAATCTGTCCTTCGTCAGCATTTGCATTCCAGATATCATCAGGTATAGAGAAATTACACTTCACATTAGACCCGCTTAGCACAAAGTTTACGGATTCCTTCAATAAATCAACAATTGATGTAGATTTTAATACTGGCATACCACCTTTGGAAAAAGTGAGTAGTTGTTTTGTCAGGTTAGATGCTCTCTTTAATGCTTTTTCTGCTTCTATTAATCGATTATAGGCTTTTTCATCCGCATTAAGAGACATTTTGGCAAGAGTGATATTTCCGGCAATTCCGGTTAGGTAATTGTTAAAATCATGTGCTATACCGCCTGCAAGAAGAGCTATAGATTCAAGTTTCTGTGCTTTTAATGTAGCATCTTCCAGTTTGCGCTTTTCTGTAATATCATAAGCAAGAACCAATATCGCTGTTCTTTCTTCCCAGGTTATAGACGATCTAATACATTCCAACCACTTTGTATTTCCATCTTTATCGATTATTCTGATAACATAAAATCTGTTGTTTCTTTTATTATCCGTTTCTTTCAATATTCCATCAATCATCAAGTTTTTATCTTCAGGATGAATATAATTTAATAAACTGTCAAAGAGCAATGTATCTTTTGGATATCCTAAGATATAATCCGCTCTTGGATTGGTATATTTTATTATCTCATCTTGTATTATAAATATTGCTTCATTGGCATTTTCAACTAATATTCGGTATTTTTCCTCTGATTCTCTCAAAGCCTTCTCAGCTATCACTCGTTCGTTTATTTCCTGCTGAAGCTCTTTTGTCCTTTCTTTTACTCGTTCTTCAAGAGTTTGGTTTATATTTATAAGCTCCGTATATGCAGATTCAAGTCTATCAAGCATCATATTAAAAGCTAACCCCAATTGCCCTACTTCGTATTGAGAAGAGATTTCAGCTCTATGAGCTAGATCACCTCTTGATATATGCTCAACTGTTCTAACCATCTGATATAATGGTCTGGTAACTATTGCACTAGTGATAAAAACAGCGATTGAACCCGCTAAAAATATTATAATACTAACAAAGGCAATTAGTTTTCTACTTTCCGAGACCTGCATTTTAAGGTTTTCCAGAGAAAGTCCTAAGCGTATATGCCCTATCTCTTCTTCATTAATTATAACTGGACTTTCTGCTTGAAAAACTTCAATTTCATTTGTTTTTAAAATTTTTGAATTTCCATACCTATTATAAGAATATAATACCTTTCCGGATTTATCAATTATAATAAGATAGGCTATTTCATCATCTTGCTTAACGCTTTCAGCAATTATGCTTATATTCTCAATATCATTAAAGAAAATAGCCGGACTAACACTAAAAGCTATTATTTCTGTTAGGCTATGGGCTTTGTTAATGGTTGCTATATATCCTTGTTCTTCCAGTTTAGCGGGAAAAAATACAAATATAAATACAGATATTATCCCGATTAGAAACAAAAATACAGCAATAAATTTTGTCCTGATTCTAGAGAACCATTTTCTCATCTACAAACCTCGTTTATTCCCCTATAATCTTAGCCAATTTAAGTAACTGTGAACTGAAATCAACCCCCTCCAGTTTTGCTGATCTTAAATTAATTATAATTAAGGGTTTATCACCTTTCGTCCCGATCCCTATAGAAATTCCCGAATTTATTTGCTCAATTACACCCGTCATAGTTACTATTTTTTTATTTTGGCTTACTTTTATAATATTTTCTATGTTATAAGCTCGAAGTGGAGCAATATACAAAGCAGAAACTTCGTTTTTAGAAACAAAATCCTCAAGATCATTATTATCGACATCAATCGGAACAAGACTTACAGGAATATCTTTTACTTTTTTTATTGATGTTTTATTTAATGTCTCAATAAATTTGTTTTTGGCATTAAGGGATTCTTTATATCCAGATTGGTGGACAATCCCAATGGTAAGTTTCTTTCCGGAACGTTTTTCCAGATTACGATCAAAGGTCAGTATTTTAAAAAATATAGGAACCTGTACTTCAACCGGAACCTCCATTCTTTGTGATATTAATTCCGGTGTTACTAAAAACATTGATAAAATTATTAAATAAAATTTACTCATTATATATCTTTAAAACTTATATTCTATTTTTAGAGCAAAATTTCTTCCGTTTTGTGCAATGCTATCCTGTTTATGTTCAAAACATCCTGGGTGCTTATAGTATTCATCGAACAAATTTTTAACAATGAAAAATAATCTTAATCGATTAAGAATTGGTTTCGTAGAGATGTTGATATTTGTAAGAAGGTATGGATCTGTTTCTGTTTCATATACAGTTTTACGCCCAGTTTCATAAAGAATTTCTGTTGCTACGTAAAAATGCTTTACAAATGGTAAAGAAATTCCTGCTTTTGCCATACTGACTGGAGAATCCGTTAATCCACTTTTTAGATCTAAGTCCTTTGCATTTTGATATGAATAATTTGCATACCATTGTAATCCGTTTTTTCGATTTGCATTCAATTCGAGTTCTAAACCATTTGCCTTTGCCTTGCTAATGTTCCTGTGCTGTGTTAGACCATCTGATGGATCGATTTCCTGGTCGATGAGGTCTTTTATTCTATAATTATAGACTGAAATAGTTCCTAGAAGATCATTTGTTAGCCTTTGCTCCCAAACAAGCTCTGTAGTTTTAATTCTTTCTGGTTTCAGTTTGAGATTACTTTTTGTGCTATATTCATCTTCGTAATAAACTTCATATAGATTTGGTATTCGAAATGCTTCACCATATAGAAGCTTAACTGTTCCAGATTTAATAGGATTGTATATAGCGGCTACTCGTGGTGTAATTGGACTTCTATTATTTGAATATAAATCGCCTCTGATACCAGCAATTAAAGAAAAATTCTCCATTAATTGATATTCATTCTGGACATAAGCTGAATATACCTTATAAGGAAAATTTCCATCAAAGTATGTTTCATTTTTATCCCATAGTAAATTTCCATTCTGAAAATGATTTTTAAATTCAAAGCCTGTTATTAAACGGCTGTTTGACTTGATATCCCACCGGAATGACCCTTCTCCACCTATCCATCTACCTTCTGAAGCCTCATATTGTTCAGCAGATTCATAGGGATATAAACCTTTGTAAATGTAGTAATCATAATAACCTCTCAACACAATATTCTTGTAAGAATTAAAGTCTTTACTATAACTAAACTCAAGAAATCCACGTTCATCAAGTGTTTCGTTTCTTTTATCATTAAAAATTGTTTCCCATGATGCGGTTGGAATACCTTTTTTGCGGGAATTTATAAATCCTTGAACAACTGTATTGTTATTACCTACAGAAGTTAGAAATCCATGATATTTTTCCCAATCCAGATCTTCAGCTATGCCGTTATTTGTAGAAGGGTCATCATATTCTTCAAAATATAAATCTTGACCTTTAATATCACCTAAAGTCCCGGTGGTAAACAAATCTAAATTGTTTTTAAATTCCTTTCCTGAAATTAGCGACCCTTGAAGTTTCCTATAACTACCTATCAGAGGCAATAATTTTGTTCCATCGATTGAATTACCTTTTTTTGTGACGATATTAATAATTGCGAACATTGCTCCAGTTCCATATAATACAGAGCCAGGTCCCCGAATAATTTCAATCCGATCGATGGCGTCCAAACATAAACCAAGGTCATTACCTGCAGCAACTGACCCATATACGCTTTCGTTCATTGTATGACCATTGATCAGAAGCAATACTCGGTTATTATAATCTGAATGGCGATTAAATCCACGAACACCGATATAGCTGTAGTTTCTATCATTGCTTATATAGAATCCTCGAATGCTCATTAGAACTTCATCAAGGGTTTGATAACCATATCTTCTGATAATTTCTGGTGTAATAATCGTGATCGATGCAGGGGCAGAACTGATAGTCTGTTCATACTTTGAGACTGTATCAATATTTATATTCAATAATGATTCCAATGAAATATTATCCGCATCTTCCTGGGCAAAAGCAATTGAAGTTATGTAAGGAATGAATATTATTGAGAATATATATAGAAACATAAATCGCAATCTAAATAATCGGAGCAGAAAACAATAATTATAACGTAACATTTGTAATTCCTTATATGAATAGTACCATTATAGTAGTGTATCGATTACTCATCACTTATAAGATATGAAAATAATAATTTTATTACTCAATTTTATATCGGTATTGTAAATTCAAAACTTTAGATTCTGGAAATTATATTTATTTTATGATATATTTATTTTACAAGTACAACTTAAAATATCTTATAATGATCAAAGGATACTTAATAAATGAGAATTTTAATTGCTGAAGATGATACAGTTTCACGACGGATGCTTGAGGCTATTTTAGTTAAATGGGGATATGAAGTAATAACCACTACTAATGGAGCCGAAGCATGGCAAATACTTCAGGGTGAAGATACTCCCAAATTGGTTATACTTGACTGGATGATGCCAGAAATGGACGGTCTGGACGTATGCAAAAAGATACGTGAAAATACTGATTTGGATTCCATATATATCATACTGCTTACAGCACGTGGGCAAAAGGGAGATATTGTGGCTGGATTAGAAGCAGGAGCTAATGACTATATAACAAAACCTTTTGATCGTGATGAATTAAAAGCTCGCATACAGGTCGGTGTTCGCATGATAAATTTGCAAAGTGAACTTGCAGAACACATAAAAAAGCTTGAGGAAGCAATGTCAGAAGTTAAACAGCTGAGAGGTTTTCTTCCTATATGCGCATACTGTAAGAAGATACGCACTGACGATAATTATTGGGAGCAGGTTGAACAGTATATATCGGAACACTCTGACATTCAATTCAGTCATGGTATTTGTCCTGAATGTTATGAGAAAATAATGAAAGAAGAATTAAAGAAGTAATACGTAATAATACGTTTTAAAATTTGTTTATATAATCCTATAATCCCATTTGAAAAGGGTGAAATCAGGAAAGTCTCCCTTTTCCAAAGGGAGATTTAGAGGGATTTTATAATAATTTATAATCGTAATGAATAATTATTTTTTTAAAATGAAAGGAAAGAGCAATTTATAAAAATATACAAAAAAAGCAAGTTCAATTAGATACTCCTAATTAAACTTGCTAATTATTAACTTATTATCTATGTTTATGAGTTTTTATTTTGCAGAGCTAAAGTTTATATTTATAACGAAATTTTAGAATAGGTCTTTTACCTTACCCCATGTTGTAGAAAGCTTTCTGGGTGTTTGTGAAGTTGTTATAGGACCTCGTAAAGATAGATAATCAATTTCAATTGTCCTGTTCTTACTGGTGCCGAAATGAATTCTGATCCCTCTAATCATACCATCCCACTGCATATCCAATTTCAATTCTTGAAAGTCCTGAGAACCGTTAATCACAAATTTGCGGTTTTGCCCTTCGCTGAAATCTCCAGTTCTACTTGTTGTATAGTCTATTTGCCAGGTATCTGTTTTATCAATTCTAACGCTCATATATATATATTTGTGCTCATACCCACTGAAAGGCTCCCAATTCGGAATAGACCCCCCGGGATAAACATAAGGATTATCTCCGGTTGATATAATTTTGAGGACATTCCTCTCAACTCCATTAGGGCTTTTCACTTTCACTATAGCCATGGGAGATAGGTCATGAGAATCTCGCCAATCAGCAAGGTCAGCAGTATTATCAAAAATCCATTCAGGTGGTCCTGTATCTTTTCTAGCTATGGAAATAGCTGGAAAACAGATAACAAAGGCAATAAAAAGAATAATAAATTTTTTCATTACAAAAATACCTCCTCAGAACAAGAGAGCCTCCTTTTGAAATATATAAAAAAATATTAAAAAATAATAATTTTCAAAAAAATTTTTGGTATACATAAAATTAAATTTTAAAACACCTTATTGATATTATAACTAATTATAGCTAATTTGTCAAATAAAAAAGTTAACCGCCTCAAAAAAAATAATATTTGCATTATATATGTTTATGTTTTATAATATTTAACATCTATTGGATCGTTAAATCCAGAGTGATTTAACTTTACTCTTTAGCATTCGTTAGTATTACTCTGAGCTTAAGTCTAAGAAACATAAAATTCTTTATGATTTTATGACAATAAAATGTACTTTATGCTAATTGTTTCTATTAGGTTTATTTAAGTATGTAAAAATTTAAATGAAGTAAAAATAGGAGGTATTATCAATATGCTCAAAAAAAACATAATCATTGCCTTTATACTAGCTGTTATTACAATTTCTGGTTGTGGAAGTTTGTTTTCCAGTAAGCCCGTTCCGCCTTTAGAAGGATATTCCAAGATCGTTATTGCTCCTTTTAATATTAAGAAGCCGACCGGGAAGTTTACAGATTTGCCAACTATGCTCTCTTATGGAATGGGAACCAAGATAGGCATTCGCTTCAGAGATAAAGAATTGTTTTATGACCAATCAAATGAAGTGACTCCTGTCAGCGATAAAATAAAGGAACTTAATCTATCCAAGGCATCTATCTTCGAAAATGATAATAACGCCATAAAATTAGGAAAAGCATTTGGTGCTGATCTTATTATTACAGGGCTAATGAATGAACCGAGATATACTATAGAGCGATCTGGAAAAATGGAATATGATATGAAAGATGTCAGTAATATTGGTGCTGCAAGGTATTATACTGTCGGTCAAACAGCAACTTTAAGAGCTAAGGTGAAGATAATTGATGTCAACTCAGAAAAAGTCATTTGGAGTGGTGATATAGTAGGATTTAAAAGATATAAAACTAGATATCGCACAGGTGAATCTGAAAAAACTGTGCGTGAAGAAACCATGTTCGCCGACGTTAGAAAAGATTTTGTTGATAATGCTGTTGCCAAACTTTATCCAGAAAGACCTGCTAAGTAGTTCAATTATTTCTAATAAACTATTAAAGGGCAAACAAAGTTTTTGCCCTTTTTTTATTTAGTATGAGTAGTCAGATTTCTTCAACTAGTAAAACTATAAATTTTGGTCATGATTAAAATATCCTTTAATAAGCAGATCAGATTCAGAATAATATACTTGATTATACCATAAAAGTATAAGATAAGTTGGTCAAAAAGTTAATTATAAGGAGATAAATATGATACGAGGTTTAGCTCATATATGTTTCAGTGTGTCAAATTTAGAGGAATCGATAGCTTTTTATGAGAATAAGCTTGGTTTTTCCCCTGTCTTTGATTTTATTAATGAAAGTGGGAAAAGGTTTGGGATATATCTTCATATTGGAGAACGTAACTTTATTGAGCTTTTTGAAGGTAATCCGGAAAAACCTGTAAAACCGCAATCATATCAGCATTTTTGCCTTGAGGTAGACAATATTGAATCAGTAGTTGCGTCTTTACGTTCAAAAGGTGTTGAAGTTACAGAAATTAAAATGGGTTCAGATAATAGCTGGCAAGCATGGCTTTCTGATCCAGACGGAAACCGCATTGAATTACATCAATATACACCTGAAAGTAAACAAAATGCCGGACTAAAATAGCGTCAATTCGACATATAAAAATTTATGAAATGCAAAGGCATTGAAAGAAAATTAATCACGAATTGCACGAACAGGACGAATTAATCAATTAAGTCGTTGTAGGGCAGGCTTTGTATATTAAGCTAAGTTTTATTGCCGAAAGATGGGCTATTTTAGCAAAAATCAATAAAAGATACTAACGAAAGTTTGCCCCTACGTTACAATCATATTTATATTATAAAATCCCTCTAAAACTCACTCTGGATTGTAGGGCTTGCAGGCGCAAGCCCCTATATTTTCGTCTTTTCAAAGGGTCCCAAGCATAAACTTTTTATCCGCGTCCTTTTTTGAAAAAAAACACAGAGACACGAAGGCACGGAGAAAAATTAATCACAAAGAACGCAAATAAAATACCACGAATTAAACGAATAGCACGAATATAATAAAAAAAAATAATTATTAGTATAATTCGCCTTATTCGTGCTATTCGTGATTAATAATTCGTGACATTCGTGATTAAATATCTCCGTGTCTCTGTGCCTCCGTGTTTTGCCTTTATTATGTTCTGTGTTCGTTGCGGTTTAGAGTTCGTAGACGTCCAATTTATGATTGAGGAGAAAATAGATTAGTGCTTGCCAAAGTTCAGAGTTCCGCAGTTATAGGAATAGATGCATACATAGTCAAGGTTGAGCTTGATGTCAATGAAGGCTTGCCGATGTTTAACATAGTAGGTTTGCCTGATGCATCAGTTAAAGAAGCTAAGGATAGAGTAGCAGCAGCAATAAAGAACTCAGCACTTATATATCCTCCCAAACGGATTACAGCCAATCTCGCCCCTGCAGATATACGCAAGGAAGGGTCTGCCCTTGATTTGCCTCTGGCTATAGCAGTCCTGGTTGCTACTGGTCAGATAATGCCAAACATGCTAGAGGATTACATTATATTAGGTGAATTATCGATGGATGGTAGTGTGCGATCTATTAGAGGGGCATTGCCCATAGCCATTGGAGTTCGGAATAATGGTATAAAAGGTATAATACTACCAAAAGATAATGCAAAGGAAGCAGCTGTTGTTAATAGCATAGATGTCCTTCCAGTTGAGAGTCTCCGTCAGGTTGTTGATTTTCTCAACTGTAGAACCAGTATAGAACCTTTCATTTATGATATATCGGAGGAATTTGCACAAAGTTGTGAATATTCTGTTGATTTTTCAGAAGTTAAGGGTCAGGAACATGTGAAGAGGTCTTTAGAAGTTGCTGCAGCAGGCGGTCATAATGTCATAATGATAGGTCCACCGGGTTCAGGCAAAACTATGCTTGCAATGCGTATCCCGACAATATTACCGGATATGACGCTTGAAGAAGCACTGGAAACAACAAAGGTATATAGCGTCGCTGGTATGATGCCCCCAAACAAAGCACTTATTGCCACTCGTCCTTTCAGGTCGCCACATCATACAGTATCTGATGCAGGATTAATAGGTGGTGGTAAGGTCCCGAGACCTGGTGAAGTAAGCCTTGCACATAATGGAGTGCTTTTCCTTGATGAATTACCGGAGTTTGATAAATCCGCGCTGGAAGTTATGCGTCAGCCATTGGAATCAGGCTCTGTAACTATCTCACGAGCCACAGCCACTATAACTTATCCAGCCAATTTTATGCTGACTGCTGCTATGAACCCCTGCCCCTGTGGATTTCACACTGATCCAACAAAAGAATGTAGATGCACACCAACACAAATTCAAAAGTATATGTCGAAAATTTCAGGTCCATTATTAGATCGCATTGATATTCATATCGAAGTGCCTGCTGTCAAATATAAAGATTTAATAGGAGACTCCACAGGCGAAAGTTCGATAGAGATCAGGAAAAGAGTCAATAGAGCGCGTCAGATTCAACACCAGAGATTTGCAGGTGAAAAAATATACTGCAATGCTCACATGCGAACCAAACATATAAGGAAATACTGCAAAGTCGTAGAAAGCGGAATGCGATTATTAGAGATCGCTATCAAGCAATTAGGATTGAGCGCCAGGGCTTATGACCGTATCCTAAAAGTATCACGCACAATTGCTGACCTATCTGAAAGCGATATTATCGATGCTGAACATATATCCGAGGCTATACAATACAGAAGTTTGGATAGGAACCTTTGGTTATATTGATTAAAGTATAGGCAATATACTTTGAAGTCTTTAAAAATAATTATTCATTACGATAATCATTCATTATAAAATCCCTCAAATTTACCTATGAAAAACTTTGTGCATGAAAATTAAAAAATTTTCTTGACATTATTGTAATCGTAAGTATAATATTTTAATATACTATAGTATTATATAGTATGATTTAATCTTATCTAATAAGAGCTAATAAAATATATTAGATACTGAAATTTCTCTTGTGATGAATTAATATTTTAGAATAATAATCGCTAATAAATTCATTTGGCTCAGCTGTGTGCTATAGACCTTCAGATAGTGTTTTTTAAACTATTTAGAAATATAGAAAAACTGCCCTTCTGTATTTACCAGTCTTAAAAATTCCTTCTGAATATCTATAACTTACAATATTTTCCAAATCAAATCTATTGGGTAGAATAGCATTCTGCAATAATTATTTAAATCAGGGTCAACCGATGAACAATAAAAATATAAATACTTTATATTCAAGAGAATCAAAAAAAAATACAACTATTAACGATTTCCAACAGGATAATCGCTCTCTGGATATTATGATTCCTTCAGTGGAACTTCCAAAGGGTGGAGGTGCGATTAAAGGCATTGAGGAAAAATTTCAGGTAAATTCTGTAAACGGAACACTTTCCTTTGCTATACCGATTCCATTTTCACCTTCGCGTCATGGTTTTATACCTGAAATAGGATTGAATTATAACTCAGGTCAGGGTAATACTCCATTTGGATTAGGTTGGAATATAGATATTCCAGCAATTTCAAGAAAAGTTGAAAAGGAATTACCAAAATACAAAGATGAAGAAGACTCTGATACCTTCATTTTATCGGGAACAGAAGATTTGATCCCGCTTTTAGAGAAACAGGATAACATCTGGAAAAAATGTATCGAACAAAGAATAGAAGACAGTAAAAACTACAAAGTTATGCAATACAGACCTCGCATTGAAGGTCTATTTGCAAAAATAGAAAAATGGGAAGATAATACTACCAAAGAGGTGCATTGGAGAACTATAAGCAGAGATAATATTCATTCTTATTACGGGTTAACACAAGAAAGTAGAATAAGTGATCCAAACGATAATACAAAAGTTTTTGAATGGTTGATTTGTAGGACACATGATGACAAAGGAAATATTATTATCTATCGCTACAAAAAAGAGGATTTTGCTAATATTCCCAAAAAATTGAGCGAGAAGAACAAAATAAACAACTGCACTCAAGTCTATATTAAAGAGATATTATACGGAAATAAACAGCCATATTACATAGGGGATAGCCTACCTGATGAAGACGATTTCATGTTCAAAGTAATTTTCGATTATGGTGAACATGACACTACTTCTGAAATTCCAAAGGATGTTTATTTAGAAAAAAATGAGTGGAAATATAGAAAAGATCCATTTTCAAATTTTCGTTCGGGATTTGATATAAGGACTTACCGCAGATGTAATCGTATAATGGTATTTCATTGTTTGTCTGCACCAGATCTACCACATACTCCATATTTAGTCAAATCATTGGAATTATTCTATGATGATGAATTATCTTTAAAGGGAAGCGATAATAAAATTAAAGGATTTTCATACCTGGTTAAAGTCAGACAGAATGGTCATAAGTGGAATGATAATACTAATCATTATATCACCAAACACTTACCTGATTTTGATTTTACTTATCAGCAACACGAATGGAATACAAAAGTAGAAAAAATATCTTCCGAAAATTCAATTCATGCACCTTTAGGAATAGATGATAAGCAATATTTGTGGGTCGATCTATTCAGTGAAGGTATTTCTGGAATCCTAACTGAGCAAGCCTCTGGCTGGTTTTATAAATCGAATCTAGGTTATGGTAATTTCTCACATGCCAAGCTTATTAGCCCAAAACCTACCTCTAATGGTTTATCTTCAGGAATAACCTCACTGCAAGAGCTTGAGTCGAATGGTATTAAGTATTTGGTTCAATATGATAAGGAAGTAAAAGGATTTTTCAAATTTACACCAGATGAAGAATGGGAACCATTTAAAAGTTTCTCTTCTTTTCCAAATATAGATCCATTCGATCCCAATATGAAAACAATAGACCTTAATGGTGATGGAATTGTGGATTTATTGATTACCGAAGAAAACGTAATGCGCTGGTATCCTGGTATAGGAGAGAAAGGATTTGAGGTCTCACAGACGGTAACAAAGGAAATAGATGAGGAAAAGGGACCTGCCATTATATTTGAAAACGAAACTCAAAGCATTTTTCTAACGGATATGAATGGTGATGGTTTGACAGATATTTTACGGATACGGAACGGTGAAATATGTTATTGGCCCAATATGGGATATGGAAGATTTGGCGCAAAGGTTATAATGGAAAATTCTCCGGTGTTTGATCACAATGATGCATTTGATCCTGCCTTTTTACGATTAGCAGATGTTGATGGCTCCGGGACTATCGATATTGTATATATTGGAAAAGGTGATTTCCGTGTTTGGATGAACATGAATGGAAATGAATGGACAAGTGAGCCACAAATCATATCTCAATTTCCTTATATAGATAATCTGGCTGATGTCTCTGTTCTTGATTTTCTTGGAACAGGGACTGCCTGCATTGTTTATTCTTCTCCTCTTCCACAATACGCGCAACAACCATTGCAATATATTGACCTTATGGGAAGTAAGAAACCACATTTACTTATTGGCTATCAAAATAATTGCGGTAAGGAAGTTTCGATTGAATATAAATCATCCACTCACTTCTATCTTGAAGACAAAAAAGAAGGTAGAAAATGGATTACTAAGTTACCTTTTCCGGTTCACTGCGTTTCGAGAGTGAAAGTAGAAGATAAAATACGAGAAACCGTTTATACCAACTCCTATCGTTACAGCCATGGATATTTTGACTATACAGAAAAGGAGTTTCGCGGTTTTGCCAGGGTAGAGCAGTTAGATACAGAAGAATTTGAACATTTCAAAGTTAATTCTGCGAAGAATGTAGTTGAGGAGGTTTTACATCAACCACCTGTTCGAACAGTTTCATGGTTCCATACAGGAGCTTTCCTTGAAAAGAATAGAATCTTGCATCAATGTGAGAGCGAATATTTCAAAAACGAAAATTTTAATGAATATAATTTACCAGAATCTTTTATTGACGATGATCTATCTGTTGAGGAATTAAGAGAAGCACTCAGAGCATGTAAAGGATTGTTATTAAGAAGTGAAGTATATGCAAATGATAATTTATCGCTTAGTGCAAATCCTTATTCTGCTATACAATCAACTTTTGAGATCAGAATGATCCAACCAAGACAAGAAAATAGATATGCCTCTTTTTTGATTATTCCGTCTGAATCCATATCTTATAATTACGAAAGAAATCCATCTGATCCTAGAATTTCACATTCTTTTGTTTTAGAAACTGATGAATTGGGGAATCCAATAAAAACAGCTTTCGTGATCTATCCAAGAGTAAGCAGACCAAATGTTCCGAAAGATATACCTGATAAAGTCTGGGAAGAGCAAAGTAAATTACATATTATTTATGGTGAAAAAGATTATAGTGATGATATTATTCAAGATAACGTTTATAGGCTTAGAGTAGCCTGTGAAACCAGGCTCTTTGAGGTTTCAGGAATAAGCATATCCGCTGGTTCTTTTATCAGTAAAAAAGATATTTTCAGTCAAATAAAGACTGCTTCGCAAATTTCTTTTGAGGAAGATTTTACTTTTGGTTTTCAGAAGAGATTATCAGCTCATAGCAGAATTTACTTTTTAAAAGATGATTTATCTGGTCCTTTGCCGTTAGGAAAATTATCATCTTTGGGCATCATACATAAAAGCTATCAATTAGCTTTTACAGAGGAACTCATTAATAAATATTATGGAACGAAAGTAAACGATAGCATGCTTGTTGATGCAGGTTATGTTCATTCAGAAGGAGATAAAAATTGGTGGGTTCATTCTGGTGTAGCAATATATTCTAATAATCCAAAGAGCAACTTTTATACTTCCATAGGTATGCGTGACGTATTTGGTAATGAGAACTTTGTTGAGTTTGATAAATATACGTTATTGGTGAAAAGCACAACCGATGCTATAGGAAATAGTGTATTTGCCATCAATGATTATCGCACACTTTCACCTACAATGATAATTGATCCAAATTTAAATCGCTCTGCAGTTGAAACCGATGAACTTGGATTTGTAATAAAATCAGCAATAATGGGAAAAGAAGGCGCAGGAGATGGTGATACATTAATCGATCCAACTGTGCGTATGGAATATGATCTTTTCAATTGGCAGAATCATCAAAAGCCAAATTATGTGCATGTTTTTGCACGTGAGCAACATGGTCATGCCAATCCACGTTGGCAGGAAAGTTACGTATACTCTGATGGTAGTGGTAACATAGTCATGATGAAAATACAGGCAGAACCAGGTAAAGCTAAGAAATGGAATAATTTAACAAAACAAGTTGAAGAAATAGATGCTGATCCTCGCTGGGTAGGTAACGGCAGGACTATATTAAATAATAAAGGCAATGCAATCAAACAATATGAGCCTTATTTCAGCAACACACATGAATATGAAAGTGAAGATTCATTAGTCGAAACAGGAATTACGCCCATTATATACTATGATCCTGTTGGAAGAAACATTCGAACTGAATATCCTAATGGAACATTTACCAAAATAGAATTTGATGCATGGCATTCTAAATTTTTTGACGTAAATGACACAGTAAAAGATAGTCAATGGTATGCAGAACGAGGAAAACCTGACCCTGATATAATTTCAGAACCTGTTGATCCCGAACAAAGGTCTGCATGGTTATCTGCCAAGCATTATAATACTCCTCAAATAGTTTATACTGACTCTCTAGGTAGGGCAATATATGTCATTACAGACTATGGAAATGGCAAAACCACAAGCGTTTATACTGAAAGTGATCTTATTGGCAGATATGCAAAGATTTATGATCAATTAGGTAGAAATGTATCTGAAAGCTACATAAATATGTTAAAAGACCCTATATATGGTAAGAATGCAGAAAAAGGTGAAAAATGGATCTTTAATGATGTAATGGGGCGCTTGGTTAAAATTTGGGATAATAATATTATTGAGTTTCGTAGCACCTATGATAAGCTTCATCGTCCTGTGAGCGTTTTTGTAAAAGAAGGTAACAATGAAATTCTTTTCAATCATACTGTATATGGAGATATACTCGCTGACTCAGCACAGCGCAATATGAAAGGAAGAGCATACCAGATTTACGATCAAGCTGGAGTAATGACATTAAAAAATGTCGACTTTAAGGGAAATATACTCGAGGTAGAAAGAAGGCTTGCGAAAGAATACAAAAATACAATTAATTGGCAAATACTAGAAGGACTTACCTCTATTAATTCTATCGAAAGTTCTGCTGTTCCATTTTTAGAAAATGAAATATTTTCTTCTTCCGTTGTTTTAGATGCTCTTAATAGACCAATTCTGATGATACTTCCTGATAAATCGGTAGTGGAGCCCAAATATAACTGCGCCAATTTGCTTGATTCTTTGCGAGTAAAAATTAGAGGCGAAGGTGACTTTATAACTTTCCTTGAAAATCAAGATTATGATGCCAAAGGTCAAAGGCAATTTGCACAATATGGTAATGGGTTAATAACAAAATATTTTTATGACCCTAAGACATTCCGCCTTGTAAATCTTATCACCAAAAGGGTTGGGACATCAGATTCGCAAAGCATGCAAAATCTTTATTACACTTTTGACTCTGTTGGAAATATTGTCTATTCAAAAGATGATGCACAGCAAACACACTACTTCAAAAATGCTGTAGTGAAACCTGAAAACAAATACGAGTATGATGCAATCTATCAGTTGATAAAAGCTACCGGTCGAGAACATGCTGGATTAGGTGGTAATTCACAACGAGATAATAATGATCTCCCTTTTATTGCCCAAATTCCTCATGTGAATGACTTGAACGCAGTAAGGCAATATACAGAGCTTTATCAATATGATGACCTTGGTAATATACAGCAATTAAGACATATTGCTTCAGGAGCCAACTGGACACAGCATTATCATTACGAATATCAGGATGATCCAGATAATAATACTAACCGACTTAAAAGTATCAATATGCCTGGCGATCCAGATATAGGACCATATTCTGCTATCTATCAGCATGATCTTCATGGCAACATGATAAAAATGCCCCACCTGGATGAACTTGCATGGAATTTTATGGACCAACTGGTAAAAGTAATTCTTGGCGGAGGAGGTATAGCATTTTATGTATACGGGTTAAGTGGGAGGCGAATACGCAAAGTAATCGAACGTCAGGGAGGCAAAAAAGTTGAACGAATATACCTTGGCGGAGTTGAGATTTACAGAGAGTATCAGAATAACATCAAAAAATTGGAGAGAAGTACTCTTCACATAGCTGATAATACTGGAAGAATTGCACAGGTTGATACCAAGCTTTTAGACGAAGAAAACTCTGACCCGGCTAACCCACTTAATACAAATCTTATCCGCTATCAATATACAAACCATCTTGGTTCTGCTACTATGGAGACCGATGAATTTGGCACTATCATTTCTTATGAAGAATATCACCCTTACGGAACAAGTGCCTACCGTAATGCTAAAAGTGATGTTGATTTAAGCCAAAAACGTTATCGTTTCAGTGGTAAAGAGCGTGATGATGAGACGGACTTATATTATTTTGGCGCAAGATATTATTCAGCTTGGTTAGGGAGATGGACAAGCAGTGACCCTGCAGGGTTTGTAAGTGGTTTTAACACTTTTAAGTATTGCTCAAACAATCCTGTAAGTAATTTTGATTCTAATGGAATGGACGATCGTTTAGTTATTGTTGCTCCTGGATATTATACAGGACGTGAATCATTTGAAGAATTGCAAAGAGCTGCCGAAGCTCATGGCTTAACTATAAGGTCAGGAATCACTGCTGAAAATTACAGACAATTTTGGGTACCTAATCCGAATAGACCCGGAGGTGAAGGAGGTATATGGGACATTATCGGACCAACTCCAACATCTTCCGGTGATATACCAGGTTCAGCTATCCCACGAGATGTTGAATTAGAATCAACTCCTCCTGAAATTGGTGAGACAACTATAACTGCTCCTACAATACCAACTGGAGGTAGTGAAAATGCTCCCGCTAATGAGGAACCCAGAACTACTACTTCCGAAGAAGGATATGTAGGAGAACCTGGTTTACTCGAAAGTCTTATACCAATATGGGGGTCTGGAAGAGAATCTATCAATCACTTTCAACACGGGAACTGGGGTAGAGGAATTTTTTGGGGGGCTCTGGCAGTTACTGATGTTTTTTTAGTAAAATCCATTATTATGGGTGTTGGCAAGCTTGCATTCAGAGGCGGTGCAACTGTTCTAGCCAGGGAAGGAGCTGCAGTGGCTACAAGGGGTGGAACAGAAACGGTTGTGCACTTAACCAGTGAAGCAGGTGAAGCGGGAATAAGAGCGTCAAATAGAGTTGGTGGTAGGTGGGGTATTTTTGCCATTGATGCAGGTAGAGTTCCATCGTCTCAAGCAGGTCGTCATATTGTTACACTTGTTCGGGGTGATTTGTCGAGGACAATAACAATCAGCGGAGAAGCAGTCAATGCTTTTAATCGTCCTCCAATGTTTGGCATATTCTCTGGAACAAGAAGAATGTTGGGTGTTAGAAGCACCAGATTAGGTTCGGTAGAATTATTATCCAGTGGTGGGACAAGGTTCATCGAGGGAGAAATCATGATTTTAAGAGGAGGCACTGCTGAATTTCGAGCAGCTACTTTTGGAGAAAGGGCAATGTTTGAAGGACATCAATTTTTGCTGGATTATGGAATTGATGCACTAATTTATTCAGGAGCAAAAATAGGAGGTAATATATACGATTTAGGAACAGGAGAATATGGGATCCCTTCTTTAACTTTTAGTCCTCTTTTCCCTTATAGTTCCGAAGTTTATGGAATATCAGAACCGATTATGCAAATTCCTTTCACCGGAGGTTTAGGGACCAGAATTGAAAGATGAATAAATGATGATCTAGTGGAATCGAAAATTGTTGCAAAAACAAGCTTTTAAGATATTTAATAATTTTATAAAAATATGAACTTCAAATTACAAGATTTTTTTATAAATGTTATTGATTTCTTCTCAGTGATATTACCAGGGGCATTGGTTACCTTTTTCTTAAAGGGATTGCTGTATACTGGAGTCTTTGTTGAAGAAAAAGTATTTCCTTCTTTGGAAAATAGAACACAAGAAGTGATAGTTTTTCTTTTTGCTACATATATTATCGGACATATTGTATTTGTTATTGCTTCTTTACTTGATAAACTTTATGGTAAATTGAGAGATAAGTTCTTTAAGAAAAACTTCGACCTTAACTACCATTCCGCCACTGCAATTCGTGAACAATATATACCTTCTGAATCATGGATCAATCAGCTGATAAAAGATAAAAAGTTAGGTGAAAAAGAAATTAAAAAATTACTGGAAAAAGATAAACATGAAATCATTAATACTTATAAATGGGCTCAGCGTTTTCTTGCCATTAAGTATCCTGAAACGTTGATAAACATTAATAAAACTGAAGCAGATTCTAAGTTTTTCAGAAGTTTGGTAATTGCATTTATCATTGTTAGTTTTGTATTATTATTTAGAGAGCAATTGTTATATTCAGCTTGCTTTTTTGTTTTGTCACTTTTAAGCTTATATCGCTATTGTAACTTGCGTTATAAATCCACCGAATTAGCTTATGAATTCATTGTTACAATAAATCATCTCGAAAAGTATATCAAGCCCGAAGAAGATGTTTATCAGGATAATCGTGCTATCTATTTGGCTTCAAAAGAAGATATTTTAAAACATCAAAATAGGATTACTGCACTTACTAAGGGTTTACAGGTATCAAGTATGATGCTTGTCATTCCAATGAATAAAACATGGAAAGTTGTAAATGCCTTATCGTTTGAAACTATTTTTTGTATAAGTGGAAAATGTGTAGTAGAAATAAAAACAAATAATGGAAAGGACAAAATTGTTATTATTCCAAATGCTATTGTTTCCTTACCTCAGGGATCATCATTTGAGATAAATAATAGACAAAAGGATTCTTTGTTATTACTTGCTATAAAATAGAAGCGAGTGCTCATATTAAGGAGAATAATATTATGTCTAAACTTGATTTTTCTCCAGACAGGATTGAAGAAGGTAATATAGAAGACCTTCATCTAGCTTTAAAAAAATTGAAGCTAAACGTTGCTGAGGATGAAATAAAAAATAAGCGTATTGGCGAATCAACGATCAATGCAATTAAAAATATTCAGAGTAAATACAAAATTGATATAAACGGAAAATTAGACGAGAGAACACTCAACGCATTGAACACTGAATTATTTGATGCATATATTGCCTTAAATAAAACCAGAACTAAAAAACTGCATGAATTATTAGAAAAAAATGGACTGCCCATACCAGTAGAGGAAAAGCAAAGTCGTATGGTTGGAGATGGAACTCGCAAAGCAATTATATCATTTCAAGAAAGAGCAAAGCTTCCTGCTGATGGGAAAATAAGTGAGAATATTCTGAATAAGCTACATGAAGAAGTAATTAAAAAGACCTATAACACTCCAACCCAAATAGGTAAATTGCAGGTAAAGCTTCAGCATGCCTCTAAAATTGCTAAACTGCCTGTTGAAATATCACCGGAAGAATTAAAAAATAAGAAACTGGGAGAAAGCACATCAAATGTTATTAAAGCAATTCAAGCAAAATATAACCTGCCACAAACTGGAGAATTGGATAAAGCTACTCTGGATAAAATTCAGAGTATCTCAACAAGCAAAGGTGTTTCAAAGAAGGTTATGAAAAGACCTTCCGCAAATTCATTAACAGTTATTACTAAACCTCTCCGATTAAATATGGTATCACAAAATGTTGCTGAGTTGCAAAAAGCTTTGTCATATTTGGGTTATTCAATTTCTGAGAAAGAATATAAAACACAAACATACGGAAAAACAACACGAGAAGCTGTGCTTGCATTTCAAAAGAAAAGCGGATTGCCAGAAACTGGTCATATAGAAAGCGATTCTATTAAAATCATTAATAGAGAGATAATAAGAGCATATCCTGATGCGGAAACAAGTAAAACGAAATATAGAATACGCGGTTCTGTCCGGGATGAATGTCTACAACGCAGAGGTAACATGGTAATCCATGTCTACGAAAAGCTTCTAGATGGTGAGAACCAGAAGCCTCTTGCCACAAAGAAAAATCATACTAACGGATTCTTTGATATTAGTTATTTTCCGCCTATTGACAAGCTAACGGGAAAGGTCAAAGAAAGATTTCACCTTATGGTGAAACTGCTTGATGCAAACGATAACGAGCTTGATCCCCCACAAACCCAGATATATTATAATGTGCCACGTATTTTATGGGTTAATTTCAATATAGGTGAAGGACCTTATAAAGGCGACTCAGAATTTTCTGTTAATATGAGGGCAGTAATCAAAGCACTTGGCGATAAAAAGATTACAGATATTGTAGAAACCAGTGAAAATCGTCAGGTAACTCAGATAAGTAAAGAAACCAAATTAAGCACTGATGATATTATGCGGTTAATCCTATCTCATCAAGTAGCCAATAATATAAACAAGATCGATATTATCAATGCGGAAGTTATTTTTGCTTTTATCAGGCAAAACCTTCCTCCATCCCTGCCGGGTGATTTGTTAAGAGGAACAAATGATTGGCAAACAATTGACCAATTGATCGAGTTAACTTCAAGCGGTATTGTATTTACTAATGATGATTTGTTAGAACAAGCAATTGATACTGCCATAACACAGAACCTGGTATCTTTTAAGGTGAAACAAAACAAGTCAATAATTCTACAAGTTTTTAATGATTTGCGCAATAATTTTACACTCAATAAGCCGATATTGATGGGTAATGGAAGTCTAAAGTCACTGCTTGATGAATCTGCTATTTCCGATCAACACTATTCAATAATAGCTGATGCTTTTGTTAAAAATAGAGGAATAAATGATGATTTCTGGAAAGAATTAGACTCTCAAAAGGTAACTATTGGAGAGGATTCAATAAAAGATTTTGAAATGGTTACTGATTTTGGCAATATCTCTAAGAACCATATACCAACCGTTAAATTTTTAAGAAACAATACAGGCTCTGAAACAGGAAAGAGATTTAAGAAATCTAGCGATATAGCAAAACTTGATCATTCTGAGTTGGTAGCACTAATAAATGAAAATGACAAGAAAGTTCCTGATAATATACCAGGCAATACTCTAGAAGAGAAAGTAGATGTATATGCAAGTGTGTTAAAAGCAAGATCGGAATTTTTATTTCCTGCTGTGTCTTTAGTTTCAGCAGTAAAAAAAGAAGTCAATCATAAACTGGAAAAACTGGATGAAGTTGAGAAATTTGTTGATGATCATACTGATTTTAATTTTAGACAACAAAACCTTGATAAATACTTGCTTGATAATAGTATAAAAATTAATGATAAAACAAAAGAAGAATTGAAGATTATCCAGCGTGTTCAAAAATTAACAACAGAATCAAATACAGGAAAAGCTTTGATTTTAGAGGGAATGCATAGTTCGGCTCAGATATACTTTGCGGGGAAAAACAATTTAATCAATAAGCTGGAAAAAAGAGGAGTTGAAGTAAAATCTGCCCTGAAATTATTTGAGAACGCAAAAATGCAATATACCCAGATACTTGCAAGACTGCTTCAATACAGATCGGAGATTCATTTTGGAACACCACAGGCAATAACTCCGCAAACTTTTACGGAAGAGGAAATAAAGGAATCAATTGGTGATATACCTAATTTAGAAGTATTATTTGGCTCAATGGATTTCTGTGAGTGTCAGCATTGTAAATCGCTTTATGGACCAGCTGCTTACTTAACAGATTTGTTAAGGTTCTTAGGGGAGCATGATTCATTAGTTAAAGAAGGAGGACGCTTATTAAGTGTTAAAGAAATCCTGTTCAAAAGACGACCTGATATCGGGAACATTAAGCTGAATTGTGAGAATACAAATACTCTGATGCCCTATATTGATTTGGTATGTGAGATATTGGAAAACAATATTGAGCCACAAAATATCGATTTCAACTATCAGACAACACTGACTGAAAAAGAACTACGTGCCATGCCTCAATACATAAGAACATACGCTTATGATATTCTTGCAAAAGCTGATTATCCAATGAATTCATCATTCAACCTATGGCAAGAAGAAACTCGCACTTATCTAAATTATCTTAGAATTCCACGTTATGAATTGATGGAAGCATTTCAGGATATGAAAAATAAAATTCCTGATGATGTCGAGATATCCGCAGAATATTTTGGTATATCATCATACGAGATTAAACTGATAATTACCGAAAATCTAAATCCTAACGATCAAAAGAAATATTGGCATTTTGATCCCACAAAAACTTCGGTTTCTGTTTCAGAATTTATGGAAAGAACAAAACTTAGTTATAATGAGTTGCTGGAATTACTGCTTGTAAAATTTGTAAATGATCCTGAACTTCCGTCAAAAAGCGCTATTACTCGTCCAGCCGATACATGCAATCTGGATGCTCAAACTATTACTAATCTTAGTTTGCAAAGGCTCGATTTAATGCATCGCTTTATACGTTTATGGAGAAAATCAGGTTGGAAGATGTGGGAACTTGATTTATTGATTCGCAACACAAAGATAGGTAACAACCAGATTAATGCGGAAACTATTAATAATCTTAAAAAATTCAAGCAGTTACAAGAAAAACTTGCTTTGCCATTTGAAGTTCTTCTGGCTTTTTATGGTGACATTAACACAGAAAAACGAATAAAGCCCGATCAACCTGGTATTGAGATAGCTCCGCTATATGACCGGTTATTTCAGAACCTAACTATCACTAATCCTCTTGATACTCGTTTTAAAAGACCACTTAATACAAATATTGTATTAGGTGTAAATAATGATGGCTATAATCCTGTTCCAACGATTCTTTCGGCATTGGCTATTAGACAATCCGATCTTGATATTTTGAAAACAAAAACAGATAATCACTTATCAGATGAATCATTATCTTCACTTCTGCGTTATGTTAGTCTAGCTAATGGATTAAAACTTAGTGTAAAAGAGCTTTGGTTACTAATGGGAATAGTAAATATAAGCAATCCATTTAGTAGTGTTCAAGCTACACTTGACTTTATCAAGGATTTTGAATCAATCAAATCTTCTGGTTTATCAATGCTTGAGCTTGATTATATTTTGAATTATAGCCCTAACTCTTCAATCGGCTTGAGAGAGGAATCCATCGCACAATTAATTGATTCATTACGCAAAATTATTGTGAATAATGAAAAGATAATAACTGAACTTGGTTTAACTGAATCAGCAAAAAATACAGTGCTTTTATTTAATCCCAATATGCTTTTACCACTTACACCTTCAGATGTAGTGACTGCTATACAACCATTAAAAGATAAATTAAATACACTGTATGAAGGTTTTAAAAGGTCAAATTTCTCTGTTGAGGAAATTGAATATATAAGAAATTTCGATCCAAACAAGGGTTTTACTAAAGATAACCTTGTATCTAATATAAAGAGTCTTCAGGAAAACCTAAAAAATCTTTTGAAACAAAATAATAACCAGATATTGTCTCATGTTGCATCATCGTTTAATATTTCCGAGCAACATGCAGAAATGTTGCTAAAACTGATAATACCTGGTCAAACAAAAACACTCATTGAGATTTTATCTGATAAATCATTAATTGCAATGGGTGCAAATGGCAATTTTAAGGATGCTATAAACTCGAACAATTTTCCTCTACACTTCAAAGTCTATTCATTGCTTTATAAAATCTCAATTCTTGTTCAAAGAATGAAGATTGATGTCAAAGACCTTGAGTATTTTCAAGTTAATAATTCCACACTCGAAACACTTAACTTATCTGCTCTACCATTGGATGCCACAATTTCACCTAACGCTTTTAAACAATGGCTGAATTTGTATAAGTTCCTTGATTTCAAGTCAAAATATCCAGAACCAGAAGACACATCTCTAAGGGAGGTTTTGGATAAGGCAAAGGAAGGAACAAGTTCTAAGCCAGAAATGCTTACTTTATTGAGCAAACTAACACAATGGAATAAAGATAATTTAGATAAACTGGATACCGGGCTGAACCTTGATTATACTGATGCAAATATATACTTTAGGTTGGAAAAATGCTACACACAAATGAAATTAACCGGCGTAAATGCAGAAACCATGTTAAAATGGGCTAGAAGAGATGATGAAACTATTCAAAATGAGACAGCACAACAAGTTCGGCTCGCTATAAAATCAAAATATGAAAGCGAAGATTGGCTGGAGAAGATAAGACCCTTACAAGACGACTTGCGCGAAAAGAAACGCAAGGCATTAGTTGAATATCATATAGAAAACTCACAACGCACTAAAGAGAAAACAGTGATCCAGAATGGAAAAGAGATTCCCAATCCATTATACTGGTATGACTCTAACGCATTATACAAATATTTTTTGATTGATGTCGAAATGAGTCCGTGCCAGCTTACTTCACGTATTAAACAAGCTATTAGTTCAGTCCAATTTTTTGTCCAACGCTGTTTTCTCAATCTTGAGAACAGATACGTGCAGGTAAGTATGGATGAAAAAGAAGATAAAGCTTCTGAGAACGCATGGTCTCAATGGAAATGGATGAAAAATTATCGTATATGGGAAGCAAATCGCAAAGTGCTATTTTATCCGGAAAATTGGATCGAACCAGAATTGAGAGATAATAAATCACCATTTTTTGAAGAGCTTGAAAATGAAATAATGCAAAACGAAATCACGCATGATAATGTAGAATCTGCCTTCCTTAACTACCTGCACAAAGTGGATGAGGTCTCCCATCTTGAAATATGTGGACTATATCATGAAATGGAAGAGTTAAATCCAAATGAATTAGGATATGAGATCAACAATGTTCATGTAATTGCAAGGACAAGGTCTATACCAGCAGTTTATTACTATCGTAAATATGATATGAATTATTCAACCTGGTCTGCATGGGAAAAGATAGATATGGATATAACAGGGGATCAAGTTATACCTGTTGTTTATAATAGGAAGCTACATGTATTTTGGTTGGTTTTCATGGAGAAGTCTCAAAAAGTAAAGAAAAATCCTCCTGCAAAGCCATCTGACGGACCCAAAGATGCTCCTGAGCCACAAAAAGTGCTGGAAGTGCAATTGGCATGGACTATTCGGAGAGAAAATGGCTGGTCACCCAAGAAAATCTCCAGCCGAAAGCTTATTCATCCATGGGAAAGACCTCGCTATTCTTACAATCTGAAGCCTTACTATAAATCTATAACTAATGAACTTTGGCTTGATATTTATTTATCCACATCAAAAGAATTTAATGACGGGGAATTTTATGATCCGTTTGTGAGCGATTTTGTAAGGGTCACCAGAAATTACTTTAATGAAACATACTTACCCTGGCATTCAGCTTCGTTTGTATTTGATGGGGATGTAAAAGATGTGAAGCTTAAAGGTCTAAGATCATACTTCCATTATGAGTTTCCATTTGCTGGCAAATTCAATATTGATATTCCACTTCGCTCTACATCCTATGATTATGTTCATGAAAATTTCGGTGAAGATGGCAAAAAAATTACACAGTTTAAGCCAGATGAAGATGGTCCACGTCTGGGATTGCCTAATGGTATGCACTTCCAAAATAACCGTTTGACTAACAATCAGGTTCATTCGGTAAATAATAATGAACTAAGAGTGCTTGAAACTAATGCCAATAATACTACTACAACTACTCTTATAAAAGGCGCTATTAATCCATTTGAGCTTGTAATCACACAGCAAGACCTTCAGTTTAATGCGCTCAACAAATCAAATAGACCATTCTTCTATCAAGATAGCGAACGAGCATTTTTCATAAAGCCCGAATGGCAACAGATGTTTGATAATTATGGTCGTCGCATAAGTGATATACGACAATACCGATTCTTCCCATTTTACCATCCCTATACAACACTTTTCATTCGTGAATTAAACAGATCGGGATTGGATGGGTTATTGAATCGAAAAGTTCAAACATCCCCTCAGACATTTACTCCTAAAAATAATTTCAACTTTAATAGCTATAAACCTACATCAATAGCTGTGCCAGATAATACAGCCAAGAATGATAATGTTGATTTCTCATTTGGTGGTGCCTATTCTATCTACAATTGGGAAATTTTCTTCCATGCACCTTTGATGATAGCTACATTACTCAGCCAGAACCAGAGATTTGAAGAAGCAATGCGTTGGTTCCACTATATATTTGACCCGACAAATATTGAGGCTTTGCCAACTCCTCAGCGTTACTGGGTAACAAAACCTTTCTTCGAATACAATTCTGATAATTACCGTAAACAAAGGATTGAATGTATCCTGAGCAATCTTGATTTACAAGAAAATAGTGGTCAGTTGAAAGCATGGAGAAATAATCCTTTCAAACCACATCTAATTGCTCTTTATCGCCCGGTTGCTTATCAACGTAATGTAGTAATGAAATATATCGATAATCTGATTGCGTGGGGAGATCAGCTATTTCGTCGGGATACATTGGAATCTATCAACGAGGCGTCGTTGCTTTATATATTAGCCTATGAAATACTTGGTAAACGACCGAGAAGAGTTCCAAATATAGATCATAAGGACTTAAGCTTTAATGAGATTGAATCGGCGCTTGACAAATTGGGTAATGCAAGAGTGGATGTAATTGTCGAAAATTCTTTGCTACCTATTAAATTTGTCCCTTCAAGCACTGATGCAGAACCAATCCCTAAGATAGATATCTTTTATTTTTGTATACCAAACAACGATAAACTACTTGAATATTGGGATAAAGTTGAGGATAGATTGTTTAAGATACGTCATTGTATGAATATAGAAGGAGTAGTTCGTCAACTTCCTTTATTTGAACCACCAATTGATCCTGCATTATTAGTGAAAGCTGCCGCAGAAAATATTGATCTAAGCAGTGTTTTAAATGATATTAGTGTTGGGAGTCCGCCATACCGATTCAGGGTGGTTGTGCAGAAAGCCATTGAGTTTTGCAACGAGGTAAAAACTCTTGGCGATAAATTGCTCAGTGTTCTGGAGAAAAAAGACACTGAAGGGCTGGCACTTTTACGCTCACAGCATGAAATACAATTGCTTGAGGCAGTGAAAGAGATAAAGAAAAAACAAGTTGATGAGGCTATTGAAATTATAGGAAGTTTAATTAGGGCAAAAGAAATGGCAGAAGAGAAGAAGAATTACTATGAAGGAATCCCCAGGATGAACGAATGGGAAATAGCGGGTGCTATTTCCCATGGTTCGGCAATTGTTTCTGAAATCGTGGCTACAGTTTTAAATACAATTTCTGCAGGTGTTCATCTCATCCCTAAAGTCAAAGCCGGAGCTGCAGGTTTCGGTGGAACTCCAACAGTTACATTAGAAATGGGTGGTGAAAATGTTGGCAATTCTTTGGCTCAGTTTGCAGCTTTGTTTCAAGGCTTAAGCTCAATACTTCATTCCACTGGCAATCTCCTTGAACTACAGGGGAATTATGATCGCAGAGATGCTGAAAATAAATTTCAAGGGAGATTGGCTACGATTGAGATAGATCAATTACAATTCCAGATCAATGCGGCTCAAATAAGGCAAGCTATTGCAGAAAAAGATTTAGATAATCAGGACCTACAAATTGATAATGCCAAAACAATTGATGAATATATGCGCAGTAAATATACCAACGAAAAACTTTACAATTGGATGATTACAAGGATTTCAACAGTTTATTTTCAGGCTTACCAGCTAGCATACGACATGGCAAAAAAGGCAGAGAAATGCTATCAACATGAGTTGGGAATCCAGAATTCTTCTTTCATTCAATTTGGTTATTGGGATAGCCTGAAAAAAGGTCTATTGTCTGGTGAAAAACTGATGAATGATCTGAGAAGACTTGAATCCGCCTATATAGATCAAAATAAAAGGGAGTTGGAAATTAGCAAAGATATTTCTTTGGCTCAATTCCTGCCATTAAGCCTAATAGCATTGAAAGAAACAGGAAAATGCACAGTTTTGTTACCTGAATGGCTGTTTGATATGGATTATCCGGGGCATTATATGAGAAGGATTAAGTCAGTATCTATTTCCATTCCTTGTGTTGCCGGACCATATACAAATGTAAACTGCACATTATCTCTTACCAGGAATGAAATACGAATGGTTCCAACGGGCGAACAATACGAAAAGATTGATGAAAATGATTCTCGTTTCAGAACGCAATTTGGCTCTATATCTTCAATAGCAACAAGCCACGGACAACGCGACAGCGGAATGTTTGAACTGAACTTCAATGATGACAGGTATCTTCCGTTTGAGGGTGCCGGTGTAATCAGTGAATGGCAAATTAACATGCCAAAAGAAAACAACTACTTTGACTTTTCAACGATATCAGATTTGATATTACATGTAGACTATACTGCCCGTGATGGAGGTAGCCAGCTCGCTAACAAGGCTTCTTCTAACTTAAAATCAATATTGCCAGATTCATCAGTAAGATTATTTAGCCTGAAACATGAGTTTCCTAATGAATGGTATAGATTCTTAAATCCTATTGGTGGTGCTGATCAGGAATTAGTGATCAATCTAAAACCTGAAAATTACCCGTTCTTTTTACGTGACAAAATTGCCAATTTTAAGTTTAGTAAGATAGAAATCTTTGTCGAAAGCAAGCAAATAACAAACTTTAAGGTCAAAATGAAGGTCACCAATACCGATTATGAAGTCAATGAGAGTGATATTTCACCAAATATTTCTTTCAATAATGTGCCTTATACAAGCAGAAGTTATACAGCATCAGCAAAACCAAATGCATTAGGTGAATTGCGGATGATGATCAAAACTGAATCTGCTCCTAATTTTAAGTCGCTTGCTGATAATGATATAGATGATCTGTTTTTGCTTTGCCATATATCTTCTTAGCGATTATTAATATGAAAAAAGCTTTGGAAAAAATCATCAATTATGCAGTCTATGTAACAGAACCAGATATGATCATTCTTTTTGGATCACTTGTTGGTAGTAAAAATAATATCTATAGTGATGTTGATTTATTGATTGTTTCTGACAATGTTTATATGAGAAAGGAACTGGAAGATCGAATTAGCAGTTTTGCTAAGGAATGTTCACTGAAGGCAGATGTTTTAATTCATACAACAGATGAGTTAGAAAAAGCTATGTTAGAACCATTTTCATTTTTAGGAACAATATTAAGAAGCGGTAAAATAGTATATAATAAGAAATAGTCTTTTTATCTCTCAAAAAAATGCTTGACATTTTAAAGTTAAAGTGGTATAGTATTAAATGTCGGAGTAACTTAAGGTTGTATTATTAAATGGAAATAGGCAAAAGCCACATGAAGGTACAATGTAAAAAGAGCTTTGACTTAAAAGTAAAAGGAGCGTCCTTGGTGTTATCTTTGGGGGCTTCTTTTTTTTATATTAGATTTAACAATATTTTTTCATTTAAATAGTGTAAAATTTTGTTCAAGCATAAAAAAATAAATAAATTTGGCTTATATTTTTATTGTCTCCCATTTTCCACTTAAAAATCTTACAAAGACAGTCAATCCATATAGCAATATATAAAGCATTGTAGCAACCCAGGCGCCTATTACACCTTTATCGAAAACATATCCTAATAGATAAGCTAAAGGTGTAAATACAGTCCAGGCATAAGTCAATCCGACAAGCATAGGAAACCTTGTATCACCTGCTCCGCGCAAGCCACCACTGGAGCAAATTCCTATGCCTTCTGTAATACGAGTTATACTCATCAGCATAAGCAACTTCGACCCAAGATTGATCACTTCAGGATCTTTGCTTATAAGCGATATTAATTGTTTGGGAAAAACAAGAAAGATTATTGCCATAAAAGCTCCAACTGCTCCGCCGATCTTGATGGCTGTGTATCCGCTTTTACGTGCTAAATCTGGCTTTTTGGCACCAATGAATTGTCCAACAAGCGTTGTAGATGATACAGATATTCCGAACAAAGGCATGAACGAAGCGTTCAGAAAAGTCATCACCGCATTTGTCGCTGCAAGCTGAACGTTTCCCATGTGTGCGATAAGCGATGTAAAGATGCTGAAACTTGCTGTATCAAGGAAAAATTGAATACCAGCGGGTAAACCTATTCTTATTATTCGTTTGATATACTTAAAATCAGCTTTATAAATCTTCCGTGTTTCATAAAGAGCATTATTTTTCTTTGATAAATATACTAATAGGTAAATTATTGTGCCAAGTATTGATGATGTTCCGGTTGCAATCGCTAACCCTTCAACCTCAAGCCTTGGAAATTTAAATTTTCCAAATATAAGAAGATAAGATAGAAGAACGCAAAAAGCATTAACTGTTAAAGATATATACATGGGAGTTTTTGTATCACCTATCCCGCGAAAGAATCCAATAAATGCGAAACTAACAAATATTCCGATTCCAAATAGCAATTGTATCCTTAGATAGGCACTGCTATGGATCTCAACTTCAGCAGATGAATCTATCAATTTCAATAAAAATTGGCTTGAAATACCTAATACAAGTATTATCGCGTATGATACAAAAGCAATATAGACATAATGACAAACCGTTTTACTGATATTTTTATATTCATTTGCGCCGTAATCCTGAGCGACAAATGTGCTTGCGGTGCTGATGATGCCATTAAAGAATGAAAGAAAAGCCCAGCCGATCATTGAACCAAGCCCTGCGGCACCTAGCTGTGCAGTATTTATCCTGCCGACCATCATTGTGCCAAAAAGACCAGCCAGCGTTTGTGCAAACATTGTTATTACGACTGGATAAGATAAATTCCAGACCTGAAGGTATCCTCCATGACTATTTAATACTTGTGAGGTATTTTTATCCATAACCTATATTTCCCTATTACAGCCTACCATAAGTAGCACAAAATCCAGAGTAAATATTATACACAGGAATAAATTAAAAAAACATAGTAAAATGCATGACCCAAGCATAAACTTTAGCTGCTTAACTATATTTTTAGTGAAAAAACACAGAGACATCAGGAGTTTAAGACACAAAAAGAATTAAACATAATAAGGGTAATCATTGAAAAATAGTTTTTTGTAGGGACAGGTTTTGTTTGCTTTTTCGATAACTATGAACCAAATAAAGCCTTTTTGCTTGATTATACTCTTTAATAAACCAACGAAACCTGTC
>FWPV01003602.1_pt1 | contig 34738 bp, 25 predicted proteins | sample 2228371 | NCBI WGS metagenome assembly FWPV01 (sample SAMEA103939776, study PRJEB20133) | metagenome | reverse complement strand
GAGTGGGATTCGAACCCACGGTACCCTTTGGGGGTACACACGCTCTCCAGGCGTGCCAGTTCAACCACTCCTGCATCTCTCCGTTTTTTTATTTTTATTGGCGAACCATTAACAATATACCGAAAAGAGTTCTTAATTCAAAAACTTTCGAGAAACCTTTTAACAATATTGAATGTTTTAAATATTGGAAATCAACAAACAACAACCAGAAAGGAGTAACATTATGGTTACAGTTGGATCAAAAGCCCCCGATTTTACATTGTTCGATACAGAACGTCAGGAACGTTCATTAAGTGATTTTGCAGGGAAGAAAGTGGTGCTTGCATTTTATCCTGGTGCATTTACTAGTGTTTGTACTAAAGAACTGTGCACATTCAGAGATTCCATGGCGCAACTGAACTCACTTAATGCAACAATCATAGGAATTAGCGTTGACTCTCCGTTTGCAAATAAAGCATTTGCAACTCAAAATAACCTCGAGTTCCCTCTTTTAAGTGATTATGAACGTGCAGTTAGTAATATGTATGGGGGGGTTCATGAAGATTTTGCAGGATTGAAAGGTTATTCAGCGTCGAAGAGAGCTGTGTTCGTAATAGACGAACAAGGTGTTGTACGTTATGCATGGGTAACAGATACACCTGGTACAGAACCTCCATATGACGAAATACAACAGGCTCTAAAGTAAATTTCAAATTGTATTGCTGATAAGTAATCCGTAACTTTCACTAAACAGATGAAAGGACAATGCTATGCTCCACGAAGGAGATGATGCCCCACTTTTTTCTCTACCAGCACATGACGGAAGTATGTTTTCTCTTAAAGACTATCGGGGTCAAACAATAGTTCTGTATTTTTATCCGAAGGATAATACACCCGGTTGTACAAAAGAAGCTTGTTCATTTCAGGATCATCTTACACAAATAAAAAAGCTTGGGGCTATCGTGGTAGGAATAAGTACCGATGGGCTTCAGTCGCACGATTCATTTGCTAAGAAATATAATCTGGAGTTTCCATTGCTCAGTGATGAACACAAAGAGGTGGTGAAGAAGTACGGTGTATGGAAAAAGAAATCGATGTACGGAAAATCCTACTACGGAATTGAACGTACGACATTTATCATTGATAAAGATGGAACTATTAAAAAGATTTTTCCGAAAGTAAAAGTTGAAAACCACGTTGAGGAAGTTGTAAAAGTGCTTCAAGAGTGAAAGAATGGCAAAAATATATCTGACACGACGCGAAACATTTAGTGCCGCTCATAAATTATACGAAGGCACATGCTCAGCTGCACAAAATGAAGAGATGTATGGAAAATGTACGAACATTCATGGGCACAACTACGTATTGGAAGTAACGATCGTTGGAGATGTGCATCCCATAACAGGATGTGTTGTAGATTTAAAAAAATTGAAAGAAATTATTCTAAAAGAAATTATTCACAAGGTTGATCATACATATTTAAATGAAGATGTTGACTTTCTGCGAGGATTAAATCCTACAAGTGAAAACTTGGTTCAAGCGTTCTGGCATAGAATAGTAGATAAAATACCATCCGGAAAGTTGTATTCACTCAAATTGTTTGAGACAGAAAAAAATATAGTTGAGTATCGAGGAGAACAGTAATTGTGGTTCATGAGGAAGAATTACAGAAGATAATTTACAAAATGTTGGAATTGATGGGGGAGAATCCACAAAGAGAAGGATTACTGAGAACACCATCACGTGTTGCAGCAATGTATAAATATTTGCTAAGTGGTTACGATCAGGATATTGATGCTGTTATTAATGGCGCTATATTCGAAGAAACATACAGTGAAATGGTTATTGTAAAGGATATTGAGTTCTATTCATTGTGTGAACATCACCTCATTCCGTTCTATGGAAAAGCGCATATTGCATATATTCCGAATGGGAAAATTATAGGGCTGAGTAAATTACCTCGTCTTGTGGATGTGTTTGCTCGGAGATTACAGGTTCAGGAAAGGATGACACAACAAATTGCTGATACGCTTTACAAACATTTACAACCATTGGGTGTGGCTGTTGTACTCGAGGCATCTCATTTGTGTATGATTATGCGTGGTGTACAAAAGCCAAACTCAGTTGCAATTACTAGTGCTATGCTAGGAGAATTTCGTACAGATATAAAAACAAGAAATGAGTTCCTTACATTAATTAACAAAAATAATCAATGAAACGAACAGTTTGGATAACGGGAGCAAGTACCGGTATCGGCTATGCATTAGCACAACGTTTTGCAGCAGGCGGAGATACCGTTATTGCCACGTCACGAAGCGAAGAAAAATTACAACAATTAAAGATTAAAGAACCATCTGTAATAACAGAGGTATGCGATCTCCGGAATGAAGATGCAGTTGCAACGAAAAAAAAAAAAATAGTAAATCAGTTTTCTACCGTCGATATTCTTATAAATAATGCAGGCGTTACCTACTTTAAGGAATTTGCTGAAACAACAATTGAAGAATTTGATCACGTCATCGATACTAATCTCAAGGGTACTTTTTTGACAACAAAAGCCGTACTTCCGGCAATGCTAGAAAATCAGCACGGACTTATTATCAATATTCTCTCATTTACTGTAAAGTCTGTTTATACAAAATCATCCGTGTATGCCGCATCGAAAGCAGGAGTTGATGCTATGATGAATGTGTTACGGGCAGAAGTGCGTAAAAATGGGATAAAGGTTGTCAATGTATATCCAGGTGCTGTACTAACACCAATCTGGCATCCGAAGCAACAGGAAAAATATGGTTCTCAAATGTTGCATCCCGATACTGTTGCAAATATGATCTATACTCTTTCACAACAACCGGAAGAATTGCTTGTAGAAGAAATTATACTGCGGCCACAAGGTGGTGATTTGCAGGTGTAAATATACTGGTTGGTTTCCTGCAAAAATTTTCCTATACTTACAGCACATCGTATATGAATATGTATGGAGGATTTATGCGAAAAGTTATATTCTATAGCGGTATAATATTATTAGCAGCAATGAGTAGGTTAATACCTCACATCCCGAATGTTACTCCGATTGCTGCAATTGCATTAGCCGGTGGTGTTTATTTTGAACGTCGTTTGGCATTACTCGTTCCCTTTGCTGCTCTTTTGATAAGTGATGCGGTTATTGGATTTCATACAGGTATGCCGTTTGTATATGCCGGTTTTCTTATAACTATTCTACTTGGTATGTGGTTGCAGAATCATAAATCTGTATTGACAGTTGCAGGTGCAAGTATTATTAGTTCTGTCATATTTTACATAATTACCAATTTTGGTGTTTGGTTGACAGGAGGTGGATGGTATTATCCACGCACGTTTGCTGGGTTGATAGAGTGCTACACGCTGGCATTACCATTTTTTAGGAATTCTTTGATCGGCGATTTATTCTATACTGCAGTGGTATTCGGTATCTTTGAAATTTCGAAAGTAATCCTTCATTCTCTAGAAAAGTCCAAAGCTTAAATTTTATCTTAATACTTATGATTTTTTTTGAGGCGCTGGTATAACCAGCGCCTTTTTTATTTGAGAACGTAACAGAATGTGTTTTATCGTTATGGTTGTTTAAACAGAAGCAAATGGTATATCCAAAAACGGCTCTATATTGCTTGCTTTTCATAAAAATCTCAGTACATTGCCATCGGTTCAAAAAATTGAAAAGTACTACTGATTAATATAACATCAATGTGAGGTGGTTATGTCTACCAATTATGTTCAACAAGTAATATCGATGGTGAGGGTTAAAAATCCGAATGAACCGGAGTTCCATCAGGCGGTACAGGAAGTGTTCGAAACACTTCAACCAGTGCTCGAAAGACATCCGGAATATCGTGCTGCAAGAATTCTGGAAAGAATGGTTGAACCGGAACGAATCGTCATCTTTCGTGTGCCATGGATGGATGATCAGGGAGATATACACATCAATAGAGGGTTCCGTATTCAGATGAATAGCGCTATTGGCCCATACAAAGGGGGACTTCGTTTCCATCCGTCTGTTACTTTAAGTATTTTAAAATTTCTTGCATTCGAACAAGTATTTAAGAATAGCCTCACAACTCTCCCGCTTGGTGGTGGTAAAGGTGGATCGGACTTTGACCCGAAAGGAAAAAGCGACAACGAAGTAATGAGATTCTGCCAAAGTTTTATGACTGAACTCTATAGGCACATTGGAGCAGATATTGATGTACCAGCTGGTGATATTGGTGTTGGCACAAGGGAAATTGGTTATCTCTTTGGTCAATATAAGCGGCTGACAAAAGAATTTACAGGAGTATTGACAGGAAAAGGTTTGAATTGGGGTGGTTCTCTCATCAGACCAGAAGCCACCGGTTTTGGTGTTGTTTACTTTGCGGAAGAAATGTTGAAAACACGGGGGCTGAGTATCCAAGGGAAAAGAGTTGCTGTTTCGGGCTTTGGTAATGTTGCATGGGGGGCTGTAACAAAAGTCAATCAGTTGGGCGGAAAGGTTGTAACGCTTTCCGGACCGGATGGATTTGTGTACGATCCTGATGGTGTAAGCGGAGAAAAAATTGATTATATGTTAGAACTTCGAGCCAGTGCACGTGACGAAGTACGACCGTATGCAGAAAAATTTAAAGTTCAGTTTTTTGAAGGTAAACGACCATGGGGTATCAAGGTAGATGTTGCTTTACCGTGTGCAACACAAAATGAACTGGACGAGGAAGATGCAAAGGAACTTGTAAAAAATGGTTGTATTTGTGTAACCGAGGGTGCTAATATGCCGTCAACACTTGGAGCTATCAAAGTATTTCATGATGCTAAAATTCTTTATGCACCTGGTAAAGCATCAAACGCAGGCGGTGTAGCAACATCTGGACTCGAAATGAGTCAGAATAGTATGCGGCTTCCGTGGCCAAAAGAAGAAGTTGACGCACGATTACGTCAGATTATGCAGAATATCCACCATACTTGTATGGTTACTGCCAAACGCTATGGAGCTCCTGGTAATTACCTTGTCGGTGCAAATATTGCTGGTTTTTTAAAAGTGGCAAATGCAATGTTAGAGCAGGGTCTTGTATAGTTGTAAATTGTATTGCTAAATAATCACTACCATCATTTTTTCCGTCTTCTATACTCTCCACGTTGGAAATAACAATTACCTAATAATAACACCATAAACCTCTAACAGCGGTGATATATATTTGTGTTGTTTTTTATTGAAGGAATGCAATAAAAAGCCTTAACAATTTGGTTACGCGAGCTTAAAACACAGTATACATTGAAATAGTAACTTTCTCACGGTTAAAGCAAACAATGTTAAACTGTGTAGAGAGGAAGCAATGAGTAAAAATATTTTTTATATGGTGTTGGTTTTTTGTGTGCTCTTGAGTGTGAATACGGATATTCTCTATTCGCAAAGCAGTACACAATTGAAAAGAATTACAGGTAAAGTAATTGATTCAGAAACGGGCGAACCAATCATTGGGGCAAATGTTTACCTTGAAGGCACAACTCGTGGTGCGTCAACAAATCTCGAAGGTGAATTTGTGATTACTGGGGTGCAACCTGGGACATACACAATTATAGTATCTGCAGTATCTTATTCTAAGAAGAGAATAGACCAGTTTACCGTTACAGATGCAAATGTACACACGCTGAATATTCAACTTGTACCGGAAGCAGTTAAAGCACGGGAGGTTGTTGTTGAAGGCTCTGCTTTACTTTCGTATGAAGGTGTACTCTTAAAGCAACGTAAAAACGCATCAGCGGTAAGTGATGTTATGAGTGCCGAACAAATAAAACGGGCACCGGATGTTACATCGGGCGACGCATTAAAAAGATTGACAGGGATCTCTCTTGTAGATAACAAGTTTGTATTTGTAAGAGGAGTTACTGACCGATACAATCAAGCTATGCTCAATGGCACAACACTGGCAAGTCTCGAAGTAGATAGAAGAAGTTTTTCGTTTGATATTTTGCCGGCAAATTTACTGGATAATGTAGTTGTTGTTAAAAGTGCAACACCGGAAATGAGAGGCGACTTTACCGGTGGGTTAGTTCAAATGAATACACTCGATTTTCCTGAAAAACAGGTTTTCCGTATTTCTGCCGGTGCAGGTTACAACACCATGACAACTGCAAAACCTTTTTCACGGTCTCAGGCTGCGCCGTTGGATTGGTTGGGAATAGATAATGGTTACCGTGCATTTCCTGAAAATGAACCAGATATGTTTAAAGTTGCAGAACGTCTTCCTAACAACTGGGCACCACGATCTACACGTGCTCCACTGAACAATTCATTTGCTATTACCTATGGAAATGCTATAGAACTCGATAACGAAGATTCGCAATTAGGTTTTGTCAGCGCATTAACATATCGCAATTCTTATCAGAGAAATGAGCGTCTTCTGACCGATGTCACAATCGGTCGTTACAGTGAGGGTGTGCGTAATGATTATTCTGTACTGTGGGGAGTGCTTGCAAATGTTAGTGCAAAATTTTCTAAATATCATAAAATAAGTTTCAAAAACACCTATAATCACAGCGCAGAAGATCAGGTTGGTTTATTTCAAGGTCGTGATCTTAGTACGAATCTCGAAAATCACTTTACTGTTATAAACTGGAGTCAACGTTCAATTTATAGCGGACAGCTTGTAGGCGAACATCATTTGCAAGTCCTAAATGGCATAATGTTCGACTGGAAGCTATACACATCTTTATCAAAGAAAGAAGTACCTGATCGTAAAGAAGTGACTTACTACCGATCACTTGATACACCTGACGAAGACTTGGAGGTTGCTGTTAACAAACGTTCATGGTCAAAACTCAACGATCGGAATTATGGTGCATCTTTAGATTTCTCAACACCTATCAGTTTTGGTAAGCTCAAATTCGGAACTATGGTGGAACAACGACGCAGCACATATAGTATACGATATTTTGATGTTGTGCCGGATTACATAGGAGGTATACCATCATCAATGACACGTGCACCGTTATCTACAGTGTATTCACAAAACAATTACGGACCGGGTAAGTTTCTGTTTCAGGAAGTATCAAAACCCTCCGATCGTTACACAGGTAATCAATGGTTAACAGCATACTATATAATGGGAGATGTACCGTTTGATGTATTTTCCGAAAAGTTTCGATTTGTTGGCGGATTGCGTGTGGAGCATAACATGCAGGAAGTACGTATTCCACGTTCACTTCAACAAAACAGTCCGATGGAAATAAGTAAAATTGAAAGTGCCGATATACTTCCATCAGCTAATATTACCTATTCTGTATCGCAAGTTGCAAATGTGCGAATAGCATATTCAAAAACTGTTAACAGACCTGAATTTCGTGAAATGGCTAAAACAGGTTTTTATGATTTTATACGATATGAGCTAGTGGGGGGTAATCCGGACTTACGACATTCTGTTGCTCAGAATTATGATATAAGAGTTGAAGTATTTCCTGCATCCGGTGAATTGTTTGCAGTCAGTGCATTTCATAAGAGAATTCAGCATGCGATTGAAGAACAACTTATATTTACCGCTACACGTACTAGAACATGGTTTAATTCACCACTTGCAGTGAATTCTGGATGGGAATTCGAAGCACGCAAGGATCTCGGTTTTGTGGCTACATATCTCAATGAATCATCAGTCAATTTCAACTATACACGTGTATTTTCTACTGTTGAATTTAATCAGATTGAGGGAAACTCAAGTTCAACAAGTATTATTAAGGCAAAGAGACCCATGCAAGGCCAATCGCCTTATGTTATCAATATTTCATTGTTATTTGTTGAACCAACGGTACGTACTTCTGTAAACATTTTATACAACAGATTTGGTAAACGGCTTGATGCAGTTGGATTCCTTGCAGCCGATATTTATGAAGAAGCGCGGGATGCGGTAGATATATCTATTACACAACCATTGACAAGTGGATTTGAGATAAAGTTTGGTGTACGAAATCTTACCAATAGCAACAAAGTGTATACTCGTGCAGGATTATTGTACGAACAAATAAAAGTTGGCACAACATATACATTACAACTATCGCAATCATTCTGATGAATTTACAAACAATTAACAAATAACAAAAAAAAGGAGAACTCAATGCAAAAAAAAATAATACTAACTTTACTTACAATCATTTTACTCAGTGGAAGTAGTGTATTTGCTTCCAGACCTCAAAAGGTGCTCGGTTTGGGGCCGGGGTCACAAAATTTCCGTCAACCTTACCACCAAACTGGTCATGTAACTCTCTATAGCGATACAACCTATATTTTAACGGGTTGGTACTTTGTCGATTCGCTTGCATCGTTAACGATACAGCCTGGTACATTGATTCTTGGTGATTCTGCTTCGGCTGGTACATTAATTATATCACGTGGTGCAAAAATTCATGCAGAAGGTACGCAAGAAAGACCAATAGTTTTCACAAGTGCAAAGCCACCTGGACAAAGACGCCCTGGTGACTGGGGTGGAGTTATTATCCTCGGGAGTGCACCAACTAATAAACCGACAACTCAACAGATCGAAGGTGGTTTTGGTACAATTCCGAATACAAATACGTGGTATGGTGGAACAAATGAAGATGATTCCAGCGGTGTATTGAAATTTGTACGAATAGAATTTGCCGGTAGTGTTTTTGCTCAAGATAACGAAAGTAATGGTTTGACACTTGGTGGTGTTGGTCGCAAAACTGTACTCGAGTATATACAAGTAAGTTTTGGAAACGATGATGATTTTGAGTTTTTTGGTGGAACGGTTGATGCAAAGTATCTTGTGAGTTGGCGAAGTCTTGATGATAATCTCGATTCAGATTTTGGCTGGAGCGGACGTGTTCAATTTGTATTCATAAAACGTGATCCACAAATTTTTGATGCATCAGCTGCCGGGTCATCCAACGGTTTTGAATCCGATAATGAAGGGTCATCTCCATTTACTGCTGTGCCACGAACAAAAGCCCGTTTGTCAAACGTAACTTTAATTGGACCGGCATGGGATTCAACAGAAGCCAATGCATTAAGTAGCAAATGGGCAGATGTAGCTATGATACGTCGCGCTAGCGAATTAAGTATATACAATTCAATTCTATGCGGTTATAAAAACGGAATCAATATTCGGGATTCTTTAACTCAATTAGCAGCATTAGAAGGAAGACTCGAAATACGAAATACAAGTCTTGCTGCTCCTTACAACACACTTCGTACAAGCGCAAGCCCGGCTGCGGGTGTCCCAACCGGTTTTAATGTAAAACAATGGTTTATGGCAAATAATAATAATGATACAACAGCTCGAACTGCATGGGCAGTAGGATTAACACAGAATGCTTTTATTTTAGGACCAGCTATTGATCCTCGACCTTTACCTGCTTCCGAAGCTTCTACTGCTGGTACTGCTTACAACGTTGGACGATTAGCGGGCGATACCTGGTTTACAGCAGTACCGTATCGTGGCGCCTTTAATCCAAATTTACCAATGAGTCAACAATGGACTAATGGATGGACAAATTTTGATCCAGAAAATACTGATTATTCACAGGGCGTTCCAACATCTGTTGTTCTTGTAGATGCTGAAATTCCGGGTCAATTTGAATTATTCCAAAATTATCCTAATCCATTCAATCCTAATACAACAATTCAGTTTTATTTACCACGGCAGGATCGAGTTCAATTGAACGTGTATAACGTTTTAGGACAGCTAGTATCAACACTTGCAGATGGAATATATTCGCAAGGATATCATTATGTCAACTTTGATGCTCGACATCTTGCATCAGGTCTTTACTTCTATACATTATCTACATCCGGCACAAGTGTAACAAAGAAGATGTTGCTTACCAAATAACATATTTCCTACCATACTTCTCTTTCTACACACGTGCTAAAACCAGGCGCGGTACACCCAGTACCGCGCTTTTGTTTGAATAATAAGATTTAACAAAGGTTAAAACAATTAATGATTTCGTAATACCAATCTTACTTCCTACTAACATTAAATTACAATATTTGTATAAATACTATAAAGGAAAGGAAGTATGAAAATTGCTTATTTTAATGCAAATCTGAAATTTGGGCAGGATGGTGTAACACGTGTAATTTATAAAATGATCGATGGGGCTCTCGAACGTGGTCATAGTGCTATTGCAATAACATCTACACTTCCTGAACCTCAGTATAGAATCATTCCAATGTACGAAGTACCATCTGTTGTACTTCCACTCCAAAAAGCATACCGATTAGCTATTCCTGGTTACTTTTCTTTCTCGGAGATCCTAAAAGAATATAAGCCAGATATTATACATATCAATAGTCCATGTACGCTCGGTTTTTCTGCTGTTAAATATGCAAAGCATTATAATGTGCCGGTTGTTGCAACATATCATACTCATTTTCCAACTTATCCTCGGTACTATCGGCTGGCACAATTTGAAGAACTGACGTGGAGAATTACAAAAAATCTTTACAATCAGGTCGATCGTACGCTTGTACCTACACAACCGATTCTTCGGGAATTAGCGGAACATTCTATTGAGAGATTAACGTATTTACCAAATGGTGTCGATACCAGCTTATTTCATCCGAGTAAAAGAAGTATTGAATGGAGAAAGAAGTTTGGAAATGGGGAAAAACCGATTCTATTGTTCGTCAGCCGTTTAGTATGGGAAAAAGATTTACGTGTACTTGCAGATGCGTATAATTACTTGCGTAAAAAAAGAAATGATTTCGAGATGGTTATTGTAGGTGATGGACATGCACGAGCAGAATTTGAATCGATGATGCCTGGGGCACATTTCCTTGGGTATCAGTTTGGTGAGGCATTAGCACAAAGTTTTGCATCGTCAGACATTTTTGTTTTTCCATCGACAACAGAAACATTTGGACTTGTTACACTCGAAGCGATGGCTTCGGGATTGGCTCCGGTTGCTGCTAAAGCAGGAGGTGCTGTTGAACTGATAGAAGAAAATTATTGTGGCTTATTTGCAAAACCATTCGACGGGACTGATCTTGCAAACAAAATAGAACTTTTACTCGATCATCCGGTTATACTCGAAGCATTCCGTCATAATGCTTATGTACGTGCTCAGTCTTATAGCTGGACAAATATTCTCAACCGCTTGTTTACAATTTATAAAGAAGTTATCGACAACTATCACAAAGTTAATTCATTACAAGCACAGGTAGCATAGAGATTATATGAAAAGAATTTATCGGATCGGTCATATTTCTGATACTCATATTAGCAGACAGTTTTACCGTGAGCATATAAAATCTCTAAAACTGTTGCTAAAAGAGATGTTAAAGGATAAAATAGATCATATTGTAGTTTCTGGTGATATTGTAAGCACTGGAGATGAAGATGATTTCTATTTAGCACGAGAAATATTTTTTTCGTTTGGACTACTGTCTTCAGATCGCTTAACTGTTGTACCCGGCAATCACGATATTTTTGGTGGTCCGCATCGTGCCGTCGATATTTTAAGTTTTCCACAGCATATACGTAGCGTTGATTATAACCATCATATGACATTGTTTCAAAATGCTTTTGCAGAAACATTTTCGAACATCTACAGATTGAGTCCCGTCTCAATTTTTCCGTTTGTTAAAATTCTCGGTGATTTTGCTATTGTTGGAATAAATTCAATACCGCCATGGTCTTTAAGAAAAAATATTCTTGGTACAAACGGTAACATTGATGATGAACAATTTAAGGCTTTAGAGCGATTAAAGGACAATGGATTGATCGCTGAGCGTACTGTTGTGGCAGTTCTTCACCATCAGTTTAATGATATCAAGTCGTCAGATATCGATGGCGGAGGTTTGTGGACATCAATTGAAGCCAAAACAATGCGAATGCGCAAGCGACGTAAGACGCTTCGATTATTTGAATCGATTGGTGTAAAGTACGTACTTCACGGACATATTCACCGAAATGAATTATTTGAAAAGCAGAATATTGTTTTTGTTAATGGTGCAGGTGCTGTATGCGACGATCCGGTACGATTTCTGAAGTATAATGTTTTAGAAAAAAACAAAGACTTTTGTTCTGTAAAAATATATCAGTTACCCATTCCATATCAGGTATCAACTGTTATGCAGGCACTTCACAGAAATCATAAACCACTTCATATGCCTGTCTTATCACTGACTACTCTGGATAAATAAAACTTAGCGCTCTAACAGTAACGTTACATTCGTTGTATATAAACGTATATGTGTACCATAGTCTGAACTAAATAGTTCAGTTTTTACATTCGGGTTCGTTGGTAAAATTCGTTGGATGGAATACGGTAAATAAAGATCGATACATTGTAACTTTTTGTGTGATGATGTTTGTAAATTTATTTCGCAAAATGCTTTCTGTGGTGATTGATAAGAAAATCTCAGAAATAAAGTACCAAAAGATGTTGGAAAGTGTTCAATACGTGTTTCAGATCCCCACTGTATGAAAATTGATGGTTTATGTTGAAAGAGTTTTAATGAATTCTCTTCTTCATAAACCATACAGTCGAGCAAGAAAAGTACTATTTCAGCAGCAGCCCATCCATGATGTCCGTCGCCCATCGATCCGCCATGTGTACGAGGGTGAATTGCTTCGGGGAAAGAGTAGGGTGAACGACAATGTTGTAGAATGGTATTGGCAATATCCCACGCCTTTTCCGTGTTATTCATAATCAGATATGCGTGAGCAAGATGTAGTGTTAAATAGGCATTATAACCTGAATGTATAATTGGATGATAATATCCATGTGGTGTTACATATCGCTGAACAAATGTATTAAGAGAGTTACTGAAAGCCTGCGGAAAAATATCAGTAATTTGTAAAGGATAAATACCTGCAACAAAGCCGATAGCTGTTTCGTCGAAGTTGCGGGACGGTGAAGCAGGAATAAGCGGTTGTTGCAAACGCTCTGCAACATGTTGTAGAGATGTTCTAATATCTTTTGAAAATGATAAAGCCTCTTCTTCCCACGAAAACAGTTCCGGTTGTTTATGAAGTATCTTTGCGATATTGATAGCTGCACGAAGACCTGCGAGAGACCAGAATGAGTCCCAATAGTATTGATCGACTGTACCAAAATGCTCTGCACTGATGCTTGGTGGCATAAGACCGGCGTGAGTTGTGCCGTGAGTGCGTGACTGAGCTCGTTTTTGAATAATCCAGTTAACTGCTTTTTTTACAATTGGAAAAAGATGCTCAAGCCATGATGTTTTAGGGTAAAGAGCGTAATGTTTGTTGAAAAACCAAAGTACTGCACCATTAGAATCCCACTCACCATCCGGTGCTTTAAAGAAACCGTCGGATGTTTGTCGTTTGTGAAACGAGTCAATCAGTTCATGCGCATGTGTGTGAAATCCTAACCGTTCAAGAGCATATGTCATTGGTACTGCATCTCTGAACCAAAAACGGTGGTAAAGGTAAGGACCAGGTGATATTAATTCACGATCGTGGAGTTGTAGTAAAAAGAGAGTGTTTACACTGAGTAGTTGTTTTACATGTTGATCCGGTATTTCAACAACGGCACCTTTAGAACGTTCGCGTTGCCACGTTTCTATGTGGTGTTGAAGCCTCTTTGCATACGATACACGCCATCCGGTTTTTACAGGAGTATTTTTTAATTCCTGCTCAGTACCCAAAGCAATACTGAAATTTACAGACGTTTCTTCAAATGGTTCTAATGTTACTGGATATAATGCAACGGCGTTTGCCAAGCCATACTTACAGCTGGAATGTGTTTGGTAAGGAATAATCCCTTCCTTCTGCTGCGAAAAAAAATTTTTAAATGCTGTAGAAGTATCATCTGTTTCGTATGATGAAAAGAAACAACCTTCTGGTTTCTTTGCAAAAACAATTCCAATAGTGTGGTTAACGTAGAGTGAACGTGGTTCACGGTATTCTATATGTTGAATAGGAGCTACTCCTTCGGGATTAAAGGGACGTACAGCAATTCCTATAAGAGCCTTTAACGATTTTGTTGATTTGTTTGTCAATCTAACTTCTTCAAAAGCAACATCGCGGTTGTTATTTATTGTATCTACAAAAGCATCGATACTCAGTTCAAAATCCTGTAAGTCGAAAATTGTTGTAATACGGGGTGCGATGGTATTGTATTGTTGCTCCGGAAATGGCATAAGAGAAGGATAATAGACATTTTCTTCCGTAGCAATCCATACATCTACAGACCACTCGCGGGGTAGTGGTGTTAAAAGACCGCACGGATCAACAATTGCTTCATAAAAACCATGAGCGCTACCAATAAGTGTCCAGTTTCTGTGAGTAAGATTGAGAAGCAAGGGATTTTGAGATCGAGGAATAAATGACGGTGATGAAGGATCTAACTGTTTGTGTATCCAGTGTGGATAAATCCAATCACGTTTCATTTGTAATATGGCAAAGTTCAACAAACCACGTGTTACCATTGGTGCACTGAGTTCGAAAAGGTCCTGAGGAAATCCCTTCCCTTCAACGTTACTTAACTTTCCGGCAATCTGAAGTTGCTTAATAGCATAGGCAGGAACATTCAGTTGCTTCAGTGCTTGTTCAAGTACAAATGATGATACGTCCATAGTTACCTTCGTATGAATATAATTTACTGTTTCTATGGCCTCAAGAGCTCTGGAAGAAGTTAACAATTTCATAATATTGTCGTTATTCATAAAATGCAATGAGTGTATATATTGCTTTTTCATTATGATTATTCTGATAATATTATTTCAGGTATCAATTATATTTTTTCTTCCTTTTGGTAATGTTCATTTGACAGCCAAAACGGGACACTTGATAGCTCAAGGTGATTCATTTTATTTTCAATGTGATAATGAACAAGCTTTGCGAGCATATGAAAAAGCATATAGTATAGAACCTTGGAATTATGATGTTCTTGTACGGCTTGTGCGAATTCATAATGATAATGGTTATATCAATCTTTCTAATAAAGAAATTGCAAAGGAAGAATATATTAAAGCAATACACTATGCCGACACACTGCTGAAGTATTATCCAGACAGTGCCTCCTCGCATATTCTTTTTGCGCTTGCAAAAGGAAGCCTCATCCCTTTTGTTGGAGTACGTGAAAAAATTGAAACTGGAAAGATTGCACGTTTCCATATTCAAAAGGCAATCGAACTCGATTCGCTTTGCACTTATGCATATATATTGAATGGTATTTTTGAACGTGAACTGTCAGGTGTCGGTTGGTTAGAACGACAGTTAGTGCGCCTCATTTTTAATACCGATCTTCGTGGTTCGCTACAAAATTCCGAAGCGAGTCTTTGGAAAGCGCTTAGTATCGAACCGATGAATTTATTCGCTTATTATGAGTTGTATTGGACATTTATTGCAAGTGGAAATGTCAGAAAAGCACGCTCGATGCTAGAGCAACTACTTACCATTCCGGCACGTACAATGCGCGAAAAAAAAGTACACGATACGATAAGGCAATTATACTCAAAACTATCGATTCAATAAACTATTGTATCTCGGAGACAGGTTTTGATGTACGTTCATTTTCGATTTCTTGTTTTAATCTTAGTAATACTTCGTTGTCTGAATCGTATTGTAAACCTTCATTGATATAACTCAGTGACTGCTCATAATCACCATTACTGCGATGATATTCAGCATATGAAATGCAGGCTATTATTTTGTCGACAGTTGAAAGTGTCGGTTTGTGCTGTATTTCAGATTCATTAAAAGAAGATTCTGAAGATTCAATAGTATTACTGATTGGAATAGGTGATGAGTCATTATTGTTAATCTGCTTTTGAAGTTCTTTTTCAAATTCTTTTGCTTCTGTATTATCGGGGCATAAGATTAAAGCGCGTTGTATTTCCTCTAAGGCTTGTTTGTATTGTCGAAGATGTGATAACTGTCGTGCATGGCGTAACCATTCATTACTTTTCTCCTGCAATGCCTGTTTTCGATAATGCTCACGAATATACTTAATATTTGGCGAATAAGATTGAGAAGCATGCCTGTTAAGAGCCATTTTACAGATCTGTTGTAGTGCATGGTTAAGGGTTCTTACAGTATAACTTGTATAACGCGTTTTTTCGTCGGTTGTTTCTAATAATTGTCGGATTTTTTTATTGAGTGTTTGAGCATAGAAATCTTTGGAATTGTAATGTAATACATTTTCAACCTCGTTGAGTGCACTTTCGTAGTTGTGGTGCAGGAGAAGAGTATGAATTGTATTGAAAGAATCTTTATAGTTCATAGTTCCTCCTTTTTTATTGTAATATAGCGTGGGTTTGTAGGAATAGATGAAAACAGAAATTAAGTTTTCATTAATTAAATGGAAGTAATAGAGCAAAATCTTTTAAGATTCGTTAACAACATTTTATTATTTCTTTACATTCGTATTGTATATTCTATCCCGACCTTTAAATACGATTGTACGTGTGTACTATTCATATTTCATAATTGGTGTGGGCTATGAACGCAACAAGTGAACCATCATTACAAAAGTTAATATCTTCAACACGATTTATCGAACCATCGATGCCGTGTGAAGATGTAATGAAGTATTTTGAACATTATAAAACACAATCAATTGTAGTAGTTGATAAGGGTAAGCCCATCGGCTTCCTCTCCTACAAAAAAACAGCTGATGCATTGTCGAATCGTTATGGATATGCTCTGTATCAGAAACGTCCGGTTACTGAGTTGATGTTAAAGGATTTTCTGGTTGTAAGGGTCGATAGCAAATTTACAGATGTAGTACAGTGGGCTCTTGCCCGTCAGTCCGACTCAGTTTATGAGGATATTGTGGTTGTTGATAAGGATGGTCAATACATCGGTCTCATATCAATTGACAGGGTATTGAAAGAACAACGAATCAGAATCCTTCAGCAACTCGAAGAGTTAGAAACGAGTCGAAATGAACTGGCTGCTGTTAATGCACAGCTTCAACAGGCTTTAAAAGAATTGAAAACAAGGGAAGAACAACTTCTTCAAACGGAGAAAATGGCTAGTATAGGAACGCTCGCTTCAGGTATAGCACATGATTTTAATAATATGCTGAGCGTTATTCTATCTGGTATACATATGATAAAGAAAAATCTTAATCCACAGCAACATTCAGTCATACTTCAGTACTGCAATAGTATTGAAAATGCCGGTAAACGGTCTGCAACTCTGGTTCGTCAGCTTCTGGACTTTTCACAGAAAAACATTATGAATAAAAAAGTACTGTCGCTTAACGATGTTATTCTCGAAACAACACATATACTCGAACGTTCAATAGGGAAAGAAATAAAAGTAGAATTATCGCTTGATGCTAACATCCCGTCAATTGAAGCAGACGAAACGCAACTCCAGCAGATAATTATGAATCTTGCTCTTAATGCACGGGATGCGATGCCACAAGGTGGTACACTGAAACTCAGTACAGCAGTTGTAACACTCAATGAAGTTGAAGTTCGCCAGTATCCGCGTCTGAAAGCTGGTTCGTATGTTCAGCTGAAAGTGGAAGATACCGGTGTCGGCATTCCGAGTGAAATTCTGCACCGTATATTTGAACCATTTTTTACGACAAAACCAGTTGGAAAAGGTACTGGACTTGGATTGGCAGTTGTTTATGGAATAGCAAGCCGCCATGGTGCTCATATCGATGTACAAAGTAAAGTAGGTAAAGGTACAACTTTTACACTCTTTTTTCCTCCCTATATAACTGATGCAATTCCAACAAAACAAGATAAAAAAATGACAGACGAAGAATTTACGGGTAAAGGGAAAATTCTTCTTGTTGATGATGAAGAACTTGTTTTAACTGTCAATGGTGACTTTCTTACATCGTTAGGATATACAATTTTAAAAGCCAGAAGCGGCGATGAGGCTATTGACATTTACAGGAATGGGTGGAAAGAAATTGATTTAGTTATTCTCGATATGGTTATGCCAGGGAAAAACGGTCGGGATACTTTTTATGAGTTAAAATCAATTAACAACAATGTGAAAGTACTTATTGCAAGCGGATATACTAGCGAGCAATCGACACGTGAAATGATACGTAATGGAGCCGTAGCATTTGTACAAAAACCATTTGATCATGGCGAATTTTCTAAACTTCTTCATCGATTAATGTATACCGTTTCATGATACATGAATAGATACATGTATTATCGCAGAACCGGACATTGATGTTTACTTGTTCTTCTTCTTTAGATCTGCACACTGAGAAAGAGTAACGACTCGTATTCCTCTACAAGTGATTAAACTTAAGAATCTCTTTGTTCCTGTTGTATCATCTTAATCTCTTCAGTACATTGTCTCTGGCGTCATAAGTCTGGAGGAACAATGGAAAAAGAGATAGTACTTGCTGTTGATATCGGAGGTACAAATACCAAGCTCGGATACGTTGATAGAGAAGGGAATGTGCTGAGTCATTCAACAATACTAACTGAAGCTGATAAACCTTCGGACAATTTTTTTACACGTCTTAAAACAGAAGCTCAATTGTTATTGGGTTCAATAAAACAAGATGTAAACCTAAGAGGGGTTGGTATCGGTGCTCCAAACGGCAATTACTATAAAGGTACTATTGAGCAACCTCCAAATTTAAGTTGGAACTTTGTAGATGTTGTGTCTACCATAAAACAATGGTACGATGTTCCTGTTGCAGTAACAAACGATGCAAACGCAGCGGCTTTAGGAGAAATGCTATTTGGTTGTGCAAAAGGGATGAAACATTTTATTGAAATTACTCTCGGTACCGGTGTTGGCAGCGGAATAGTTGTGGATGGGGCTCTTGTGTACGGTCATGATGGTTATGCAGGTGAATTAGGTCATACCGTTGTTGATCCTGAAGGAAGACTCTGTGGTTGTGGTAAAAAAGGATGTCTGGAAACTTATGCATCTGCTAATGGTATACGCCGTACAGCAGAGGAACTCAAGACACTCCGGAACATGCCGAGTATATTGAACACAATTCCTTTTGAGCAACTTACTGCAAAATTGGTCTACGAAGCAGCTCAGCAGAATGATGTAATTGCTTTGGAGACATTTGAACTAACTGGTAAATATTTAGGAATGAAGCTTGCAGACGCTGTTGCTCATACAAGTCCCGAAGCAATTATACTCTTTGGTGGAGTAACAGAGGCAGGCAAATATATTTTCGAACCAACAAAACGATGGATGGAATACTACCTCTTTCCAGTTTTCAGAAATAAAGTAAAACTTCTTAAATCCGGATTACCACAAAACTATGCTGCAATATTAGGAGCTGCAGCACTTGTATGGAATGAATTGGAGAAACAGTAGCACCACGGGAACAATGTAAAACATTCTATCTTACCAGTATTATACTACAGGAGTGTGTGTAATGCTGCACACCATTGCAAGTACCTTTACTCATTGTAGATTTTTTAAGTGTCAAATTCACCATTATTATTAGCTCGATACCTGCCGTACGATGGATAACATCAAGTAAACGTATTGTTTCAAATTATTACAAATATTCAATACGTCAAAAATAAGATTTGAAAAGTCATTTGTATTTACAGTCAATTTTAAGTACAATCGCTGTAAGAGAAGGTTATCATAAAGCTAAGAGTTATAATTTCTCCACCTCGAAAGCATAAAAAATGGACAAATATATGAAGGTGGGAGGCAGTGTTCATAATTATCTGAAAAGGAAAGAGAAATGAATACGTTTGTGGGGGTGCTGAGGAAAACCCCACTTTGGATTATTGTTGTCATTATTTTGATTTTATCATTTTTATTTCTTCTCTACTCTCCATTTAATCTTACTGTTATTCTTGAACCGAAGATAGAAAAGATTTACTACGTGGATAATATTTCAGAAGCACATGAGATATTAATCGATCGGTTTAATAAACAGCATGCAGGAGAAATTGAAGTTGTTCCAATTAATCTTCCGTTTCACCAATTTACAACCAATGACAGAAAAGAAATACTAACACGTTCACTCCGAAGCCGAAGTGATGTTATCGATGTATTTGCTGTTGATCTTATTTGGATACCACGCTTTGCAAAGTGGGGATATCCATTAAATTATTTTACTGACGAAACGATGTTGTCGCAGGTCAATAGTAAAGCACTTTCTGTGTGCTATCAGGATTCGTTACTTGTCGCCTTTCCTCTTTTTTTGGACATCGGTGTACTCTATTATCGTCATGATATTCTTAAGGCATATGCGAATGGGAAAGAGATAGAAGAACAATTGAAAAAATCAATAACATGGGATGCGTTTATAGAACTTGGGCAAAAGTTACAGAAGAATAATCAACCAGTCTATGTTTTTCCGGGCGGAGATTATGAAGGCATGATTTGTTTGTTCCATGAACTACTCACACAGCAGGAAAGTGATCAGATTTTTTATGGAACTGAAATTGATTTAACTCAACAACCGGCTAAACGGTCGTTGCAGCACCTTGTAGATTTTATTTATCGCTATCGGTTTTCGCCTCGGGTAGTTACAAATTTTAATGAACTTGCAAGTTATCTTTATGCAAATCAAACAAAGGCTTTATTCTATCGTGGCTGGGTAGGTTATCATAAGCAATATAAAAATTTTGTCACTGATACAGCAGTTCTTGGACTTTATCGTATTGCACCCATGCCTCATTTTGCAGGCAGTACAACATCGGCTGTCTTTGGCGGCTGGTGTTTAATGGTATCGAAATATTCAAACCGCTATAAGGAAGCTATTAAGTTTATAAAATTTATGTTCGAAAAAGAAAATCAGAAAGTTCTTTACGAAGTTGCCGGTTATTTACCGGTTAATATGGAGGTTTATAACGACAGCGCATTTATAAAAAAACATCCTGAGTTAAAAGAATTTCAACAATATCTCGAATGGGGACGTCATCGACCGATGTTGGGGAACTACACGGGGATTTCAGAAATTATGTCTCGTATGTTTCACAAAGCCCTCAAAAGAGAACTTTCGGTTGATAGTGCTCTTCTGCTAGCGACGCAAAAAATAAATGAAGAAAAAACACTGTTACGTTCGGTAAAGGAGTAAAAGTATGAAAACGCTCCCTCGCTTAAAATCATTTCACTTTAGCTGGAAACACTTACTGGTAATATTTATTATCCTTATAGGGACACAGGTGTTTCTGTCGAGACTTGAACGTACAATTCTTAGTGATTTACTATCTCAAACATTAGAGTGGTATAAAAAAAATTCTGCAGAACAAATAGCAAATCTTGTTACTTCCTCTATTGAAGTTTTTTTGGAATATAATCCGGGTGATAGAATCGGTACTGATGATGAAGAGGTGAAAAAATTTGTTCATGCTTTAAATAGTATTCTTAAGCAACCATTAATGAAGAGAAATGTTGATGAGATGTGCGTCATTCTTCCTTATAAGAATACATTTATTGCAATGGACCACGGACGTGATCTTTACGCATATTTTTACAACCGGAATCAACTAACTACAGCTCTTCCGGCAATATATTCAAAGGCAGTGGATCGGTATGCTCAGGTGCATCAAACAATGATGAAAGAAGAATTGATATCTATAGAGCAGGAAGGCCAAAATATTTTTCATGTCTATGTACCACTTGTTCCCTATGGTGAGTATATCGGTGCCGTTTATCTTCGTATTCAACCCGACGTATCATCTATCAGTCAACATATAGTAACAAGTTTCAACAAAACTGTCTTTGTTCTATCCTTACTTGTATTCCTTGGCTTATTGGGGCTTTTTTATATTTCGACGTATACAATAGTTGAACGTGATGAAGCATGGGAAATGCTGGCTCTTGAGCGCGAAGCGCATGCACGTGAACAAATTGCTCAAAAGAAGGAGCGACTCTTTACAAAACGAATCTATCACACACACCATAAAGCTGAAAAAGTAATGGGTTATATATGCGAAGATGTTGAACAAATCCATAAAGATAACATAGATGTAATGAAAAATCGTATTGCAAAATATGCCAACTACATTGCGCGGGTAATATACGATATGAAATGGTACACACCACCGATAAATACCATTCGTGGACCATACTTTAAAACAAATCTCAACGATGTATTGAAATTCATCGTCGATAACATTTTTCTTCGTGTATCAGGACCGGTTCAGAATATTCAATTCAAATTCGATCTCGATCCACGATTGCCCGTACTTACTGTAAATGAATTTGTAGTGTGGGAACTTGTGGAACCATTAATTCAGAACTCTATTGAGCATTCCGGTGTTCAGCATACGACAATTCTGTTGCAAACCAGATGGTATCCTGAACGAGGTTATTCCGAACTTATAATTAAGGACAATGGTAAAGGTATTCATCCGGAATTATTAGAAAAAAATGAACAAGGGATAAAGGCATTGTTTCTAGAAAATATTTCTACCAAGGAAGATGATAGCAGGAATTGTGGTTATGGTTGCTATCTGGCCTATGAAATTGCACTCCGTTGCGGATGGGAACTTGATGCATATAATGATGAAAATAATGGAGCTGTTTTTACTGTTAAAATATACCACTAAACTGTAGCACGGTATTTGCATTAGTGTAAATATAAAACAACATCTGAAGGCTCAATTATAAAAAGAGGACATATGCAATTCGTTGATTCTATTAACATTCTTTTAATCGAAGATGAACAGTTCGACGTAAATAGAATTAAGCGTACTTTAGCTCCGTTTTCCGAAAAACTGATTATACAAGAAGTTGTAGCAGATGGCCAATGTGCATTAGACTATATTAGCGACCATTCCGGAGAAATTGATGTTATTATTATGGATTACCAGATTGTAGGGCCTTTGAGTGGAGAACAATTAATCCGGAAAATCAAATCCATCGATCCGTATGTACAAATTATTATTATCACAAAAATGACCATCAACGTAACGGATTTCGACTTTGCAAACAGACTCATTGAAGCAGGAGCTATGTGGTTTTGCACAAAATATCCAACAGATATTAAGGAATATATCTATCAACCAACCGATTTAGTTTTGTCTATCTTAAATGCATATGAAAAAAAGCGGCTGAAAATAGAAAAAAACGACTCGCGTAGACAATTAAACCAATCTGTAAATAATATTCTCAGAGAAAAGCGTATAATCGGAGAATCGATACTTGTAAAGCAACTCCAAAAACAAATAGAAAAAGCAGCACAACAAGATGCAACGGTGTTGATATGCGGAGCTTCAGGTACTGGAAAAGAGCTTGTTGCGACCCATATTCATTACCTTAGCAAACGAAAATATGAAAACTTCGTTAAAATAAATTCCGGGAGTATACCAGCAGAGCTTATTGAAAGTGAATTATTTGGCTTTGTGAAAGGTTCGTTTACGGGGGCAGTAGCCCCTAAGAAAGGATTGTTCGAGGTTGCAGATAAAGGATCTCTTTTCCTGGATGAGATTAGTGAGTTGCCAATGTCAGCCCAGGTAAAATTACTGCGTGTACTACAAGAAGGAGAACTGGAGAAAATAGGTCGTACAGAGACAGTAAAAGTGGATGTGAGGGTACTAGCTGCGACAAATATCGACCTTGAGAAAGCGGTTGAAGAAAAACGATTCCGTGAAGATTTATTTTACAGACTTAATGTTATTTATGTATATGTGCCTACTTTGCGGGAACGACGCGAAGATATTCCACAATTGATACACTATTTCATTGAAAAATATTCCCAGCAAATGAGTATCGAAAAACCTGAAATAAAACAAGAAGCAATTGAAATACTTATGGGTTACGATTGGCCCGGGAATATACGTGAGTTACAGAATGTCATTCAGCGGCTTCTTATTACCTCCGATTCTGAAATAACAAGTAACGATGTACAGAACGTGATCGGGTCAAAAAAAATTGGAAATGTACGTGGACCTGAATTCTGGTTTGGTGATAAAATTATGAAATGGCATGAAATGGAAACATTGTTCCGAAAACGATATTTTACGTATGTTCGCGAAAAAACACGATCAGATTCTGAAGCTGCCCGCCTTTTGGGTATAGCAGCCCCAAATTTTTATCGCCTGTGTAAAAAACTAGGCTTGAAAAAGCCGGAAGCATAAGATATTTTTTTAACTATATATAACTCTATTTTGATCACTCTTTTGATTATATCTTTTTGATATAGCAAAATTTCCTCTCTTATATATTTTTGATATATCCACTTAAAAAACATTTTATTTCGAATAAAACTATTCAAATATATTGGCACATAGATTGTAACCTTCCCAGCATTGAAGGTAGGCAGCATAATACCAACTGGTTGAGATGAAAAAGAGGATATAGCGTGTACATATTGCTTTTAATACTTCTAATGAGTGCTGCGCTTTATGTAATACGAAGCAAAGAGATTACTAAAGATAATTTTTTATATGGGAACAGAAATGTTCATTGGCTTTTGGTTGCAATATCGATGTTTTCAACATATTGGATAAATAGTACATTGTTCTATCAAAATCTTATAAATATTGTTGCCTTTACACTTCTGATGCTTCTGACTCTGAAGGGGTGGGAGCGATACGGTGTGACACTCTATCAGTTCTATGGGTGTGAAACAATCGGAGATTATTTTGAGAAACGTTGTGATAGTAAAGAATGCCGAATGGCTATAGTTTCTGCCAATCTGTTTATTTCTGTTTTGTTGCGTCTTGCCCTGATTCTGATTATTAGTGGGAGAGTACTTCAGCAAATTTTTGGTAATGATGCATTTTATCTGATGCTTTTTGTGATTCTGTTAACTGGGGTATATGTTATTGGTGGTGGTATAAAATCAGAGATGATTTTACAGATACTATTAGTCATATCGGCCTTTTCGCTTCTCCTGGCTCAGTTACTTGGTTATAACCCGTTTCAATACTTATATCCACAGAGTACAGATGTAGGTGTCCCGGTAACAGAGTGGAGGCTTATGGTAGTAAGTATTCCTTTTTTTGTTATCTGGAGTATTTGCTTAGATCCAATGGTAGTCCATAAAACCAATTGTGTTAACTCGTATTCTTTATTCAGCCGTTCATTGAAGACGGTATTTATACTTATCGTTCTTTTTTTTGGCGTTAGTATGTTTTTGTTTTATCAAAAGATTAGCACAATTTTTACACCCACAACTACTTCCGATAATTCGGAATGGATTATTAAAACACTTGTTGCTTTATCTTTCTTTCTGTTGATAATGGCAACAGTTGCAAATGTTTTTAACACTATGGTGCTTGCAGTAGTTTACGATTTTATGAGAAAGGTAAACGATTCATCGACAAGAAAAAATTTTGTAACAATAGGACGAATAATAATTGTAGTTGTTATGCTCTATGTTATGCTTCTGCTGCATTATCTTCAAGCAGTAGATTCATCTGTCGTAAAAAAAATTATAGCTCTTTTATTCCATGTCAGTGCACTGGTAAGTGGTGTGTATGTAACAAATCTTTTGTCGCAAAAGCAGGAAGCACGTAAGGTAATAATCAGTTTATATGTTGGAAGCATAGTTATTATTCTTTGGCATCTTATAACAGTGTTTTTGGGAATAGATGATTTTTCTCGTATTGCTTTTATCAATGAATACGGTTTTACTGCTATTGTTTTTATCGTGAGTGTGCTCAGCGGAATTACTATAACAAAAAGACAGCAGGAGCTTAAAAAGGTATGACTAAAAATTTAATAATACGGAGAATGTGAGGGTATGAAAAGATTCAAAATACATTCAATGTCGTTAATACTCTTATTTCTGGTTATTTGCTGTATAACTGTTATAGTGTTTGCAGGTACAACAGGAAAAATAACCGGTAAGGTGGTTGATAAAAAAACAGGTGAAGGACTTCCGCAGGTGAATATAATAGTACGTGGTACTTCTCTGGGTACGGTAACAGATATAAATGGTAACTTTACAATATTAAATGTTCCGCCAGGTACCTACACGGTTACCGCAAGCTATGTAGGATATTCACCAGTATCAGTCGAAAATGTACGTGTACGCATTGACCAAACTACAGAAGTATTTTTTGAACTCGAAGAACAAACAATCGAGACAGCCGGGGTTACTGTACTTGCAGAAAGAAATGTTGTTCGTAAGGATGTATCAACAAGTGTAACTTCTGTTCAGCAGGAAGAAATGCGTTCAATTCCCGTTACAACTTTAGCAGATGTCGTAAGTTTACAGGCTGGTGTTGAAGACGGAATGCGCATTCGTGGCGGTGATGTAGGTCAGTTGCTCTTGCAGCTTGATGGAATGACACTACGGGATCCGAGAAATAATCAGCCAATATCACTGATTGCAATGAGTGGTGTACATGAAATGGCTATTGAAAAGGGTGGTTTTAATGCAGAGTATGGACAAGTACGTTCCGGTATAGTGAATGTTATTGGACGTGAAGGTGATGCACAATCATATTTCGGAACCGTAACTGTCAAATATAGTCCACCAACGCCAAAACATTTTGGTATTTCTGTTTTTGATCCGAATTCGATGTGGAACAGACCATATCTTGACCCTGAAGTATGCTGGACTGGTACAGAAGGAGAACCATTTGTAGATTTAGATAGCAATACAGTATATACACCCGGAGAACCGTTTACTGATGTTAATAGTGATGGTAGATGGACAGGATGGGATTACTATACACGTCGGCAATATCCACGCTTTGAAGGATGGAATGCTATTTCAGATGCGCTCTTCAGAGATAGTGATCCGACTAATGATTTAACTCCAGCAGCCGCGCAACGGGTTTGGCAATGGGAACGGCGACGAAGACCAACAATAGCTCCGGATTATGATATTGATGCTGGTTTTGGAGGACCTGTTCCTTATATAAGCAAAGCTTTAGGAAATCTCCGCTTCTTTTCAACGTATCGTTTTCAACGCGAAATGTTGCTTATACCGCAATCACGCGATGATTACCGAGAAGAGAGCTGGTCTTTAAAACTTAATTCGGATATTTCGGCCGGTGTGGGATTAATGGTATCATATTCAGGAGGCAAAACATATAATGTAGCAATCAATGAAAATGACAAACAGTTTAATAATCCGGCGTGGGGTATTAACGGTACTCAATTCTGGGATCCGACTGATTACATGCGAACTCCTTTTCAAATTGCCGAAATAACCAATGAGCAGCGTCCTTCAAGGATATTTACAGATTCGTGGTATAGTCAGGCAATAGTCAGTCACTACACAGTTGGTACAAAACTAACTCATACACTAAGCGCCCGCACCTTCTATGAGATACGTTTTGAACATGTACAACGACGTTATCTTACGGGTCCTATCCGAAACCGTGATACAACAAAACGATACGAAATTGTACCAGGCTACTTTGTTGATGAAGCACCATTTGGTTATGATCCGCGTCCTCTCTCGGGTCTCACCGGTATGTTCTATGGTGGTCACTCTGCAACAGCAAGAGATTCAAGTATTGTGCGATCTTATATGGTAAAAGCAGACTTAACAAGCCAGGTAACAGATGAACATTTGGTGAAGACGGGAATCGAAGTTTCAATGTATGATCTGAAAATGGATTATGGACATTACAATCCCTTTTTCAGTGATGTCAATTATGTAAAAGAACGATGGCATCCGTATCGGATTGCAGCATATATACAAGATAAAATTGAGGCATATGGATTTGTTGCCAATATTGGTGTACGAATGGATGTCAGTAATCCAAATGCAGAATGGTATGATGTGTTTGATTTCGACAGGTCGTTTTATGCTTCGTACAACCCGAATACACAATATCCCATGAAAAAATTGAAATCTGAGGTCACATTCAGTCCACGGTTAGGTATTTCTCACCCGATTACTGAAAATTCGAAATTGTATTTTAACTATGGACATTTTAAACAAATGCCTGAATATGAAGAGATCTTTCGCTTTGGTAGAGATCTTTCCTCTGGTCGTGTTAGGAATATAGGAGATCCAACGTTAACTCAGGCAAAAACAGTTTCCTATGAACTTGGTTATGATCAGGCACTGTTTTCAATGTTTTTGTTGCAAATTGCTGCGTTCTATAATGATATAACTAACGAGCAGGGCTTTACAAATTATTCGAGTGACCGATTAGGTGTAAATTACTATAAAGCCAACAATAATAATTATCGTGATGTACGTGGTCTTGAAATAACATTGCGAAAATCGGATGGCAACTGGGTTCGGGGATTTGCTAACTACACCTATCAGGTGGTAACATTCGGAACATTTGGCCGACAGAATATAAATGAAAATCCAAGTGAACAAATCAGGCTAGACAGAAATACTCAGCTTCTTTATCAACAAAAACCCGTACCTCAACCGCGAGCAAATATTGGTTTAACCTTCTTTACACCACAGGATTTACAACCAGCATTATTCCTTAGCAATTGGAGCTTAAATATTCTTGCAACCTGGCGCGCAGGCGAATATATCAACTATAATCCTAATTATGCTCCTGAATACGGTAGTATTATACCGAATGTACAAACAACAGATTACTACAACATCGATATGCGGATAAATAAAACTATTAGTATTGCAAGCCTTGATCTAATATTCTTTGTCGATATCCGTAATCTTTTGAATACAAAACGATTGTCAGGGGCAAGTTTTTACGATGTTCATGATCAACGCTACTACCTTGAATCCCTTCACTTACCGGCAAGTACTGCATACAACAATATTCCGGGAAACGACAGAATTGGTGATGTAAGAAAAGAAGGTGTAAAGTTTCAGCCAATTGAACAGGTTGTGAATGTAACGAGTATGTCGGAGCGAAATATTATTCCCGGTACAATTTACTACGATAAATCAACAAAAATGTATATGGAATATGATTATTCATCGAAGCAATGGAGAGAAGTAGAAAAATCTCGTATGCAAAAAATACTGGATGATAAAGCATACATTGATATGCCAAACAATAGCTCTTTTGATTTCCTGAATCCACGACAAATATACTTTGGCGTAACTGTATCGGTGAAACTATGAACAATCTGATAATTGAGGATGTTCCTATGGAAGAAAAAAGACAATTACAATATTTCTTAAAAAATACTGTCATACTTCTTGTGCTTACACTTTTTACTATACACTCAGAACTTAGAGCACAACTACACGGATCGCAGGAAGTAAAGTGGCTCAAAGTAAGTTCACTACATCAATGGTTTTCAAGTGCCGGTGTGGAAATTGAATATGGACGTCGTAGCAGAAGTCAATTGCAAACCGATCAGCTCGATGGTCTTAGTTGGCCGGGTGAATACTCCTTAAACAAGGGAGTTAATGTCGGTAAGTCTCTGTGGATAGGTACAACCAATTATAATGATCCTATTACTGGTGTTACTTATCCCTATAAAGTTGTATCACTGGGTAGACTTGATATTTATGCAAACAGTACAGATCCCAATACTCGTTCCGATGTATATACTGAAGATTTTAAACTGATTGGAAAATTTAATCATCCTACAGTGTTTGTTGATAACAACATAGCAAGCGACAGAGAATTTGATGATGAAGTTGATGTTATAGATCCTACACTTCCCTGCGATCGGATGATTTATAATAAATTCCATGTTTCAACCCTCGGTATTACAGTAACAAGAAAAGTTTACTGTTTTACACAACAGTATCATGATAATTATTACATTTACGAATATGAATTTGTAAACACAGGAATAATTGATAATAAAGGAACAACTCGCTCGCCTCGCACGCTAACAGATGTTGTTTTTCATTGGCAACATCGCTACGGGTTTGCTGGTGAGTCCTACAATACTATTAGTCCATGGGCTCCCACGGGTGCAAGCTGGGGTCTTAACACAATCAACGATGCAGTTGGTCAGGATGATTCACGACGGCTCCCCACCCCGAATGATTTCAGAGCAGTGTTTTCATATTACGGACCCGTATCTACAGAGGGTACAGTTGAAGAAGATATTGGGCATCCAAATCGTTTTAATGGATCATTACTTTCAGGGACAGACTTTGCAGGAATAGTTGTCCTTCATGCCGACAAATCTAATAGAGATAAATCAGATGATATCTATCAACCGAATACTACCCGTTTTATGGGTTCCGACAGAGATGCACAAACGGTTAATCAGTACGATGCTTCATTAATGACACAGAAATATCAGTATATGACAGCAGGTCATCCGACAAGAACACATGCTGAACAGATTGGTAAGAATGAATATGGATGGCCAACATCTTACGCGAATACATGGGGTGGCGATCCTGGAGGATATGCGTGTGCACAAGGCTTCGGACCATATACAATGGAACATGGCGATACTATAAGAATTGTTTTTGCTGAGGGTGTAGCAGGAATAATGAAAAACAGAAGTCTTGTTGCTGAAATTGCACGAAGCTGGTATACAAATACACCACCTCCGGGCTATACTGCATTTCCTCTACCAGCGGGGGCTCCTAGTGCTACAACAACAGATAGAAATTTCTATAAAAACTGGTGGGTATTTACCGGTAAAGATTCTCTTTTCCAAACGTTCAGAAGAGCAATCGAAAATTATAAATCGGGTTTCAATATCCCGCAACCACCACCTCCACCAAGCAGGTTCATTGTACAATCTGGTGGTAAAGAAATTACCTTAACGTGGGAAGGTACCGAAGCAGAAGCATGGCCATTTTTCAACGGGTATGAAATTTATCGTGCAGAAGGTAGAACTGATACTGTCTTTACAAAAATATTCAGCTGCGATAAATCGAATTTAACACATACATTTATTGATCGTACTGCCCGACGTGGATTTAATTACTACTACTACATTGTCTCAAAGGACGACGGTAGTCAAAATTCGATTCATCCGGGTGTACCATTGGTGAGCAGTAAGTTTTATACAATGACCAATACACCAGCCTTTCTGTTACGACCTCCGGGAAATAACTTATCAAAAATCAAAATTGTACCAAATCCATGGAACATCCGAAGTCGTGAGCTCTATTTTGGAACAGATGTAACAGCTCAGGATAGGCTTGCTTTTTACGAACTTCCACCATATTGCACAATAAGAATTTATACAGAAACAGGAGACCTAATAGAAACAATAGAACACGATAATGGAAGTGGGGTCGAGTTCTGGCATCTCCATACTTCTTCACGTCAGATAGTGGTGAGCGGAGTGTATATAGCATACATTGAAGTAACACGTGACTTTACTGATGAAAATGGAATTCAGGTCTTCAAAAAAGGAGACAATATCTTTAAAAAATTTGTCGTCATACGGTAATAATGGAGTAAGAACGATGAAAAAAACACTATGGTCTTTCTTAATGTTATTCTTAAGTTTCTGCAGTGCAGTAGTAGTAGTTTCTACTACCGGTTGCGATACAATTCTGCCTGATGAATTTAAATCAAAGACATATTCCACACCCGACAATGATGAGAGAGCTTGTACATTACTCTCAAAAGAAGTAAGAACTACTGCTTCACCACGCAGAGTATTTGACTCAAGCGTTGTATTATTAACTGGTAAATCGATCGGTAGTTTTTCGTTTATTCCGAGAGCCGAAATTGATACGTTAACAGAAAATCAGATAGTAAATAAATATTACAGTTCTATTATTGATTCTTTGCCGGCACTAGTGAAAGATTCACTCATATTCTTTGAATATGCAACACTTCCATCAAGAGCTCCCTCTAAAACTTATGCAAAACTCAATGTGCCTGCAGGTAATCACCACTATACTATCTATATAAGTTTGCAATACTATCTTTCTCCCGATCGGGCAAATATTGGTGAATATGTGATGCCAGAGATTATAAATCAGGATACAGTATCGTTTCAATTGAATACAGCAATGAAGAATGAAAGTATAAGTGCTTGCACACAATTGGTTAGCGGAGCTGGTACGGTAGCAAAAGTATTGACCATTCGTGGAAGATTTGAAGTGTCACTGTCGCAGGGCGTATATATTGTACGATTTACATTGAGTAATCCTCAGCTAATGACAAATCCGGAAACAAGCGGGTTGCTCTATTTTAAGATTGTGATTTTATGAGAACGATGATAAAACTACAAAAAGAGCATGTATACTCTACTTAGTAAGGAGTGAGTGAAGTGAAACGAAAAATACAACTCTCGGTCAGAGTACTAACTACTTTAATACTATTAACGGCTCTATCAGAATCGCAAATAAAGTGGGCTCAAACTGGTTTTAATTTTTTAAGTATATCATCCGATGCGCGTGCAGGTGGAATGGGAGAAGCGGTTACTTCCCTCGGAGGCCACCGTGCGGCATTATTCCACAATCCTGCATCAATTGCAGAGATGAATACGTTTGCCAGTATTTCTGTAAATACAAATTCGTGGATTGCAGATATACACCATCTTTCGCTCAGTATTCAGCTTGCTCCATTTTCTGGGCAGTATGGTGTTGTTGGTATCAGCTATCAGCATGTTGATTACGGTGAATTTGAGGGTACAATGCGCTATGATAACCCCAATAGCTATATAGAAACGGGAATCTTTAAACCCTCTGCTTTTGCTTTTGGTATCGGTTACGCAAAAATGATATCCGATCGTTTCAGTGTTGGTGGACAAATTAAGGTTGCATATCAGTCATTGGGTACAAATGTGGTTCCAAGTGGTGATCGATATATTACAAAAAGAAACGTTGCTCATGGAACAGCATTCGATTTTGGTACTCTTTATAAAACTGGTATCAAAAGTCTTGCTTTTGGTATGAGTATCAGAAACTATTCGCAAGAAATTAAATACGAGATAGAAAGTTTTCAATTACCATTAAACTTCATTGTAGGAATTTCGGCAAACGTTTTTGATTTCTTTGAAGTATCAGATGAGCATATCCTGATTCTTGCAATCGATGCAACGCATCCTCGTTCACATCCTGAACAATTAAAATTTGGTGCCGAATATACGTTTATGAAAACAGTCTCATTACGCTGCGGCTATGTCACAAACAATAGCGAAGATAATATCACATATGGAATTGGAATTTCAACGAAAGGTTTGGGACTAAAAATAACAGATCTGGAAGTTGATTATTCATACACTCCGTTTGGAGTATTCAAAAATGTACAACGAATGAGTGTACGTTTGGAACTATAATGTAATACATAAGAAAGAATGGTGATGATATGAATATGAAAAAAATCATTATTCTCGGAGTATTAGTACTAGTAAGTCTACTGTGTAGCTGTGTAAAGTATAACGAACCGCCAATGATTTATGAGCCTGATACTCGATTTAGTGAATCTCCACTTATTACTTCGATAGTACCAGCCGATTCAGCAGCTGCAGGTATTAGAGAAATAAAAATTAATGGAACAAATTTTTCAGCAAACAAACATCTAAACAGAATATACTTTAACAATCTGGAGGGGAAAATTAAAAGCTCGACTGAAAATGAAATTGTTCTTTATCGACCGCCTGTGTTTGGAGATTCAATCATTATTTCATTGGAAGTTCATGGAAGTTTACAATATGCGAAGAAAGCTTATAAAATAGAGCAACCAATAAGTGCCTACGACAACAGTGCGATATTAAACACCCGTCCCTCAGATCCTTTGATGAGTATCGAAATAGATAGAAATGAAACATATATATATTTAGCAAAAGCATATTTTATTTATCGTGTTCCGATCGATGGTGGATCAATAGAGCAGTACAAAAGATTTTCAGGTGCTGATTTTACAAGAATCTATGACATTAAGTTCGGACCCGGCGGTTATTTATATATAGCCGCTAGTAAAAACAAAATCTGGAGAACACAAGGAGAAGCTGGAACATCAGCAGAAACCTATGTAACTCTCCCAAGTGCAGTGGGTGTTGTTGATAAGATAGAATTTGATCAGCATGGTAATCTTTATACAGGAAAAACTAAAGGATTATTTGTTATTAATACAAATAAGACCGTTTTCAACTCTAATAGGTATACTTCAAACTTCACTTTTTCTGATTTGAAAGTTTTTAGTGATTACATTTACATTAATGCTTCCTATAATGGTAGTGATGCATCAATTCCTAAAAAGGCAATATGGCGTAACAGAATATTCCATACAAATGGACAAGTTGATTCAGTAGGTCAAAACGAAATTGTATTGAATCTTTCCTCGCATCCACAGTATGCAAATGCAATAATATCATCTTTTACACTTGATGCAGATGGATCTCTCTATCTTTGCCTGAAAACAGATAATCAGATTTGTCCTCTCTTTATTGCAGAAGGTGGTTCGTTGGAGCCCTATTATTATGACGCAATTTTGCCTCAAAAGGTTGATCAAATAATATGGGGACAAGGAAGATATTTATATCTCAACCGTGGAGTGAGTTCATATATCCAAAGCGATTCAGCACAACTATTCAGAGTAGGAATGGTAAAAACTGGCGCACCATATTTAGGGAGAACACTCTAAGAAACAAACAACAACAAATAATTAAATGAAGGAGGGATGACGATGATATGATATTGATGTTGTGAATTATATAAACAATAATCACACAAATAATAAAAGGAGGTAAACAATGAAATATCGATTTACTGTAATAACAATTTTTACCATAGTGCTCTCAATGTTGCTTTTTGCGGAGAGTAAAAACAAAAATACCATTGTAGACGGTGTACTTGAAGTACCAAAATGTATCACACCACCAACGATAGATGGGGAGATGGACCCTGTATGGAAATTCGTTACGGCCATCCCCCTTCTTAAATTTGAAGATAGTGTAGGGATACATAATTCATTTCAGGAGCATTTTACGACGTTCCGTACAATGTGGGACGAAGACTATATGTATGTCTACGTCAATGTTGTTGATGATACAATATCTACCACCGAAGGCGCAGATCCATGGATGAAAGATTGTATAGAAATATTCTTCGATGGAGA
>FWPV01003599.1_pt1 | contig 34764 bp, 24 predicted proteins | sample 2228371 | NCBI WGS metagenome assembly FWPV01 (sample SAMEA103939776, study PRJEB20133) | metagenome | reverse complement strand
GGTCCAGCGAAGTGGCAGATGGCGGCGGTGACGAGGGCCAACCGAGGGCGCATCGCCCCGGAGGTGATCACCGTCGCCACGATGTTCGAGCTGTCGTGAAACCCATTCAGGAAGTCGAAGATCAGGGCGAGGGCGATCAGGACGTAGAACATGGGCATGGCGGCGCGATCCAGGATAGGCAGAATGCGGGCAAGGATACCAGCCGAGGCAAGCGGATGTCAACAGCCGTGCAGCACAGCGAGCGGGAGCAAGCTCTGCCGCTCGCGGCCTCCCCGCGTCAAGCCGCCCGGGCGGTCGGCAGCGAGCGGCGGGCAAGATAGGCGCCGAGGCTGTAGGTGGAGAGGATGGTGAGGCTGATGGCGAGTCCTGGGATCAGCGCAGGCCACGGCGTGGTGCTGAGCACACTGCGGCCGGCGTTCAACATCGCGCCCCACTCCGGGATCGATGGGTCCCCAGCCAATCCGAGGAAGGTCAGCGTGGTCGTCCCCATGAAGGACCAGGCCACGTGCACCGTGGCCATCGAGAGCAGCGTCGCGCTGGCATTGGGGACAAGGTGCCTGAGGGCAATTCCGAGCCTGCCCGCCCCAAGGGCGCGGGCTGCCATGACGTAGTCCTCCTCGCTGACTTGCAGGAAAGCCGTGCGGGCAAGCCGAGCGTATCCTGGCGCGCCGCCCAGACCCACCGCCAGGATGACGGCAGGCAGCCCCGGGCCCATCCCGGCTACCAGCACCAGTGCCAGCAGCAGCCCCGGCACCGCCAACATCGCGTTCGCAAGCCACAGGCTCCCTCTCTCGATCCAGCCTCGGAACACAGCAGCCGCCAGGCCGACCACGCCGCCTACGGCAACCGTCAGACAGGCCGCACTGAGCGCTGCAGCCAGGCTGACCCGGCTTCCCCACACCATTCTGGACCACAGATCCCGCCCCAGGTCGTCGGCGCCCAGCCACAGCCCCGGGCCGGGTTGGCTGAGCGGGGTGGCAACTGGCTGGGTTGGCGCGTGCGTGGCAATCCGGGGCGCAAGGACAGCCACGGCTAGGACAACCAGCCACCAGATCATGCCAAGGGCTTCGGCGAAGCGCAGCCTCACGGCGTCTGCCTCCGCAGGCGTGGATCCAGCACCAGGGCGATCCCGTCGGCCAGGACCTGGCTGAAGGTGTAGAGCAGAGCGGCCAGAACCACGATGCCCTGGGCGACCGGATAGTCGCCCTGAAGGATCGCCCCCACCAGCAGCCGACCGAGGCCAGGCCGTGAGAACACCGTCTCGGTCACGACCGTCCCGCCGAACAGGTAGGCGGCCTCGAGCGCACACAGCGAGACGGCTGGGGGCAGCGCAGGCCGCAGGGCATGCCAAAGGAGCCGGGTCGAGGTGAGGCCGCGCGCCCGCGCCGCCAGCACGTACGGCGCATGCAGGCTCTCGCGCAAGCCCGACTGGACCACACGGGCGATCGCTCCGGACGAGGCGAAGCCAAGGACCAAGGCCGGCAGCAGCAAGCGGCGGATGACCGCCCAGCCCTGGGCAGGTAGGATGTCGCGCAGAAAGCCCGAAAGGAGGATGGCAAGGATCCCGGTGAAGGCCACTGGCAGCGCCGTCGCCAAACCGGCGAGGCCATCCGAGGCGCGTCCCTCAACGCGGCGCTCCCTCCACGCGGCCAGCACGCCCATCGCCAGGCCGAACGCGATGGCCAGCAGCAGGCCCAGCGAGGCGAGCTCCACAGTTGCGGGCAGCTGCTCGGAGATGACCGACGCCACGGGTTGAGAGGTGTAGAGCGAGACCCCAAGCCGGCCGCGCAGCAGGTCGGCCAGGAAGTGCAGGTACTGGTAGAGCAGCGGCTGGTCGAGGCCGAGTTGACGGCGAAGTGTTGCGGCCTGGTCGGGTGAGGCGAGGCCCTGTGCCAGGAGCGAGGCGACAGGGTCGCCGGCGCCGGCGCGCAAGGCGAAGAACGTCAAGGTGAGCGCCGCCCAGGCGGTCGCCAGGCCGGCGGCGGCCCGCCATCCCAACGCCGTCAGCGTGCGAGACGCAGGTCGATCAGGTAGGGGAACCATCCCTGGGGCGAGAAGCGCAGGCCTTCGACGGCTGGATCGGTGACCACCAGGTTGACGTAGTCACGAATCGGGAGAAGCAGGGCCTGATCGCGTGCCAGCCGTGCAAACTCCGCATAGGCCTGCAGCCTCGCCTCAGGATCGGAGGTCAGGCGGGAGGCCTGCGCCAGCAGGCTGTCGATGCGCGCGTCGGACACGCCGGACCAATTGTACAGGCCGTCGCTGGCGTAGAAGGCGCGCAGCAGGTCCGGATCGGTGCCGAAGAAGTTGATGCCGATGGCGTGATAGTCGCCGGCGGCCTGGGCTTCCTTGAGGATGCCGAAGCTGGCCGCGGTGGAGAGGGTGACCTCCGCGCCTAGGTTCTCCCAGGAAGCCGCCACGAGCTGCGCCACCTCGGTGTTCGAGCCCCAGGTCGGGACCACGATGCGCAGCGCCAGCGGCTCGCCGTTTCGGCTCCGCACTCCGTCCCCATCGTCATCCACCCACCCGGCGGCGCGCAGGATGTCCCGCGCCCGCTGCGGCTCGTAGCCGGGAAACGCGGCTTCGGGGGCAAAGCCGAGCGTCGATGCCGAGAGCGGGCCCTGGGCGACGGGTGAGTACGAGCCGAACACCATCTCGACGATGCCCTTCCGATCGACCCCAAGGATCAAGGCCTGGCGCACGGCCACGTCATCGGTGGGGGAGAGGCGGGTGTTGAAGAAGAGCTGCAGCGGCTGTCCGGGGATGGGGACTGGGTGAACCGTGAATCCGCTCTGCTCCAGTCGCCGGGCGTCAAGCGGGGGAATCTCACCGATGATCTGCACCTCGCCGTTCTCCAGCGCGAGGGCCCGGCTCGGGGGATCCACGTAGAACTGGAAGGTGATCCTCTCGAGATTGGCGCTCGTCTGCCTGTACACCGACGGTGCCCACGCGTAATCCGGATTGCGTTCGAGCGTCAGGTGGTCGTTTGGGACGTACTCGACGAATCGGTACGGGCCGGTGCCGACCTGGTGGAACTGATACTCCGCCGGCCCCCACGTCGCCAGGGCCTGGGGCGACGCCATGCCCAGATACACCTGGGAGAGCGAGTCGAGCAGGGGGGCGAAGGGCTCGGAGAGATTCAGGACGACCGTATGCGCGTCCACCACCTCGACGGCGTCCAGCGGGCCCAACATGGAGGCCGCCTTCTGCGAGTGGTGCTCGGGGTTGAGCACGTAGTCGAAGTTGGCCCGGACGGCGTCCGCGTCGAAAGGTGTGCCGTCGTGGAAGACGACGTCGCGGCGCAGGTGGAAGGTGTAGGTGCGGCCATCCGGCGAGATCTCCCAGCGTTCCGCCAGGCCGGGGACGAACTCGCCGGTCTCCGGGTCCTGGAAGACGAGGGTGTCGTAGACCGAGCTGAGCGGGATGCCGAGCTCTGCCGAGGCATTCAGGTGCGGGTCGATGCCGGTCGGGGCAAGCGTCAGGCCGTAGGTCAGGCTGGCGGCGGGCGTCCTGGGGCTGCAGCCGGCAGACAGGGTGAGGCTGAGGAGAAGAGCGAGCAGGGAGGTTCGGAAGTGGGCAGCTAATCTCATAGTTCACTCGCCAGGACCATGGCTCCAATCAGGCCCACGTCGTCGCCGAGGGCGGCCGGGACGAGGCGCAAGTCTTGGAGGTATGCGGGATGGAGGATGTGGGAGCGGAGCGAGCGTTCGATCGGCTCCAGCAGGAGGGCGCCGAGGTGCATCACGCCGCCGCCCAGGACGATCATCTCCGGGTCGAATGCGTGGACCAGGTTGGCCAGGTGAAGGCCGATGGCTTCGCCAGCCTGCGCAAGCACTTGGCGGGCCAGGGCATCGCCTTGGAGGGCAGCCTCGCCGACCGCCTCGGCCGTGATCGGGTTTCCGGCGCGCAGGCGGGGCGCCAGGCTGGAGGGATGGCCTTGCTCGATCAACTCTCGAGCGCGGCGGGCGATGGCGGGGCCAGAAGCCAGGGCCTCCAGATGCCCTCGCTGGCCGCAGCCGCACGGGGGGCCGTCTCGGTCGATCGTCATGTGGCCGAGCTCTGCCGCCAGGCCCCTGTGGCCGATGAGCAGGCGGCCGTCGATGATCACGCCCCCGCCAATGCCGGTGCTGATCGTGAGGTACAGCATGTCTTGCGTCCCGCGGCCCGCGCCGAAGCGCCACTCCGCCAGGGCGGCCAAGTTGGCATCGTTGCCGACGGCAACCGGGACTCCCAGGCGGTCCTGGAGGATGTCCCGCAGAGGGAGGTTAATCCAGCCGGGAAGGTTCGGGGCTTCGAGGATGACACCGCGCCGCGGGTCGAGGGGGCCCGGCGCGCCGACGCCAACGCGCAGGTCGGCGGCGGCTTCGGGCGCAACTCGCTCGATGGTGTTCAGGATGCGGCTGATGACCGCCTCGGGCCCCTCCGAAGCCAGCGTTGGGGTCTTTGCCTGGGCCAGCGCGGGCGGTCCGCTGGGGTTGAAGCGCGCCGCCCGAATGCTGGTCCCTCCAAGGTCGACGGCAATCAGGTCTGGCACGGCGGGCAGTATATCACACGCTTGCCGTTTGGCTGCCGGCGCCTTAGAATGCAGACGCTATGGGTGAGGGCCTGAGTCCGGTTCGCAAGCAGTACCTCGAGATCAAACGTCAGTATCCGGACGCCATCCTCTTCTTTCGCCTCGGCGATTTCTACGAGACCTTCGATGCCGACGCCGAAATCGCGGCGCGCGAATTGGACATCGTGCTGACGTCGCGCAACGTCGCCAAGGGCGTGCGCGTGCCGATGGCCGGCATCCCGTACCACGCCGCCGAGAACTACCTGGCCCGCCTGATCGAGAAGGGCTACCACGTGGCCATCTGCGAGCAGCTCGGCGAGACCCCCCAGCGTGGGCTCTTTCCGCGCGAGGTGGTCCGGGTGGTGACGCCCGGGACGGTGGTCGAGCCCGGTCTGCTTCCCGGCGAGGCCAACAACTACCTCGCCGCCGTCGTTGTCGACGGCTCGCGCGTGGGCCTCGCCTACGCCGATGTCAGCACCGGCGAATTCGCCGCCACGCACTTCGAATCGGCCGATCCCCTCGGCGCGCTGCGCCACGAGTTGGTGCGCCTTCAGCCAGCCGAGGTGCTCGTCCCGGAGTCGCTCCCGGCGGAGGCAGACTGGCCCGGCCACCGCACGGCCTTGCCCGAGTCGCGCTTCGAGCTCGACCGAGCCGTTGAGACGCTGTGCGCGCACTTCGGCGTCGTCACCCTCGACGGCTTCGGGCTGGCGGGGGCACCGCAGGCCATCCGCGCGGCAGGCGCCATCCTCGACTACCTGGGGCAGACCCAGCGGGCGGCCCTGCCGCTGCTGACCGGCCTGGCCACCTACTCCCTCAGCGAGTTCATGACGCTGGATGCGGCCACTCGCCGCAACCTCGAACTCACCGAAACCCTGCGCACGGGCGAGACGCGCGGCTCGCTCCTGGGCGTGCTGGATCGCTGCGTCACGCCCATGGGCCGCCGGCTGATCCGGCAGTGGATTGCCAAGCCGCTGCTCGACCTGCAGCAGATCCGGTCGCGCCTCGATCAGGTCGAGGCGCTCGCCGCCGATGGCTTGTGGCGGGCGGAGGTCCGTCAGGCCCTGCGCGCTCTAGGCGATCTGGAACGCCTGACGAACCGCGCTAGCGCGGGCGTAGCGTCGCCGCGCGACCTGGCCTCGCTGCGCCATCTCCTGCAGCACCTCCCGGACGTGCGGCGCCTGCTCGACGCCCACCCGGGCACCGCCCTGGACGTACTGCTCCCCAGCCTGGACGTCTGTGCCGACATTCGGCAGCTCTTGGAAGAGGCGATCAGCGACGACCCGCCGGCCACCCTGGCCCAAGTGGGCGTCATCCGCCCCGGATTCTCCTCCGAGCTCGACGGCGTGATCCGAGCCTCGGCGGAGGCGCGCGAGTGGATCGCCAACTTGGAGTCCATCGAACGGGAGCGCACGGGGATCAAGAGCTTGAAGGTCGGCTACAACAAGGTGTTCGGTTACTACCTCGAGGTGACCAAAGCCAACACCGGCCTGGTCCCGGCCGACTACATCCGCAAGCAGACGCTGGTGAATGCCGAGCGCTACATCACGCCGCAGATGAAGGAGTACGAGGCGCTGGTGTTGAGCGCGGAGGAGCGCATTCGTGAGATCGAGGCCCGTCTGTTCGCCGACGTGTGTCGGCGCGTGGCCGAAGCCTCGTCGCGGCTGCTGGGCTGCGCGCGGGCGCTGGCCGTGCTCGACGTGGTGGCTGCTTTGGCGGATGTGGCGGCCCACAAGGGCTACGTGCGGCCCGAGGTCGTCGAGGAGCCGGTGCTGGAGATCCGTGAGGGCCGGCATCCCGTCGTGGAAGAGATGCTCAGGGGCAAGCGCTTTGTCCCCAACGACGCCGTGCTGGAGGAGGGTGAGCGCATCCGCGTGATCACCGGCCCCAACATGAGCGGCAAGTCCACCTACCTGCGCCAGGTCGCCCTGATCGTGCTCATGGCGCAGATGGGCAGCTTCGTTCCGGCGCGGGCGGCGCGCATCGGCCTGAGCGATCGCATCTTCACCCGCATCGGCGCGCAGGACGAGATCCACGCCGGCCAATCCACCTTCATGGTGGAGATGGTGGAGACGGCGAACCTGCTGCACCATGCCACCCACCGCAGCCTGCTGATCCTGGATGAGATCGGCCGCGGCACGAGCACCTACGACGGGGTGTCGATTGCCTGGGCGGTCGTCGAGTACCTGCACAACCACCCGCGGCTGCGGGCGCGCACGTTCTTCGCCACGCACTACCACGAACTCACGCGGCTGTCCGAGACTCTCCCCGGCGTGCGCAACTACAATGTGGCGGTCTCCGAGGAGGGCGGCAAGGTCGTCTTCTTGCACCGGATCGTGCCGGGCGGCGCGGACAAGTCGTACGGCATTCACGTAGCGGAGCTGGCCGGACTGCCGCGGCCGGTCATCAATCGCGCGCAGGAGATCCTGGCGCAGTTCGAGGCGGATTCCCGTCAGCCCCAGTCGGCCGAGAGGGTTCCGCTGCGCCAACTGCCGCTCTTCCCGCTGACGCACCCCATGCTCGAGGAGCTGCGAGCGCTCGACGTCTCCTCCCTCACCCCCCTCGAGGCGCTCAACAAACTCTACGAGTGGCAGCGGCGCTACGCCGCGTCGAGATAGACAAGACGCCGCAAGACGAGATGGAGGCGGGCCGTGGGGGGGAGCGGCTGGGCTGAGGCCCTGCCGCGGCCGGGTCACTGCGGTTCCAGGTAGAGTTCGTCCGTGTCGTCGTCGAAGGCGAAGATCTCCGCGTAGCGGCCCCAGTTGATGGCCGTGTCGAGCTGGGCTTCGGCAAGGTCGCCGAACTCCAGCCGCAGGCGGTCGGCGAAGTCCTCCTCGGGGAGGCGGTGGTCGCGGTCTGCCTGGAGGGTCTCGTAGATCCAGCGAATGATGGGATGGCGCAGGATGCGGCCGGCGACGATCTCCTTGCGCGCCAGGATGCTCGCATCGGCGAACGCCTGACCGAGGGGCGTCAAGTTGATGTCGCCCTCCATGACCTCGGCGAATCCGAGCATCTCCGCGGCGTCGACGACGGGGAGCAGGTCGTCGAGCTCCATGCCGAGATCGGCGGCCAGCAGGGGCAGGTCGGCGCGGCCGCCGCGGCTGTTGAGGGTGTCGGCGAGCCCTGCCAGCCCGTTGATGCGGGCGATGGGGAGCTTGGCGGCCATGCCCGGCCGGGCGGCGGCAGGAACGCCGAGCACCTCCTCAGGCTGGGTCTGCCCGGCCACCGCGGCGTAGACCCGGTCCACCACTTGCTGGAAGGCGGTGTCCTTGCGCTGGCGGGGATGCCGCAGGGTGACAGGGACCTCCCCCATGATGCGCCCCGGGTCCTTCTCCATGACGATGATGCGGTCGGCCATCAGCACGGCCTCTTCGATGTTGTGCGTCACCATCAGGATGGCCTGGATGGGCAGCGACCTGGAGAGCCAGAGCTCCATCAGCTCGCCGCGCAGGGCTTCCGCCGAGAGCACGTCGAGGGCCGAGAAGGGTTCGTCGAGACAGAGCAGCTCGGGCTCGGCTGCCACAGCGCGGGCGAAGCCGACTTTCTGACGCATGCCGCCCGAGAGCTCGCGCGGGTAGGCGTCTTCGAAGCCGTCGAGGCCGACCGTGTCGATGAGTTGGACCGCCCGCCGGAGCCTGTGCTCGGCAGCCAGGCCGCGTGCGCGCAGGGCAAGCTCCACGTTCTCCAGCACCGTCAGCCACGGGAAGAGGGCGAACGTCTGGAAGACAATCGTGGTGTGCGGGTTGATGCCGTGGACCTTTTGGCCGCGATAGAGGACAGTCCCTTCGCTGGGCCGCGTCAGCCCGGCGATGATGCGCAGCAGGGTCGACTTGCCGCAGCCGCTGGGGCCGAGCAGACACACGAACTCACCCGGCTGGATGCCGAGATTGATGTCGAGGACGGCCACGAAGCGTCGGCCGTCGCTGCGGTAGGCCATGGTGACATGGCGGAGCGCCAGCAAAGGCTCGTGGACGGGGGGAGCGTGGGCCATGATCATCTATTCCAAGCGGAACCGATCTTCGGCCATGCGGTAAAGCCAGCGCCACAGCGTGCGGTTCAACATCACGAGAGCGGCGATCATGGCCAGCGTCGCGGCCAGGAGGAGCGCGTAGTCGCCGCTGGCCGTGGCTTGCGCGATGAGGGCACCTGCTCCGTGGACGGCATGCGTCTCGCCCGCGAAGGTCACGTACTCGGCAACGATGCTGGCGTTCCAAGCGCCGCCGCTGGCGGTTATACCGCCGGTGACCAGGAAGGGGAAGAGAGCGGGGAGGATGAGGTAGCGCCAGCGCTCGAGCGCGCTCAGGCCGAGCAAGTCAGCCGTGTAGCGCAGGTCGACCGGAATGGCCGACGCGCCCGCAATCACGTTGAAGAGCAGATACCACTGCGAGCCCATCAGCATCAGCAAGGCTGCGGCCAGGTTCAGCCCGCCGGGAGCCGACAGGAACAGCAGCAGCACGACGGGGAAGAGGGCCGTGGCGGGGATCGAGGCCAAGACCTGGACGACCGGCTGGAGGACGCGGGCCAGTCGCTGATGGGTGCCGATGGCCACGCCGACCGGAATCGTCCACGCCATGGCCAGGGCAACCGCCACCGTGACCCTCACGAAGGTGGCGAGGAGACCCAAGGCGATCTCCCACCATTGAGCGACCGGCAGGGCGATGAGCAGGCCTCCGGCATGCCATGCCCCCAGCAGCGCGGTTGCGGCAAGGGCCAAACCAAGTGCTCTCGCCAACCAGGACGAGGGCGTGGGCGCTGCGTCCTGGGTGCGTCTCTCCTGCACACGCTGGAGGGCGCGCGCCATCGCGCGGTCCACGAACTCTGCGAGCGTGGGCCGCAGCCGGCGATCCACGTACTCTGCGATCCGGGATCTCGAGACCGTGTCGAGGACCCAGGACCCTGGCGCTGAGTCGCCGGTCACCTGCTCCAGCTTGAACTTCTCTGCCCACGCCAGCAGCGGACGCCAGAGGAACTGATCAATCAGCACGATGACCAGGACCAGCGTCAGCAGGCCGGCCGCGATGGCGTGCACATCTCCCTGGTCGGCGGCGGTTTGCAGATAGGAGCCGAGGCCAGGCAGGCGGAAGTCGCGCTCACCCACGCGGAACGACTCCGCCGCCATGAGGAAGAACCAGCCTCCAGCCCAGCTCATGATGCTGTTCCACAGGAGACCGATGGCAGCGAAGGGCAGTTCCAGCGTCTTGAACCGGAGCCAGGGATTCAGGCGGAAGACGCCGGCGGCCTCGCGCAGTTCAGAGGGAATCGTCCGGATGGCCTGGTAGAAGGCGTAGGTGAGGTTCCAGGCCTGCGAGGTGAAGATCAGCACGACCGCGGCAAGTTCTGCCGCCACGTCCTGCGAGAGGAGCGCGCTCAAGCCGAGCAGGACCACGGGCAGGAAGGAGAGGATGGGGACGCTCTGCAGCACGTCGAGGAGCGGCATGAGCGCCTTCTCGGCGGTGCGGTTGTGGGCGGCGATGTAGCCGTAGACGAGGCTGAACAGGAGAGACAGGCAGTAGGCGGCGGCCATGCGCAGGCTGGACAGCAGCGCGTACCAGGGAAGCGCAGGGTACTCCAAGGAGATCGTCGGGCCGGCGATGGCCGAGGGGAGGCGGAAGGCGAGCCGAACCCCGAGGTACAGAACGGAGACAATCCCCAGCAGGACCAGGCCATCGCCGAGGGTGAACGGCGGCGCTGCAGGGAGTTCGGGACCGTAGCGCAGGATGCGCCGCATCGAAGACCTCGTCATTCCGGGGGACCCCGACCGACGTCCGTCTCCTGGCGGGGTAGGGCGAGGGACGCCCTCATGCGCTCGTCAGGTCCGGGTACTCTTCTGGGACGATCTGCGCGTGGCTAGCGCCGAGCAGCCGAAGCAGCTGCAAGATCAGGGCGGCTTTCTCTTCCGCGTCGCTGCGCGACCAGGTGCGGCTCTTGATCTCGAGATAGGTGTGATCGCCTGCGGGCTTGAGCAAGCGATCGAGGTTGACGAAGAACTCCTTGTCCTGGAACCGCACGAGCCAGCGCCTGCGGTCCTTCTCGATCTCCGTCTCGGTCCTGGGCCGGAAGTATTCGCGGTAGAAGCGCAGGCTGTGGGTGGCGGGGGCGATGAAACGTGATCGCGAGAGCGGGACGGCGTGCTCGTAGATGCGCGCCGGTCCCATGAGCGTGAGCCGATAGCGGACGTTGAAGACGTTGCCGGCATCGTCGAGGAACTCGTCCTCGCGGTAGCGCAGGCGGCCTTCGGACGGATCGTCGAAAGAGAAGTACGTATCGTATTCGAGGTAGTGCGCCCTGCGCACGATCTCCAGTGAGCCGTCGCTGAGCTTGGCCAGCACCGCCGCCGGATCCTCCAGGCGGACCTTGATCTGGACCTCGTAGCTCTCCTCGCGCTGGGCGCCCTCGATGGCCAGAAGCTTGGTCAGGATGGAGCCCTCGCGCGCCACCAGGAAGGTGTCGATGCGGGAGGCATAGACGGCAGCCTCGGCCAGCAGAGCCTCGACGTCCAGGTGCAGCAGCGTCCGGTCGCGCATGAGCCACTTGCCGTCGACCATCACGTCGGTGACGTCGCTCGACTTGGCCGAGTAGACCAGACGCGAGTAGATGGCGTTCGGATCGCGGTCGAAGTGCGGCATGTTGTGCAGCGCCTTCAGATCGACCAGGGCCAGGTCGGCGCGCTTGCCGACTTCGAGGGAGCCGGCCAAGTGGCCGAGGTGCAGCGCCTGGGCGCCGAGGCGGGTGGCCATGGCGAAGGTCTGACGAGCGGGCAGGGCGGTGGGGTCGCCGGTGACGGCCTTGGCGATGAAGCTGGCCAACCTCAGCTCTTCGAACATGTCGAGGTCGTTGTTCGAAGCAGGGCCGTCGGTGCCGACGCCGACGTTCAGACCCGCCTCCAGCATGGCCGTGACCGGGGCGAAGCCCGAGGCCAGTTTGAGGTTGCTGGAGGGATTGTGGGCCACGCCGGCGCCGGCATGCTCCAGTGTGTGGATCTCCCCGTCATCGATGTGGACGCAGTGGACAGCCAGGACCTTGGCCTCGAACAGCCCCTGCTTCTTCACCCACGGGATGACCGGCATGTCGTACGTCTCGCGCCACTGCTGAACCTCGTCCAGAGTTTCTGCCAGGTGGATGTGGAGCGGGACGTCGAACTCGCGCGCCAGGTCGGCGCAGGCGCGCAGGATCTCGGCGGTGCACGTGTAGGGCGCGTGCGGGGCGACCGAGGGGACGATGCGCGGGTGGTCCTTCCAGCGAGAGATGAAGTCGCGGGCCAGGGCCAGCGAGTCCTCGTAGGAGGCTGCATCCGGTGCTGGGAACTTGACCACCGTTTGGGAGCAGAGGGCCCGCATGCCCACCTCGGACGCCGCCTCGGCGACGGCGTCCTCGAAGTAGTACATGTCGGCGAAGCACGTGACGCCCGAGCGGATCATTTCGGCGCAGGCCAGCCGGGTGCCCAAGCGGCAGAAGTCCGGCGAGACGAATTCCCGCTCCACGGGCATCATGTAGCCGAGGAGCCAGACATCGAGGCGAAGGTCGTCGGCCATGCCGCGCAGCAAGGTCATGGGGGCGTGGGTGTGGGCGTTGATGAGCCCCGGGATGAGGACCTTGCCTCCGCAGTCGAGGACCTCGGCGGCGGAGAAGCGGCGCAGGATCTCGTCCTCTTCCCCGACGGCGGCGAGGCTGTCGCCGCGAATCGCCACTGCACCCCGCGGGAAGAGGCGGTACGAGGAATCCATGGTGACGAGAAAGGCGTTTGTGAGGATGCGGTCGACGCGGACCACGCTCAACCTCCCTGGCGAATGCGGCCATTATACTGCCGGGCGGTCCCCGCGCCGGAGTGTATAATGCTGCCGGAGGCGCAGGATGCGTGCCGTCGACGTGATCGTCAAGAAGCGCGATGGGGGCGAACTCAGCCGGCAGGAGATCGCCTTCTTCATCGAAGGCTTCGCCCGAGGTGAGATCCCCGACTACCAGGCGGCGGCCTGGGCCATGGCTGTGCTGTGGCGCGGCATGACTCGGCGTGAGACCTGGTATCTCACCGAGGCCATGGCCGCCTCCGGCGAGCAGATCGATCTGACGGGCGTCGTGCCCCTCGCGGTGGACAAGCATTCCACCGGCGGTGTCGGCGACAAGACGACGCTGGTGGTGGAGCCGTTGGTGGCTGCCGCGGGCCTGGCCGTGGGCAAGATGTCGGGCCGGGGCCTCGGTCATTCCGGCGGGACGCTCGACAAGATGGAATCAATCCCGGGATTCCGCGTGGACCTCAGCCGCGAGGAATTCCTCGATCAGCTGCGGCGGGTGGGGCTGGTGCTGTGCGGGCAAACGGCCGACCTCGCCCCGGCGGATGGCAAGCTCTATGCCCTGCGCGATGTCACCGGCACGGTCCCGTCGATCCCCCTCATCGCCTCCTCGGTGATGTGCAAGAAGATCGCTTCGGGCGCTCAGGTGATCGTGCTCGACGTCAAGGCCGGATGCGGGGCGTTCATGCCCACTGTGGCCGAGGCGGTGCGCCTAGCCCGGTTGATGGTGGAGATGGGGCGCAGGGCCAGGCGGCGTGTCGTGGCGCTGATCTCCGACATGAACCAGCCGCTGGGGCATGCGGTCGGCAACGCCCTCGAGGTGCGGGAGGCGATTGAGACCCTGCATGGTCGGGGGCCGGCGGACTTTCGGCAGCACTGCCTGCACGTGGCAGCTCATCTCCTTCTGCTGGCGCGGCGGGCTCCCACGCTGCGCTCGGCGCACAGGCTCGCGGCGTCGATCCTGGAGTCTGGGCAGGCATGGGAGAAGTTCCGCCTGCTCGTGCAGGCGCAGGGCGGCGACGTCGGGGCGGTGGACGACCCGGAGCGGCTGCCGCGGGCGCCTTGGGTCGAGACCGTGGCCGCCCCTCGCTCCGCCTACCTCGCGGCGGTCGACGCTCGCGCCGTCGGCGAGACCGTGGTCGCGCTCGGCGGCGGGCGGGCGAGAAAGGGCGACCCGATCGATCACGCGGTGGGGGTGGTCGTCCACCACAAGGTGGGCGATCGGGTGCGCCAAGGGGAGGCGCTCTTCACTGTGCACGCCTCGGATCGGCAGCGCGCGGCGGAGGCGATCGAGCGCCTGCTGGCGGCCCACCGCTTCTCGCGCCAGCGCGTGGCCCCGCTCCCTCTCTTCTATCGGACGGTCCGCGGCTAGCGGTCACGCCTCCTCGGGCCGGCGCGGCGGCCGGCCGTGCTCCTGGAGCCAGTCCAGCAAGGAACGCAGGCTGCCGATGGCCAGGGCGATGACGCTGTCGGCGGCACCGTAGTACACGTAGACCGTGTCGCCATCCGGCCTCAGCACCCAGCCGCACGGGAAGACCACATTGTCCACATCCCCCCGCCGTTCATAGGGCTGCTCCGGGCCGAGGATCCACTCGTCGCTGCGGAGAAGGCAGCGGTGCGGTGCCTCGAGGTCGAAGAGAGCGAGCCCCAGGCGGTACAAGCATCCGGCAGCCGTCTGACGGACGCCGTGATAGAGCGCCAGCCAGCCTTGCGGGGTCTCCAGAGGGGGAGCGGCAAGGCCGATCTTGTAGGCATCCCACCATCCCCCGCGGCGTGCCTCGAGCATGAGACGGTGATTGCCCCAGAAGCGGAGGTCGGGGGAGAGGGAGAGCCAGATGTGGGCGCCGAGGGCGCTGACCGGTCTGTGGATCAGCGCCCACTGGCCGTCGATGCGGCGCGGCAGCAGGGCGGCGTCCTTGTCCTCCGGGGGGAGGACCATGCCCAGGCGCTCGAAGCGGCGGAAGTCGTGGGTGAGGGCGAGGGCCACGCCGGGACCGCCGCGCGAGTAGGCGGTGTAGGCAACGACGTAGCAGGCCATGTCGTGGACGTATGTGATGCGGGGGTCCTCGATGCCCCACTGCTCCTCGGGATAGTGCTCCGGGTCGGGCAGGAGGGTGGGCTGGGGGTCGATCTGCCATCCGTCGATGCCGTTGGCGGAGCGTGCGACGCAGAGATGGGAGAGGCCGCGCCGGTCCTCGACCCGGCAGAGCAGGAGGGTGGTTCCGTCCGGCAGGAGCACGGCGCCTGGGTTGAACACGCTGTTGGCTGGGTAGGGCCACTGCGCCGGGGTGAGGATGGGATTCGTCGGGTGGCGGTGGAGGAGGTCAGGATGGCCTTGGTGCATTGTCCCCTCCAGAGAGGAGGCTGCTCTCGGCGAGGCGGACCTCGAGTGCAGCGTGCAGGAAGGCCAGGGTGGACTCGGCCCCTTGGTTCTGGTTGGGGCGATCCGGGTGCAATCCGTCGCGGCAGCCGCCCGTGGTGGGATCGTAGAGGGGAGTGCGAAGGTCATTGCGGCCGAGGAACCACTCGAACGCCCGAAGCGCTTCCTTGCGCCATCTCTCGTCGCCCGTGGCGCGGAGGGCTTCCAGGCAGGCGCTGACCATCGCTTGGGCTTCGGCTGGCTGCTGATCGAAACGGGCGCGGGCACCGCCTCGGACGTAGAAGCCGTTTGTGCCGATGGGAGCGAAATGCCCCTCCTCGGCGCGCTGGACCTCGGCCAGCCAAGTGAGGCTTTCGAGGCCGGCGGTCAGCATCGCCTCATCCGATCGACTCTTGCCGGCGCTGATGAGAGCCTGCGGCAGGGCGGCATTGCAGTAGGAGAGGCGGTCTTCGAACCACGGCCAATCGGCAGAGCGAGTGCGGCGAAGCAGCTCGAGGAGTTGGGAGGCCAACCGATCGCGCGCCTGAGCGGCGATGCGGTCGCCGCTGAAGCGGTGCAGGTACTCCTGGATGCCGAAGATGGCGAAGGCCCAGGCGCGGGGGCTGGTGGTGTCCACCATGGCGGGCAGTGACTGCTCGAACAGTTCGGCCGCCGTGCTGCGGAAGTTGCTGTTGGCGGAGCGCCCCAGGACGGTGCCCAGCGCCCACAATGCCCGGCCGTTGCTGTCCTCCGAGCCCTGTGCCTCACGCCACTGACGCTGGTAGTCCAAGTAGTTGCGGAAGCGATGCGTTTCTGGGTTGAACGCATACCACAGGAAGGCGAGGTAGCGGGCCGTCAGCTCCCCCACGTCTGCGGCGTCGTTGGGGTTGAGTTCCTCGAGCAAGACGGAGACGATGAGCGCCCGGGCGTTGTCGTCGGTGGTGTAGCCCTCGCGGTAGTTCGGGATGGCGTAGACCGCGTGCTGGAGGATGCCGGTAGGGTCCGTCAAGCGGCGCAGGTGGTTGAGGTTGAGCAGCGGCAGCTCGGCCGGGCGCCGATCGAGGGCCTTGGTGCTGAAGCCCGGACGGGGGAAGCGGAGCCGTTCGACGCGCACGCGCTCGAAGCACTCCAGGTAGCGGGCCGCGACGTTGGGCCAGACCATCTCGCGGGTGAACAAGTAGGCGCGCTTGCGGATGGCGTGGCGCCGGGGCTCGTCGCTCAGCAGGTCGAGGATGCGTTCGGCGAGCGCCTGCGGCGCGTTGAAGGGGACCAGCACGCCGCGGCCGTCGGCGAGCATCTCCTCGGCATACCAGTAGGGAGTGGAGACGACGGCCTTGCCCGCGCCGAGGGCGTAGGCCAGTGTGCCGGAGACGATCTGCTGAGGGTTCACGTAGGGGGTGACGTAGATGTCGGCCGCGCCGATGAACTGGATGAGCTCCTCCAGGCTGACGAAGCGGTTGTGGAAGATGACGTGGCTGTCCACGCCCTTCTCCTGGGCCAGGCGCTGCAGCGACAGGCGATACGTCTCCCCCTCGCGGCGCCGGACGTGAGGATGCGTGGCGCCGAGGATGATGTAGACCAGATTCGGGTAGCGCTCGAGGATGGCCGGGAGGGCGCAGATGACGTTCTCGATGCCCTTGTTGGCGGAGAGCAGGCCGAAGGTGAGCATGACGATCCTGCCCTCCACGCCGAACTGATCCTTGTGGAAGTTGGGGTCGACGAAGGGCATCTCGGGAATGCCGTGGGGGATCAGCGTGATCTTGTGATCGGGGACGTGGTAGATCTCGCGCAGGAACTCCCGGCCGCGCTGACTCATCACGACCAGGCTGTCGGAGCGGGCCGCGATTTCATCCGTCACACGCCGCTGATCGGGGTCGGGTTCGCGCAGGATCGTGTGGAGGGTGGTGACGACGGGCATGCGCAGTTCGCGCAGCAGGGCGAGCACGTGGGAGCCGGCGCGGCCGCCGTAGATGCCGAACTCGTGCTGCAGGCAGACGAGGTCGACGTTGTTGGTGTTGAGGAAGTCGGCGGCGCGCAGGTAGGTGTCCAGGTCGGCTTCCGTCAGTTCGAAGCGCACGCGAGCAGGGTAGGCATAACCACCCGCATTGTCGTTGACCGGCAAGGCGAAGCAGACCGCCTGCGGGGCCTGTGCTGCGATGGCCTCACACAGGTCCGAAGTGAAAGTGGCGATGCCGCACTGACGAGGCGGGTAACTTCCGATGAAGGCGATCCGTCCAAGGGTTCCGTTCCGGCTCATGGCGGTCACACCTCCGACGTGCGCAGATGTGCGATCGCCGCGGCGGGCGGCAGCCCCGTCCGGGGGAATGAGCGCGCCGGATTCTAGCGAGCGTACGTAGGAAGGAAGTTAGAGGGCGGGAGGGAAGGGCGCCCTGGGCGGGGCGACGAGGCTCTCACAGGAAGGCGATGGGCACCGTGTCGACGCTGTCCGCGGGGCTGAAACCGAAGACGCGGCCGTAGAAGGACAGCTCCGCCTTCAGGCAGCGGCGAATCGTCTCCTCCTGGCGGAATCCGTGTCCCTCGCCCTCAAAGGAGATCATCGCATGAGGCACGCGGCTGCGGCGAAGCGCCTCGACCATGCGTTCGGCCTGCGCGGGGGGCACAATGCGGTCGTCGAGCCCCTGGAAGAGGAGGACGGGGGCGCGGATGCAGTGGGCGAGGTTGACCGGTGAGCGCTCGCGGTAGACGGCCTCGGCCGACAGCCTGGGGCCAATCAACCACTCGTTGTAGTGGGACTCGAACTTGTGCGTCTGTGCATCGAAGGCGAGGAGATCGGCGACGCCGTAGTAGCTGACGCCGGCGGAGAAGGCATTGGAACACGCGAGGGCGCGCAGCGTGGTGTAGCCGCCGGCGCTGCCGCCGCGGATCGCCATGCGCCGACCGTCGACCTCGCCGCGCTCCACGAGGTAGCGCGCGGCGTAGATGCAGTCCTCAACGTCCACGATCCCCCACTGACCCTTGAGTTGTTCGCGCGTGTCTCGGCCGAACCCGGCGCTGCCGGCGTAGTTCACCAAGGCCACGGCCATGCCGCGGGAGGTGAAGAACTGCGTTTCCAGGTCGACATACGATGGCGCGGCTCCGGTCGGCCCGCCGTGGGCGATGACGATCAGCGGAGGCTTCTCCTGCGGGGCGGGCTGGAGGTGCGGATGGTGCGGCCGGTAGAAGAGCATCTGGGCAGTCCTGCCTTCGGCGGTGGGGAAGGAGATGGACACCGGTGGGGAGAACCACGTCGGATCGAGGCCTTCCGGCAGGCCTGCGCGCAGGACCTTCACCTGCGGTGCGCCCACGTCCCAGCGGACGACGGAGCGGCCCAGCGACGGACCTCCGGCTACGAACAGCAGCCGCTCATCCCCGTCGCTGACCAGGTGGGGCGGAAAGAACGAGGTCAGGCCTAGGTCGACGCGATCGAGGCGGCCGGAGGGTTGGAGCAGGGCGAGATAGTCGAAACCGCCTCGGCTGTAGACACAGGCGAGGCGATCACCCGAGAGAAAGGCATATCGCGTGAGGCCGAAGAGCCACTGGGGGTACGCGAAGTCGGCCTCCATGGGGGCGAGAGGCTGCGGGCGGCCATCCTGCAGCCGGTAGAGGTTCCACCAACCTGAGCGATCGGAGATGAAGTGCAGGACACCCGCGCGGCTCCACTGCGGGTCGGTGACGGATTCGTCCGCGCTGCCTGCTGCGAGGCGTGCGCCCCGCAGTCGACCGTCGGCCCCCACCTCGGCCAGCCAGAGTTCGCAGCCCACCCAGGGGAGCAGCGGATGGTCCCAGGCGAGCCAGGCCAGGGTTCGTCCTTGGGGGTCGAGCCGAGGAGCGGCGTAGAAGTCGCGACCGGAGTGCAGTGTGCGAGGGGAGTCGGAGCCGTCGCTCGGGAGGATCACCAAGTCGTTGACGACCTCGCCGTCCGCGCGATGCTGCTCGCGCACACAGATGAGAAAGCGGCCGTCGGGAGAGAGAGTGGGATCGGCGAAGCGCAGGGCTCCGGAGGCGCGCGGCTCGGGCGTGATCGGCTGCGGCGGCCTGCCTGGGTCCTGGCGGTAGAGCCGGTGGTCCACGAAGTTCGAGAAGAACACGGTCCCACGCTGGACGATGTACGCGCCGCCTCCGTACTCGTGGACGCGGCTGCGGACGTTGAACCCGGGCGGCGTGAGGTCCACGGGGCCGGTGCTGCCGTGGCGGACGATGACGCTGCGCCCTTCGTCTTGCGGCCGACTCTCGACCCAATACTCGACTCCATCGGCGATGTACGGCTGGCTGACCAGGGTCCTGGCCCGGGCGCAGAGGCTGGCGCTGATCGGGGAGGGCCACGACCCGCAGGGGGCGCTCTGCTTGCGGCTCATCCAACTCCTCCTGGGCGGCCCATGCGGCCGCCCGACGGTTACGGGCAGGCGTTCTGCAAGTGCTCCTCGAAGGTGGTGGCGAACGCGTGCCGGCCCGAGCCGTCACACAGGGCACGGAAGTAGAAGTACGGCGTCTCGGCCGGAAAGGCCACTGCCTCCAGGGAGGCGAGTCCCGGGTTGGCGATGGGCGTTGGCGGCAGCCCGGGGTAGCGGTAGGTGTTGAAGGGGGAGTCGATCTGGAGATCGGTGGAGGTGAGCGGCGATTTCCACCAACTGCCATCGGGCTGCAGGCCGAGGGCGTACTGCACGGTGGGGTCTGCATCCAGAGTCATGCCGGCGGCGAGGCGGTTGAGGAAGACCGAGGCGATGATCGGTCGCTCCTCGGCCACCGCCGCTTCGCGCTCGACGATCGAGGCCAGCGTGACGGCTTGATACAGGTCCAGCCCATGCAGGGCAAAGCCCTGGCGCAGGTCGGGGCCCACCCGGCGCTCGAAGGCATCGAGCAGAGCGCGGACGATCTGCTCGGCCTGGGCGTCAGGGCGCAGAGAATAGGTGTCGGGGAAGAGGAAGCCCTCGAGCGTCGGCGGGTCTGGCAGCAAGGCGGAGAAGGAGTATCCCTGCGGCCGGGTGTGCGCCGCATCGAGGAACGCCTGCGGGCTCGCGGCGAGTCCGCTTTGGGGTAGGGCGTAGGCGATCTGCTCCAGACGCCATCCCTCGATGACGGTGAGCTGAGCTGCCGGGGCGCTCGCGGTCTGCAGCCCATCCGCCAGCTGGCGCAGCGTCATGGCGCCGCTCAGGCGATAGCGGCCGGCCTCGATGCCGACGTCGAGGCCGCGATAGCGAAGGTACGCGTGGAGCAGGAAGCGATCCGCGAGCACGCCCGACGCCTGCAGGCGATCGAGCACCTGGCTGGCGGTCTCACCCTGGCCGACTTCGAACTCGACCTGGGCGTCGGGGGATCCGGCCGGTCGGTCGAGGGCGGGCGCGCGAGCGATCAGATAGCCCTGCAAGAGCGTTCGCTGCCAGAAGGGCAGGGAGGGGTCCGGCGGGCCGAGCGCAAGGACGGCCTCGCCATGCATCGAGGCGAGGATCAGCAGGCCGCCGAGCCCCAGCCCACACACGACGGCGAGCGCGAGCAGGGCCAGAAGAAGGGCAGGGCGGCTACGCCTTGCGCTGGGCATCCAGGTACTCCTGCAGGATCACGGCCGCTGCCCGCGCGTCCAGCAGCGGATCCCGCTTGGGCGATCGCAGGGCGGACTGGGTGGAGAAACTCTCGTCCCACGTGTCCACCGGCAGCGACGTGCAGGCGCGGAGCGCCTCCACCAGCCGCAGCGCTCGCCGCGCCTGCGGGCCCGGCAGGCCATCCACGTCGAACGGGACCCCGACGACGATGCGCCCCGCGCCCTCCAGGGCCGCGCGCCGAGCGATCTCATGAGCATCCTTCTCGCGCGAGATGTGCCGAAGGACTGCCAGAGGCCGGGCCACCGATCCACTTTCGTCGCTGACCGCCAGCCCGATCCTTGCCTCACCCGGATCCACGCCCAACACGCGGCCCACTGCCTACTCCGCCCACTCGGGCACCACCTGAATGCGGGCCGCGACCAGCGGCATCCAGGGCCACCAGGGCGGCACCAGCTCGATGAGCGGCGGACTCGCCAGCTCGAGAGAGGCCGCCAGAACCGAGGCGGCTTCGGCGGGCGATCGGCCGAGCAGCCGAGGCAGGATGGATATCGAGGCTGGGGGTGATGCGACACGCCGTTCCGCGACCACGAACAGCCGCGTCTGACCGGAAGCGTCCGTCGCTGGGTCGGAGCGCAGGCTGACCCTCAGCGAGCCAGGGGCTTCGATCTTGCCCGGGGCCGAGGCCTCGAGCGCAGCCCGCGCCGCGGCCTCGACATCGGTCCAGCGGTACGCCAGCGCCGCGACTTCCGCTTCGAGGACGAGGCCGACCGAATCTGCAGGTTCGCCGACCTCGTGGTCGTACGTCCGCACGTATTCCCGCACGATCCGGGCCGTGCCCGCCGCCAGCGCGAGGCCGGGGTCGAGAGAGGCTCCGAGATCGGCTTCCCCGCGTTGCAGCAGGAGGCTGGTGGCATCGCGCAGGAGCCGTGCTCGGTCGGCCAGGGCGACCGCCGGGCGCGCGGCGTCCGTCCCGGCTGCCGTGGGCTCGGGGTTCGTGACGCGCAGCAGAATGCCCAGAGGGCCCTCGACCGCGTCGATGGCACCGGCGGGGAGGTTCCCTCGTGACCCCGGCTCGGCCGCGACGACGGCTGCGCTGGCGGCGCTCCCCGCGCCGGCCGGCACGATCACGCTGTCCAGGGTGAGGAAGCGGAAGTCTTCGAAACCGCTGGCGCGCAGCCCGGTCCCCGCAGGGACGGTGACGGGTTCGTTGGCCAAGTTGGTGAGGAGCACAGTGCCCCTCGCTGGCTCGGAGGGGACGAAGGTGGTGCCGGTGGTCGGCACGCGCATCTCCTCGCGCAGCCGTGTGCGAACGGTGAGCGCAGGGATGCGGTCTGCAGAGGAGGACGAACGCAGGCTCGGATCCAGCAGCAAGGTGATCTGCATTTCCTGGCGCGCCGCGGCGAGAGGAAGGCGGATGGTGGCGCTGGGAATGACGGTCACGGCGATTGCGATCACAGAGGCGCACGCTGCCATGAAGAGCGGCCAGCGCAGGAGAGGGTGGAGGTGGGCCGGTCCTGGTGCTCGGGGGCGAAGTGAGACGAGGTCGAGCGGTGGAGGGCGGCGGGTGATTGGGCGCGTGGACGTCCGTCCGCGCCTCCAGGCCTCGCCGGCGGCGGCATCCGGCGTGTCGAAGGTCGGGATGCCAAGTTCCGCGGCGAGGTCGAGGACATCGGGATCGCGGGTCACCAGACCCAATTGGGCGCCCTTGCGTCGGGCGGCCCGCTGCAGGAGCACCAGGTCCAGGCGGCGCGTCAGGATGCGGCCGCTCGGCGGCCAGATGAGGAGCACGCGAGGCGCCTGCGCCCAGTTGAGTTTGTCGCTCACCGAGGCGCGATCGTCGGAGGGCTCCAGCTGCAGGATCTGAATCTTCACCGACGACTGCCCGGCCTGGCGGCCATCACGTCAGGTGCTCCTCGACCCACTCGCGGGCGCGGTCCAAGGCCAGTGAGAGGCGGCTGGGATCGCGACCGCCGGCCTGCGCCAGGGTTGGACGGCCGCCGCCGCTTCCGCCGATGACCTGCGCCGCTGACTTCACAAGTTCGCCTGCGTGCAGGCCTCGCGCCACGAGATCTTGGCTCACCGCGGCAACGAGCAGCGGGCGACCCTCTACCGAGGAGCCGAGCACGACGACCCCCGACGGATGCTGCTGGCGAAAGCGATCGGTGAGGCGGCGTAGGAGATCCGCATCGGCCTCGGGGATGTCCCCCACCAGCACAGGCACGCCGCGAATCTCGGCAGGGCGCAGCGCCTGATAGGCCTGAAGCGCAAGCCGCTCGCGCAGCCCGGCCAACTCGCGCGCCTGCTTCTCGCTCGCCTCGAGCAGCGCAGCAAGACGGGCCTCAACCCCCTCCGGCGCCACCCCGAGCATGGCGGCGCTGCGCTGCAGGCTCCGCAGCCGGTCCTGGACCAGCGCCCGAGCGCCGCGCCCGGTGACGGCCTCGATTCGGCGGATGCCCGAGGCGACGCTGCTCTCGCTGACGATCAGGAACAGGCCGATCACGCCGGTCTCCGGTACGTGGGTGCCGCCGCACAGCTCATAGGAGAGCCGCTCGTCCTCGCCGATGCTGACTGTGCGGACCACCTCGCCGTAGGTCTCGCCGAAGAGCGCCATCGCGCCCTCCTCGACGGCGCGCTGGCGGGGCTTGTGCGCGATCTCGGTGGCGTAATTGTCGAGCACGGCCTCGTTGACCATCTCCTCGACGCGATCGATCTCCTCGCGCGTCATTGCCTGGGGATGGGTGAAATCGAAGCGCAGGCGGTCCGGCGCCACCAACGACCCGGCCTGCCGCACGTGGTCGCCGAGGACGGCGCGCAGCGCGGCGTGGAGCAGGTGGGTGGCGGTGTGGTTGCGCATGGTGTCCCACCGGCGGCTGCGGTCGACGGCGGCCAGGACGCGATCCCCGACGCGCGGCTCCCCCTTGACGACGCGGCCGAGGTGCACGATCAGGCCCGCCGCCGGCCGGCGGACATCTTCGACGCGGATCTCCCAGCGCGGCTCGGCGATGGACACGATCGTCCCGCTGTCCGACACCTGGCCGCCGGCCTCGATGTAGAAGCACGTTTCGGGCAGGACAACAGCGACGGCGTCGCCGGGCGAGGCGGTTTCGACCGGCTCGTTCTCTCGCACGAGAGCCAGGACGGTGCCTTCCACCTCGAAGGAGGTGTATGGGTCGTAGGCGACGCCTTCCGGAGGCAGCCTTCCCGAAGCCATCAGCCGGTCGGCCAGATCTTGGTAGAGGCGGCTGGCCTCGCCTGCCAGATCGGCCTCGAACTGGCCGGTGCTCGAGGCGAGGCGGTGGGCCTCCATGGCGGCGTGGAAGCCGGCCTCGTCCACCTCTGCCTGGTTCTCGCGCGCGATGTCGCGCGTCAGCTCGAGGGGCAGGCCGTACGTGGCATAGAGGTCGAAGGCTCGCTCGCCTGGGAGGAGGCGGGTGCCGGCGCGGCGGGTCTCGTCGAGCAGGCGGGTGAGGTGGGCCAGGCCGGTGTCGAGCGTGCGCTCGAAGCGCCTCTCCTCTTCGGTGAGCGTGGCCAGGATGGCCGGGCGGCTGCGCACGATCTCGGGGTAGGCCGCGCCGTAGCGCTCGATGACCGTCTCGGCCACGCTGGCCAGGAACGGGCGATCGAAGCCCATCTTGCGCCCGAAGCGGCAGGCGCGCCGGATGACCATGCGGCACACGTAGTTGCGCCCGATGTTGCCGGGGACGACGCCGTCGGAGATCAGGAAGGTCGCGGCGCGCACGTGATCGGCGATGACGCGGTAGGCCACCAGGTGTTCGCGGCGCTGCGCCTCGGCGTGCCCGGCCAGGGATTGGATGCGGGCCATGATGGGGGAGAACAGGTCGGTGTCGTAGGAGTTGTCGACGCCTTGGACGATCATGGCCAGGCGCTCGAGACCCATCCCGGTGTCGACGCCCGGAGAGGGCAGGGGCACCCGCTGGCCGTCCGCGGACTGGTTGAACTGCATGAAGACCAGGTTCCAGATTTCGAGGAACCGATCCTCGGGATTGACATCGAGCAGATAGGGCAGCGCATCGGGCGCCACCGGGCCGCGGTCCGGCGCGAAGTCGTAGTGGATCTCCGCCGTCGGGCCGCAGGGGCCGGTGTCGGCCATCTGCCAGAAGTTCGTTTTGTCCCCCATGCGGGCGACGCGCTCGGCCGGGATACCGAGGTCCTCCAGCCAGATGCGCAGGGCCTCGTCGTCGTCTTGGTGCACGGTGTAGTACATGCGCTCCGGGTCGAGGCCGAAGAGGCGGGTCAGGCAGTCGTAGGCGTAGCGGATGGCCTCGCGCTTGAAGTAGTCGCCGAAGGAGAAGTTCCCCAGCATCTCGAAGAAGGTGTGGTGGCGGGGCGAGGGTCCGACGTTCTCGAGATCGTTGTGCTTGCCCGAGACGCGCATGCAGCGCTGCGCGCTGGTGGCGCGGCGATACGGACGCCGGTCCTGGCCGAGGAAGACGTCCTTGAACTGCACCATGCCGGCGTTGGTGAAGAGCAGGGTCGGATCGCTGCCGGGCACAAGCGAGGAGGAGGGGACGACCGTGTGGCCCTGTTCGGCGAAGTAGTCGAGGAAGGCCTGGCGAATTTGATCGCCGGTCATGGGCGGATGCGAAACGCGTTCGGTCGGCGACATCGTCCCTCCCGGGGCTGTCGGGGGATTATACGCCAGGAGAGGGTGGCCTTCAACGGCGGGCATCGCGAGCGCGCCCTCGGGACTGCGCCGCGGCCGGCCCGTCTCGCCGCTTGGGGTCGATCCTGGACGTCGCGGACTCCGTGCGTCGCGCGACCGGCGATGGTGTAGAATGTTGCACCACGCTCGCCGACATCGGGAGCGAATGGGTGGGCAATCTGGGATGGGCAGCCTGAGCATCGAGGACCAGGTGGCCCTGCTGATGCAGGGAACCGAGTACGGCGACGAAGCCTTGGCCCAGGCCATGGCCGATGAACTGCGCCAGCGCCTCATCGAGGCCAAGGACGAAGGCCGCAGGCTGCGCGTCTACTGCGGCTTCGACCCGCGCACCTCCGACCTCCACCTCGGCCACACCATCCCGATGCGCAAGATGCGCCAGTTCCAAGACCTGGGCCACGAGGTGATCTTCGTCGTCGGCCGCTTCACCTCGCTCATCGGGGATCCGTCCGACAAGGACAAGGTGCGGCCCCGCTTGACTCCGGAGGAGGCCGCCCGCAACGCCGAGACCTACGCCGAGCAGGCTTTCCGCATCCTGGACCCGGCGCGCACGCGCATCGAGTACAACGACACCTGGCTCTCGCGCCTGACCCTGCGCGACATGATCGAGCTCGCCTCGAACTTCACCCTGCAGCAGTTCCTGACGCGGGAGAACTTCCGCAAGCGCTGGGACGCCGGCGATCCGATCTACCTGCATGAGACCTTCTACGCCATCATGCAGGGCTACGACGCCTACATGCTCAAGGCAGACGTCCAGATCGGCGGGACCGATCAGCTCTTCAACATCGTCACCGCGGCGCGCAAACTGATGGAAGTCCTGGGGGCCCGGCCGAACATCGCCATCATCCACGGCATCCTGCCCGGCACGGATGGCGTGGTGCGCATGAGCAAGTCGCTGGGCAATCACATCCCACTGAACACCACGCCGGAGGACATGTACGGCAAGGTCATGAGCCTGCCGGATTCGGCGATGGGGGCCTACTTCCGCCTGGTCACGCGATGGACGCCCGAAGACATCCGCCGCATCGAGGACGAGATGGCATCGGGGGCTCTCCATCCGCGCGATGCCAAGATGCGCCTGGCGTCGGAGATCGTGGAGATCTATCACGGCGCGCCGGCTGCTCGCCAGGCGGAGCAAGCCTTCCGCCGGGTCTTCCAGGAGCGCCAGGCGCCGGAGGCGATGCCGGTCTTCCGCGTCGGTGCGGGGATTGCGCTTGTCGACCTGCTCCTAGGCGCGGGCCTGGCCAGAAGCAAGGGCGAGGCGAGGCGGCTGATCAGCCAGCGCGGCGTTCGCTTGGACGGCCGACCGCTCGAGGATGTCGAGTGCGTCTTGCCGGCCGGGACGACAGGGGTGCTCCAGGTGGGGAAGCGGCGCTTCCTTCGCCTCGAACCGTAGCCCGCTCCCTCATCCTTTGACGACGATCACCGGCCTGAGGCGGGCAACGCGGATGGCGATCCCGGCCTCGGCGACCACGTCGACGACGCTGTCCACTTGCTTGTAGGCCTGGGGGGCCTCCTCTGCCAGGCCGGGCATCGATCCTGCCTGGACGTGAATCCCCTGGGCCTCCAGCTCCTGTCGCAGGCGCTCGCCGCGGATCGAGCGCTTCGCTTGATGACGGCTCATCACCCTGCCCGCGCCGTGGCAGGTGGAGCCGAACGACAGGCGCATGCTCTCGGCCGTCCCCAGCAGCACCCACGAGGCCGTCCCCATGCTCCCCGGCACCAGGACCGGCTGCCCGAGGTCACGGTACTCCTGCGGCAGCCCTTCGAACCCAGGCCCGAATGCCCTCGTGGCCCCCTTGCGGTGCACACACACGCGCAGTCGCTTGCCGTCGATGACGTGGTCCTCGATCTTGCCCATGTTGTGCGCGATGTCGTACACCTGCCGCAGATGCCAATCCTTCACCCGGCCGGCAAAGACCTGCTCGAAGGACCGCCGTGCGTGATGGGCAAGGATCTGGCGGTTGGCGAAGGCGTAGTTCGCGGCGCACGCCATGGCGGCCAGGTAGCGCCGGCCTTCCGGCGAATCCAGCGGGGCGCAGACCAGTTCGCGGTCCGGCAGTCGGATTCCGTAGCGCTGCACCGCCGACTGGAACTCCTGGACGTAGTCCGAGCAGATCTGGTGGCCGAAGCCGCGCGAGCCGCAGTGGATCTGCAGCGCCAGGGCGCCTTCCATCAGCCCCATGGCGGCAGCGCCTTCGGGGTGGAAGACCTGATCCACGACGTCGACTTCGATGAAGTGATTGCCGGCGCCGAGGGTGCCGAGTTGGGGCCGGCCGCGCTCCTTGGCGCGGCTGCTGACGCAGTCGGGGTCGGCACCCTGGATGCGGCCCGACTCCTCGGTTCGGTCGAGGTCGCCCGGCTGCGCATAGCCATTCTTGGCGGCCCATTCAGCGCCCAGCCTGCACACTTGGTCCAGCTCCTTCGCGGTCAGTGGCACGCTCCCCTTGACGCCGACGCCGCTGGGACAGTTCTGGTAGAGCGCGACGGCAAGGTCGCGGAGCATCGGCTCAGACTCCTGAAGGGGGACGCGCGAGGCGAGCAGGCGGACACCGCAGTTGATGTCGTAGCCGATGCCGCCGGGCGAGATCACGCCGTCCGGCAGGCGCGTCGCCGCGACGCCGCCGATGGGAAAACCGTACCCCTGATGGACATCGGGCATCACGGTGACGTGGCTGACCAGGCCGGGGAGGGTGGCGGCGTTGACAGCCTGCTCGAGCGACTGGTCCTGCAGTGCATCCTCGATCAGCTGCTCGTCGGCGAAGATGCGCACCGGCACGCGCATATCGGCGCGAAACGATGTGGGGATCTCCCACAGCACACGATGGATCCGCTGGAGGTCTTGCTTGCGCACCATCTTGCACCTCACGTCACACGTCGAAGACGATCCTCGCCTGCAGGCCGTGCGGCGTCTCCTCGACGCGCAGGCCGTGAAAGGTGACGGCCTTGATCAGCCGCTGCACAGCGGCGACGGGGACTTCCTCCACCTGCGCCTCCAGCCGCCGGCGATCGCGGCAGCGGACACGGAAACCGGTGCAGGTCACCCCCCGCATCTCGATGCCGTACAGCAGCTCCTCCAACCAAGCCACCAGCAGTCCCTCCGCATCAGGTGCCTCGAGGCGGATGCGGCGGCTGCGCGCGGGACCCGTCCCCGGCTGCACACCCATCAGGTCCAGCATCCCCCTGGCCGCATTCACGAGCAGGTCGTCCAGCGTCCGCCCGCGGGCCGTCAGCGCCCAATCCGCTGTGTGATCGGCTTCCTCGTAGGACACACCCTGCATGCCTCCAGTATAACCCGTTCGGCCCCCTTGCCTCAGGCTCTTGGAAACGTATAATCGGAGTATGGACGAACCCCTAGCGCCGATGGAAGCCGAGGTCCGAACGTTCCTGCAGGCTGCCTTCAGCCGCGTGCCCGGATCGCGCTTCTCGCCGGAGGCCATCGCCCGCAATCTGGCCGACGAGGTAGCGAACGCAACCCGCCGCACCGAGGCGGGCCGCCTGTATGCCCCGGATCAGTACACTCTCAGCATGCACCCGGCCGACGTCGAGGTGCTGCTGGCGGCGATCCCCACCTTTCAGAACGAGCTGGCGCTGCGCCTGAAAGAGATCCTCAACCGGCAGGGGCTGCAGATGGTGCGCGAGCCGCACGTCACGCTCGCCACCGATCCCACCCTGGGCCGCTGGGAGGCGCGCGTCTTTGCCTGGCGCAGCCGAAATCCACCCGAGCTGGAGCTGGCGCAGGAGGGCGTGGTGCCAGAGACGGGCGATCGGCCGCCGGCGGGCGCGTTCCTCATCGTCGAAGGGAAGCGCCACTTCCCCCTCACGCAGCCTGTCATCCGCATCGGCCGCCGCCACGACAACGACCTGATCCTCTCCGATCCCCACGTCTCGCGCAAGCACGCAGAGGTGCGCCTGCTGGCCGGTCGCTACGTCTTGGTGGACCTGGGGTCCACCGGCGGCACCTACGTCAACGGCCGACAGATCAAGCAGCACATCCTGGACCCCGGCGACGTGATCTCGATCGCGGTTGTGCAGCTGATCTATGGCGAGGACCCAGGCGGCCCGCCGCGCGTCACCCCGCCGTACACGCCGCCCAAGGGCCTGGACCGCGACCAGATCACCCCTCACTACTTGCGGACCCTCAGCCCGCGCCGCCGGCCCGACAAGGGCTGAGGCCCGCGAACAGGCCGCCCTGGCCGAACGACGGCCGGGCCGGCCGCAGTCCTCGGAACCATGCGCGATCGTCTCAGTCACCTCGAGCAGCAGCTGCAGGCCCTGATCGAAGGATCGCTCGCCCGCCTGCTCGGCGCGCAGCTGTCCGCCGCCGACGCAGCAGCTCAGCTGGCACGGGCCATGGAGGAGGGCGTCCGCACCGACGGCCAGGGGCGGGCCCAGGCCCCGGACCAGTACGCCCTGACGCTCTGCCCTCAAGACATCACGGCCCTGCTCGAGGATGGGGAAGGGATCGAGGAACAGTTGGCGGCCGGCCTGATGCAGGCCGCCCGCGAGGCCGGATACGGAATGCCCCGTCAGCCTCGGGTCACCTTGGCCGCAGACCCCACGCTGTCGCGCTGGCAGGTGCGCGTGGTGGCTTGGCACAGCAGCAACCCTCAAGAGTTGACGCGGGGCATGCCCGTCGATTCCCAGACGTCCCGCAGCCTGCCGCCGCCGGGAGCGTTCCTCATCATCGACGGCACCCGGCACTTCCCCCTCGACCGCCCCGTGGTCAACATCGGGCGGCGCCTCGACAACCACATCATCCTTGAAGACGTGCACGTCTCGCGCACGCATGCGCAGCTGCGCGTGCGCGACGGTCGCTTCGTCATCTTCGACCTCGGTTCCACCTCCGGCACCCGGGTCAACGGAAAGCGGGTGAAACAGCAGGTGCTGATGCCCGGCGATGTCATCACCGTGGGCTCGGTCCGTCTGGTCTACGGTGAGGATCCCGGCGGTCCCCCCGATGAAACCCCAGCCTATCGACCGCCGTTCCCGCCGCGCCCCGCCGGCGATCAGCGCACGCACGTCTCCAAGCGCGACGACGAGGCGGAACCGTGACGCCAGCCCTCGTCCTGCTGGGCCTGCGGGCGCTGCTCGCGCTCCTGCTCTACGCGTTCTTGACGATCGTCCTGATCACCTTGTGGAAGGACCTGAGATCGGTTCGCGCTGAACCCGCGCCCCCCGCCGCCTACCTGATGCTCGTCGAAGGCCCTGGACAGGGCCGCTGTCATCCCCTGACCGAAGTGAACACCTTGGGCAGAGCAGCCGACAACACGCTGTGCCTCGCGGACGAGACGGTCTCCTCCTATCACGCGCGGCTCACCTACCATCGCGGCCAATGGTGGCTGGAGGACTTGGGATCGCGCAATGGCAGCTGGGTGAACGACCTTCGCGTCGAGCAGCCACTCGTCATCACCTACGGCGACACCATCCGCCTCGGGCGGGTTCAACTTCGCCTCAACGCAGGCGGAGCCGCCGCAGCCGCGTCTCCCACTCCCGAGCCAGGCTGAAGGCCGGCGGTCATGCCCCCGGCGCGGCTGTGCTATCATTGCCGCACCCGCAGCACGGAGGCGACATGGAAGACAGACCCGTCCTCGGCGTGATCGGAGGCTCCGGCCTGTATGGCATGGACGGCCTCCAGGCGACTCAGGAGCATCGCCTCGAGACACCCTTTGGTTCCCCCAGCGCGCCGATCGTGACGGGCATGCTGGAGGGCAAGAAGGTCGCCTTCCTGGCGCGGCACGGAATCGGCCACATCCTGTCGCCGTCGGAGGTCAACTACCGGGCCAACCTGTACGCGCTCAAGTCTTTGGGAGTGGAGCGGGTGTTGTCGGTGAGCGCCTGCGGCTCGCTGCGCGAGGATTATGCCCCGGGCGAGATCGTCGTCCCCGATCAGCTCTTCGACCACACCCGGGGCCGCGTGCGTTCCTTCTTCGGCGATGGCCTCGTCGGCCACGTGAGCGTGGCCGAGCCGTTCTGCCCGGACCTCTCGCACCGGATCGCCACCAGCGTCGAGGCGGTGGGCGGAACGGTGCACCGCGGGGGGACGACGATCACCATCGAGGGGCCGCGCTTCTCGACACGGGCCGAATCGAACGCCTACCGCGCCTGGGGCATGTCGATCATCGGCATGACCACCGCCCCCGAGGCGTTCCTGGCGCGGGAGGCGGAACTGTGCTACGCCGTGATGGCGCACGTCACGGACTACGACGTGTGGCACCTCTCCGAGGCTCCGGTAAGTGTCGAGATGGTGGTGCGAGTCCTGGAGAACAACACTCGCTTGGCACAGGCTGCCATCGCAGACCTGGTGAGGCGGCTTCCCGAGGAGCGCAAGTGCAGCTGCGGCCAGGCTCTGGTCAGCGCCTTGATCACACGTCGGGACTGCATCCCGCCCGAAACGCGCGCCCGGCTGGGTCTCCTTGTCGACCGACATCTTCGCGGATGAGAGCAGCACGATCGGCCGGTCCGAGGCTCGCCTGCTGCGCCTCGGGTTCGCGTTCCTGCTGCTGACTTCGCTGGCCCTGATCGCGGCGCGGGCGGCGCGCTTCGCCGAGCCGCGCGAGGTCCTCTCGCGCCTTCCCGTGCTCTCCGTCCCGATCGTGTGGGGCGCAGCGGCATGGGTCGTCCACCGTGTCCTCCATCGCGTGCGCCCGACACGCGATCCGGTTCTTCTGCCAATGGCGATGCTGCTCACCGGGTGGGGCCTGCTCGTGGTCTGGCGCCTTTCCCCCGCCTTCGGTGCGCGCCAGACCGCCTGGTTCGTCGTCAGCATCGCCGCGCTGGTCGAGATCCTGCGCGGGCCGGCGGACCTGGGCTGGCTGCGCCGCTACCGCACGCTGTGGCTGACGGGCGGTCTCGCCCTGCTGGCCCTGACGCTGGTCCTCGGAACCCATCCCTCCGGCGGCCAGCCCAGGCTGTGGCTCGGGTGCTGCGGCATCTACGTCCAGCCGTCGGAGCCGCTGCGGCTGCTGCTGATCGCCTACTTCGCATCCTTCCTTGCGGACCGCAGATTGGCGGACGTCCTGCGCGGCCGGCGGCGCTGGCTGATGGCCATCGCTCCGCTGCTCGTGATGTGGGGTCTCTCGACTGCGCTGCTGCTCGTCCAGCGCGACCTGGGGTCGGGCACCTTGCTCGTGGCGCTGCTGGCCATGATGCTCTACGTCGCCACAGGCCGCTGGCAGATCGTTGCACTGGCCCTCGTCCTTGCGCTGGTCGCCGGCGTCTTCGGCACGGCTGCGGTCGACGTGGTGCGGGCCCGCGTCGAGAGCTGGCTGAACCCCTGGCAGGATCCGATCGGCGCCTCCTACCAGCTCGTGCAGTCCCTCATCGCAGTCGCCTCCGGCGGACTCGTTGGACGCGGGCCCGGGATGGGCTCGCCCGGGCTGGTGCCTGTCGTTCACACGGACCTGATCTATGCCGCGGTGGCCGAAGAGTGGGGTCTGATCGGCGCGGTGGGGATGGTCGCCTGTCTGGCGGTCCTGGTCGGGCGGGGACTGCGCGCGGCGATGCGGGCCGGCGAGCCGTTCATGGTGATCCTGGCGGCGGGCGTCAGCCTTGCCATCGGTCTGCAGGCCGTCCTGATCATCGGGGGTGTCATCCGACTGCTGCCGCTGACAGGGATCACTCTTCCGTTCGTCTCGTATGGCGGCTCCTCGCTTCTCACCAGTTACGTGTCGCTGGCCTTCCTGCTCCTCATCTCGGGCGGCAGCAGCAAACCCAATCCTTTCGCAAGACCCCTGCAGCATTCCGCTGCGGGGATGCTGGTGGCTTGGCTGGCGCTGGCGGTCGGGACTGGGTGGTGGAGCCTCTACCGCGCGCCCGTGCTGACTTCCCGCACCGACAACGGCCGCCGTGCCCTAGCCGAACTCATCTCGCCGCGAGGGCGAATCGTCGACCGGAACGACCGTGTGCTGGCGGAGACGGTCGGCGAGCGCGGCTCCTATCGACGCGCCTATCCCGAGCCTTCGGCGTACTCCATCGTCGGCTACGACTCGATGACCTACGCCCAGGCTGGCGTCGAAGCGGCAATGGATGCCGTCTTGCGCGGGGAGTCGGGCTACGACGCGTGGACCCTGTGGTGGTCTCACTTGCTCACCGGCACGCCGCCGCCAGGGCTCGATGTGCGGCTGACGATTGACCTGGGCCTGCAAACCGCTGCCGCACGCGCGCTTGGCGCCTACCGAGGCGCGATCGCGGTTGTTGATCCCGTGAGCGGGGAGATCCTGGCGATGGCGTCGTCGCCGGTGTACGATCCGAATCGACTCGATGAAGATTGGCCGTCCCTGGTGAGCCGAGAGGATGCTCCGCTCCTGAATCGAGCCTCCCAGGGCGTCTTTCAACCTGGCCCGGCCATCGGGCCGCTGGTCCTTGCCTGGGCCGAGAGGCAGGGAGTGGTCGATCCCTGGGATGCTGCTCCGGACCCCGCCCGTCCGCTCTTTGTCCAGGGGGGATGGGTAGGATGCGCGCAGCGGCTGTCGGCGCCGATCGAGGTGAGCTACGGCCTTGCGGTGCGGCTCGGCTGCCCATCCGTTCTGACTGATCTTGGGATGAGGCTGGGCTCCTCCGAGCTCGAGGCCATGGTCTCGGCGTTTGGGCTGCAGGAGGTGCCTGCGCTCGGCATCGAGTCGGCGGCCGGTCAGCAGGTTACGCTGCCGGAGGAAGCGGACGCGATTTCCCTTTTCGCTGCAGGTCAGGGCGCGCTGACCGTGTCGCCGCTGCAGCTGCTTCGCGCTTTCTCTGGTCTCGCGGCCGGCGGCGACTTGCCCCGCCTCCGCCTTGTGGATGCGGTGCGTGCACCGGGGGGAGAGTGGGCCAAGGTGGCCGCGGCCGAGGCGCCGCCGGCTGCGCTGCCCCGGGACGTTGCCGACGAGGTCATGCGTGCCCTGCGCATCCCTGCGACGCGCCTTGCGGGTGTGAGCGCAGTGGCGCTCGTGGGCCCTGAGGGGGAAAGCGTTTCCTGGTTCCTGGGAGCGACGGTGGACAGCGCATCCCCGCGCGCGGTGGTTGTGCTCCTCGAGCAGGCCTCACCAACGGAGGCGCGTGCGATCGGACTGCGGCTCCTTCGCCGGACACTCCCTTGACCTATGGGGCAACGGCGGCTAGAATAGTCTTGTGGCTATCGCGCTCGCGTGAGTCCGCCGGTCGCTGCGCAAGGGCAGGCTGATCGGCGGTTGTGTGTCGCGGTGATGGGGGATGGGTGAGAGAGGGGGATCCGGTCGGTGGTTCCGATGCTGCGCCGGTGTCCGTTGAGGTGCAGTCCGTCGAGGTAAGGAGATCGACGCGACCCGAGCGGGTTTTCGCCCGGGTCTTCACAGCCGACAGGCACGGAGGCGAACCAGGACCTGTGCCCCCCGGCCCTTCCCGTCGGGGAAACCTTCCGGCACAGCCCTCTCCCTGGCGCCGCTTCCTGCCCGAGGCAGATTGAGATGAGGAGAGCGATCGCAACATGGTGCGAATACGCCTGCGACGAGTGGGTGCCAAGCGGCAACCGAGCTACCGGATCGTCGTCGCGGACCGCGAGAGCCCGCGTGACGGGCGCTTCCTCGAGGTGATCGGGCACTACAGCCCGCGCACCTCGCCGGCCCAGATCGACATCGACGAGGAGAGGTTGTATCACTGGCTCGAGCGCGGTGCGCAGCCTTCGGAGTCGGTCCTGCGCCTTCTCAAGACGCGGGGTGCGTGGGATCGGTGGCTGCGGCACAAGAATGGAGAGGCGCTGGAGGCGCTTCTGGCCGAGGCCAAGGCCAGCGCTCCTCCTCCGGACCTGCGCACGCGCCGCGACGACCCCCAGCGGCACCGCGAGGAGCACCGCGAAGGCGATGGCGACGACCGAAAGAAGTACGGTGGCCGGCGCC
>FWPV01001619.1_pt1 | contig 34764 bp, 31 predicted proteins | sample 2228371 | NCBI WGS metagenome assembly FWPV01 (sample SAMEA103939776, study PRJEB20133) | metagenome | reverse complement strand
ATTTGGTCAACGTCTTTTTCACCGACTAAGCTTACTTCGCAAACTTGCTCAAATATTGTTGGGTGGCGCCCACGATCCCGCCGCGAAACCCCATAATTATTGCTAGCAAGATCAGGCCGAACCACAGCATCCAGTTGTGTGTGAAGCGTTCAATGACTTCACGGAGGACCACGAAGACAACACTACCCACCAGGGGTCCGCTGAAGGTCTGTACGCCACCCATGAGACTCACCAGCACTGGGTCTGCTGAATGACTCCAATGAGAGGCAAATGGAGTGACATTACTCTCCAACAATATACTCAGAGAACCGGCCAATCCGGCGAACGTCCCCGATATGACAAATGCTGCAAGTCTGTACCGCTTCACTGGCAAACCAGCAAATTGACTCCTAACGCTGTTCTCGCGTATCCCGGCCAGTACGAGCCCAAAGGGAGACTGATAGAGCCTGTGTATAGCCAAAAGAGATAAGGCAAAGAAAAAGAGAACCAAGAAAAAATATTGGGAGTCTTTTGCAATGGGAATTTTTACTAAACCTAGAGAAAGACTACTCCGCATGATACCAGATATGCCATCATCTCCTCCCGTTATGTCTCGGAGATTCCAGAGGAGCGAAAAGACCATCATGCCAAATGCCAGTGTAAGCATGGCAAAATAAATCTCCGTGTGACGGACGCAAAAGAATCCTATTATCAAGGCGAGCACGGCCGCAGCAATTACGCCTATTGCCACAGCCAACAACGGATGAGGATTAAGATGGATGGTGCATAGTGCCACCCCATAAGCACCAGCCGCATAGAAAGCTGCATGGCCGAAAGACAGTAGGCCCGTCCTACCGAAAATAATGTTATAGCCCATGGCAAAGATAGAAAGGATCATGACTCGCATAGTCAGATAAAGGAGAAATCGGCTTGCGAAGACCCCTATTCCCACGAGTACAAGCAAGAGTACCACTACTGCAACATAATTCCACTGGCGTTTCATCGGTCAGCCCCAGCAAAAAAGCCTTCGGGACGCCAAATCAGTACAGCGCCCATGAGGATGAAGGTGAGGAACATATCGAGGGTTGGAATAAACCTTGTGCCGAACGAATTCAGCAGTCCTATAAAGAGAGCCCCGAAAAAGGCCCCTTTCAAGCTTCCCAATCCCCCGATAACCACCACTACGAAGGCATTAATAATTATGGTTTCGCCCATTCCTGTAGTTAGCAGCCCTACATAAGGGACCGCAAGGGCACCCCCTAGGGCCGACAACCACGCTCCAAAGATAAATACTGCGGTATATAAAGTTGGCACGCGAACACCTATAGCCTCTGCCATTTCTCGGTCTGAAGTAGAAGCCCTTATAATGCGGCCCCACCAGGTTTTTTCGAGAATAGCCCAAAGCCCCAGTGCCACCAGCGGGCCGACGGCCATAATAAACAAATTATAAACTGGAAAATTACGTCCCACTATTTGCACTGATCCCGCTAAGCCTGGTACAGTAGGCGATCCAATGGAAGCTGCGCCCCAGATCATCTTTACTAACTCGTCAAAGATTAATACCAACGCGAAAGTGAGTAGAAGTTGGTAAGCAATCTCGAGATGATATACTTTACGCAATAGATATCGCTCCACAAAAAAACCCACCACGCAGACTCCGAGCGGTCCAACAATAACCCCTAGGAGGAAATCTACACCCATGTACCTCAGGCACGTGTAGCAAAGGTAAGCCCCCAACATGTAAAAGCTTCCGTGGGCAAAATTGAGTACCTTGAGCACCCCGAAGATCAGGGTCAGACCACTAGCGACAAGCCATATAAACATTCCAGCTGATATGCCAGCAAGGCACACATGAACGAGCGACTCGAACATTTTGGCTGAACTCCACTTTTCCGGGCGGTTTCAATTAATACACGATCAACTATGTTTGAGGATAAGTGGCGCTTGCTCAATTGAGCGAGCGCCTTGAGCGAACGCGATTAAGATTTAAAGGGAGGTTTGCAGTCATCTCCCTCGAACGGAGGCCTATTAAAGCACTCCTTGGCAGGTACTACGATCTGTTTACCCATGATTTTGAACGGATAGTTGGGACTGGAGACGGTTAACCCCCAAGGGACATCGTACATGGCCTGATGGTCTTCTTTTCGGAACAATCTATTACCGGCTGGCGAGTCGAGTTCCATTCCCTCTAGAGCCTTTATGACTTGCCCTGTTTCCTTTGAACCGCAACTCTCGATAGCTTTCTTAAAGGCATACATGGTAGAGTATGCAGCCTCTGAAACGTAAGCAGGATAGTGATTCCACCGTTTCTTGAAATTGGCAACCCATTCTTTGTTCTTGGCGTTGTCTGGATAGAGGAAAAAGTATCGGCCTGATATCCAAATGTTGTCTGGCATCTCTGCTCCGAGCCCTTCGAGCACGTCCATAGCAGCGCCGACGGGCAGCAACACGTACTTGATATTATCAAATAATCCTGCTTGCTTAGCCTGTTTGATCATGGTTATTAGCTCGCCTGCCCACACCACCGAATAGAGGCCTTCTGGCTTGGCATCCATTATGGTGTTGATATGTGGTCTGAAATCCGTCGTACCAAAAGGCGCCCATGAGTCTGCAACAAACTTGACGCCAGGTTTAAGTTTTGTGAGCGTATCCTGGAACATTTTCCACGTTGTGAATCCATATTCATACTTCGGGTTAATGGTAGCCCATGTGGTAGCTGGAAGGTCTTTAGCTACAAACGCCGCAGCATTACCGTCCTGGTACGTAGGCGTAACCATACGAAAGACCTGTTTTATTCCCTTCTTGAAAACCTCATCTTCGGTGAGTTTTTCGGTGGCAGCGTGTGTGACCATCAGTACACGGTCAAGTTGTCCGACCACGGGGGCAACAGCAAGGGCCTGTCCTGAAGAATCAATGCCAGCGAGAAGGTCAGCCTCCCAGCTATCCACAAAATAACGTATGTTCTGGATGGCAGCGGGGGCCGCAAGAGTGGAATCGCGGATTTCTATCTCAATCTTGTTTCCAGCGATGCCCCCGGCCGCGTTAATCTCCTCCACAGCCATGAGAGCTCCCATTTTGTGGAATTCGCCATAGCCTGCCAGGGTTCCGGAAAGTACAGCTTGATAGCCCACCTTAATGGGACCTTTGATCTTAGGAGATGCAGCCCATAAGCCAACTGGTTTCATCACGCCGGGGCCAAGGGCTGCCGCTGCAGCGGTCATTAGCCCCATCTTGAAAAAGTCCCTTCTCTTGATTCCAGCTTTCTCCATCTTCGTCCTCCTTTCACTGGTATGTGATTTTTTTTACATTCCGGCTCCCTCTGGGATCAGAGTACCTGCTATTCGACCACTCTTCACCATTCGTTAATTCGGTTTACTTGGGCAAACTCTTCTACGTCTGGGCTGTGAGATGGCACTCTACGCCAATAGAGTGTCCCATTACCAGATTGTCCATCCGCCATCCACGAAGATGGTCTGACCTGTCACGAAGTCAGACGCCTTTGACGCAAGAAAGATTACAACGCCAGCTAATTCTTCAGGTTGCCCCCACCTGCCCATCGGGGTTCTCTCTATGATGAAGTTGTATCGCTCAGGATCATTTCTCAACGGTGCCACAAGAGGTGTTTCAAAATAGGTAGGTCCTATGGCGTTTACCTGAACGTTCAGCTTAGCCCACTCCAGCGCCATCACTTTAGTCATCTGGATAATACCACCTTTGCTGGACGCATACGCCACCTGAGAAGGGAGGGCTACTGTGCCAAGGATGGATGCCATATTTATGATTTTGCCCTGTCTCTGTGCAAGCATATGGGGAGCTACGGCCTGGGTCATCAATAAATACCCCTTTAAGTTGGTATCTATGACAAGGTCCCACTCCTCTGGCGTCAATTCCAGGACTGGCTTGCGCACATTGACCCCTGCATTGTTCACCAGTATGTTTACGCTACCCAGCGATGCGATAGTATCCTTCACTGCCTCATCTATTTCTTCTTTGTTGAGTACATTCACCACCCAGTGCTGTGCCCGCCCACCTAGGCCTTCAATGGTTTGTTTCACCTCAGTCAGGCCAGCGACATCTCTTCCGTACAGGGCAAGCGTAGCGCCCGCCTTTGCCAAGGCTATGGCCATGGCTCTCCCTAGACCTTTGGAAGCGCCGGTGACCAGTGCAACCTGTCCCGACAGATCAAAAAGCTCCGGTATCATTCAGATCCTCCGCTGCGGCTTGAATCAAAGCCACGAACAACTACATTCTTGAACACTGACCACTATCGTTCACGAAGAGCCCTTCGCAGAAATTTACCGGTGAGTGTCTTTGGAATTTCAGGCACAAACTCAACTTGTCTTGGATACTTGTAAGCAGCCATGCGGGCCTTACAAAAAGATATTATCTCTTCGGAAGTCACTCTTCCCTCAAAGCTTGGTTTGAGAGAAATAAATGCTTTTACGGTCTCGCCTCTGTACTCATCCGGTACACCTACCACTGCTGCCTCTTTCACCCCTGGATGTTGATAAATGACATCTTCCACATCTCTTGGCCACACCTTAAAGCCAGAGACATTTATTAAGTCTTTCTTCCTATCTACAACGTAGAACCAACCTTCCTCATCCATTTTACCCACGTCTCCGGTATATAACCACCCGTCTATAATTGTTTTCTGAGTATCTTCAGGTCGTTGCCAGTATCCGGGGACAATCATCGGGCCCCTATTAACAATCTCTCCCACCTCGTTAGCTTTAAGTGACCGAAAAGGATCATCCAGATCGCAAATCTTAGATATCGAATTTGGAACAGGCACGCCAACCGATAAAGCCCCGCTCTCCGAATCCACAGGGGCTCTTTTTCCCAATGGAACTATATGAGACGGAGAAGTTGTTTCGGTCATTCCATAAACATTGTGAAGATACGAACCAGTAAGCGCCATGAACTGATCGACGAGAGCAGCAGATACGGGCGCTCCTCCACTATACGCTTTGGTAAAACTAGATAAATCCCTAGTGCGAATGTCCGGCGTGCTCATCCATGCTATATATACAGTGATCGCTGCGACAGTCATTGTCACTTTCCAGCGCTCCATAAGACGCAGCGTTTCCTGAGGATCAAATCGATAAGCAAGAACAAGAGGAATGCCCGCCAGCGCCGCAATCCCTGCGTGTGCCACCTCGCCCGTCACGTGAAAAAGGGGCGCCACCCCCAACACGACGTCGCTGTCATCAATCCGCATCATTGTTTGATAGACCCGAGAGCTAAATGCGATGTTACCGTGGGTGTTCATCGCCCCCTTTGGCCACCCAGTTGTGCCTGAAGTGTAAGTGAAGTAAGCTACTGATTCGGGTGAGCATTCAATTAGATCCACTTTCCTGTCTTTGTATTGATCAAGTAAAGTGCGAAAATCCAGACACCCTGGAATAGCTGTCCTTTTACAATGGGAGAGCACTTGTGGACAGGGATCGCTTGGGTCCAAGAAATCTAAAGCAGATGTCGTTATTATTATTTTAACATCTGTTTTCTCAAGGAAGGATAGATCAAGGTTCTTGGCTATCTCGTCGAGGGTTACAAAAAGCTTGGCGCCTGAATCAGTCGCAAAATACGATAACTCTTTCTCCTTGTACATAGGGTTCACTGGCACCACGATCATACCAAGTTTCCAAGCTGCATACACTGTTATGAGGAACTGAGGGACGTTCTGGAGATCCAAAAGTATGCGGTCTCCTGGCTTTAGTCCCATCTCATAAAAAGCGGTAGCAAGGCTGTTAGACCAACGGTCTAAATCTCGGTACGTTATGGGGGTGTCAAAATAATAAATCGCTATTCCGTCCGGCCTTAGAACTGCAGTACGAATGAAATCTCCGATTGCGGTGCTGGAGCCGAGTGAGAGATCACCAGGTACCCAATGGGGATAAGATTTTAACCAAGGACGGCTCTCAAAGAGTGAGTCCATTTTCCCTCCATTATCAGCTAGGCGAATCTTCCGTTATACCGGCCAGCTTTTTCGCCATCTTCTTTTTCATATCTAACTTGCCAAGGCGACCATACATGACCTTCTGAGTTTGCGGAGATCCTGCACCGTGCATCGATTCAACCAAAGCCGTTCCACCAGTCATATTTTCAATCAGACGCAGGACCCTAAGTCGATTTTCGGTGGAGACACCCTCCACTCCGGCGAGATATTTTTCGACGTACTTGCCAATTTTTTCATTTTTAAGGTCTGCCTCGAACGGCATTGTGGCCAAAATCCCGCCCGCCACATCGTGAGCCAGCCGCCCTATCTCGTATATATGTCTGGAAACATTTTGTTTGGTGCAATTTGCCAAGAGTGGATCGGGATAATATGCACCGCTGGGGGTTTTCCTTCCCATGGCGGAACAGGATATGGAACCGGCATAAATTGTTTCTGTGAGATGCATCATTTCGGCCAGCTTATCCTTCACGTGGGAGGCCCCTGCCGAACCCTGCATCTCCGCTGCCAAAGCAGTGGCTCCAATAACTACGTCAGACACGCCACCTTTGCAGCCGCCGTAGTTTTGCCTGTGCAGCGTTGCAAACCGCTCCACCAAAATTCCAGAAAAATCGTACTCTCCGCACATGAACACGCGATCCCAGGGCACAAACACGTTGTCAAAGATGATAAGGGTTTCGCCCCCCACGAGTCCGTAGTCCGGATTGCCTGCATCGAGTCGTCCACCAAACTTTCGTTCGTCGTTTGTTTGTCTGCCAAATATCTGTATCACTCCAGGAGAGTTGAGAGGCAAGGCACAACACAGTGCGTAATCTTTGTCCGCCTCTCTCATAGCCTGGGTAGGCATAATAAGGATTTCATGGCTGTTGGCCGCTCCTGTCTGGTGAGCCTTGCTTCCTCTTATAACTATGCCGTCTGGACGTTTTTCTACGACATGGGTGAATAGGTCGGGGTCTGCCTGTTGACTTGGCGGTTTAGACCTGTCTCCTTTTGTGTCGGTCATACCGCCGACAACCATTTTATTAGTATCCTGAATCATTTTTAAGTATTCGATAAATCGCTTATGATAATCAGTACCGTATTTCTCATCTATGTCATATGTCGTCATGTATGTGGCGTTCAGCGCATCCCAACCTACGCACCTTTGGAAACAGCTCCCTGTTTCATGTGCTATGGCGCGTAGCAACTGTACCTTTTTAATAAGGTCCTCCACAGACTGATGGATATGCGTGAAACGGGAGATTCGTTTGCCGGTAAGGTGACTAACCGCTGTGGCAAGGTCTTCAAACTCGGGAGAAAGGGCCATTTCGTAGGTTTTTGCTGCGGCGTTTATATGCGGGATAAATGCAGGATGAATTGTAATATCCTGAACAAGTTCGCCGTTGTAGTAAACTATGTGGCCCTGTTCTCTCAGGCTCTTGATATAATCCTCTTTTGTTCTAATTCTCATTTGCTTTTCCTCTCCGAAGAATCCGATCCACCACAGTATAAGGGTTAAACTCTTGTTCAATCACAACCAGTGGAATAGCAGTATCCTGAAGATCATCGACCGGGCATGCCTTTGGACAGCCACAGATAACGAGTATGGCATCCTTGGAATCTTGGTCCATATCAACCCAGGTAATATGCGTGTCGGCTACATCTTTCACTCGATTTGCAAGCTCGACACGATCAAATGTTGGATCACAGCCCCCGCAAAACTTGATAGCCACCCTCATCTTCATGAAACATCCACTACTAGAGCATCCACTCTAGGTAGTTTTCGTTGCGTTAAGCAACCACATCACCAGCTTGGGGGGTGGTTGACCCAGACAACCTGTGTTTCCTCATCACCATTATTGCGAAATCGGTGACTGCGCGTTGAATGAAAGTAAAAACAATCCCCTTCCCTGAGAAGATATTTTGTCCCGTCCACAGTGAGTTCCAGGGTACCCTTTAGCACAATGCCAAACTCTTCACCCGGATGTGCATAATCTCCTTCTGAGCCACCTTTAGGGGCAATGGTTGCGAGTCGTGCATCCATTTTTTTGTCCGGGGATTGAAGCACGAGGATTTCGATGAGAAGCTTTGACCCTGGGAAAGAGGCTTTTGCTCTTCTCTCTTTCCGTACTATAATATCGCCGTCAGCAGGCTCACCAAATAAGTCAACTATTGTTTTGCCTAAGGCATCCACTATTTTTTTCAGTCTTGATACTGAGGGATCGAGCCTTCCATTTTCCACCATTGAGAGGTAAGAGGGCGTACACCCCACACGCTCCGCCAACTGTTTGAGAGACAGTCCTTGACTTTTTCTCAAAGTCCTGAGCTTTGATCCGAGGGATTCCACGGTGGAAAACCTTATGTTCAGTATTTAGTAAAAATATAGGCGATCGGTTAGATAAATGTCAACAAAATTAACAGAAAAAAAAACGCGGCGCACACTTTGAAATCGCTACATAGTTTTAGCCTCTAATAATGAGCTTAAGCATTCTCACACCTTAATATTTAAGACTGAAAAAATTACATGAAGTTTGATTATCATAGGTGCTTACGAAGGTTAGGTTCAGTATGTTGCATGGCGGAAGGCCCTCATGTCCATGCTGGCTAACCGTTGGCGTACATTTGCGGCCGGACAATTAGGCGTCAGCTCAGTAGGTCTTACACAATAGCAGTCACGATAGCATTTTTGCAAACACAGTCTTCAAAATCTATTTTTGAGAGACATCCGAAAAAGATGTCCTTCACATGGCCTACGTTATTCTTCATGGTTTCTGCGATCATTTCCCACGTAACCGGATGTTCTGAGTGATGCCAGCAGTCATAGTCAGTGCTCATAGCCACTACCGCGTAGCATATTCCTGCCTCCCTGGCTAAGACCACCTCTGGGACTACAGACATATTGATTACATCTCCTCCGAGGAGTCGAAACATGCGGCTCTCGGCCCTGGTAGAAAATCTCGGGCCTTCTATGGTAACGAGGGTGCCTCTGGGATGATACACAATTGCCTTTTCACGAGCTGTTTCAATGAGTATGTCTCTCAGCTGCTGACAAAAGGGGTCCGCCATTGCTATGTGGACCACCTGATCGCCTTCGTGGAAGGTGCTTCTCCTTTGTTTGGTAAAATCAATGAACTGGTCAGGGAATACCAGGTGCCCGGGTTCAATTTCTTCTCTGAGCGATCCACAAGCAGTAGTGGCGATAACGTGGCTCACTCCCTCGTCTTTCAAGGCCCAAATGTTGGCCCTGTAGTTAACCGCCGAAGGTCTAATTCTGTGTCCTTTTCCATGCCTGAGCAAGAGCACAACCTCCATTTCACCTGCCTTACCCACTATTAGATCAGCGGAAAGCGGCCCGTATGGGGTGCCTTTTTTCACGATCTTCACATCAGTAAGAAAATCAGGATCATCAAAGCCTGATCCCCCTATCATGCCTATTTTGATCACAGCACTTTCCCTCTAGCATGTTTTCTTTTTGCGCCAAAGCAGATGCGCATTGTAGGTTCAGTAAAAGCAGTGTGTCAAGAAATCTCCTGTGGGCCATTAATCGGCATATTGATATTCAAATTTTACTATGGATAGCACTTGTGAGCGCGCTCGTACCTTTTGAAATTGCTTACTAGTCTGTATTTTTCCCTTGGCGGCACAGCTCAAACTTTATTTTTGGCTCTGATTAGGTGAGATGAGGAATTCCAGCTTGACATTTCGCAGTGTTATCAAATAGATTTCATGTTAACAGGGAGTATGGTTTTTTATCGCACTTATCTTAAAGGGGAGGCGTGATCTGCCCAGTTATGGTTGGAGTCGTTTTGTCTTAGTCGCTGTCGTGGGGATTGCATGTTGCCTCTCGTTGCAAGCTCTTGCTCGGAACCCAGTAGATGCTGAATGCATTTTTTTGGGTGTAAAGAGCGGAGACAGAGTTGGAAAAACTTCAGTTGGAGCCGACGGCACTCCGGATGCGGTTTTTTCACTAACTTTGCGGCCACGAGGCGGCAATGCCTTGATCAGTGAGATAGAAGTCGTGGCGTCTGATCCGTCAGGCCGGTGGTCCTCGTTTGCCCAAGTCCCAGCAACAGGCTTTCTGGGAGTAGCCTCGTCAAAGAACCCCTCCGACATCTTGAACAAAAAAGGTACCCAGCTCAACATCAATCCCAGTGCAGTACCGAATCTACTTTTATTCGTGAACGATGATGGCCTCTTCGCTCGACGGGAACGTCGATACCAAGTAAAAATTACTTACAGCGACGGCACTAAAGCAAATGTACAGGTGAAGAATGAGGCCGTTCCCGCGTCTAGCCAATCTCTAAGGGATGCTTTGTTTTCAGTCCGTATGTCCGCAACACTCAAGGGGATTAGCAATTACGACGCGGTCAACCCGACCAAGAAGATCGGCGGGGATGATAAAGGTGACGGATTGTTTGTATTGAGTGTCGATGCCAAACAGCGCGAAATAACCGCTATCGAAATTCGTAACGTGGATGGAATAGATTCTGTATGGGATACACTCCCCAATACCAATCATGGAGCTATAGGAGTCGCCTTGGCTTCTGACCCGGTAAGGCTTTTGAATAACCGCGATGGATCAGTAAAGATCCCAGTGCAGGATCGGGTAGAATTAAATTTGTATGTCGCGGACAACGGGAGCATAGAAAAAGGTAACACAAACTTCCGTGTCACCGTTTCTTTTGCGGATGGTGAAATTGCTTGGTGCCCAGTTCAGAGACAAGAGCGTGGCAGAAAGGAAACTCCCGTAGCAACAGAAGAAGTTGGGGCAACTAAGGTAAACTTTTTAGGTACCTGGCTTGGATACGCCTCTACTGATGCAGTTGGTAAATACCCGGAAATAAAACCTGACGCCATAGCAGATGCTGTCTTTGGTTTAGATATAGAAATATCGCCTAGGACTTACATTACCGGAATAGAGATCAATAGCCTAGACGGCACTGTGGGGCATTGGGCTACTGGTGGTATTTCCCGAAATGCCTGGGGCCTAGGTGTTGCCTACCAAACAGCCCCAACTGCTCTCCTCAACAAACCTGATGGTTCAATTCGTATTGCCGTGGATAAACGGGTTCAGTTTTATCTGTATGCCGCCGATCCAGGTGACCTCGCAACCACTACAGCCACACTTAGGGTCATTGTACATCTTGAAGATGGCTCCTCGTATCAGCAATTCATAACCCGCTCTCCCTCTACTACATCAACCGTTGCACCGGTGGGCGATGAGACTCTGAGGGCACGCGGCATCATTACTTGCGAATTTAGAGGATTTATTGCAGATCTAGTAAATACTTCAACCAAGCCCGGCAAGGATGGCTATTTGGACGGCACGTTCATCATGAAACTACAAGTATCAGATAAGACCCTCACCAAAGTCGAAATCAAAGGAGAGGATGGCACAGTAAGATGGTCCAGCGACCCAAAACCTCCTGCCATGTTCCTCGGCGTGTCTCTATATCCAAAGATATTCAAACTGGTGAATGAAAAGGGCGGCATTCTTCACTTACCGGTGCCAGGAAGGCTAACAGTCTATTTGTACGCCGCTGACAACGGTATGCTGTCTGATCCTAAGAGCAGACTGCAGGTTACAGCAACTTTTTCTGACAAGACAAGTCTTTCAGCTCCGGTGATTAAATAGCCTCATTTTTGCGGAGGATTTTGGATGAAAGCGATGCAGCTTCACATGACTCGGCCCGTCGAGGATCGCCCTTTGAAGCTGTCAGAACTGGAAACACCGACGCCGAGCTCAGGTGAGCTCCTTGTCAAAGTCGCGGCCTGTGGCGTTTGCCATACTGATTTGCATACTGTAGAAGGGGACCTGCGACTTCCAATTCTCCCCTTAATTCCTGGCCACCAAGTAGTAGGACGGGTTGTGCAAACTGGTGACGAATGCATTAGGTATGCCATTGGTGATCGTGTCGGCGTCACGTGGTTTTTTTCCAGTTGCGGAGTTTGTAACTTTTGTAAACAGGGGAAACAGAATCTCTGTGATAATGCTAAGTTCACGGGGTTGCACAGGAATGGCGGATACGCCGAATACATGGTCGTACCTGAACAATCCGCTTTTCCAATACCAAATTCGTTTTCGGATGCCCAGGCTACTCCTCTGTTATGTGGAGGCGTCATTGGATACCGTGCTCTTCGCTTAAGCGCCATTCAACCAGGTCAGCACTTAGGTTTGTATGGTTTCGGAAACTCAGCTCACATAGTCATTCAGATAGCAGTATCCATTGGATGCAGAGTCGCAGTTATCACCAGGAGCCGTCACCATCAGGAACTTGCCAAGCAATTTGGTGCATATTGGGTAGGGACTCCCAGTATGTCTCCACCGGATCCTATGGATGGTTCAATCATCTTTGCACCGGCTGGAGAACTCGTGCCCCTGGCCTTGCGACACCTTGCCAAAGGAGGAACCCTGGCCCTGGCAGGGATAACCATGACCCAAATTCCAGCTTTCGACTATGATCTCATTTATGGCGAACGGACAATGCGGAGTGTTGCCAATACTACGCCTAATGATGCAGAGGAGTTGCTGAAACAGGCCGAGGAAGCAAGGATAAAGACAGTAGTTGAGACCTTTCCGCTGGAACAGGCCAACGAGGTACTTCTTATGATGAAAGAAAGCAGACTAAAGGCTGGCGCGGCTCTTATCATGGAGTAAGCATGTAGATGACATTGATGAAATTGGACAATTTCGTACGATCTAAGGGGTCGCTAAATTTCAGCTCTATCTGTTCTATAAATTTTTGTAGGAATGGCCGGGGTTTCTAGCAGGATGCGTAGAGACTTATCCTTCCCTTACGCGAAGTTTGCAATTGCCACGTCAGGTTGCCCTCATCTCAATGACGAGAACGCTGATGTTGTGGCCGACTTCATCGGAGACCAGTCGCACTGGATTCTTGATTGCGCCTGAAAATCAGGCAAAACATGGTCGGAATTGGCGTTTAATTTCGAGAGCCGCCATAATATTGATCTTAGGCTAGGGGAACAGCTCTCGAAACGTCTCTGATATCCAGGTCCAGATCTTTGAAGTGAGGTCAAATTCCCCTGTGAGAATCATTTTGATGGTGTAGAAAATAGAAAGGACTTCCATATCCTGGCGCTCGTTGGACCATAAGAACGTGCCGTGGCCGATTTCAGCCATGACATAGACCCCTAGGCCCGCCAGCCCAAGGGCTAGATACCCAACCGCAACCTGGCCTACTGCCAAAAACCCCACAGCTAACTGACCCAGTGTCACGAGACCGAAAACCGCCTGGCCAAAAGAAAAGAGAAAGCCTATGCCGACTTGGGCGACTGCAATTGCACCTATCGCAAACTGTCCTACGGCAACAATGCCTTTGGCAACGCGAGTGTTTCCCTTCTCGTCCCTCCCAAAAGAAACGCAAACTAGTGGAAAGCCAAACAAGCTACGTCGCGTTTTCCACTCAAATCCGTCTTGTATTTTTTTTCTTAATCCCTTGGACAAGACCCGACACCCGTTTCAGATCAGGTCGCTAATTTCACTAGCATTTGCATCAGCGGCGTAAATGATCGGCAATTATTAGTGGCACTACCATAAATGGCCCTTGAGACTAAGCGTTAGTGGCTTTGGTGCCTGAGGACGGACTCGAACCGTCACGGGGACAAGCCCCAAGGGATTTTAAGTCCCTTGTGTCTACCCATTCCACCACTCAGGCAAAAGGGTCATACTCTTATATACTATAGCAAATCAATCGTTGGTTTCAACTGCCCCGTCGTTTTCTCAGTCGTGGTGAGGACGACAATGGCCGCCGGCAGCAATATAGATCACTGTTTTGTCAGTAGAAGGATTCATAAGAAAAAAAGATGCATCCTCCTTAATATGTACCGCGTGCCCTCGGCGGAGAGCAAACTCACCTTTTTCACTCTGAATTACCAAATCACCGTCCACAGCACACAGGATCTCCTCGTGCGCGTCACCGGGTTTGACGAGGCGCTGCCCTTCTCCCGGTTGCATTATCCCATAGATCATGTAACACGCATGGGTTTCAAGATCTTTCATACCCAGCACGTATTCCCCCCCTTGGGTTGTTGCAAGAGTTGCTATATCAAATGTTCTCAACTTGTTGCCCTCCTTTGATGGTTTGCTGGTTCTATACATAAAAATACGACACGCTCGGCTCGTATACGGTGCAGGCACCTATTGTAATGTTTCTCAAAATTTGTGTCTGAATGGATCGGTTTTCTTAGGGGTGCGCTTTGGGCGCTTAGTTTAATCTCAATCTAGCGAAGCCTGAGATTAACACATCGCCTAAGCTTCGTTGCAATGACAAAGCGGCTAGCGGCCTCCCCTCCCTTATCACGGAGCCATCTCCCTCGACTCCCACCCTACTGGGATTGGCCGAATAAACAATGCCCGCGACTCGCAGTAAATTTAAACAGTCCCTGAAGATTGCTAGCAATGCCTTTGTGGACCTTAGGATGCTTCTAAATGTCATTGGCCTAAGTGTCAAGCGTTGACCTAACGCCTCACTCCTTGCGCCAGTTTTTGTGGCCTAATGGACGGGAAGCCTTGTCTGTAGAATCTGCGCTTGACATGAACGAGGCGCAAGCTTAGTATTGGATTCCGCACATTTTGATTCACCGCTGGTCAAGTGCCCGGAATCATGGCATGAGAAGAGCGCACATCGCTCTGATCGGTAACCAGCCGAACAATCGGCGAAAATAAATAGAGTGTGAACATCGGACACTTCCAACCTGCGGGCAGTGGCTGAGGTTGTTGCCGTCTATCCCTCGCGATATACGCCAGCATATAAGGCCGCATTTTATTTGACAAAGGATCGAACATGAATTTCAGCTATTACCCAGGATGTACGTTGAAAGGTTCGGCACAAGAACTGGATGAATCGTTCCGCAGCGTATGTAACGCGTTAGGAGTAACGCTCACCGAGATACCAGACTGGACATGCTGCGGGGCATCATCCGCACACATGGTGGACGCATTCCTGGAGGCCGCATTGCCGGCCCGAGACCTCTTAACGGCAGAGCGAATGGGCAATGACGTTGTGGCGCCATGTGCGGGCTGCCATGTGAGGATGAAAGCTGCGTCAAAAAAGATTCAGGAAAACAAGTACTTGCAGGATCGTTTTCCCTTTAAGGGAAGTATCAAGATCATGTCAGGGATGGACGTACTTGACCTCGGTGAACTCAGAATGCGGCTTAAAGAGCGTGTAGAGAAGCCGCTAGAGAGGTTGCGCGTTGTTCCTTACTATGGATGCCTGGCTGTGCGCCCCGTGGAAGTTGTTGAACCGGAAAACCCCGAAAACCCCATGCAGATGGACAGGATTCTGAAGCTTCTGGGGGTTGAGGTCGTTAATTGGCCTTATAAGACTGACTGCTGCGGAGGTTCACTGGCTCTGACAAGGACCGACCTTGTCCTTAAACTGTCGGGAAAACTCTTGGACATGGCCATGGCATTAAAAGCAGATGCGATTGTAACCCTTTGCCCAATGTGTCAGGCCAACCTAGACACCCGGCAAACTGATTTGTCTAAGCAAACGGGGAAGGTGTACCGTGTTCCTATTATCTTTTTGACCGAGCTCATGGGGCTGGCGCTCAAGGATAAGCGGGCATCTTCATGGTTCGACAAACATATGGTCTCGCCGAAAGAAGTGCTGGCAAGCAAGGGACTCTTGTAGCTCTTTGGAAGACTTTGATTATAGGTGAAATCACTGAACCAATAGTTGGGATTCAATGTTTCCTGCTTTGCCAAAAGTGTAAACCGCGACATTGAGTGAGAATTAAATAGTGCTATGGAGTTAAAAAGTGCCTAGAAAAGGTATCGGCGCAATCATGACGGTGGGAGGCGGGATAGGTGGTGTCCAGGCTTCTCTGGATCTCGCTGAATCAGGTTTCAAGGTTTACCTGGTGGAGGAAAAACCATGTATCGGCGGGGTGATGGCACAACTGGATAAGACGTTTCCTACTAATGATTGTTCAGCCTGTATATTCTCCCCGAAACTGCAAACCTTAGCTCAGAATCCTAATATCGAAATTGTGGCCTACAGCACGATTGAGGCGATAGAGGGAATAGCTGGTAATTTTACCGTTACAGTGCGGAAAAAAGCTAGGTATGTTGATGCGGATAAATGTACCTCGTGCGGCTCGTGTGCAGAAAAATGCCCCACGAAAGTCCCTAATGAGTACAACTACGGCCACGACCTGCGAAAGGCTATATATAAGGACTACGCGCAAGGAATCCCATCTGTTTACACCATAGACACTGCCCATTGTAGGGTATTTCAGGGGAAAAAATGCGGCGTATGTAAGAAAGTTTGCCCAGCTGGGGCCATCGATTATGAGCAGCAAGATGAAATTGTACAATATAACGTAGGTGCGGTGATACTTGCACCCGGCTACGAACTATTCAATACCGAAATGATCCCAGAGTTTGGGCACGGCCGTATGCCGAACGTTGTTACGAATCTTGAGATGGAGCGGATACTTAGCGCCTCCGGACCCTTTGGGGGCATAGTGCAACGGCCTTCCGATGGAAGGCATCCTCGGAAGATAGCATGGATACAATGTGTCGCATCCAGAGACAGAAGGAAGGGAATGCCTCACTGCAGCTCAGTTTGTTGCATGGCATCTATTAAAGAGGCCGTGATCGCTAAAGAACATGATGCAGGGATCGAACCCACAATTTTTTACATGGACATCCGGGCCTATGGAAAGGATTTCGACAAATATTACGAAAAGGCTAGAAATGAGAGCGGCGTCCGCTTTATTCGTTCAATGGTTAGCAGGGTAGTTGAAGATCCTTTCACGAACGACTTGGAGATTACGTACCTGAGTGAAAATAATGACATCGTAACTGAAAAGTTTGACATGGTAGTGTTGGCGGTAGGTATTAAACCGTCAGATAAAACGCTCAAGACCGCCGAAGTACTTGGTGTTCATCTAGATGAAAACCATTTTTGCCTGACCAACACGTTTTATCCCGTAGCTACCTCACGAGAGGGCATTTTTGTGGCTGGAGCATTCCAAGCTCCGAAGGACATTCCCCAAACCGTCATGGAGGCGTCCGCATCAGCAGGAGTGGCAATGCGGATGCTGTCTGATAGCCGGAACAGTCTGACAATAAAAAAAGAGCTGCCGCAGGAAAAGAATGTATCAGGTCAAGCTCCCAGAATCGGTGTGTTTGTTTGTAGATGCGGGATAAATATAGCCTCTACGGTCAATGTCCCAGAGGTTGCCGAGCGTGTTCGGGAATTGCCGGGGGTGGTTTACTCAACTGAAAATTTGTTTACCTGTTCCCAAGATGCGCAGATCATAATTAAGAATGCGATAAAAGAACATGACCTTAATAGGGTTATCGTGGCTTCCTGTACACCGAGAACACACCTGCCCCTTTTTCAAGAGACGGCTCGGGAAGCTGGTTTGAACAAGTACCTGGTGGATATGGCAAATATCCGTGAGCATTGCTCATGGGTTCATATGCAGGAAAAAGATAAAGCCACGGAAAAAGCGGTGGATCTGATTCGAATGGCAGTAGCTCGATCGGCTCAATTGGAGCAGGTTCAAGATCAGCGTTTACCTATGAATCAAGATGCTCTAGTTATCGGCGGCGGCGTAGCTGGAATGACTGCGGCGATTAACATAGCAGACCAGGGTTTTCGCGTTCATCTTCTTGAATCAACCGAAAAATTGGGAGGAAACGCATGGCGTTTGCATGAAACTCTCAAAGGAGAACCGGTAAAACCATTCCTGGAAGAACTTATAAAGTCTGTGCAAACCCATGAACGGATCACTGTTTACTATGGGGCTGAGATCAAAGATGTACAAGGATTTATAGGTAATTTTAAGTCAATAGTCTCATTGAAAGACGCACCAGAGCCTATTGCCATAGATCATGGCGTAGCAGTCATTGCGACAGGTGCCTTTGAATGGAAGCCGACGCAGTACGGATATGGACAGGACTCTCGGATTAAAACACAACTTGAGTTCACTGAGGCGATTCACCAGAAAGATCCCGCAGTCCTCAACGCAAACCTGACGGTTTTTATTCAATGCGTCGGTTCACGATGCGATGAGCGCCCGTGGTGCAGCAAGGTGTGTTGCAATCATACTGTGAAAGACGCCATCAAAATAAAAGAAGCAAACCCGAATAGTACCGTATTTGTTTTTTATCGAGACATTAGGACATACGGTTTAAACGAACCTTATTATGAAAAGGCAAGACGGTTGGGCGTGATTTTCGCTCGCTATGATTCGGGGAGTCCGCCCCAAGTGCAAGTCGGGGAAAAGATAACTGTCTCGGCCAAAGACCTGGTGCTGGGAGGGAAAATCACTCTTCAGGCTGATAGCCTTGTATTGGCTGCCGCCATAGTACCGAGCGAGAAAAATAAGGATATCGCCAGGCTGTTCAAAGTTTCTACTAACGAAGATGGCTTTTTTCTCGAAGCCCATATGAAACTTCGACCGGTCGATTTTGCCACAGACGGAGTTTTTCTCGCCGGGTTGGCCCATTATCCCAAGCCTCTGGATGAGACCATTTGTCAGGCTGAGGCTGCTGGAGCGCACGCAGCACAAGTGCTCGCACGGGGCTACATAGAAGCGCCCGGCATGGTCTCAGTAGTGGATCCTTTTTTGTGTCGTGGTTGCGGCCGCTGCGTAGAGGTGTGTCCGTTTCATGCACCAGAATTGCGCGAGATATCGCCCGGAGTCAATAAATCAGAGATCAATCCGGCCCTGTGTAAGGGATGCGGCGCTTGCGGCGTGGCCTGCCCCACGGGTGCTGCACAGGTACGACATTTCAAGGATGAACAGATTGGTGACATGATAGAGGTGGCTATAGCTTCGTAAACACTTGCATCTGGAAGAACGAAATTGGTCATGCCCGAAGGTAGAAACTGAAACTAATTGAATTTGATTTCACCCGGAGACCCCATGAACGAAGAATTCAATCCAAAGATAATAGCATTTGCATGCAACTGGTGTTCGTATGCAGGGGCTGACTTGGCCGGCGTAGGCCGAATGCAGTATCCGCCGAGCATTAGACTCATTCGGCTCATGTGTTCAGGTATGTTAGCGCCGTCATACATACTCAAGGCGTTTGAAAAAGGGGCTGATGGCGTCTTGGTAACTGGTTGACACCTTGGGGAATGTCATTACCTGGAAGGTAATGAGAAGGCTGTCAAGATCATCGAGAAGACTCGGAAGATTATGAAACTCCTTGGTATAGAAGATGGCCGATTACGTAGGGAATGGATTTCTGCTTCTGAGGGCTCTAAGTTTGCCCAAACAGTGCGTGAATTCACGGAGGAAATCAAGAAGCTGGGGCCCAATCCCCTCGTGAAGAAAGAGAACGCCGCATGACACTGCAAGAGATAGTAAACTATACCCAAGCCTATTATTGTCTGGACTGCGGAATCTGTACTGGTAGCTGTCCCGTCTCGCGAGTAACAGGCGATTTTTCGCCTCGTCTCATGGTGGAAAAAGTGTTGATGGACCAGGAGGAAAATCCGCTTGAAGACATCAATATATGGTCTTGCCTCTCATGCGGGCAATGCAGCAGGCGATGCCCTTCACGAATAGAGTATCCGGAATTCGTGCGTATGGTGAGGGAAGAAGCGTTCCGTCAGGGTAAAGGAGGAACGCCCGCCCATAGAGGGCTTTTTCAGGCCATCATGCGCTTGCAGACCTTGGATGTGAGGCAAGACAAGACGGCCTGGGGTCGGGAGACTGGCCAGATAGCCGAATGTGGAGATACTTTCTTCTTTGTGGGGTGTGCCCCATTCTTCGATGTCGAGTTTAGGGAAGATTGGAATCTAGATGTCATGGCGGGCCCAAAAGGGGCTTTACGCCTTCTGAATGCTGTGGGTATAACTCCCGTGATTCATGATGAGGAACGATGCTGCGGACATGATCTCCTATGGAATGGGGATAAAGAGCATTTTACTCAATTGGCTGAGCGAAACGTAAAACTTATACGGGAATTAGGATGCAAGAGGGTGGTGTTCCATTGCCCCGAAGGGTATATGACCTTCAAAAAGTACTATCCCGAGGTGATAGGAGACCTTGGCTTTGAAGTAATTCATTTTTATGAACTTTTGGATAACGAGCTCCGTGAAGGTAGATTGTCTCTATCAACGACGGATACGGGAGTGGTAACGTATCACGATCCATGCAGACTGGGGCGCCAGGCAGGTATCATGGATGCTCCGAGACATCTCATCAGCTCTATACCGGGCACAGAGCTCCGTGAAATGGCACATAATAGAGAAAATGGCCTCTGTTGCGGAACCAGCGCATGGATGAACTGCTCTTCATGTTCTAAAGAGATTCAAAAAATTAGGCTGATGGAGGCGGTTGCCACTGGCGCTGGACAACTGGTAACAGCTTGTCCTAAATGTCGAGTACACCTTAACTGTGCTCTCAGGGATATGGAGCTAGATTTGCGGATCACAGACATAAACGATTTGTTGGCCAGGGCTATAACCTCTTGAGAACAGGGGACCCAGTCGAAGAGTTCCCTGTTGAGGCAATTCGCAGGCGTTGTTTCAAGGACAGCCCAGTGGTCATGAAGGACGGAGAAAGATGGCCTCAAAGGAAGTATTGATAATAGGCGGGGGTATAGCAGGGATGCAGGCAGCCCTCGACCTGGGAGAGATGGGAATCCAGGTGCATCTTGTGGAGAAGAATCCGAGCATCGGTGGCAAGATGGCACAATTGGATAAGACCTTTCCCACTAATGATTGTACGATATGAATTCTTTCGCCTAAGCTCTTGGATGTCGGTCGGCATCCCAAGATCAATGTGCTGGCTTACAGCGAGATACTTGACTTCTCTGGGCAAGTAGGAGATTTCCGTGTAAGGGTGCGCCAGAAGGCAAGATATGTTGATGCCTCTCGCTGCACTGCGTGTGGGGCATGTGCCGAGAAATGTCCAACCAAGGTGCCCAATGAGTTTAATTTTGGCCTTGATATGCGCAAGGCCATATACAAGGATTATGCTCAAGGTATACCTTCAGTCTACACCATAGACCCTCAACATTGCAAAGTTTTAACAGGAGGAAAATGTGGTGTATGCGCCAAGGTCTGCCAGGCAAAGGCCATTGACTATGAACAGAAGGATTCTGAAGTGGAACTGAACGTGGCCGCAGTCATCGTGTCAACTGGGTATGAACTCTTTGACGCCACTCAGATTTCCGAATACGGCTATGGCAGATTGCCCAATGTTATAAGTTCACTAGAGATGGAAAGACTACTCAGTGCCGGAGGGCCAACGAAAGGTCATTTAACAAGACCCTCTGTAATACACGGAGAGGCTCGACTCAAAGAATTGGCCAAATTGATCAAAAAGTCGGAAAAGTCTGAGAATATACATGAACTTGAAGCACTGAAAAAGGAACAGGAATGGCTGGAAGACCATGTCCGCCGCTATCACACAGCAAAGAAACTTGGGTTTATACAATGCGTAGGGTCGCGTGACTTTCGTTTTCATAAGTATTGCTCTAGTTACTGCTGCATGCATTCCATAAAGGAAGCTATCATAGCTAGAGAGCACGAGCCCGAAACTGTGTCGTACATATTCTATATGGATTTGCGGACCGTAGGTAAGGGATTCGAAGAGTATAAGGTACGTGGCGCCAAGGTATCCGGCCTGCAATACATTCGAGGAAGGGTAGCTGAGATCCTTCAAGATGATGATTTGAATCCCATTGTGTACTACGAGGACACCGAACAGCGCAAGGTAGTGAGTTTAACCTTAGATATGGTTATCCTTGCCAACGCATGCTCAGAAAAAAAAGGGATAGTCAGTTTGGCTAAAATGCTCGGTATCGAACTAGATGAGAATAACTTTGTAAAAACTCATCCCAATAGGCCTTTAGACACTAGTGTGTCTGGTATATTTACTTGCGGATGTGCCCAAGGGCCGCTGGATATTCCTGAATCAGTGGCGCAGGCAAGTAGCGCAGCTGCCAAAGCGGCTGAGGTGGTCATGACAGGCGGCAGAGCAGTAGCAGTATAATGGAGCGAACATTTTGACAGACACAAAAAGTACAGACATTCGCGTTGGCGTTTTTATTTGCGACTGCGGATCGAATATCGCAGGTTACCTTAACATGAAGGAGCTAGTGGAGTACGCAAAGACGCTTCCTAACGTAGTTTTTACCCAAGAAAACCTTTACACATGCTCAGAAGGCGGCATTAATGAGATAAAGCAGGCTATATCAAGAGAAAAGCTGACTAGGGTCGTGGTAGCCTCATGTACCCCTCGCACTCATGAGCCGTTATTCATGAGCGCGTGCGAAGAGGCAGGATTAAATCCTTACCTTTTCGAGATGGCTAATATACGAGATCAATGTTCGTGGGTACACATGGGTGCAAGGGAACAAGCAACCGAGAGGGCCAAAGCCCAGATTGGGATGGCAGTGGCCAAGGCTGCTAGGTTAAGAGAGCTTAGTAGGATTAAACTAGCTCTCACTCACCGGGCGCTGGTTCTCGGCGGTGGGGTTTCAGGCATGTCCGCGGCAATGGCCCTTGGAAACATGGGTTACGAAGTGGATTTGATAGAAAAGACAGACCGACTAGGTGGACTGCTTAATGAACTCAATCTCATTTTACCAGCCCACGAACCGCCGGAAAACCTTGTCAATGATCTTGCAGACAGGCTACAGAGCAATCCGAAGATCAACATTCATTTGAATACCACTTTGAAAACGGTCGAAGGGTACGTGGGCAACTATGTAGCAACCATCGAAGAGATGGGATCAGAATCGAAGATCAAGACAGGGGTTATAATTGTGGCCATTGGTGCGAGGGTGCTCATCCCGTCAGGGATGTATGGCTACGACGGACAGGCGGTCATCACACATCTAGAGCTGGAGAGATTGCTGCGTGAGGGATCAATTTCTGCCCGTAACATCGTGATGCTCCAATGCGTTGGCTCACGCTGCGACGAACGAACTTACTGTTCAAGGATTTGCTGCATGACCTCAGTGAAAAATGCTGTTCTAATTAAAGAGGCTGACCCTAATGTTAACATAACCATAATCCATCGCGATATGCAGATGTACGGCGTTGAAAACGAGGAGTTGTTCCGGAAATCCAAAGAAATGGGTGTCCGTTACGTCACCTATGATCCGGTCCGGCCTCCAGTAGTTTCAGACGGGTTGGTGACAGTCTATCATTTGCGCATGGGTAAGGAGATTGCGCTACCAGCCGACATTACAGTATTATCCACACCCTTGGTGGCCAGCCAAGATGCCCCCGAGCTATCTACTATGCTGAAAGTCCCAATCAACGAGAATGGATTTTTCCTTGAGGGACACGTCAAACTTAAACCCTTGGATTTTGCCACAGACGGAGTTTATCTGTGCGGCAACTGTCGTTTTCCGTCAACTATAAGAGAGGCTGTTGCCCAGGGTTTGGGAGTTGCAGCGCGCGCTGCTGGCGTCCTCTCTAAAGAAGCTCTGTACACCAGTGGTATAGTTGCAGAGATTAACCCCGAGACCTGCTGCGGGTGCTTAGGCTGCGTCCAGGTATGTCCTTACGGGGCAATAAACTATTTTGAAGATAGGGGAATCTGTCAGGTGAACAAGGTTCTATGCAAGGGCTGCGGGGGCTGTGCGGCCACCTGTCCTTCAGGCAGTGCGCGACTGGACGGTTTCTCCAGTGAACAGATTTATGCTCAGATCGAACAGGCCTTAGCCTGTTAATACTGACACTTTCAAGCGATAAATATTCACCAATCACAAAAATTAGAGACGATAGTACGTGAAAACCCATTGGTTTAAGGAAACGAGATGACTAACGAAGAATTCGAACCGACCATAATTGGGTTCCTGTGTAATTGGTGTGCGTACGCGGGCGCTGACCTTGCTGGAGTGAGTCGGCTGCAGTATCCGCCAAACATGAGGACCATTCGGACACTCTGTTCTGCGACCGTAGGGCCACACCAAATATTAAAGGCATTCCAAAAAGGTGCGGACGGTGTTTTTGTAGGCGGCTGACACATCGGAGATTGTCATTACCTGTATGGTAATTACATGACGGTGAAGCGGGTCGCATTCATGAAAAAGCTGCTCGAGTTTTCAGGGATTGACAGCGAAAGGCTCTGTTTAAAATGGGTCTCCTCGGCAGAAGGCCCGCGTTTTGCCCAGGTGGTAACGGAGTTTGTGGAGAAGATCAAACGCCTTGGTCCTTCGCCCTTAGGCGCGAAGCGAGACTATCGCGACTCATCTGAGGAACTTACCAATGGTTAGCAAAAGGGGCGGCTTCAATAGCACTGAAAAAACACATGGATGGATCAATGATTGATACTGTAATAGGTTACGTTAAAACACTTTTCGATGAAGGAAAGATAAAAGGTTTCCTCGCCCTTCAAGACCAGGCAGGCAATATAGTCCCTCATCTCTATAATTCAGCTGAAGAGTTATTAGAAGGATTTAGCCTTGGCGATTCCCAACAACCTGGGGATGCCCGATATCCTTTGTCATCTGTTATCATGACCATTCTTGCTGAGGATCCTGAGGGAGCGTACGGCGTGCTCGTAAGGGGATGCGATGACCGGGCCTTGAACGAGCTTTTAAGATGGAATCAAATCAAGGCTCCTCAGAGGTTGATTCGCGTGGGCATAGCATGTCCTTCCCAATTGGCCTTGTCCCACGAATGCCGAAGGCCCTTTCCCAGTGAAATAGTCGCGGGAGAAAAAGCCGAACCAGCGTCATATATCTCGGTGCAGGAAATAGAGACCAAGGATCTTGGGAGCCGTCTTGAATACTGGTTGAAGGAATTCGACCGATGCATCAAGTGTTATGGCTGCAGAAACGTATGTCCAGTGTGTTTTTGTAACGTTTGCACCTTGGAGCAAGACGCCTTGATCCCGACGGGCGAATTACCCCCCGAAAATCCAATGTTTCATCTCACCAGGGCCATTCACATGGCAGGTCGTTGCATAGACTGCAACATGTGCACCGAGGCATGCCCCGCAGAGATTCCTCTAAGGACTCTGTATAAAGGAGTGGCAAAGATCATCGAGGAAGAATTCGGATACCATACAGGCATCGAGGGCCAAGATAAATCGCCATTAAATTTCTTGGGTCCTGCCCCGGGTCACACTTCAGCCAACGATTAGATTTAGTTCCAAAAACATTTTTATTGACTATTTCCTTTCAACCTCGTAAAGAACTTATGTAATATTTCAACTCCACTAATTGTTCATACCTAAGATCTAAAGCATTTGGAGCGGCTATCAATTACTGCATCTGTAATTGGTGTCGTTGTTACAAAAGTAAGAGCATGAAACAGTGCTGACCGGTGAGATATGGCGAGGAGACCTCTTGTTCAGTAGTGAAAACACATTCCTAGTGCTCATAGACGTGCAAGAAAAACTTACTGCGGCGATGTATAATCCAAGCGAAGTCGCAGCTAATATAGTACGATTCGTACGAGGTATTCAAGCCCTCGAGATCCCCATCTTTATGACTGAACAAAACCCCAGCGCACTGGGGCCTACCATTAACCCCTTACGCGACCTATTGCGTGACAGCAATGCAATAACAAAGCTTAGTTTCAGTTGTTGCGGCGAAGAGGCTTTTGTCAACGCTCTGCTTAGGTCAAGTCGCCGGCAGGCACTAGTGTGTGGCCTTGAATGCCACGTTTGCGTTTATCAGACAGTCGCAGATCTCGTCGCCATGGGCTACGACGTCCAGGTAGTATCGGACTGCGTATCGTCGAGAACAATGGATAACAAAAAGATTGGATTGGAAAAGTGCCGTGAAACAGGAGCTTCCATAACAAGTGTAGAGACCATTTTGTTTGAACTAGTGAGAAAAGCCGAGGGCACTGCTTTCAAGAAAATTTTGGCCTTGGTTAAGTAATCAGAACGCCACAGTTCAGTCAGGCTTGCATCTTATGGGCTTTAGCTCCTCATGGAAACGGCACCAGATTCAAACAAATGCCCGACAGTACAGACAGAATAAGATAAAAGGCAGCTGTCAGTATTGAGGGTCAAGACCACTTCGCTCGTCACAGAGAGGGCTTTGCTGCCGTGTGGCGCTCAAGCTTTATATATATTGTCTTGTTATTTTTGGCCAAAGAGGGTCTATATGACGAAGCGGTACAAGCAGGAACGCATTCAATTACGAGTTCTAAGAAAGGAGTCGAGTGATGAGGCATTTTAGAAAGCATCTTTTTTTTGCAGTTATGCTGTTAACGATTGTATTCGGGGCAGCCTCTAGCCTTTTGGCTCAAAAACCCATCATAATCGGAGCGCCTCTCGCAACGGCGTTTCTTTACGGTTGGGATGCAGAGAGAGGCATCAAACTTGCCGTAGAGGAGATCAATGCTGCCGGCGGCGTCAAAGTGGGCAATGAAAAAAGACCCTTTCAGGTCGAGGTTATTGACACCCGGGATTTGGAACCAGGAGTGCCCGTAAGTGAGGCGCTATTGGCTCTGGAAAAGTTGATACTTGAGAAGAAGGCGGATTTCATAGTTGGCGGTCCGGTAAGATCAGAGGCGGCTCTGGCGGCAATGCCACTGCTTTCAAAACACAAAAAGGTGTCGATACTTACCACCGGTGCGCTTACACCTAAGTATAACGAAATGATCGCCCAGAATCCAGACAAATTCAAATACTGTTTTAGGATTTCGGGTGAGGCAAAATGGATGGTTACGGGTGAGTTGGTCCCGTGCCTGGAAGAGATTGGGAAAAATTTTGGCCTAAATAAGCTCGTCATAATGGTGCAGGACGTAGCCCACGCGCGGGCAGGCGGAGAACTGCTGGCAAAGATCATGACCAGTAAGGGCTGGAGTGTGCTGGGTGATCCCATGGTTTTTCCCACTGGAACTACGGATTACTCCATGGGTTTGCTCGATGCGAAGAAAAAAGAAGCTCAGGTCATAATCATTTGGATGGATATGCCTGAGTCAGCAATACTTCTCAAGCAGTGGCATGACATGAAGGTCCCCGCATTGCCATTTGGAGTAATCATCGCCGCAGCTGAACAGCCGGGTTTCTGGCAAGCCACTGAGGGTAAGGGCGAATACTGCTTAGCAAATGTGGTCAATGCAGGTAATGTTCCTAGTGAAGCAACTCCTTGGACAATGAAATTCTATGACGCCTACACAAAAAAATATGGTGTCGAACCTGAGGGCTATGGCACATCCTCGAGCTACATGGCTGTTTACGCCCTAAAAGACGCCATAGAGAGGGCTGGCACTATCGATTCTGACAAGGTGGTGGACGCTTTGAAGAGCATTGACATGCAAGGGGTGTACGGAAGAATTAGATTTGACCCCAAGACGCATCAGGTGATTCCCAGTCTGGATCCGGCGGAAGGAGCGGTAGGTTCAGTTTTCCAGTGGCAGGCTGGGAAGCGGGTAGTAGTGTTCCCGCCGAAGATAGCTACTGGTAAAATACTGCTGCCTCCTTGGATGAAGAAGTAGTGGGTACGCATTTTGGGCTCTAGACATTGGCTGGTCGGACAAGTGTGGGCCATTTATTGTCCGACCAGTTGCACGAAAAGGTCTCGAATTAGGGGTCATCTGATCCCGTAGGATTGATTGGGAAACCCTGGCGTAGCGGTTCTCGAGATTAAACTTTCATCGGTACGTAATGCCGTCTGTCATCTCACCAAAATGGGATCGAAGAAGATGTATCACCGTTTAGTTCAGGGATGACAGTAGAGTACTTTGTCATGGCAACAAGGTGCAAGCCCCAGTGACCATATCAGTTTTTGGGATATAAGTTAGGCAGAGTAATGCATCACCTTGTATCAGGCTTAAAAGGAACTCCATTCGAAAATGAATCGGGATAATGGGTATATCTTGCCTAAGGTAGAGGTGCCCGACTTTGTCTTCTTCTCTGAAAAACGTAGATAATGCAATAAAGCAGATTTTCTTAGAGCTTTTACATGAACCGAATGCACTTTCCACTCTATGTTTGTGAAACGGTAATTGGGGCCTGGCGCAGTGCTCTGCTAGGCCGTGAGGGCATCACCATACCCTCGAACATGCGAGGACACAGTCCTTTCAGTATTGAATCTAATATTAGTTAGCTCGGCGTTGCGATGGATATCATTATTTACGGCATTATCAACAGCGTTACGTTGACCTTGATGGCATTGGGGTTCACGCTAGTGTATGGTGTGAGTCGTTTGCCTAACTTTGCTCATGGAGCATTCTACGTTTTGACTGGATATATGACGTGGCTTTTTCTGAACAAAGTCGGTCTATGGTATCCGGTCGCTATCATAATCGCATTGGTGATTGCTGGGGCCCTGGGGGCAGCGATGTACCAGTTCGTCCTTATCAGGGTAAGAGGCATGCCGATATCCGAAATTATCGCGTCCTATGCCATTGGTCTAGCAATTTTAGAGGGTTTACGTTGGGGTGGCCTCAAAGGTGCCACTTTCACCTTACCTCCGTTCATAGCCGGGAGCATCGAGGTGCTAGGTGTATCGGTGGATTTTCAGAGATTGCTTGTTGTAGCAATAGGTGTGCTTCTAGTCGCGTCCCTCTGGTTGTTCGTGAATTATACTTCTTTGGGACTAGCCCTGAAAGGCATGGCTCAGGATGAGCGTGCGGCAATGACCCTTGGCATAGATTCTGATGTCATGGCTGTTATTGCCATGGCCATCGGCTCCGCCCTAGCGGGTATTGCCGGCGTATTGTTGCTACCATTGGGAAACATTGTGGTTGAAGCTGGCTATTATGTCCTTATTATGGCTGTTGCCGTATGCATAATTGGTGGCCTGGGAAGCTGGACAGGTGCTGTACTCGCTGCTTTCATCATCGGGTTTGCCCAGATTTTGACAGTGGTGTACCTGGGCACCCACTTTCAGGTAGTAGTTGCCCTTGTAGCAATAATAGCAACTTTGATACTACGTCCGAGCGGCATTTTCGGAAAACAAAAAGAGCTTGAGGAGCGAGTGTAAATGGCCTCAGATAAGAAAGACCGCCGCAAGGAGCGACTGGATAGAGGAATAAAAGTTCGCACTGACGGCGTTTATGCTATTTCGTCCTGGCTGGAAATCAGCTATCTTGTTGTACCGAGGCTCATATTCATTCTAGGCTTTCTGCTGCTACCGGTGATACTTATACCGTTTCCTTATTGGCAGAAAGTAGTTTCAATAATCTGCATATACGCTTTGCTTTCAATTGGATTCGACTTTCTTGCAAATTACGTGGGATTGGTTTCACTTGGAGGAGGATTTTACATAGGAGTTGGGGCATATATTGCCGCTCTCCTAAATACTCACTTTGGCATGCCTTTGGCACTGACTATTCCTACGGCAACAGTATTAGGAGCCATTTTGTGTACGGTATTGTTTTTGCCGTGTCTTCCTCTTCGGGGAGTATATTTCGCCATCGTTAGCCTTATGTATCCTCTCCTTGCAGCCCGAATTATAGAGGCGCTTGACATATTCGGGGGTACAGACGGCCTACTCGGTGTAGATGGTTTTCCCTCAAAATGGATAGAGAGCTACATATTAGTGATTAGCGTTCTCGTGATTGTTTTTGCTTTGCGTCGTCTTGTGACAGAAGATATTGGTTTAGTGTTTCGGGGTGTCAAAGACAATGACCAAGCTGTTAGGGCCTCAGGTATAAATATTACCACTTATAAGGCATTTGGCGTGTTGATAGCGTCGTCGCTCGGCTGTTTTGGCGGGGCCTGCTTGGCTCACATTTACATGTGGGCAGGAATTTCACAATTCGCCTTAGACTTCTCCATCATACCCATAGCAGCGACAGTAGTGGGAGGCGGTGGCAGCTTAATTGGTCCTGTCATAGGATGCCTGATTTTGGTGCCTATATCAGAAATGCTCCGAGACTTCGGTACCTTAAGAATCGCTGTTTACGCGATTATTCTAACTGTGTTCATCGTTTACAAAAGCGAAGGGTTGATGAACTACGCAACTAGGAAATACGAACAGTTTGAGAGATGGGTTGAAATATAAAGTTTCGTTGAGCGCGATCGCAGTCATGTTAAGTGATCTCGTGAGATGCGATTGTTTTGAATGAAACTTTGAACCAGCGATGTAAAGAGACGTTTTTCGGGAGCTGATTCTTGACAAAACAAGGACAAGACGTTGAACCTTTGTTGGTAGTCCGGGACTTAAGTAAGAGTTTCGGTGGCGTAACTGCCCTTTCCAACGTGAGCCTGGAGGTGTATCCAGGTGAGGTGTTTGGAATAATTGGGCCGAACGGATCGGGGAAGACCACCTTAGTAAATACTATAACAGGGTTTGTTAAATCAGATAAAGGAAGAGTGCTGTTTAAATCGCGTGATATAACCAATTGGGAGCCTCATAAGATTTCAGACATAGGCCTTACGAGAACATTTCAAGTCATGAGACCGTACTATTCATTGCCGGCTTTCAAAAATCTCATAGTGCCGCTTTTCTCACCAAGGGCTCGCAGAACGGGCGGATGGCGTGGGGGCGGCAGAATGGGAAGCAGAGACACCGTGGCGGTTGACATCTTAGAAGAAATCGGCTTTGAACGAGATTCTTATGTCCCTTACAAAATGGCGTCGTCTCTTCCCACCGGATACTTGAAGCGTCTGGAGTTGGCGAGGTGCCTTGCCCTAAGGCCCGAACTCATAATATGCGACGAAGTTTTCTCTGGCTTGAGCATGAGCGAAATGGCCAGCATGGTGCCTCTTCTGGAGAAACTTCAGATGGAGGGCATCACCTTGGTAATGATCGAACATCGACTCCGAGAACTTTTTCGCCTGGCAACTAGGGTCATGGTTCTAAACTTTGGATGCAAGATAGCTGAGGGGTCGCCGGAACAGGTTATGGAAAATTCGGAAGTTAAAGAAGCTTATTTCGGCTCGGAGGACGTTTACAGTTATGTTTGATGTTACCGGATTAATGGTATTTTATGAAAACATGCTGGCATTAAACAATGTGAGTTTGAGCTGCGACAAGAATCAGATAATAGGTGTGTTTGGCGCTAATAGTGCTGGTAAATCGACCCTGATGTACACACTGTCCGGCATCATGGAGGATATTAGACGAAAGGAGGAAATGGCGGGGGGCGAAAGAATTACAGTTAGGGGACAGATACGTTTTAACGGCAGAGACATCACGTCATTAAAACCTTCGCAAAGGGCTCGCGAGGGCATCATCCTTTGTCCTGAACGACGGCGCATATTCCCAGAGAGCACGGTGCTGGAAAACCTTAAGATAGGGGCATACTTGGCAACTTCACAACAAGCTAGAGAAACACTAGAATACGTGTTCACAATATTTTCTCCTTTGAAAAGATTATTGAACAGACTAGGCGGCTTTTTGAGCGGTGGAGAGCAGCAAATGCTAGCCATTGGGAGGGCGCTGATGGCTCAGCCGAAGCTACTTCTGCTTGATGAGCCGCTGCTTGGCCTAAGCCCGTCGATCCAGTACTTATTGGCAAAGGCTATTAAGGACATACGAGACCAGAGAGGGATGTCCATAATCGTCGCAGAGCAGTACGCGCGGCCTATCATGCCCATTATCGACTATGGGTATATTCTCGAAAACGGCGCCGCAGTGGTAGAGGGAACAAATAACGAACTCATGGACAACCCAGATGTCAAGACAGCTTATTTTGGGACCTGATTATGAAAACAGACGGTGAAAAAGAATACACATTTACCCGTTTCGAGCAAGCATGTGTGAAGTACAAGAACAACGCAGCCGTGGTCTTCCTGGGAGATACGTTTTCGTACGGCGATTTGCATGACCTCGTGGAAAGATTCGCGGGAGGATTATCGGAGCTTGGACTCAAAAAGGGTGACCGAATAGTGCTTTATTTGTCGAATTGTATTCAGCTGGTCATAGCTTTTCTTGCGTCTCAAAAGATCGGAGCGGTCGTGGTCCTTGTGTCGCCTATATACACCTCGCACGAGATCGAATACATGATGAACGACTCAGGTGCAAAGGCTGTCGTCTGCCATGATACTAATTTTGGCTATGTTGAAGAGATACGGGCAAGGACGAGCTTGGAACACGTGATCGTGACGAATCTGCTGGACATGCTTTCGTTGCCAAAGCGTTTTTTGGCGAGAGTGCTAGACAAGGCACCGCACGGGAACATTCGACTGGGAAATGGTGTTCATCGGTTTAAATCTGTTCTTCAGTCTCGAACCAAGCCCCCTGAGGTAGAATTGGACCCTGTGAAGGATCTGTCCTACATTCTGTACACAGGAGGCACTACGGGCTTTCCCAAAGGGGTTCCAGGGAATCATTGGGGCCACACCTCATATGTCAACGACATTACCGATGAGGTTTTCAGGGGTCATCTTAAGCATGGCGAAGACACTTACATCGCCATAAATCCCCTGTTTCACATCATGGCATTAGGGCTTTTCATGGCCATTGGGCTCAACATAGGTAACAAAACAATTCTTATGCCCGTGCCGCAGGTAGATTCAATTCTTATGGCCATCCAACGCTACAAGGTTCGCTGGATGCTCGGAGTGCCAGCATTGTATCGAATGATCCTTGAGAACGATAGGCAAGACACGTATGATTTGAGCTCGCTGAGATATTGTTATTGCGGAGGGGACGTTTTACCCAGGGAGGTATTGTTCCGATGGAAGGATCGAGTCGGGGTTCCAATATACCAGGTTTATGGGTCTACAGAGGCTGGACATGTTACCTACACTCGACCCGACAAAGGTGAGCCTTCTCCAATGTCCATAGGCACCCCCCTTCCCAGCAGACGCACCATTATAGTGGACCCTGACACCCTAGAACCAGTAGCTGCCGGCGAAGTCGGAGAACTGTTGGTCACCTCAGATTACTCCATTAAAGAATATCTCAACAAACCGGAAGAGACAGCACGATCATTTGTGACAATAGGCGACGCCACGTTTTACAGGACTGGTGACTACGTCACACAAGGTGCTGACGGTGAGATCATTTATGTGGAACGGTCTGCGGACATTCTGAAACATAAAGGTTATAGAGTTTCTGCGTCCGAAGTTGAGGCGGTGCTTCAAGATCATCCGGTGGTGGTCGGCGCATGCGTGGTGGGTGTTCCGGATCCAAAGGTTGGTGAGCGTATCAAAGCAATTGTCGTACTAAAAGATGATGCGAAAGGTGTTGGAGCAGCAGAGCTCATTAATTGGTGCTCTCAACACCTAGCCTCTTATAAGGTTCCGTCTTACATAGAATTTAGGGATATGCTTCCCAAATCAAAGGTAGGGAAACTTTTGCGCCGCGAAATCCGAGACGAGGAACGCCGCAAGATGACCAAAGGAAAACATGATTAAGAAATCAGTTGTTAAGCTGTTCTTACGCTTGACTCTGATCGCTGGTTTTCTTAATCTGCTAAGTTGTGTGGCCTTGACTGCAGTTCAAGTTCACTGTCGGAAGGCGTATATGTTGGCCGGCTTGGGCGGCCTATGTGGAACCGATTAAGCAGAAAGGATTGACCATGCCTGACAACGCAATTTGGAAAGACAAACTTATTCTGGCCGTAGATGATGAACCTGACGTTCTTGAGACCATAGCTGAGCAGCTACCCACAGATGTAAATCTCACTTTACACACGGCCACCAGCTTTGAAAAGGCGCGTCAGTATCTTGTTTCCTATACATACGACCTCGTGATTCTCGACATCATGGGAGTCAGAGGATTCGATCTCTTGAAGATTTCAGTGAGTAGGAATTTTCCCACCGTAATGTTAACCGCTCATGCCTTAAGTCCAGAAGCATTGAAGCAATCCATAGAACTCGGTGCCCGGGCATATCTACCGAAGGAAAAATTGAATTCTCTGACTCCATTCCTGGAAGACGTGCTCAAACTCAGCTATCAGTCGGTGTGGAAGAAAGCTCTGGATCACGTGGCCACATTGTTCAACAAGAAGTTTGGCTCGGACTGGAGAATTTCTGAACAAGAATTTTGGAATGAATTCGAGAAGAAGCTGTCAGTGGATGATGCTGCAATCATCAAGTAGCAGGTAAGACTTAGCCTTTAGAATTAATTGTGAAAGCCACCGGGCGTACTTAGGTAAAGGATCCCGTACTTCTGCTGAATTTCCAGGTCCAGGGTCGAAGCATTCTGTAAATCGAGAGGTAGGACTAGATGGCCTTCCAATTCGAGCAACACCCTGGACTTTCCTTGTTCCTTATACTCCATGATAGCTTTATGTAAACCCTCCACGTTAAGGACACGTTGACCGTTTATCTTTTTAACTCTACGGAGGTAGTTGGCACTCTCGCTTAGCCCGTATTCGGGAAAAATCTCTGATATTATAACAATTTTTTCGTTTGGCATTGAGGGGAGGTTGTCCGCATACTTTGCCCTAAATGCGTCTCCTGATTTCCCAAGATTTTCTATGCAATTAAGAGTGAGTTCTACAAATCCGACGCCGGAGAATATAAAGTAATTAGGTCGAGAGAAGATCCTCGACACTAGTCTGGGCAGTCCCGGGGTTAAAGGGCCTTTAATATCGATAACCTGCCCCTGTCTAATGACATTAATGTTGAGTGTATCGCCCACTACCTTGCGATTCAGCACTTCAGAAAAATGTATTCTTTGTTTGAGGGGTTCGAAATATATTTCGCCGTAGTTGTCAATGTCATGGCCCTCTATGGAAAGCAAAATGTCGTGTGGGCGAAGTCCAAAACGGTATGGTCCGCCATCTGGGATAATGTAGTCTAGTAGAACCCCACCCTGGTCTGTTTTAAGGCCGAAGTATTCCTTAAGTCTTGGGAAGAGTGGCTGCACTACGAACTGCCAAGACGCAATGAGGTGCTGTCTGTCCAAGAGCGGGAACAAGTTCTTCACAAGATTTATGGGAATAAAATAGTTTATGCGATCGCTTATCCGCATCCCTTGAAACGCAATACCCACTACCTTTCCGTCTTTCAAAACAGGGCCTCCTGAATTTCCC
>FWPV01003591.1_pt1 | contig 34796 bp, 25 predicted proteins | sample 2228371 | NCBI WGS metagenome assembly FWPV01 (sample SAMEA103939776, study PRJEB20133) | metagenome | reverse complement strand
GGAGCGCCAGCGACGAGACATCTTAAATTAGAAAATTCGTAATTAATTGATAATATTAAATATATTTAAAGATCAAACTGTCAAAATAACAGCGTTTATCTGTCATTCTTTAGGAAAATATTTCGTTTTCACACAGCCTCTAAAGCTTGAACAACGTACCATAGGAAGGCGGACAGTAAAGCACGCTTTCCAATACCACCCTCAGCGGGCAAGAATGCCCGCTCTCCGATTCCCCCAACAATACGGAAGGTGGGTTTTCCAACCCGCCACAAGCTAAAGCTTGAACAACGTACTCATAACAGCCGATAAGAAAGCCCGTTTTCTTATAGCAAAAATTTTCTTGACGCCCTATTTCAAACGAAAAAACCCTTCCCCCCACTCAAATGACGGGGCACCACAAATGCCACGTTAGTTTAAAAAAGAAACCACACTTCTCACCACGAAACAAAATTCCATCCGCCATTTTCCACCCACCAGCCACAATCATTGTGCGTACTATCTCTTACTGTAACCAATCAATGCAGCAGGACTATTTTGCGGGTCTGGGTCGCCCCCGAGGCGCTCAGCTTCAGCCAATACACGCCCGAAGCCATTCCGCGATTAGCCAAAATCGTCCGGTGTTCTCCCGCAGCCGCTTGTCCCTGCCTTAACGTCAAAAGCCTCCGGCCGCGCAAATCGAAAATCGCTAAATCGATATCCATACTGCGAACCAAGCGGAAAGTAATGGTCGTGCCGCTGTTGAAAGGATTGGGATAATTGGGCAATAGTTCAAACTGATGTGGTAAGCTGCGATGATTGGCATTCTGCACCAAAGAGGCACGCTGGGTCAAGCGACGGTTGAGCATGACCATCACGGCATCGGCTGCCACCCATTTACCAGCTGGCACACCAGCGGTAGTGATCTCCGCAAAGGTGTGTCGTCCCGCATCATAATATGCCGATCCTATTCTCACCCAGCCGTGGTTGATATAATCGGTGCCATTCATATACGCCACGGTATCGCGTGGGAGGATTTTGACCGGCATTTGCGCGCTCAGTTCAAGACCATAACATTGATGGGCAAAAATATCGTACCATCCCGGTAGATCAATCTGACCGCTGTATCGCACCGAAGCGCCGCTGCTGCCCCGCGCCAGCAACGCCTTTTTATCAGAGGCATAATACCCGCCGGCGCCCTCGCCCTGCACCACACTCCAGTTGCCGATGGTTTCTACGCCAGCCTCATCTTCCTGAACGATCAATGGCAACGGCCGCCACGGTTCCGTACGATAGGGGAGGGGTACGACCTCTTGATACACCTGCGTACGCAAAGCCTCCTTAACAGCAGGAATACCTTCATAGAACCATATGCATCCACCTTGGATGCCTCGGGCGCGATTGGCCTGGATAAATTGCACCGCCAATTGAGGGGACACATTGTAAGAACCATCGCGGAAAAGCATGCCCGCATAAAAACGGTTGTATCCCGCCGGCAGTTGTTGATGGATGATTTTATCCAGCTCGTAGGTGTAAGCGTTGATGTCGTAACGATATACCTGCGGAGTGATATAGTCTACCTTGCCTTGTTTGACCCAGTTGGGCCAGTTTTGCATGAAATTATCATACCCATAAGGATAGATGACCGGTGTAATCGAGAACAGCACTGTGGGATTATGCTGGTGCAAAGAGTCATAGAGGGCGGCGACGAAGCGGTCGAGAATTTCCGATCGCCATTTAACAAAGGCGCTGTTCCACGGTTGCGCTGGCGGGTCTTGGCCATTATGTTCCGCCCGATAGCGTTGCAAGTGGGCGTCGTCGTAGCCGAAATCGCTGGCCACCACACTGCCGCTGGTGGTTTTTCTTAAGCCATAGCGCACACGGTCGAGCTGGATGCCGTCGATGTCATAGCGATCCATCAGCTCCAAGCAGAGATCGATGAACATCTGCTGCACTTCTGGGTGCGCCTGACTCAGCCAGTAGAAATCATTATCGTCGCGGGCGTCGCCAGTGGATTGGCGTTTGCCGGACCAGTTGGGAAAAGACTGTAAGATCGGACCCGGCCCGCCAAAATCGGCGCAAAAACCGTACTCGATCCACGGATGCACCTCGATGCCGACGCGGTGCGCCTCGGTGATGACATCTTGCAGCACATCTCTACCGGCATAGTGCGGAGCAATCGTATAGCCCGTAATCTCTCCCATTACTTCGCTTTTAAACGAAGTGTAGCCGCGATTAAAGCTGGCCGGCAACACCACATTGATGCCGACTTTTTTCAACGAATCCATGGCCGCGGCGATATTCTGTTTGCTGGTCAACACATTGGACGCCACATCCGTCAACCATACAGCACGATATTCCGGCTGCGCGGAAACCAGCTGCAGCGAGATAAATAATATCAGAAGAACGCTTACCCTCATTCTCGGAGTTTCCTTTTTTAAGAATAATACAAATGGTATCGACTCTCGCCGAACTATTGATTATGCAGTTTGATTTTGACCTTTACAGTGATTGTGTTTTATCCCAGGCCCAAAGTAAAGAAGAGCCCATCGCAGGCTATAATCCTGCCAAAATTTCATCTACCCCCGTAACATAAGCGAAACCAAAGGCCAAGTTAAGTAAACTGGCCAAGTGCATTTCTTCGGTTATGGTTCCTGTGCCATCGGCTGTAAAGAAGACCCGATAATCCCGATAATAGGCGTCGCGGGCAGTGGACTCACAGCACATGTTGGTCATCACTCCGGCTATGACCAAGTCCTCTACCTTGAGGCAACGGAGTATGGTCTCTAGGTCGGTATTGTAGAAGGCGGAATAACGATGTTTGTCGATTATTTTCTCGTGCAGCTCCGGCGCGATGTCATGGTGAATTTGACTCTCCGGGCTGCCTTCGATGCACATTCCTTCCCACCACCAGCCCATGATACCGACATCAATTCGATGCGGATGATGAACATGCCGCGTATAAATTACCGGAAGCTTGGAGGCTCTAAAGGCGGTAAGCAATTTTTTCACATTTGGCAAAATTGCCAAACCACCGCAAGTGAAAGTGGGAGAGGCGGGATCGAGGAAAAAGTATTGCATGTCGATGATCAGCAGCGCGGCACGTGATCGATTCAGTTTCATTTTGTGGGTATTAACCTGGGAAATTTTTCCCAGCCAGACTCTGCTTTTGCCAGCCAAGTTCACTTCATCGACATATGGAAGCATCTGTGTACTCCTATGTTAATAAACGTAATGCTTGAGAAACTGTGTGAAAGAAGCTAATACCATCTCATTTCGAGGAGCGCCGGTTTTTTTGGTTACAATTCTCTAAAACCCATACGCCATCCCAAAAAATTGCGTAAATCCCAGCCGACCGCGATCGCAATAGGCATAATCCAACAGCAAGGGGCCATATTTCAGGCCGCCGCCTAAAGCCAGGCCACCTTCCGCATCTTGTAACAGCAATTGCCGGTAGCCAGCGCGTAAAAAGTAAGTGTTCCTGAATCCATATTCCGCACCGATGTTGAGGTATTGATCGTTGTTGTTGGGATAAAGCACATCGGTATGGATGATCAGAGAATTGATTCTGTTCTGCAACACGGATAGACTGGTGCCGAAGCGAAACGTGACCGGCAAATCCCACGAGCGTGTGGCCTGATAGGCGATGATGCCGTCGTTGTTGCCACTGACGCGTGGGTCTGGATCGAAGCGCACCGCCAGGTCGGTTCCGCGCATTTGCATCTCGCCGCCGAAATTGCTGATGCTCATGGCGATGCCCAGCGGTTTGAGGGGCGTTTGATACGAGAGGCCTAAATCCACTGCGGCCGTGGAGGCGGACATGTTCCAGATGGCGGAGCGAATCAGTTTGATGGTAGCGCCGATGTTGAAACGATCGGTGAGGCTGCGGCAATAGGTTAATCCTACCACCATGTCCTGTACGCTGTAACGTTCGCCGGTGCCTTCAGGCCGTTCCTCGGTGGTCACCTCGATCTGATCCATCTGCGTGGTGAAAAACGAGGCAGCCACCTTACCCCAACGACCAAGATTGAGCATCACCGCGCCGTATTCCAGATTGATGTCCGCGAACCAGTCGATATGGTTGATGTAGACCTGACTGGAGGTCAAAGTGGCCGCTAAGGAAGGATTCCAGTAAATGGCCGCGATATCCGTAGCGGAAGAACCGACCGCCTCACCCATCGCTATGTTACGGCTGCCGACGCCGATCTGTAAAAAGCTCGCTGCTGTCGTACCTACTTTGCTCTGCGCCATCAGCACAACCGTGCAAGCAAAAAAGCATATCGAAAAAAGAATTCGTATTTTCATCATGGCACTTTTCTCCACTCAATTGATGATGGCAAATTTGCCGATGTATTCACCAATACCAGGGGCTTCAACATGAAAGATATACAGACCATAAGCGACCTCCAGATTATCGCGGCTGCGCAAATCCCATTTCTCAGAGCCATTGTTCTCGCCGTAATGTTCCAGTGTTTGCACCAGGTCGCCGTTCATAGTATAGATGCGAATGGTACAAGAGGTGGGCAAATTGATAAAGCGGATGAAACGCTCGCCGCGTCCGCGCAAATAAGGCTGGGGCTCGAGCATGGAAGAAACCACATAGGGATTCGGAACAACCTTGATCTGCTTCAAAACCGATTCTGACACCGATGTTAGCTTTTTGCCTTGAAAGGTGCTGAAATGGAAGCCGTCTTGATCGCTGAAGGGAATTTGGTTCACCAAACGATAGACGTCGCCCGGCTGAGGCACGATCCACTGTTCTGGTGGTAGCGCTACGCCATCTGCTCCAACAGGGTGACTGAATTGAATTTGCCAACCCCGTTGCCAACGGGTATCGCTGGGCGTCTTTTTATAGAGCAATACAATGGATTCGCCAACATCGATGTGCCCATTTTCTTGGCCGTAATTCTCAACAATCCAAAAGTCCAGAGACCGGCCAGTGCCGAGTTCACGGACGCGAAAATTGACTTCGATGGTGGCGGTGCCGCGTGGATTGGTGAAGGCAGTGTCGAGCACCGCAGTGGTATCGCCGAATTCAATCACCGCCGACACTGGATGCAACAGCTCTGAGGACCAAGGAGTGAGGGTCGTTCTCAAGTTAGTCTTTGCTTTTTTATCCCAACCCGAATTTTGTTGCGTCAAGTTCAAATCAGGATACTGATTGTTAAAAGTCAGTACAAAGCCTTGTTCCAGTAATTCTTTGGTCCAGCTGTTCACATATTTCCCTTCGAGGTCTTTGGGCAGCGGTTCATCTTTGATGATAAAATTCCCCTCGGTTTCGTTATAAACGGAATAATGGGTGGTGAAATATGTATATTTAGCATCTGAAGGTGTTGAAGTAAATCCGACGATGATATTGGCGTCTCGCAACAATTCTGGGGCGATTACATCCACTTTAATTGAGCCGGTGGCGGCGCCGAGAGGATGTTTCAGATAATCTTTGACGTTGGTATCGCCAATTTGTACGTCGCTGGGTGCCGGATTAGGAGTCACCGCTGCGGTGTTTTGGTCCATGTAGGTGATCACGCCACCGGTCATGACGATAGAGGCCGGTGATTCGCCGGGTGTAATCGGGAAAAGATCGTTGAATTCAGAGAGGCCTCGCTCATAAAAATCATCCGCATAGCCCTTGTCATAAGCCGTCACCGCATAATAATAGGTACGGCCGTTGATGACATCGGTATCGATAAAATAATGTTTCAACCCGGTATCGTCACCCATATAAAAATGGATGCCCAATGGTTGGCCGACTTCTTCACCCAATTGTAGCGGATGAGGCCCGACCAGACCGTCGACCAAGTCGTATTGCGCTAAGGGTTTACCGAAAAGGAAAGCTTTGTTGCCCAGGGCATCGGTAACATTTTGGACGTCGAAAAACTGTGGGTCGGTGGAGCGATAGATGCGATAGCCTTCGAAATCATAACCATAAATGGGATCACGGCTAAATTCTGCCAAGTCGTCCCAGATTAATGTGACTTTATTATTGCCGGCGATGGCCGTCAATTTGGGTTTTAGCGGCAACTTGGCAAAGCGGTAATCAGAGTCGTAGATGCGTTGCGCCACGGCGGCATTCTGATACATGGCCTGGCGGTCGCGTCCGAAAATCCAACAGGTGGAAAACCGCTCGGTAGCGCCCGGTGGCAAGTTGAATGGCCCACTGCCGAAAATCCAATATTGGTTAACGGCCTGCTGAGGCACCGTGAAATAACCAGGTTTAAGCCGCGGCCACATCTTTTCTTCGTCGGTCACCAGCACCGTGCCAAACAATGGCGCCGTGAAACTGGTCAGACCCACCTGATCGCTTTCGTCGTTGTCTAACTTGCCAAAATTGGGCTCCCCTTGGTCAGGCCGGCCGTTGCCTTCGCTGCCGTCGGCATCGGGACCTGGATAGCCCTCATCCAAGGGACCAGCGCCATCGCTGCCGACGTCGTCGATCTCGGGGTTCCAGTCGCCGTCCTCGTCGCCTGCCCAGTGCCATTTCGGTGGGCCGTATTTGCCGATGGGTCCGAAAATATAGGCACCCGCATCGTTATCGCGACTCTCATCGATCAGCCCATCGCCATCGTTATCGATGCCATCATCGTCGATGCCAGGAGATTCTAAAAATTTCCAGCCGATGTAGCCGGGCGGAATTTCCCGAAATCTGGTCCAGACACCGATGTTGTCGTTATCCCAGCCATAGACAAAGTCGTTTTCGGCGTCGAACCAGGCATTGTCATCGGTGGTTCCACGGCCGCCTGGGCCGATATCTGCATAGCCGCCGAAAAATATCGAATCTGCAAAGATGTTATAATCATAATCGCCGGCGTTGGAAACTTGAAAGTGGATAAAAATGATGTCTTTGGCCAAAGCATGGGACCACTGAAAAAGGCGGGTTTCGATCTGCAAACCCAAACCCTGACGATCCGGATATTTTTTGTATGGAAAGAATTGAAATTCCTTGTTCCAGATATCGTCCATCACATAAACTGCTTCTTGATCGGCATAGAACTGATTCAGTCCGAAATAGCCATTCCATTTGTTGTTCCAAGTGGCGTCTTTTCCGGGCCAGGATGTCGGCCAAGAATAGGGGTTTCGACTATTGGCGATTTCTTCTTGGCCTTTTTCCGGATTAAGATAGCCTGGAAGAGGATGGAATTTATAGGCTACATTGGTCACCGGATCGATTTCGCTGGTGGCGCCACCGGGGTCGCGATAACCATCCGAGATAATGTATACGGGCTGGTTATTCTTATCGATCACCCGAGCGGCGACAAAACCGGTCATCTCGTGGATGTGATCGTGACCCGTGCCGGTGGGCCAAACACCCCCGCCGCCGTCTTCAGGATTGCTGTCGTTGCCGCGACCGATGGTGCCGTAATTGGTGATATCGGTGGATACCTGATTGGAGTTCATGATCAAAATGCGTCGCATTTTCGGGTCGCTCGGATTAGGGTCGATATAGGTGATGCCGTTATGCTGGCTGAAGGACGGCAGCGAGCCGCTCAATAGCCATATCATCATCAAACCCATCCAGCCGTTGATGGCCCAACGACCGATAACGTGACCAATTAAGAACTTTACTTTTTGCATATTAGCTACCTCGATATTAAAAATCTAATTTAACGCCGAATTTAATCTCCCGCGGCACTGGTTGTAAAGCGGGATTAAGGCGATAGTCTTTAAGGGAATTGAAGCGATCTAACCCATTTTGCCGGTGCGCCTGCTCGTCGCGGGGGTCCACTTCGGGGAAAAGATCGCGTCGCATGGTGTCCAATACATTGTCGATCTTGACGAACGTTTCGATCCATAATTTATGAATTTTATAGCGTTTGAAGGCCCGCAGGTCTAAAAACAAGTCGCCTTTATATCGCCCTTGGTTACGCAATTCGAAAATCGTGGATTTGCGTTGCACGCTCGGGTCTGGTGGCGTAAAAGGATAGCCGCTGTTCATACGCAGGATGATGCTGCCACCCCAGGTTTTTTGCACCAAATTGACAAAGCCATTGGCGGTGTGGCGCAAATCCCAATCCAGTGGCAACAGGATGGCTTGACTTTCGTTTTTGCCTTGCGCATCGAAGAAGGCCTGCTTGGGGTCGCTGGCAATGCCCTTGGCGTTTTGGTAGGTGTAATCGAATCCGGCTGAAAGACCGATACTGGGCACACGTGCTTCGGCCGAGAGGGTGACGCCGCGCACCGCACCGTAATCGGTGTTGATGTACCTGCCATAGACGATGTCACCCTGATAGGTCTGAAATAGCTGCGTGCCCAACAAATGGCGCACGTCGCGATAGAAACCGGTCACGTCTACTGCGATGAATTCAGCCAGTTGTTGCTGCAGACCGATTTCATACATATCGGTTCGCTGCGGCTCCAGATCGGCATTGCCGAGAAACGATCCCAAGGTACCCGCCACCTCGAATTCGGGATTTTCGTACAGGCGCGAGAATTCTGGAATCTGGAAAAACTGGCCATAGGAGGCATGGATGACGCCTCGATCGGTAATGGGAAACGCCAAGCCCAGACGCGGCGAAAATTGCGTTTTGGCCTTGGCGTCACGATAAGCCTCGGAATACGGCCGCGGATAAAGTTTATTGGCCGGGTCGCGCAAATCGGTGGGCACCTGCGCATGCGCGTTAAAATAATCAAAGCGTACACCGACATTGACGATCAAGTCCTGGATTTCGATTTTATCCTGAATATACGCTGCCATTTCCACTGGTTTGCGATGATACTGGTTATGATCCAATGAAGTCAGAGGTGGAATGCGCGGATTCATGTCGCCGTAGCGAAAAGGATTGACATCGATGTTGAAATATTCATAATCCAGCTCATGAAAGCGGCCTTCCACACCGATTTTGACCAGATTCGCCTTGTTGATTTGATAGGTGAGATCGCTACGGCCGGCGAAGGTGCGACTGGTTTGATAATAATGGCCAGGGACGACTCCCCCGGTTGAAAAAATAAATTGCGGCGGCGCCCCACTCCGATAGATCGAACGATAACGACTATCCATTGGATTTTTAAAAACATAACTCTTGGTGTCGCTGTAATAATATGCCAAATGGATCGAGTAGAACAATCGTGGATTGATGACATGGGTCCATTTGAGCAGATTATTATGTGCTTTGCTATAAATGGTCGGCACCGCATCAGGATTGAATTTGTAATAATGGCTGTAATTCTTGCCTTCTGAGGCATTAGCGATCAAGTTGTAAGAAATATTCACCGATGACCAGGGAGAATAGGTGAATTTTACCTGTCCTGAATAGCTTTGATAGGGATGCATCGATACCAACGCCGAATCGCCTGTTCGTTCGATGTACCAATCATTGGGGTCGGGAGAAGAAAAATTGGAGGAATCGGAGAACGAATACACACGTCTGCCATAGAGCCAGTTATCCTGATGGGTCACGCGGCCTGAGGTGAAAAAATTGAGTTTTTTTACAAGGGTTGGACCGCTGAGGCTGAATTCATAGTATTGCTGTGCCGTGGGCTTGAAGGCATCGATACCGATAAAAACATCGCTGTGGGAAGAGAGGAAATCGCCCATATACGCGGAAAGGCTGCCGGTAAATTGATCGGTGCCGTCGCGGGTGACGATGTTCACAATACCGCTCATGGCCTGACCGTACTCGGCGTTGAACGTGCCACTGATCACTTCCAGCTCTTGAATAGCGTTGTTTTCGATGGGGATGGCCAAAGAATTGCTGAGCGGATTGGTGACCGCGATACCATCGACATAGTATTGTATTTCCGAAGAACGCCCGCCGCGAATGTGGATGCCACCACCCAGGCCAGTGGTGACCCCCGCCTGCAACTGCAGCACTTCGGAAAAATTTTCCACAGGCAGCGTTTTAATGTCTTCGCCGGATACTTTGGCAGAGGCAGAGGTCTGGTCTTTCATTATCATCTCCCGCTGGGCAGTGACCACCACTTCGCCACCTTTAATGGCCTGCTGGGTAAGGCGGAAATCGACGGTGGTGGTACGATCGACGGTAACCGCGATCGGCTGCTTCACCATGGGTTGATAGCCGATAAAGGAGACGCGCACCACATATTGCCCCGGTTTGACGTTGAGGATGAAGAAATAGCCTTCCACGTCGGTGATGGCGCCAAGGGGTGTTTCCAGCTTGATCTCTTTATCGCCGACGATCTGCGCTGGGATGATGACATTGGCGCCGACGATGGCCTCACCAGTAGCAGCATCCATCACCTTGCCGGCGATTTTGCCGGTGGTGCCTGCTTTTAGATCCGGTATCGGCCAAATCACCACCCACATGGCGAGGGCAATTAAAAATAAAATAACACGAAGATGAAGCGGTTTATGGATTCGCATAGGCCTGCTCACGTTTGGTTAGTTATTGAAGTTATTTTTGTATTCGAAAATACTATTAGCGAAGAAAAAGTTTGGGGTGATAATAAAGGATAAATATGGGTGGAAAAGACAACGCACATGAAGGTGGATCACCTCTGATGAATTATGGCGTTAATATATTCTATTTTGAAGAAATATTCAAGTAAAAAGTGGTCAAAGAAGTAAAATTTTTCTTGACTAATGATAATAAATAAAATAAATTATAAAAATTTATAAATCTATACCATAAAATCGGGGAGAGCTTTATTTTTTATAGTGATAAAATCAAGGTTATCCACACTTCATTTATCCTTTCTCACAACCCAATATTTCCAAAAGTATTTTTTCTGAAAAAATTTACCAAAATTAAAGTCATTTCGGCTTTATATTACACTGAAATGGCGATGTTACGCTGTCTTTATATTCATTCACCGATCCATAAAAGATAGGAGGACTTATGCGAACTGGTACCGTTTTATTTGTTCTTTTAACCCTGTTAACGGCGTTTGCGCAGAGCCCGCAGCCAACACAACATCTTTACGTTATCACGTTGAATGGCACACCGGTCAACATTGATGGCGACCTAAAAGATTGGCAAGATGCGGATTTCGTCTATGTCAGTCAAGATGGGCCCAATCACCAGTGGTATGAGGGCGCCAAGCCAACGGCCTCACCGGCGGATTTCAGCTACCATGCCGCCCTGAAGATGGACGACGAAAATCTCTATTTTGCCGTCCATGTGCGCGATGAAGGTGGGGTATTGATTCACTCACGACGCACCGACCCCAAAACCTACAATACCATCTGGGCCGACGACCACTTTGCCGTATACTTGGGTCTCTACGACATAGGCTCTCGCTTGGGCAGCCCCCATACCAATACCGTGGATATCATCGATCCAACGACCGGGGCCACCGTTGGCGGTGGCCGTACCTATCGCGTACGACCTGGAGCCGATAACGATCCGCTCAACGCCACCTTGGGAGCCGACTATCAGATTGGCGTCCATATCCAGGACTATGATACTACCCTATCCAATGGCGCTTATGTAGCAAAAGGCAAAACGGTGGTGAATTACAATTGGGGGTATGTTGATACTACGGTACAAAACACCGAATTGGCCATTAAAGTATGGCCCAATGATAAAGGGTATACGCTGGAATGGAAGGTGCCCTTTGCTTCTCTTGCCGGCAAGATCGCCCGTAAGAGTACCTCTTACTCGGTTCTCGAGTGGCCTTTTTACAGGCCTAAAGATGGCGATGTCATTCCTTTTGATTTCGATGTGACCGATGAGGATCGGCCCAATCAGATGGGCAGCAATTTCCTGCGCTTTGGGCCCAACGGGTCCTTATGGCGTGATTCTTACGCCTTTGGCGGCCGCGGTATTGTGCGAGACAAGAGCAGCATCATAAAATCCAATTATTATTGGATTCAATTAACCGATCAAGCCAATGTCACCATTGATGGCAATCTATCGGACTGGAATGGCATCCAATTCATCGGCATCAGTCAAGACAGCCCCAACCGCAGTTTTTATGAGGGGGCCAAGCCGACATCCTCGCCGGCCGATTTCAGCGGCTATTGTGCCATGCGCCTGGATAGAGGCCATCTCTACCTGGCCGCTCATGTCCGCGATCAAGGCGGCGTGTTGATCCATAGCCCGCGTACCAATCCGGCTACATTCAACACCATTTGGGCCGACGATCACTTTGCCACTTATTTGGGATTGTATGACATCGGCAACCTTGTGGCCAGTCCCCATGTAGCTGAAGTCAGCATCATCAATCCCAACACGGGCGAAGTTCTGGCTGGGGGGCGAACCTATCGTATTGCGCCGGGTCTGGATAATGGTCCGGTATCATCAACCCTCGGCCCAGACTATCAGATCGGCACCCATATCCAAGAATATAACACCGTTCTCGCCAATGGCGCCTATTATGCCGCTGGCGATGAGGTGGTCAATTACAATTGGGGTTACGTCGACACCACCATCCACAACACCGAAGTTGCCATAAAAGTCTGGCCCAAAGATTTAGGCTATACCGTGGAATGGAAAATCCCCTTGGCCTCGCTTGCGGGCTATATCGCCAAAAAAGTATCACCTGTTTCCATCCTCGAATGGCCAGCGTTCACGCCGAAAAACGGCATGGTGATTCCGTTCGATTGGGATCTGACCGACGAAGACCGTCCCAACCAGATGGGCAGCAACTTTTTACGCTTTGGGCCCAACAGCGGGTTATGGCGCGATTCCAACGGCTTTGGGTTGCGCGGCGTCATCCTCGGACCTACGGTGACCGCTGTGCGAGAACAACCTCAAGAACCGTCGTTACCGCAGCGCTTTACACTGGCACAAAACTATCCCAATCCCTTCAATCCCATAACCACCATCGAATTCACCTTGAAACAAAGCGGACGCACTCGACTGCAGGTCTTTAATATGGCGGGACAGATGGTGGTAACGCTATTGGATGAAGATTTGCCGGCCGGCTATTATCGTTGTCACTGGAACGCCGCAGGATTACCTAGTGGCACCTATGTGTATCGTTTAGAAGCTAATGGACAGATGCAAACCAACAAGGCGGTTTTGATGAAATAAGTTGGCAATCTGATAGGAGAAAGCCTTTGCCCATAGGAGGGCAAAGGCTTTTTTTATGATATCGCCCATCTCGCCGTGCTTTGTAGTTGAATATTTTCCGGCAGATGATGGCACCAATCATTTAACCCTATCGAGAGGCCGATATTCTTACCCTATTATACCAGCCCAACATTTACCTTACAAATCAATCATTCCACCAGTGGAACTAATCTCCATATGCTCATTGCACTTCGTTACCATCGGCATCCATGAATTTGATCTCGCCGAAATGGCCAGAACGGATATTAGCTTGGATTTTACTGCGGTCGCCAACCACTACCCACACCAATTGTTCCGGTTTGATCAGTTTTTTCGCTGTCTTCGCCACATCCTGAGTGGTCACATTGCGAATTCTTTGTGCAAAGGTGCGATAATAATCCTTAGGTAGACCGTACGTTTCTATGGCGCTGATCGCGTTATTGACGGCGTTGATGGTTTCCCAAGTTCCTGCCAACTCGAGAATTTGATTGTCTTTGGATTTCTGTAATTCTTCCTCGGTCAATGGTCGTGGGCCGGTGATATCGGTAAGCTCTTTTTTGATTTCCGCCATTGATTCTTTGGTTTTATCCGTCTGCACGGACGTATAAACGATAAACGGCCTTTGCCCTCTGGCATCGGAGATAAAGCTGGTGGCGCCATAGGTCCAATGCTTATCTTCCCGAAGGTTCATGTTGATGCGGGAGATGAACATGCCGCCGAGGGCATTGTTCAGGGTAAGCAGGTTGATTTCGTCTGGATTGGCTTTTTGCGGCATGATGTGGCCGCAAAAGATGATGGATTGCATCGAGCCGGGCCGATCGATTAGGTAGACGATGGAAGACGGTTTCTGATCAACCGGTTGAATGTTTTTAGCCGGTATGCTACCGCTTGCCCATTCTTTGAATAATTTTTCAATCTTGGGCGCCAATTCTTCCATGGTAATGTCGCCAACCACGATCAATTTGGCATGGTTGGGCTTGAACCACGTTTGATGGAATTTTACGAGATCCAGGCGAGTGATTTTCTTAACCGAAGCTTCGGTACCCGAACCGGTGAGGGGATTGCCATAAGCGTGGTCCTTGCCGTAGAGCAATCCCGGAAAGACGCGCAAAGCCATCTGGATGGGCGTTACCTTTTCCCGCTGGATGGCCGCCAGTTGCATCTTTTGTAACCGCTGAAAATCTTTTTCAGGGAACGAAGGATGGAGGATCACATCGGCAAACAACGATAGGGAGGGATCTAATTTTTCTTTTAACGTATTAAGTGTTACATAGGAAACATCCAGATTGGAGCTGCAATACAATTCGGCGCCGAGGTTGGCCAATTCTTCACTGATCTGTAAGGCGTCGCGTGTTTTGGTGCCCTCATCGAGCATATCCATAGCCAGGCGCGCCGTGCCGGGTAAAGCGAATTGATCGGAAGCATAACCGGCATCGACGATCAACTTTAAGGTGACCAGGGGCACGGAGCTCCGTTGCGAGAGGACAATTTCCAGTCCGTTTTCTAACGTCTTACGCACCATCTCGGGAAATTGCGCCAGCGGTGGTTGGCCAGAATCGGGCATCTTGCTGCGATCCAGATCGCTCTTTTCCGCTTTCCACTCAGGAAAGGGATGTACTTCGAGGATGTAGACGCCATCGCTCAACCAATCCTTTGCCACTTTATGTAGATCTTTTGCCGTGGCTTTGCGAACCCGGTCGAGCACGACTTTATAGAAATCCGGATCGCCGGCAAAAACCTGATTTTGCGCCAAGATGTCGGACTTGCCGCCAAACCCGCCGATGCGCTCGATGCCGCGGATGAATTGCGCTTCAAACTGCGTGCGAACGCGGTCGACCTCCTGTGGCGTGGGTCCATTTTTTAGCAATTTTTCCATCTCCTGGTCGAGAATTTTTTCGATTTTATCCAGCTCTACACCCGGCTTGGCAGTGACGACGATGGAAAATAAACCTGCGATTTCACGCGCATCGACGTAGCTCCATACACTGGTGGCCAATTGCTCCTCATAAACCAATCTTTTGTAAAGGCGAGAGACCTTGCCGCTGGCAAGCACATCGGAAAGCAGGTCGAGATGCGTTTGTTCCCATGTGCCCCACTGGGGGACGTTCCAAATTTTGTAAAGACGCGCCTGCGGTACACGGTCTTGCAGAATTTGCCGTTGCGTGCCGCTGCGTTTGGCTATCCAGGCGTCGAATTTGGCAATAGGCGGGCCCGGCGGCACATCACCGAAATATTTTTCCATCTTTTCCTTCACTTCTTCGAGTCGCACATCGCCGGCAATGACAACAACCGAGTTGGCTGCACCATAATAGGTCTTGAACCACTCATGCACATCTTCCAAACTGGCTGCCGAGAGGTCTTCCATCGAACCGATTACTGTCCAGGAATAAGGATGCCCGGCTGGGAAGACGGCTTTAGCGATCAGCTCATCGACCAAACCATAAGGCTCGTTCTCGTACTGCCTTTTCTCATTCTGTACCACTCCGCGTTGTTCATCCAATTTCTCCTGGGTGATCGCCCCAAGTAAATGCCCCATACGATCCGATTCCATAAAGAGGGCTAGATCCAGAGAAGGAGTAGGCACGTTCTGAAAATAATTCGTGCGATCTTCGTTGGTGGTGCCATTGAGATCGGTGGCGCCGATCTTTTCCATAACCTGAAAATAGTCCTGATCGCAGTTTTCGCTGCCATTAAACATCAGATGCTCGAAAAGATGCGCAAAACCGGTCCGCCCCGGCTTTTCATTTTTCGAGCCGACATGATACCACACATTCGCAGCCACAATGGGTGCTTTATGATCTTCGTGCACGATGACCGTTAGACCGTTCTTCAAGACGAATTTTTGATAGGGAATGTCGATTTTCACCGGCATGGGTTCCGTCCATCCTCTCATGGTTAAGATTAACATCATGGATGCTATTGTCAACGATATTAGACGCCAAAGTTTCATACAGGTTCCTCCTTTTTCGTAAGACAAAGGTTTCAATGAATCGTTTACATTCTTGACATCCATTTTACGAAAAAATCTGGGAACTGTTACAAGTTTGTAGCTGGCGGGGATAAAAAAATTTTTCAATAATAACGAAACAGACGTTCATCACCCACGTTTTTATTCCCTGCCATTAGGTGGAAAAAGTGGGAAATCCGTAGAAACAGTGGAAACGCCACTTGTTTCCGCCCGTAGGTCTGCTGCCTCCCCAACCGTTTGCTGTTACTGCAGCACAAATCATGAATGCTGTCCCTATTCGCACTCCACTTTTGTATCAGCAATCAACAGACTTGCCGCGCCTGTTGTCTTCCAGCTTCGATGGCTAAATCGATCTGGTCGGGAGTGAAATGCTGTAAATCGATGTCAATGGGTGCTTGTGGTCGAATGACCTTGAGGTCAATATGACGTTTGCCTTTCAGGGGTTTTTTACGAATCGGAACAGGCACTTGCTTCAAAAGCTCGTTAATCTTCCGACACAGATCGATATCGTTGTCTACCAGCTCGTCGGTGACGATGCCCATGAGGTTATCCATTAGGGTGATGGCATCGCGATGGTTAAATTGGCAGCGGGGTAGTTTTTCCGGTTGGCAGACGATGCAAAATATCTCCTCAGCGCCGTCCTCGATGGCGCGGTTGAGGGGCGCCACTTCGCGAATCCCGCCGTCGACGAAGGGCTGTCCGTTGATCACACGCAGCGGCATCACTCCAGGAATACAGGTGCTGGCCATAATAAAATCGTGGATGTTTTCGCAACGCTCGGCCGAAGCATAGACAACTTCGCCGCCACTGCAGTTTACCGCACACGCATAAAATTTTACTGGACTATTGAGCAGGTGCACACGCTTAATATGTTGTCGCACCAGGCGATCGAGGGGTGAAGTATCGATAAAGCCGTTGAAACGTCTGAAAATGATGGATAGTAACAACTTTAGCCAGCTGCGCCTGCTGCCGATTTTGCTGAAATCGGTGATCTCCAATCGCCAAAAATCGATCAGCTGATAACCGATCTCTACCCAATTCACCTGCTCGCCGCTCATTACCGCGCGACCGGCCCGATCAGCCAGAAACGCCCCATTGAGGCTCCCCACCGAGGTGCCATAAATGGCATCGGGGATGAACTTACCCAAAGTGAGTATCTCAGCGATGGCGCCCGCTTGAAAAGCACCCCGTATAGAACCCCCGCTGAGCACCATGGCTCTTTTTATCTTCATCACACGCTTCCTCCTGTCAAAAGGAATACGGTTGTTTCTTACGGGAAGAAACCTCTGAATTCAACTTTTCACCCCTCTCCATGGCAGCGATCCGCAGAAGGAGATGCGTTCAAATCTTCGCCATCATTTCATTCTGGTAAGCATTATTCATTGCAGCTGTTCTCAAGGGGAAAGGAGTCCTCATTTGGTTTGCCTTGGTTCGTTGCGTCCACACCTCCTGCTCGCCTCATCTATTCACAACCGCAAATCAGCGCGAACTGTTGAGGTTGGGTGGACATAGTCATAAAAAAAGATTTTCCCTTGCCATAGAATTTATTTTTTCCAAAACTCTGAGACAAAGAGAATGATAACGGTATACAGTTCCAATCTGCCAAGTAGCATGAAAAAGGCTAACAGCCATTTGCCGGCAGTTGGCACATGGGCATAGTTATCCAATGGACCGACATCCCCCAGACCTGGGCCCACATTGCCCAGCGTCGCTGCCACACTGCTGATGGCAGTGATGAGATCGAGTCCAAGGACGGACATGACTACCGACCCCGCCGCGAAGATGAGCATATAAATGATGAAAAATGCCAGAATGTTGGTAACCACCTCCGGAGGCACCACTCGGCCACCCAATCGTACGGGTAAATAGGCATTCGGATGCAACAGCTTTTTGATTTCGGTGACGCCATGTTTCAGGATCAACATCACGCGGATGATTTTAATCGAGCCACCGGTGGATCCTGCACACCCACCGATGAACATCAAACATAATATGACCAATTGTCCACCGCGCCCCCACAACTCGAAATCATCGGTGACAAAGCCAGTGGTGGTGGTGATGGAAACCACCTGAAAAATGGCCGACCGCAAGGCAGCGCCAATGCTGGGGGTTTTGGTAAAATAGACGATAGGAGCGGTGATGGCGGTTAAAATGAGTACGAGAATGAAATAAAAACGGAACTCGCGGTCTAAATGGTACACATTCCATTGGCCTTTTAACAATCGATAGTGGAGGCTGAAATTGGTGCCTGCCAGAAACATGAAGAGGATGATGACCCATTCGATGTAAAGACTGTTGAAATGGGCAATACTGGCATTTTTTGTGGAAAAACCGCCAGTGGCCATGGTGCCAAAGGTATGGCAGAGCGCATCAAAAAGTGACAATCCTCCGAAAAGAAGCAATATCGTTTCCACCAAGGATATGAGGACGTAGACCCCCCAGAGGATTTTAGCGGTTTCTTTAATGCGCGGTGTGAGTTTATCGACGACCGGGCCTGGCGCTTCGGCTTTGAATAATTGCATGCCGCCAACCCCTAAAAACGGCAATATGGCTAATGATAAAACGATGATCCCCATGCCGCCTAACCAATGGGTTTCGCTACGCCAAAATAGGAGACCGTGCGGCATGGCCTCGATATTGGTGAGGATACTGGCGCCAGTGGTGCTGAACCCCGACATGGTTTCGAAAAAGGCGTCGGTATAGGAGGGGATGGCTCGTGAGATCACAAAGGGAAGCGCCCCAAAAGCCGCCATGGCCGTCCAGCCGAAAACCACTACAGCAAAACCTTCTCGTAGCCTCAAGTCGGTGTGATTTCGACTCAACCTGGAAATGAAGAATCCGACGCCGCTGCAAATGAATACAGAGATGAGAATGGCCAATGTATCGCCCTCGGCGTAATATAGCGAAAAGCCCAACGGCGCCATCATTGATAGGCCTTCGAAGACGAGCAATAATCCAACGATATGAATAACCGCACGCAGATTCATAATTTCAGCTTTACTATTTGACCGAAAAGATTTTTTCCACGCGCGGCAATGCCGACGGTGTTGTGAAAACGATGATTTTATCGCCTGGCAGCAACACATCTTCACCGCCAGGGATCAACACCTTGTTATTGCGATTGATGATGCCAACCATGCCATTATGTGCCAGGTTGAGGGTTTTAATCTGTTTGCCAGCCACACGAGAATTTTTACTGATATCGATCTGTATCACTTCCGCATCGATACCGGGGAGGCTAGCCAACGATATGATATTGCCGCGTCGAATGAATCTCAGGATGGCATTGGCAGTGATGGTCTGGGTATCAACCGCAGCATCGACGCCGATAGAAGCCATGATGGGAAGATAATCTGGACGGTTCACCAATGCCAGGCAGCGCCGCACCCCTAAATGTTTGGCCATCAGACAAGAGATGATATTGGTCTCTTCGTCGTTGGTCACCGCAATGTAGCTATCCATGTCCATGATGCCTTCAGTGGCCAATAAATCCAAATCGGTGCCATCGCCGACGATAATGAGGGTGCGTTGCAGGTCTTGGGCGATTTTGGTGGTTTTGTCGCGGTTCAATTCGATCAATTTCAAGTTGATGGCGTGGTCTTTTTCCAGCTCCGATGCCAACAGGCGACCGACGCGACCACCCCCCAGGATCATGATGTTCTCCATTTTTTCCTCGCTTTTCCCAAGGATTCGAAGAAGATCGGCGACTAATTCTGATTTGGTAATGAAGAACAACTGGTCACCGCGATTGACGTAATCCTGCCCGCTCGGTATAAACGTCTTATTGCCGCGAAATATCGCCACGGCCCGAAAGCTGACCTCTGGATTTTCGTTGTCTATCTGCTGCAAAGTCTTATTAATGATGGGGGCTGTCATATCTACCCGTACACCGATCAACTGAACCTTCCCATCTTCGAATTCGATCACATCGGTAGCAGCCGAGCGTTTCACCAGCCAAACCAGTTCCCTGGCGGTCTCTTGCTCTGGGTGAATGATCAGGTCGATGCCCAAATCCTCTTTACGTAGCAAGGCCTGTTCACTGCTGAATTCAACATTTCGCAGTCGGGCAATTTTAATCCCCACTCCCGCTTTGGCCGCTGCCATACAGGCGAGGATGTTTACTTCATCGCTCGGGCTCACCGCAATCAGCATGTCGCACGATCTGAGCCCCGCCTGCAACAAAAAACTCGGTGAAGCCCCATCACCCTCCAAGACCAATACGTCGAGGGTCTCGGCAGCTTTGCGATAAACCTCCGGATTATTGTCGATCAAGGTAACGTCATGATTTTCGGCGCTCAGGTATTCGCTGATATACCTGCCTACCAGACCTGCCCCAATCACCATTACTTTCATGGAAAACTGAGTAACTCCTTTTTAGATGCCATCACTTATAATTTAGTACCATTCTGCCATCTTTTGGCACTGACCAAGTGGTTTGCCAAGCGACGGAAAATGGCTTGCTGTTGTCATCTATGGAGAAAATGACTCGGTAAAAAGCGACCAAGACCACAAAATCCGACTCGATATCAATGCGACTCGTCTGTAATCAAAAATACCACTCGATTAATTTAAAGGTTTTACATTAAAATTGCAAGACGTTTCACTAAAAAGCGCCTGGTTGTGGATTGTCCTAACAGGAGGCCAAAGAAAACGGAAATAGCTTATAATTTATGGGTCGCGTGTTTCAGCGGCCAACCGCAGTGTAATGGCAATTTTCGGCGGGCAATGGGGAATGATATAAATTAGCCGACAAGGTTATTGGGCGGTTCATTAACTTCGCCGCGTGGCGACCATGCAAAAAGTGGCAAAAGAAGAATAGTTTTTCTGACATCCCCATTTTTTGATTAAAGATAACTATAGTTTAAGGAGTCTCTCCATACGTTTAGGTGCGTCGTTTCGTGAATTCGCATGGCTGTGTAAAAGATCAGAAAAAGATGTCCTGTCGAATCGTACAGCGATGAGATCAAGTACCAACTTTGCAAGCATATGAAAATGTTATATAGAGAATGCTTACCCTGTCAAAATAACGGCGTCTCCTTGTAGTTTTTAGGAAAATATTTTTTTGGCATCCACTCTTATCCCCTTGAGGGCGGAATCTGCAAAGATTGCAGATTCCGATATGCACCTCTTAAAAGTGGTCGCCTTTTTACCTTTGCTGTGTGGTATATCCTCTCAGCAAGGCATTTTTTAGCTCCCGAATTTTTCTGGTCTCCTCTGAGTGCCGATTGCTCCTTTCAGAGTTTGAATGCGCCGAAGAGATGAGCTTAAAGCTGCCTTTGCAATCTTAGGATCTCTCGATTTTAGGAACGAAATCTTTTTTCGAGAGTCCCAATTTTCTCATCTTGAAGCGCAGATTGGCTTCGGAGATGTTCAGCGCTAAAGCGGCGCGCGACTGGTTGCCGGCGAATTTCAATAGGGCTCCTTCGATCAGCTCTCTCTCCAAGCGAGCCACCGCCATCCCCAGACTCTGCAGTTCAACCCGAGTGAATTGATGCTGCTGGTTGTAGAATGGCAACGCTTCAGGGATTAATTCTGATTCCGGTGATCCCAGAACCGCGGTTCGCGCAACATTGGCCAACTCTTTGAGGTTGCCAGGCCAATCATGCTTGAGCATCTGGTGAAAAACCTCAAAATTGATGGCCGGTACCGGTCGCCCCAATTCCTCGCATACCTCTTTAAGGATTTTCTCGAATAGCAGTGGGATATCCTGCCGTCGTTCGCGCAAGGGTGGTACTTTGATGGTCCATTCCGATAGCGCCAGAAAAAGCTCCGGGTTGAAAGAACCACGGCTATCCTTGTCGAGCAAGCGAATATCACCAGTAGCAATCAAACGGAAATCAGTCTCAATAGCGATGTTTTTGTCCGCAAATCGATAGATTCCTCTTTTGGCGAAGGTCATTAATTTCTTTTGCACTTCCTGGTCGAGTTGCTCAACATCCTCGATAACAAAGACGCCGGAGGCCTTTTTCGCTGGGACTGTCGCAGGCGAAGGAGATATTTGTGACCATACTTCTTGATCGAACGCAGCATTGAGACGATCGGCTGAAGAACGTATGATCACCTCCTGTTCGCCCGTGTCTGCCAGTAGATGGGCGATTTGTCCCTTTTCAGTACCCGGCTCACCAACAACCAAAACATGTTGGTTCTGTTTGCTGATGGCGACAATGGACTTGCGGATGCGGTTGATTTCGGGACAATTGCCCATCAGTACCTGTTCAAGCGAAGCTTTGAACTGTCGTACTTTCATTGTTTCCCCTCATTATTTGGATATAGGTTTAGATACAGATGGTTTAATTAATTTTTGATTTAACAATTGACCTTTTCGATTTTTAAAGGAGACAATGTAGAAATAAATGTTCCAAATTGTACCAAAAATGACTAACAAGGTAATCACTTTTAAAAGAACAATACTCTGTTTTGCTAATACACTGATCAGTATCAGACCCGCTGCTAAAATACATTGCAAGAAGATGCTCTGAATGCCAATTAATTGCTTGAGCTGCTGCATAATCGTGTCTGTTGTGAGATCTTTCATAATGACCGGTGTTGAAATGGCAAATCGTTTATCAAATATCAATTGTTCCCGTAATCGATAAGATTCCGACTCTAAAGAAGCCAGCCGTAGGAGCAGGATGCTCGACATAACCAATAAGAAAAGGGTGACGAAATATTGGTCGATGCCATAGAGATCGATTTGCCAGAAAGCGACCATATAATCAAAGATATCACAGACATACATGATGAATAGACTGATCGCCCAACCATGTATAAAAGCGCCATTCGGTCTGGATTTTCGGATCAATACCAAAAAATACATCCCCAACACGATCAACGCCATCACATCGATGCGGATATAATGCATGACGTTTTCCAAGGGGGTCATCCTGAACGGAAAGCGGGTGACGGTGAACGCTTGATACCAGAAATCAATCTGGCTTAGAACCCCGATCACCCATGACATGAAATACACGGTCCATCGCCGCCATGTATGAAAAATGTAGCGGAGGGTGATGGACAAGGTGCCGATAAAGAGCAGCGTCCAAACGATCATCCGAGAATAAATTAATGCATAAAAGCCATCGATATTATCGCCCATGACAAAATCGACACCGATGTAATAGACGACAAAGGTCAGGCTGACCAAGATAAAGCTCAGGCCGAAATGCAAAAAGGTCTCAAAAAAATAATGATCCTTTTTGATGATAAAGAAACAGGTAACACCTAACAAAAAGAAAAGTGAAAAGTTAAGCCAGCTGAGTAGGTGCATGGGATAATGCGGCAACCGATCAAGCAAATGGATGAAGCAAAGGAAAATCAGCCAGCTTAACAGAATGTATTGAACCTGTTTCGAAAATGACATGCAGGATTCGACCTTTTTAATTTCGTTTTTTTGTCGTGTCAGGAGGTGGATACAATGGTCCCGGCAAAAATGCATTAATAATGGAGGGAGATTTTGTCGGGAACGTCAACATCACCTTTTTTTCGATTTTATCAGAATTAGAACTAATTTCGGTATTTTTTACGTCAATTGCAAGTCTTTTCTCTGTTTGGAGGAAAGAAAAAGTTTTTCCGGAGAAAAAGCCGAGCAGCATGAAACCGCTCAAGACTACCATGGTAATGGTGCTAAATAATTGATTTTTCATGGTATACCTCCATTAAAATAATTAGATGGTTAATAAAAGTTATTTATTTAATAATAAGATAAAAAATTTATAATAAAAACACAAGAAAAAAATCGTAAAAAATATCGAAATAACGATTTTTTCTCTTGACAATAACTAAAATAATCTTTATCTTTTCTAAGAAGTAACGATTCAGTAAGATTCATGCCCTCACCTAAAGGCGTAATTTAATAAAGATCTGTCTCTTCCATCATATGGAGCGTCTTTACCGCGAATGACAATAGATGAAGTAGGAGGCTCTATGGATTTTAATTTATATTCTGTGCTGAAAGGTTGGCTCTATCAACTACATCAGATCAGCGTCAAAATAATTGAAAGAGAGGGGGAATCCAAGCTAAAGGTTACATTGAAATCATCAGCAAGGCTCTATGATGTCGTTGGTAGACCTGATGGCGTGCAACCCTATAACGTTGACTCTGTTTATGATCATCTTTTCGAAAAGAGCCGCCGTATGCGCGAAAATAAGATGCCATTCGAAATCACCAGCAAAGAACGTTCAGAATTGGAAGAGGAGATCGCTCTTTTCCTTTTTCGGGCATTGGCATTCTATCGCCTCCATGAATTCTTTTTTTGCGAAAAGGATTTATTGTTCGCTGTTAATGCGCTCGAATTTATAATAAAAAACAACAAAGATCATATCATCAAGGATCATTACGGTAAATATCTGGATGTCATCATATTATTATATCAAAAAAACCTGTCGCTGCTATTTCAAAAGAATAATGATGCAGAAGGTGCTTCTTTTGCACTCAAATTGGCGCAAAAAACTCTCCAACAAATTCAATCCAAATCCTCCACTTATCAATTCTATTTTTCAGAAAAAGACCTGAAAGCGCTTAACCAATTTGTTTTCGAGCAAGTTCCACTGATTACCTCCCAAAAGGAGGATGTTTATTTACAACTGGCTCAAGTGCAGATGGGTAAATAATCAAAGGGAAAAGCTATTGGTAATATATCCGATCCGAAAGAGGAATATGTTTTTAATTTTAGAATTTTAATTCCGTTTTAAGATGGGTCCCAAGATAGGTATGCTTGACAAAAGCGTACCATTGTGCCTCAAATTCCTGGATGGAAATGCCGAGCACAGCGGCAATGTCGCCATTCTGTTTGATCAAATCGATTAACTTTGGTCGACCCCACTTACAGATGATAAATTCGGTCAGGGTATAACCCACGCTGTATATTTTATGGTCGCTGAGGTTGAATTCTCTATTGAGATCCACCAAAGTCGGATAATCGCCTGTTCTCATATAATCCAATGTGGCAGGATGCACGAAATCGCAAGCTTCGTATAGGGCAACAGCTTCCCACAACCATCGAGGATTGTTAGGGATTTTATGGTTCACCTGCACGGTGATCAGATGCGCAAATTCGTGCACTGCCGTCTGCGCCACGTCCCCCGCATACAGCAAACAAATACCCATATTGACGATATAGCCGGTGGTCGCATGAAATCTGGCGCCGATATTTTTTTCCATGGCCGCTAAAAATTGTGCATTATTGCCCCAAATTTCCACTTTGATGGTCGGTAACTCTTTTACTTGTAAATCGGCCAAGATGCGGTGGTAATTGGATTCGAGTTTGGCCTGTATCGGCGCGATCATCTCCGGCGTAAGGTGATTATAGAAAAGAAATTCGAAATGATCACTCTTGAGATGCCCATGGTTTGGTTTTTGCGAACCGCTGTTCACACATGTGAAGAACCATGCCGTACTCAACAAAAGCACTCTCGTTGCCATCTTTACTATTTTCCCTCCACGAGTTTGGTGTTTTTGAGTCGCAAGGAATTGCTGACGACCGATACCGAACTAAGCGACATCGCCAGAGCGGCGAACATGGGATTGAGGTATCCACAAGCGGCCAGAGGAATACCGATGACGTTATAGAGAAACGCCCAGAATAAATTTTGTTTGATGATGCGCAACGTGTTCTTGGACAGGCGGATGGCCTTGACCACATCGCCGATGTCGTTGTGCATCAAGGTGAGATCAGCGGATTCCATGGCAGCGTCGGTGCCGGCACCGATGGCCATGCCGACATCGGCTTGCGCCAATGCCGGAGCATCATTGATGCCATCGCCAACCATGATGACGACGTGACCGGCGCGTTGTTCCTCGTTTATGAGAGATGCTTTTTGCTCTGGCAACACCTCGGCCAGCCATTGATCCACACCAGCCTGCGCCGCTATGGCTGCTGCGGTGGTCGAGTGATCGCCAGTGATCATGATCACCCGCAATCCCATGGCTTTTAGCCGCGCCACCGCCTGCGGGACATGCTCTTTCATGGGATCGGCCAAGGCAACGATGGCACGAATCTCACCATCCACCGCGATGTATAACAAACTCTTGGCGGACGAACGTAACGAGACATCCTCCTCGTGCCACTCGTCATCAGATATTCCCATTTCTCTGATAAAAGCCTCATTGCCGATGACGACCTGATGGCCCTGCACCTTCCCCTGCACACCCCATCCACTCCTACTATTGAATTCGGAAACGGGCAGCAACGAGAGGCCCTTTTCGATCGCGTGAAAGACGATGGCCTTGGCGAGAGGATGCTCGGAACGGCTCTCCACAGAGGCCGCCAGTTGTAGAATGATGCGGTTGTCGGCATCATCGCAGATGAAATCGGTGACCATCGGTTTGCCGACGGTGATGGTACCGGTTTTATCGAGCACAATCGTATCGGCGCGATGGATGTTTTCCAGCGTTTCGCTGCTCTTGATGAGGATACCGTGTTTTGCGCCAACACCGAGTCCCACGATGACTGCGGTGGGTGTGGCAAGCCCCAATGCACAGGGACAGGCGATGATCAGCACAGCGATAAAATGGGTCAGTGCCCGCTGTAAGGCCATGTCTCTGGTAAAAAGAAACCAATAAATAAAAGTAACGATCGCAACACCCACCACCGCCGGCACAAAGACAGCGGCTATTTTATCGGCCAGCCTTTGGATGGGCGCTTTGGAAGACTGCGCCTGCCGCACCAGTCGGATGATTCGTCCCAATGCAGATTCCTCACCCAATGCCGTGATCTTGAACTCCAAGCTGCCCGAGGTATTGAGGGTCCCGCCGATCACGCCATCGCCCACGGATTTTTCCACGGGCATACTTTCGCCGCTGATCATCGATTCATCCACCGCAGAGGCACCAGCAACGACTATACCATCAGCGGCAATGCGCTCACCAGGCTTGACGATCACCACATCGCCTAATTGTAATCGATCATAAGGGAGGAGTTGTTCGCCACCGTTGCGACGGACCAGCGCTTTTTTCGGGGTCAACTCCATTAATTCGCGGATGGCTGCTCCGGTCTTGCGTTTGGCACGGCTCTCCAACAGCCGCCCCATCAAGACCAGTGTAAGGATCACTGCTGCCGAATCGAAATAGACATGGATCGTATCCATGTGGGCAACAAAGAGTTGCGGGAATAAGGTTGCCATGACACTATAACCATAAGCTGCGCCGGTGCCGATGGCCACCAGGGAATTCATGTCAGCGGTGAAGTGACGCAGATTACGCCAAAAGATCGTATAGAAACGCCGGCCAGGTAGAAAGACGATGGGAGTGGTCAATATCAATAAAATTTTATGAGTAGTCTCTTGATCCAGAGGCCAAATGCGGCCCCAAAAGGGGAATTCCATCCCCATGCTCATGAGAAATACAGGTATGGCAAAAATCAAAGCGGTGCGAAAATCTTGGCGCAGCTGCTTGGTTTCTCCGTTGTCGTCGATCTGTTGCTTTGCTTCTGACGGCAACACCAGCCGGTAGCCAGCGTCGGCTATTTTTGCAGCGACGACTTGCAGATCCAAGGAGGGATTCTCCGCGACAAACGAGACACTTTCGTCGGCCAAACTGACATTCACGTTTTTGATGCCATCGATCCGACGGAGGGCTTTTTCGACCCTGGCGACACAACTGGCGCAGGTCATGCCCTCAATAGGGAGAATCCAATTTTTCGGCTGCCGCGACATGTCAGTTTGTCACCTGGTAGCCGGCCTCTCCGATCGCCTGGATGATAGCTTCTCGGCTCACTTGGTTCTCGTCATATTCCACATCTGCCTGGCCAATGGCGACGGAAAAGTTGGTCAATCCGAGCTTGGCTAATTCATTTTCTACGGCCTTGACACAATGGCCGCATGACATACCCTGAATGGTGAAAATCTCTTTTCTATACATCTCATTTGATCCTTATTTCATCACTTGAATATCGGTAAAAAAGGCATTGCCATGAGAATGCGCTCTCGGCTGCCCAGTTGGTTGAGGTACCAGAAATAGATGAATTGCTTTTTAAATGACTCTGGCCACAAATCCCACAGCGGGATCATCGCTGCCAGGTTTCGTTTTGAGATATGCATGTGGGAAGATTGTTGTTCGCTCAGTTGTTCGAATAATTTCAGGAACGCATCGATGGGGTCTGGTTTGGGTGGAAACATCCGCAGCCGCACTTTTTGATCGGGAGCGACACCGATGCGGCGTTTGACCAGATTCAGCGCTGTCTGCAATCCGCCCAATGTATCCACCAACCCATGACGCAGTGCAGCCTCTCCGGTCCAGACGCGGCCTCGAGCCACTTTGCGAGCTTGCTCAAATGTCATGGAGCGACTGTCAGCCACGCGTTCGACAAAGCGTTTGTAGGCACTGGCCGAATAGGTGCGCAGGAGCCGTTTATCTCTTTCCGAAAATGGCAAGAAAGGATCGAAGAACAGAGCCGATGGCGAGGTTGTCACCGTATCCACATGGGCGCCGATCTTGGCCAGTGTACCACTGAAATTGGGGATGGTAGAGATGACGCCGATGGAGCCAGTAATGGTCTCGGGATGAGCGATAATCGAATCACAGGCCATAGCGATATAATATCCTCCTGAGGCTGCCACATCGCTCAACGAGGCATAGATGGGTTTTACCTTTTTGGTTTTGATCACTTCTTCCCAGATGGCATCGGCAGCCAATACCGAACCGCCGGGACTGTCGATGCGCAGAATGATGGCCTTGATGCGTTTGTCCTCCCGAGCCTGCTTCAGGTAGCGGATGAAGGTTTGCGAGGCGATCACATCTTCTGATACAAAGGGGGCATTCTCCACTTCGCCCGGAAGAATGATGCCTGTGGCGGATATCAAAGCAATTTGTTTGTCTTTGATGATTTCTTGTTTGACCGCCTTGGTAGCCAAACTCTTGGAATATTGGCCCAACATGACCAGGTGTCTTTTCTTTTTTCGTGCCTGCACACTGTCTGTTGCACCTTTCGTATTATCCAGCATCCGCTCTTTTACCGTTGATTCCGTTTGGATTCGATCGATGAATCCGAGAGCCAAAAGACTATCAGCTGTGTAGATGCCACGGCTTAGAGCCGATCGCACAAAAGTGGGCGGCAGGTGACGGCTCTGGGCAATGCCGCGAATCAGCGTCTCATAATACTGTTGTAATAGGTCGCCCAAGGCTTCGCGAGCGTAGGGGCTGAACTTTTTTCGCGTATAGCTTTCGCCAGCGGATTTGTATTCTTCGAATTGATCCACATGAAATTTGATACCGAGTTTGTCAAAAGTATCCGGCCAGAAAATATCTTCGATGGCAAAGCCATTCATTTCGAGCAATCCCTCGGTGGGCATGTAGATCGTATCGGCAACGGATGCGAAAAGATAATCTAATTCGTTGCCGGTTTCGATAAAAGCATAAATGAATTTGCCCGAGGTTTTGAAATCCTTCAAAGCGTCACGTAATTCCATCGCCTTGGCCATGCCACTACGTAATTCGCCACCGCGATAATAAAGCCCGATGATGTTCTCGTCCTCTTTTGCTCGTTGCAGGGTCTGAAGCACATCAAAAAAAGTGAGATCGCCTTGCTTTTTTGCGCCCAAAATTGAAAATGGATTGGACGAGGATCGCTCTTCAATCGTACCACTGATGCGGAGTTGCACGATGGTATTCGGTTTAATCGTAACCGGTTTGGAAGCAAAAGAACCCTTGAACACACCAATGAAAACGGCCATCAACAAGATGAAACCGACGAAAACAACACCTATGATGATAGCCACGATCAAGCAACCACTACTGCGTCGCTTCGGTGAAGGTTGTTGGACATTTGCACCCGATGGACTCGAAGTTGAGACGACTTCCATTTTTTAAACTCCTTTGCTTTGTGATGAACTTATGTGACCCATTTCTTGCGAAACCCCGCTGATCTAATGAATTACATAACAACGCCGATCATTGCAACATTCCATGGAACAAAGATGAAAATGAGCACAAATTTCTTGTCTATAAAATAGAAAAAATTTTAACAAAAAGAAGCAGAAAAGTATGCAAAAGAGCAGAATATTTTTTTCCTATCATGATCATCCTATGGTACGATAAACGGCCAATCTTCGGTCGTTTCAATGTTTTGCTAAATGGTTTTGGAGGTCAGGAGGGTAGGCATCGTACTGCTTTCTAATGTGGACTCGTAAAAATAAGTTGACTTTTAAAATTACAAATCCTATCTTTTAAAAAATATAAGGAGGCATTCATGAAAATCCATTTTCCTCATAATAAAATGACGATTGGTTTCATTTTCATCGTCATTTTTTATGGAGTGACAATCTATGCTCAGGATTTGAAATGTTTTATTTTGACTCCGCCGGAACAGGTATTAGAAGGCGTCAAAAATATGGCGGTGGTGGATTTTTCGGTCATTTCCAGTTATAAAGTGGAAGGCAAGCCTACAAAAAAGACCGATCTGGAAAAGGTTCTCGGTACCATCGAAAAGGTAAGTAGCTTAGCGAGAAAGGGTGGAGCAGAATATTTTCCCGACAGCGGTAAAAAGTTGGCAGATATGATCATTGCCCAGATGATAGAAGCCGATCGTGGTGTCAGAGATGTGGGCAGTGGATTTCTGGGATTGAGCCGCAAGGAAGGTCGCACTTTTCAGCAGGGAGCCCGCACCAATGTATTTGTGGTGGTGGAGCGCAGTCGTCTGGATCAGGTGCTGGAAGAGCTGAAATTGGGGCAGACGGGCTTGATCGATGAATCTCAAGCGGCGCAGGTGGGCCGCATGTTAGGGGTGGATGCCATCATCACCGGCCAAGTGAATGTCGCGTGTGTAGAGAAATGGGTTACCGAGACCCGCACCGTCAAAAAGACCAAGACCGAAGTGGATTGCTATACGCGTTCGGCTAACGTACGCGCTTCCATCCGCATCATCAACGTCGAAACCGGGCAACTGATGGGGACCAAAGACGCCTCCTCTAATCAGGATGCAAAAAAGTGCGAAGGTGATTACGGCACTATGCCACCAGCCGAACAAACCGTAGATCTTTGCCTGCAATCTATCGCCAAACAATTGGCCGATTATTTTCTCCCTATTTTTAAGCAGAACAAGTTCGAATTTGCAAAGATCGAAGATAAGGAATATAAACGCTACTACGAGGTGGCCAAAAAGAGCATCGAAAATTATGATTTAGACAACGCATATGTGCAATATAGCGCTATTGTCGACCAAGACCCATATAACCATGCCGCCATCTATAATTTAGGCCTCTTGCATGAGATTGTGGGAAATTATGATCAAGCATTGGCGCAGTTCACGATGGTAAACAAAATGGTGAGCACCGAAAGCAAGTATCAAAAGGCCTTGCAACGGGTTCAAAAACAGCGGCGCTTCTGGCAACAATTGGCGGCGTTAGGTTTGACGCTGGAGCCTTATCAGTTTGTTGTCACGGCCGAGCAGGTACAACAGGCGACCATTGCCAAAGTGCGATTGAACGGCGGCGCTGGCGAGCGCCATGAGGTGCGCGCCCAACCGGATGCCAACAGCCAGGTTCTGATCAAGGTGCCTGGCGCTATCGAGCTGGAGACCATCGGCAAGGAAGGTGATTGGTATAAGGTAAAATTATTGGACGGCCGTGAGGGATATATCCATAAAAATAATGCCAAGCCATTATAGTTCTGTTTTTTACGTGCTAAAATAACGCGAATAGCCAATCTATCATTCGGATGCTATTTTGCCTTCGGTCTCGGATGATGGGTCAATTTTTAATATCCTCCAATCGAAACCATTGAATAGGGGAAATGGTTTTTTGACCCAGCATCCGAGTCGTTTTTTTATGAAACCAACTGCGTGCGTTAGTATTCATTAATACACCCTGAAAAGTAGTTTGCGGACAAAAAATCCAGTATCTCTTTTCATGATTTAGCCCTATGGCGCATCAACCCATGGATGCGTTTGGCTAATTCTTTGAATTTGGGCAGGGCTGTATTTTCCGGTAATGGTAAGAAACAGGCAATGATGTAACACACATGGCCGTCATCAACAATTCCGACGTCGTGCGTCCAATAGGCATACCAGCCAGTTTTGTGATAGAACATGGCCTCAGAGGGCAAACCACTGGCATATTTGCTGCGATCCAATTGTCTTGCCAATAATGCTTTCATCTGCATGCTCACCCATGGGTTGACTAATTGATTGGTTTCGATGCGATAGAGAAAATCAGCCGCATGCAAAGCGCAGGTTTCGGTGCCGCGAATGGCCTCGTAACGAGGATCTTCATATTTTCTCGACAAGAATTTGCGCGTCACCTCACTGCCGTACCATTGATAACGGTGCATGAGTTCATTGATGTTTTCTCGGCGGGCAATATCGATAAGACAATTGGCGGCTGTATTATCGCTGCGGGTGATCATCAGATCGAGCAAATAATTCACCGTAACTGTATCACCATCCTGTATGAGGGGACGTGGATCGGAGAGGACTTCTTTCGCTGTATCGCGCACGTTGGGGAATTTTGCCACATGCAAGGTCGTCAATGATAACTTTCCCTGTGAAATTTGATTTAGCACTTCTGCAGCAACATACATTTTATATACCGATGCTGGATAAATAAAATTATCGAAATGCACGCCACCCAGCCGCGGTTTTTTGTGGTTTAGATCGATTACCGCCAAGGAGATTTGTTCGATGCCGTCCTCCCCGACATCGAAATCGCCATCCAGTTCGAGATCTGCAACAATTTTTTGCAGATTCTGCGATAGCCTTTTATCGATGGTATAATAGGAAGGGATACTCGATGTTTGACAGAAACCAAGGCAAGCAAAAAATAAAATAATATAGGCACTATTTTTCATGGTGAACCTTTTTTTAATGATAATTCCTTGGCAATACCCAATCCACAATTAGCTATTGGATATCTTCATAGATCTCCGATTTTTGTTACGATTATAGGGGTTGTTATTTTTAAGATTTATTTTTATGATCCCTCTTTTGCATCAAGTATGATAAGAAGAGGGGGTCTTTTTGCAATCCTACTACTTTAAAAACCTCTAGCCTTGCCTATGATGAACTTTTATTGCGGTCCTATACCTATTAAAAGTTTTAAACAATAAATCTGTCATTCTCATCCATGCTTCCGATCAGGTTGAAGCAAATAGAGTAGCTTGCGATTCGCAGCCGTCAGTCGCCTTTTACGGCCATTAGAATTTAACCACAAAGATAGATCAGATTTTGTCGACGAATGATTTCATCCTTCCGTCCGTAAATCGGCGATGATCCGCCCACCTTCGGTGATACAGGCATAGGGACAGTCGACGCGATTGCAGACCCCGACACAATCAGAGAATTCCAAAGCTGGGGTAGTGAACAAGGCAATGACCTCTCCACCGCAACGATTACACTGAGTATATACCGGCAAGGATATGCTGCACATTGGACAAAGCAGTTGCAGTAATTCTCCGCTCACCAGGTCGATGTCCAATGACACTCGTGTTTTGTCGCCATAGATGGGACTGAGGGCAATCAACCCGCGGCGGTGGTCTTTTTTTACTTTGAGCAAAATGCCTGATCGACCGTTGAACATCGCGCGGCTGCTGACCAAATCATGGCCTTGCGGACAATAGCAATGGGCAATGACCATCACCTCTTTTTGCTCCGGCAAAATATAACTTTTCGGCCTGGGGATGATCAGCATGCCTTTTTCATCGAAACGTTCAGCCATACTGCACCTCGAAGATTTGAAAGAAATGGTAGCTACTTTGAAAAGATTTTAATGTGTGAAATAATCAGTTGAATATGGGATATCCCAAAGAGAAAAATCCATATAGTATGTTGTTCACCTTCTGAAAAGGAGCGATTCAGATCATTCCAACGACTATTTACACATGGAAATTTGGCAATTTTCTGCATGAATGGCAAGTAGTTTTTAATGGAAATTTTTTTGATTTATATGCTAATAGATATTATGTGTGCAATGGCACCCCTCTGCGGAGAGATAAAATGCAGGAACGCCACAGGCGTGACATGATTATGGCCAAATAGAAAAGATTTGTCCATCCTAGAAAGTGTGGTATGATAAATAAATCTCGCTTCCACGCTTTATGAGCGCAAGCCCGCCACTGGGTGAGATAAAAAGCAAGAACGCCACAGGCGTGAAATGGTTATCGTAAAAAAGAAAATAGATCTTCAACCCGGAAGGGTGACATGAAAGTTCCTTCCAATAGCTATGGGGGATTGATCAATCGCAACGTCGAGAATCCCCATAAATCCATCTTTAGAAAAAGGGGCAAGTCGCTCGTCACTGAATCTTCTTGACAGGACATTAAGGTTTCACTCATCTGCTCAAATTGGAGAAATGTATAGGAGGGCGGGTTTTGCCAACCCGCCACATTCGGCGGACAAGTATGTCCGCCATCCGTACGTTGTTCAAGCTTTAGCTTGTGTACGTTGTTCAGGCTTTAGCCTGGTTTTACTGTAGGGCGGTCATTCTTGACCCCCGTTTTGGCGGGTTGGAAAACCCAGCCGTACGTACGGTGTTCAAGCTATAGTGACTGTGTGAAAACGCAATTAAATCATACAAAGCCACAAAGGCCACGAAGAATTTGCTTTGTGTGCCTTGGTGTCTTGGTGTGGAAAATAAATGATATCAATCAACCTAAAGATTGCAAAACCTTCCACCAAAAGCTATTTGTTATTGATGCATAAAATTGCCAAATTCCTCTGTACAGATGAGGAGATTTTATGCGTTACATCGAGGGGTAAGATCAAGATCAAGCTACGATGTTTCCGGAGGTTTTGGATGATTACGTAGGCGAAAACAATACGGTACGCTTCATAGATGCCTACATGGACGGACTGGATTTGGCAGCGATGGGATTTACATTTTCAGAGTCGAAAGAGAGGGGTCGTAAGCCTCACAATCCTGGAGACAAAGCTATACATTTATGGATATTTGCACAGAATCAGATCGAGCCGGCAATT
>FWPV01003587.1_pt1 | contig 34833 bp, 28 predicted proteins | sample 2228371 | NCBI WGS metagenome assembly FWPV01 (sample SAMEA103939776, study PRJEB20133) | metagenome | reverse complement strand
ACAACGGGAAGGTTTGACATTTTCTTCTCCTACAATGAATTAGCACTCTTGGCAAAAGAGTGCTAAACTCTAATATAAACCGGGCCCCTCCAAAAGTCAAGAAGATCGAACAAATTTCTTTTGTATAATTTCCTAATGATTTCAATTGATTTGGAGGACATTATGCCAGAGGAAAGAGCGAAGTCCGAGCAGGAGAAGGGTTTTACAGTGAGGGATAGAAGATTTAGCGCTCAAAGAGAGGAAGAAAAGGACACAAGAGCGGCGCAGGGGAAGGCTGAAAGGAAGCCCGAGGAGCCGACCAAAGAAGGAAGACCAATGGAGGAGACAGAACTTCCCGAGATCACCTTCGCTAACTTCATCTTTTCGATAAGTACTTCCGCCCTCATTCAATTGGGAGAAATTGAAGACCCCGTGAGTCAGCAGAGAGTGAAGAACCTTCCCTTGGCAAAGCAGACGATAGACCTCATAGGGATGCTCAAAGAAAAAACGAAGGGGAACTTGACACCTGATGAGGAGAGGTTGATCGACAACGTCCTCTTCGACCTGAGAATGAAGTATGTGAGGGCGATTGGGTGAGCCAGGCTCCTGTTGGATAAGAGCGATTACCTCTTGTAACTCAGGTAGAAGCTGCTCCCCTTCCGGTGAAGATGGAAGAGGATTCCCTTCTCCGGATTCGCCTCCTTCATGGCCTTCTCAAAGTCTCTTAAATTCTCGATCTTCTTTCGATTGATCTCGAGAATGACATCTCCTTCTTGCAAGCCGATTTCGTCCGCAACGCTCCCTTCTTCGATACCGACGATGACGACGCCTTGTTTGATTCCACTGATTCGATATCGGGCCGCCAGTTGAGGGGTCAGTTCCTGAACCGTTACGCCCAGTCTTTCCTCCTGCTCGCTCTCTTTCGCCGTTTCGATCTTGTCCGGCATCGCACTCGTTGTAACTTCAAGGGCCATCGGTTTTCCGTCCCTGATAATATTGAGTTTCACCTTTTGCCCGACCTTCCTCCTCTGGATTTCCTTGATGAGTTCTTTGACATTCTTAACGGGTTTGTCATCTACCGACTTGATGATGTCCCCGGAAGCCAGCCCGGCCTTCTCCGCCCCTGTCCCCGGGTGCACCTGGCCCACGAGAACCCCGTCCTTCTCTTTCACCTTGAAATGTTCCACCATTTCCGGAGTCAGATCCTGAGCACTGATGCCAAGCCAGGGGCGTACCACCTTGCCATGCTGAATAAGGTCATTGAGAATCTGTTTCGCTGTATTGATAGGGATCGCAAAGCCAATGCCTGTGCCGGGCTGGATGATCATGGCATTGATCCCGATGACTTCACCGTCGATATTGATCAACGGCCCTCCGCTGTTGCCCGGATTGATGGAGGCATCGGTCTGAATGAAATCCTCGTAAGTCCCGGTTCCCAAGCCGGAGCGACCTTTGGCGCTAATGACTCCCACCGTCACCGTGTGTTCCAAACCGAAGGGGCTCCCGATGGCAATGGCCCATTCCCCGACCTCAAGTTTATCAGAGTCCCCGAGCGTGGCGACGGGAAGATCCTTCGCCTTAATGTGAAGAACGGCGAGATCCGTTCTCACATCCTGCCCTTTCACCGTTGCCGTAAATTCCCTCCCGTCGCTCAAGCGGACCTTGACCTTATCGACCCCTTCGACGACGTGATTGTTTGTGAGGATATAACCGTCTTTGTCAACGATCACCCCTGATCCGCCGCTCCTCTGCTTGTGTCGAAACTCTCTTCCCCTTTCCCTCGGCGGACCGAAGCCTCTGAAAAACTCCTCGAAGGGGCTTCCTTTGAAAAAATCCTCCCCAAAACGGTCCCAGGGACGCATGGTTATCGTCTTCTCCGTGGTGATGTTTACGACAGCGGGCTGAACTTTCTTCGCCACTTCAACAAAGGCTTGACCGAGAGACTTGGCCGTCGTCAGTTTGTCATTCTTCGACGAGGAGTCGGCTCGCTCGTGAGAGATGCAGAAGACGAGGCCGAGAAGGATGGCGAAAAAAAGAACTCCTAAGATCACTCTTTTCCCGAATTTCTTCAACATCGGACGCTCCTCAATAGCTTGATTCTAAAGAATAAATTTATCTTTTTTCTTCGGGCTTGTCAAATACGCGGAGGAGAGCGAGTCCCTGCCTCAGGCTTTCATCCTTTTCCTACCCTCGGTGAAGGCCTTGTCAAAGATCCTCAGACTCACTCCCTGGAAGCGAGGGGGCGTGACTCGTTGGACCGCTTCCCGTAGCATTTCGGGGGAAAAGGGAAACCTCGGGTGGGCGGAAGCGAAACCGATCATGGCAATATTAACGGATTGGACAGCTCCCATGTCCTTTGCAAGCTGATCTGCTCCAAAGACGTGAACTTCAATTCCGTTTTCTTTCAGGTGAGCTCGAATCTCGGAGGTTATGAAATCGGCATCCGGCGCGTTGATGAAGCCGAGCCCTCCCCCTTGACCACCGAATGTGGGTCTAAGGTAGAGGAGAGTCTTGTACGCCTCATTTCTTTCGAGGGAGAGAAGGATGTCAGCATTTCCTCTTTTCACCAGAGGGCTGTCGAAGTCGCCGATTTTCAGATGGGTGATCACCGAACCTCCCCGCTGGCTCATCCCATGGTCCTCCGAGCCAATGATCGGATAACCTTTCTTGAGTGCGACTTCGGAGAAGACCCGAGTGAGCAAAAGAACCCCCTGTCCTCCGACCCCGGAGATGATCATCTGGATGTGCACCTTTCCCATTTCGGCGGGGGTCCCACCGATGGCGGATGGTTCTATTTTCGATTCATCAAGGTTCATCGATCGAGTCCCTCACGGTGTCGCTCCTCGCGCCTGAACGGGAATGATTGCCCCGTGACCGCAAGCCGCGATGCAGAGACCACAATCCACGCAGGTCAGACGGTGGATCCTAAGGCGACCGTCCTCTCCCCTTGTCATCGAAGGGCACTCAAACCGCTTAAAGCAGTAACCGCACGCAATACAAGCCCCAAAGGCAGGCATCTCGAGCGCCGAGGTGGGGCATTCGACAGCGCAGAGGCGGCAACCTGTGCATTTTTCGTAATTGATGACGTAACCGATCTCGCTCTTCGAGATCGCGCCCTCCGGACACTGCATCATACAGGCATCACAACGATAACAGGCCCCACAATGGAGGCACCTTTTTGCTTCCGCAACGACGGCCTCGGGCTCCGGCAGAAGATGAACCTCCTCAAAATGATCTTGGATGGATTCGATCGAGAGGGTCGGTTCCTCCACTCTTGGTTGGGGATCGACCATCTCGATATTCACGGACACGAGTTCCGTCAGGGTCCCCTCTGATTCCGGACGAGCCCTGAGATCCTCACCGCTTAGGTACCGATGGATAGAAAGGGCTGCTTTGCGACCTGCGGCGAGAGCCTCGATGAAATTCCTGGGTCCGGTGACAGCGTCTCCCCCTGCAAAAATACCCTCGAGGGGTGTGGCCAAGGTGACAGGATCGACCTGGATTGTCTTCCAAGCCGTTTGAGGAATAGCATGGCGAAAAGGCCTAAGGTCGGGAATATAGGTAGGAGAGGTGATGACGAGATCCGCCGAAAGTACTTTCTCCCGTCCCCCCTTTGAAAGGATTCTCCTCCTTCCGAGGCTTGTGGGGGGACTGAGGATGGCCTCTCGATAAGCGATTCCCTTGATTCTGCCGTTCGTGGAGAGAACTCCTGTTGGAATCGAACCGTATCGGAACTCCACTCCCTCTTTTTCTGCCTCTTCAATTTCCCGTGGGTCCGCAGGCATTTCCGTTCGAGAACGGCTGAACAAAATTGTGACCTTCTTTGCCCCGAGCCGGAGGGCCGTCCGGGCAGCATCGAGGACGCGATCATTTCCCCCGAGCACCACGACCTTCGATGGGCGGAAAACGTCTCCCTCCAAGGCGATCCGTTTCAGAAACGCGAGGGCATCGACGACACAACTGGCCTCCTGTCCAGGAAGATCTATGGGAGTGGGCCTGTGAGCTCCTATGGCAAGGAAAACGGCTTTATAGCCTTTCTTTTTGAGATCTTGCAAGGAGATCTTATCGCCGATCCGTGTATTCAACTGGAATTGAGCTCCGATCTTTCTGACGATATCGATCTCTCGGTTCAAAACCTTCTCCGGCAGGCGGAACCTTCCTGTTCCCACTGCCATGGTTCCTCCTGCCACAGGAAGGGCCTCGAAAATCGTGACGGGATAGCCATAGCGTCTCAGGTCATAGGCTGCCATCAACCCCGCGGGCCCTGCGCCCACAATTGCCACTTTCTCCTTTCTCTCGGGACCGGGGACCAGAAACTCCTCAAGGCCTCCTTCTTCGGGAGCGGGGAGAGATGCCTCCCTATCGGCTACAAAGCGCTTCAACAGATCGATCGCGATGGGCTGGTCGATATCGCCCCTTCGACATATCCTCTCACAGGGTCTCGCGCATAACCTCCCCGTGATTCCCGGGAAGGGGTTTTTCTGGCGGATCAAGGCAAGGGCCTCTGAAAATTTGCCCTGCGCAATAAGAGCGATATAGCCTCGGGCGTCCACCTGAATGGGACACGCTCCCGTACAGGGAGCGATCTTATCCTTGTAGATGGGCAAAAAGGGTTGAGGGATGGAGCCACTCTTCACCTGAGGAAGATCCTTTTCAGAGGGGGGCACGTGACGCGTTTCGACCTTGATGGGATTGATCTTCAGCTGCTCTTTTTGATGGGTGATGCAAGGATAACGAGCGATGAGGACGGCCATGCCTCCCTCGGGCTGACACGTGTATCGATAGGCCCTCCGCACCTCGCGGATCATATTCTTGATATCGTAGGGGTTGACCACTCTTAGGTATTTGACGCCACAGCCCTTCACGAGTTCTTCGAGGGAGAGGGGGTGCCCGGGATGACCATCTGCCGTCACTCCAGACTCGGGCGTCGGCTGCATGCCGGTCATGGCTGTAATCGAATTGTCAAGAATCACGAGAACGAATCGCGACCCATTGTAGACCGCATTCAAGAGCCCGGGGGGCCCTGAATGGTAGAATGTGGAGTCGCCGATCGTGGCAATAATGGGGACTTGCTTTCCATCCTGATGGTAAGCTTGGTAGAGACCGCTTGCGAAGGTGATCGCCGCTCCCATATCATGACACGTATCGACGGAATCCATGTTCATTCCAAGGGTGTAGCATCCAATGTCGCTCGGGAAGATGCCATTCGGAAAGGCCCTCTTGAGGGCAAAAAAGGATGCGCGGTGGGGGCAGCCAGAGCATAAGGTCGGTCGCCGAACGGGTAGACCCAGGGCGCTCACCATTCTTTCCAATGCAAAGGTCGAGGGAGGCTCTCTCAAAGGGATAGCCGATTTTTTGCATAGGTCCGACAGGACTTGTGTCACGACTTCTGGGAGCATTTCTCCTTCGTTTGGGACGGTGCCGTCCAGTCGACCGACGATCTTCGATTTGTCTCGAATTTGGAGTTCGATCACCGGCTCGGTTTCCTCGAGAACCAGGACCCGGTCACACTTCCGGATGAAAGCTTCGACCATTTCCGTTGGAAGAGGATAGGGGGTTCCGATTTTTAGAATTGGGACATCCTCACGCAGACCCAATTCCTGGAGAAGATCTCGGACGATGGCATAACCAATTCCTCCTGCGATGATTCCCAAGGCGGCCCTCTCCTGGTCGTTTTCGATGAAGTTCAGAGAGGTGAGACCGTGGAACTCCTTTGCGATCTCCTTGAGTTTCATGTTGAGCTGCTTGTGCAGGATGAATCGGAATCTGGGCGTAGCGCTCCAGCGCTGAGGATTTCTTGGAAAGTTGGCCCTCCGGTCCAGTTTGGGGATGGGATTGAAGGTGATCGTCTGCTGCGCATGAGAGACCCTCAGAACGGGACGAAGGAGAAAAGGAATTTGATATTTCTCGGAAAGGTCAAAGGCAATGGGAAGCATCCTCTGCGCCTCTCGGGGGCTCGCTGGATCGAAAACAGGAATCTTGGCAAACATCGCCATGAAGCGACTGTCCTGCTCGGTTTGAGAAGAGTGTGGGCCAGGATCGTCGCAACTGATGATGACAAATCCTCCAATCGTACCGATGTAGGCGGCACTCATGAGAGGATCGGTGGCGACATTGAGACCCACCTGTTTCATCGACACTGCAGCACGTTTCCCAGTGTAGGAAACGACCAGGGCGTTTTCGAAGGCGACCTTTTCATTCGTCGACCATTCGATGTACGTGTCGAGATGGTTCTCTTTTTTAAAGCGCACAACCGCTGGGAGGATTTCTGAACTTGGAGTCCCCGGATAGGAGGCGATGAATTGACATCCGCTCTCCACTAACCCCCTCGCAATCGCTTCGTTTCCAAGAAGGACTCTCGTTTCTCCCTTTGCCATGGTTGCCTACGCTCCCAGGATGATTTTGGTCAGCTCGGGTGCCTTCTTCCGCAGGATTTGGACAAGGGAAGCGTCTTCCAGAAGCTCTCCCTTTGGAACTGGATTCGGAGCCCATCGAAGGATTTGACGAAATAGTTTCGAGGCCTTTCTTGAATACCAATCCTTCGCCTGCAAGTTCGCCAGAAGCTTCGAGACGTCTTCAGGACGATTGGGTCTGAGGAGGATGAGCCAGCCTCGCCTGTAGGGATCTCGCCATACAAGGGAAGGATTCTCCAGGACCCGGGCATTGACTGCCGAAACAACCCCCCCGAGCGGTGAGACTATCCCGATGCCGTTTCCGCGGGATGAGATCTCCGCAAAGATGGCTTTCTCATCTAAAGAGGTTCCTGGGGGCGGGAGACGCAACTCTTCTGCACCCAGGGTGAGGAGGGAACCTATCTCGTCCAACCCTAACTTCATCAGCGGACCCAAGGGCTTGCACCAAACGTGGTTCTCACTGTAATAGAGATCAGGGTGGTAGCTAAATCCGCTGACGAGCATAGGGAGGGCCTTTCTTGCAGGCTGGAGTGCAAAGATGGGGTGTGTCCCGAAGCGGTCCTCCATCGTCTGGTCGACCTCGCATCGCCAGCACTCGAAACCGTTTGAGCAAACCATGAAATCGATCAACCCCATGCGCACGTAACGGCAGGCACGAAGAACCCCTGTATCGGTCATTCTCATTTTTTTGATCCGATCCATCTCCATCTTGATCGCATCCGTAGGGCAAATGTACTCGCAGGCACCGCAGGCGACGCACTTCTCGGAATCAACTTCGAAGGGGGTTCCAACCTTTCTCCCGGTTCCTCTCATCGAGAACCCGATGGCGTTCGCTCCAACCAACTCCTGACAGGTGCGGATACAGAGGCCACAAAGGATACAGTCGTTTCCCGTTTCCCTTTGACTGAAACGGTTCCTATCGGCTCCAAGCTCTTCGGCAAGTCGCTGGAGGAGGGGGGCGCTTGGGGAACGAGCCAGAAGGAGTTCCACCAAAACCCGTCGAGCTTGCAAAACCCTTCTTGAATGCGTCTCGACCTCGATCCCTTCCTGGACAGGGTAGTTGCAAGCCGTTACCATACGGGAGGACCTTCCGTCCTTTGAGATCTCCACAATGCAGAGCCTACAGGAACCGTAAGGCGAAAGAGCCGGATGGTAACAGAGCGTTGGGATCGGAATCGACAACTTCTGGGCGATCTCCAGCAGTGTCGTCTTCTCCTTGGCTCTCACTTTCTTGCCGTTAATGGTTAGGGTGACCATGGAACAAATCCTTGTCGGAGGAGCGCTTCGCTTCAGGTTCGAGGTTAGAGGAGGATCCTGCCTCCAACCTCAGACCTCCAACCTCTAACGTCTATTGGATTACCACAGCCTCAAACTTACAAGCTTCATAGCAGGCCCGGCACTTGATGCACTTCTCCTGATCCAAGGAGTGGGGTTTTTTCTTCTCGCCCATAATCGCATCGACGGGACAGACCCTGACGCAAGCTTCGCAGCCCGTGCAACGTTCGGGGTCGATCGAAAAGGAGATGAGTCCCTTACAGAACTTCGCTGGGCATCGCTTCTTTTCAATATGAGCCTCGTATTCATCCCTAAAGTAGCGAATCGTAGAGAGGACAGGGTTGGGGGCCGTCAAGCCGAGCCCGCAGAGGGATGTATCGAGCATGACCTGCGAGAGACTTTCCAACAGCCCTATGTCCTCCTTCCTCCCCTTTCCGTTACAGATGCGGTTTAAAATCTCCCCCATCTGTTGAAGGCCTTCTCTGCAGGGGGTGCACTTCCCACAGGACTCCTCCTGAAGAAATTGGACGAAATATCGGGCCGCATCCACCATGCAATTATCTTCATCCATCACGATCATGCCGCCCGAGCCCATCATGGATCCGGCTTCTTGGAGACGGTCGAAGTCGACCGGCAGATCGAGCAGGCTTTCTGGGATACACCCTCCGGATGGACCCCCGGTCTGAATCGCCTTAAACCGCTTCCCGGAAGGAATTCCTCCCCCAATGTCGTAGATAATCTGGCGAAGGGTGATCCCCATTGGGACTTCCACCAACCCTGTATTGTTGATCTTTCCGACGAGGGAGAAGATTTTCGTTCCCTTCGATCCTTCTGTGCCTATCGATCGGTACCAATCTACTCCGCGGTCGATGATGATGGGGACGTTCGCCCATGTTTCCACATTGTTCAGATTACTGGGTTGATTCCAAAGCCCGCGCTCAACGGTGTGGACATACTTTGCTCGAGGTTCCCCCACCCTTCCCTCCAGGGAGGCCATTAAAGCCGTGGACTCGCCGCAGACGAAGGCTCCTCCCCCCCGGTTGATGTAGATGTGGAAGGTGAAGCCCTTGCCCAAAATGTTCCTACCCAGAAGGCCATACGCCATCGCCTGCTCGATGGCCTTTCTGAGATTCGTCACTGCCAGCGGATATTCGTGACGAACATAGACATAGCCCTCCTCCGACCCGATCGCATAGGCTCCAATGAGCATTCCTTCAATCACTCGATGAGGGTTCCCTTCCAGGAGGGAACGGTCCATATAGGCACCCGGATCTCCTTCGTCGGCATTGCAGATCACAAACTTCTCCCTTCCCCTCGCCCTGCGACAGCTTTCCCATTTTATTCCTGTTGGAAATCCTCCGCCTCCTCGGCCCCTCAATCCGGACCTCTTGATGGCATCGATGACCTCCTCTGGCTCCATTTCCGAGAGCACCTTTTCGAGCGCCTGGTAGCCGCCGATCGCAATGTAATCGTCAATCTCGGTCGGGTCGATCTCCCCGTTGCTCCCAAAGACGACCCTCTGCTGAAATTTATAGAATGGAATCTCGTGCTCGTGAACGATCTTTCTCTTCGAAAGGGGATCTTCGTAAAGGAGCCGATCAATCACCTTTCCCCTCAGCACCGTATCTGCAAGAACCTGGGAAACATCCGCAGGCTGAACGTTTGTGTAGCAAATCATTTCGGGACGAATGACCACGAGGGGACCTCTCTCGCAGAAGCCATGGCATCCGGTTGCTCGGACTTCGATCGTTTCGGAGAGATGTTGATCCTGGACCTCCTGTCTGAATCTTTCGACGACTTCGGAGGCGTTCGTCGCCAGACAACCTGTCCCTGCGCAGACTGTGATGCAGGTCTTCTTTCCGTCCCTCGATGCTCTCAGGGATTGGCGGAAGTTGCGGAGGTCTGAAATGCTTGCGAGGCGGGCACCCATGCTCTATTGATATTTTCTCAAGATAGGTTCGATCTTGTGGGTATTGATTTTTCCATAGTACTTGTGATCGATCACCATCATTGGGCCTAAGGCGCAGGCCCCCAAACAGTTGACACTTTCGAGGGTGAATTTCAGATCGGGTGTCGTCCCTCCTGACCTTACGCCGAGACGATTTTCGAGATAATTGAGAATTCTTTCACCCCCCCGGACGTGACAAGCCGTTCCCAAGCAGACCTGGATCGTATGTCTCCCTTTTGGCTCGAGACTAAAGGCCTTGTAAAAGGTGGCCACTTCGTAAACGGTCGCCAAAGGGATATCGAGGCTCTTGGCCACTTGAAGAAGGGCTCTTCTCGGGAGGTAGTTCATCTCAGCTTGAATGTCCTGAAGGATGCCGATCAGCGAAGATCTCTGAAAGCCGTGGCGTTCGATGATCTCAGAGACCGTGTCCAGATTCCCCTGCATCTCAATTCCTCGGACGAGTTGATTCAATGGGAAAGTTGGCCCTATTAAAATTTTAACTGATCCGATTGAGCACCTCAATTCCTCGCATCAGTGTCTCCTCCGGTGCGGCGAAGGAGATCCTTACATGGGTATTTCTCTTGGAGAAGACACTGCCGGGAACGATGAAGAGATTGTTTTGAATGGCCTTTTCCACAAAGGCCTCTCCATTTCCACTTGGGACTTCTGGAAAGATATAGAAAGCTCCCTTCGGTTTTTGGACACGAAATTTTTTCTTCAGTCCCTCATAGATCAAATCCCTTTTCCTTTTATATCCTTCAATGTAGCGATCGACATTGAAATCCAAGGCTTTGATGGCCGCCTTCTGCGCAAAGGAGTTGACGCTGGAAAACGTATATTGCTGAAGTGTGATCATGTGCTGAAGGATTTCCCGAGGGCCTGCCACATAACCCAATCTCCAGCCCGTCATGGCCCACCCTTTCGAAAACCCTCCAAAGGTCAAGGTCTTCTCGTACATCTGTCCGATGCAAGGGCAAGTGGGCTCGTCGAAGACAAAATTGTCATAGATATCGTCGGAAAGAATGAGGAGATCCCTTTCCCGTGCGATTCGAACGACCATGGCCAGATCCTCTTTGGGATAGATCGTTCCTGTAGGATTATTGGGACTGTTAATAATGATCGCCTTTGTCCTCTTCGACAATTTTTTCAAGATTTCTTCTTCACGGAGTCGAAAATCGGGATAGGTATCTACAAAAACGGGAACCCCTCCCATGAGCAACACCTGATACTCATACATTACAAAGAAAGGGTCGGGAATGACGATCTCGTCGCCCGGATTGATTAGGGCCAAGCTGGCTAAGAGGAGTCCGCCGGTGACTCCGGCGGTTACCATGACCTCCTCAAATTGAACCCCTTTTTTCTTCAAGTGGTCAGCGATTTTTTCCCTCAGTTCAGGAATACCTTGGGTCGGCGTGTATTTATTGAACCCCCTTTTGATCCATTCGATTCCCTCTTCTTTTAACGGCTCCGGAACATCGAAGTCGGGCTCCCCGATGCTCAGATTGATGGGGTCTTTCATCTGTCGGGCCAGATCGAAAATTCGTCTGACTCCAGAGGGCTTGATTCTCAGTAAGCGATCGGAGATCAGCATCCTCTTCACTCCTCTTCTTCCTTCGCCTTTTTTGCTTTCTCGACGAGTTCAAGGATCGTCTCGAGCTTTGTCTTCGTGGACGGTTTGAGCGCCCGTTCGATTTGACCAAGGGAATAGTTTTCTTTCAGAAACTCCTCTATTTCGATCCGAAACTGCCAACAGAGGATAATCCTTCTGCATGGAAGGTCTTCGTTGACCATACGGCAGTAACTGAAGGGGACTTCTCCCCCCAACTGGGGGCAACGAATGATCAAGGCATCATACTCTTCGATCATCAAACCCCTGAGGACTTTGAAAAATTTAGCACAAGCATGAAGGATAAAAAATCCTACGGGCCCAAAGGGCCCGTAGGATCGTCTTTCGACTAAGCCGGTTTTCCCTTCTTCATGAGCTTTGGCTTAGGCAAGCCTTCGATCGATTTTAGGGATTTGTTCATTTCCTCCTGTGGCAATGGGTAGTCGACCAGTTTTCCGCTGAAGTATGCGTCGTAACCTCCCAGATCCATCAGGCCATGGCCGCTCCAGTTGAGGAGGATGACCTTCTCCTTTCCTTCCTCCTTGGCTTTCTTCGCCTCATCGATGACGCATTTGATGGCATGGCTCGTTTCCGGAGCGGAGATTTGACCCTCCGTCCTCGCCCAGAGCACCGCAGCCTCATAGCACTCGAGTTGGTTATATGCCCGCGGAGTGATCAGGCCTTCAATGATCAGCTGGCTCAAGAGAGGTGCAATGCCATGGTAGCGGAGTCCTCCTGCATGAATAGGTGCAGGGATAAAGGTATGACCGAGGCTGTGCATCGGCAGAAGAGGCGTCGTCGCCGCCGTGTCACCGAAATCATAGACGAAAGGAGCCCGGGTCATTGTGGGGCAAGAAGTCGGTTCAACGGGAATGATGGTAATATCAGCCCCGTTGATCTTATCCAGCACAAAGGGGAAGGCGAGGCCTGCAAAATTACTTCCTCCTCCAGCGCAGCCCGTGACGACATCCACTTTCTTCTCCCCAAATTTTTCGAGCTGTTTCTTCGCCTCCAGGCCGATGATGGTTTGATGCATGAGCACATGGTTTAGGACGCTTCCCAGCGAATACCGAGTGTCTTTGGAAGTTACGGCATCTTCGATCGCCTCGCTGATGGCAATACCGAGGCTTCCGGGGGAATCTGGGTTCTGTTCGAGAATCTTCCTTCCTGCATTGGTATCTTTGCTTGGGCTGGGCACGCAGTTGGCTCCCCAGGTCTGCATCATCAAGCGGCGATAGGGTTTTTGATCATAGCTGATCCTCACCATGTAGACTTTACACTCCAAACCAAAAAGACAGCAGGCGAAACTGAGGGCGCTTCCCCACTGTCCAGCGCCCGTCTCTGTGGTCATTCGCTTAATGCCAAAAACCTTGTTGTAATAGGCTTGAGCCACCGCTGTATTCGGCTTGTGACTCCCGGGCGGGCTCACCCCCTCGTTCTTGTAGTAAATCCTCGCAGGGGTCCCCAATGCCTTCTCCAGCGCATAGGCTCGATGGAGGGGAGTGGGTCTCCAAATAAGGAGCTTCTCCATTACCTCTTCGGGGATATCGATCCACCGCTGCTGGCTCACCTCCTGTTCGATCAGGTTCATTGGGAAGACCGGAGCCAAGTCTTGAGGGCCAATGGGCTGCCCAGTGGCGGGGTGGATAGGGGGCTGAAGCGGGGTAGGTAAGTCTGCTTGGATATTGTACCACTGCTTCGGAATCTCATCCTCCCTTAAAAACACCTTGTACTCCTTCATAATTTCCTCCTTCTCTTCAAAAAAGAATTCGCGGGAACCAAAAGGATTATCATCATCACCTCCTTTTCTCTGTGGATATGGGGACGCATTTCTTTCCAGGAAGGCAGTTTCCCAAATACCAAATAACTCATCCCGTTGTCAAGTATTTTCATGCCTGGAGGATGATGACTCACTGAAATGTGGGGAAGATCGGGTGATCGGACAGAAATGTCTCCGAAAATCTTACTAAACGGACGGTCTGAAATGATCGTCGGGCAAAGGTCGCTTCGCCCATGACAAGCCAGTCCTCGTCATTTCCAATTGGATTCTTCGAGCGAGGGGACAGGCTGAGGTTTCCCTCTCAGATTTTCCCCGACATCCCTGTCCGATTCCATTGAATTTCCACGGTAGAACGCGGGGATTATCGTTTCTTGAACTCATCCCAAGGGTAGTCGATGAGTTCCAGGAGGACCCCATTCAGATCTTTGGGATGGATGAAGGTGTACTTGCAATTTCTGAAGGGTCTCAATTCGCCGTAGGTCTTGTCGGGGATGAATTTGTAGCCCTTGGCTTTCAGTTCCTTGACGGCCTCCTCGGTGCTGTCCACATTCAGTCCAACGACCATCACCCCTTCCCCTCTTCTTTCAATGAACTTGGCAACCTCTCCGTCGGGGCTCGTAGATTCCATCAATTGATCTTAGCTGCCTCGTCGACATAGGGGTCATCCGGTTTAGATTTTCCCAGAATGGGCTCCCAGATTTTCCTCGCCTCCTCCAGGTTCTTCACGGCGATGCAGATATGGTCTATCTTGTTTATCTTCATGCGGGCTTCTCCCTTCGTTTATTCGTAGCGCCTATTTTCCGTACTTCTCTTTTAGAAAGGCCAGGGCTTCTTCGATGGCGTTAGCGGTGATGTCCAAGTCTTGGTCCGTATGTCTGTAACAGATATACCCATGATGGTGGGGTGCAAAGAAGATCCCCCTGCGAATGAGCTGGGTGTAGAAGTCATTCCTTTTCGCCCGGTGCGTTTCCGATCGATCCCTCTTGAAGGTAATAAAGAACATTGGGGCGACGCCGCTCAGCTCCGCGCCAACGTCGTATTCGTCAATGATGCTCCGAACTTTTTTGAGAAACCGATCCCCTCTTTCCCATATCTTTTCCAGGACCCTGTCGCGTTCCAGGATTTCGATCGTTTTTAGAGCGGCCACATAACCATCACTGTTCGGGAAGAAGGTGGAAGAGATAAAGAGCTTCTGGGCGGCAACCATCATCACCTCGGCCCTTCCGGTTACGACGCTGATGGCGTAACCGTTGGCCATTCCTTTTCCGAGGACGGTCAGATCCGGCTTCACCCCGTAGAGTTCCTGCGCTCCACCCATCCTGAGCCTAAAACAGGTGCGAACCTCGTCAAAGATCAAGATGGCACCGTACCGGGTGGCAATTTCTCTCACCCCTTCGAGAAATCCGGGCTTCGGTTCCTCCATCTTTTGGTGAAGGGGGTGCCCAAAGGGGGTCATGATGATTGCAGCCGTCTGATCCCCATGTCGCGCCATGAGATCCTTAAGCTGATCGAGATCATTGTAGCGAAATTCGAACACATCCTCGTAGAGCTTTTCCGGAATACCCCCCTTCATCTCCACACACCAATCATGCCACCCATGATAGCCGCAGCGCATCACCTTGATCCGATTCGTATAGGCTCTCGCGATACGGATGCTCGCCGTCGTTGCATCGGAACCGGTCTTGAGGAAAATGCTCATTTCGGAAGAGGGGACGAGTCCCCTGAGTTTTTGGGCCAGTTCATTTTGGTATCTCTGGGTGAGGGTGAAGCAGAACCCTTTGTCTCTAATTTGCCTGATGACCGCTTCGTCGACCTCCTCTTCTCGATAACCCAAGATGATCGGGCCATACCCGCACATGAAATCGATATATTCATTTCCATCGACATCGGTCAGCCTGCACCCCTTTCCGGACTCAAGAAAGATCGGGTATTCCCCTTCGATGAAATCGCTCGGTTTTCGAGCACCAAGCACTCCTCCAGGAATCAGTGTCTTTGCCTGTTCAAAAAGCTCCAGACTTCTCCTTAGATTCAGTTTTCCGACCTCTCTCATGGGTTTCTCCTTTGAACATTCTTCGTAATAGAGTTTAAACGGTAAGGAGGGACTTGATCGTTTCTGTCTGATGGATTTTGGCACCTCTCTGGATCATCTCGGCGAGGAATCTGTCTGGGTTGATGCAACCCTCGGGTGCCACCACTCCTTTCACCGTCACCTCACCCGCGTCCATCATGAGGGCCGCAATTGATGCTGGGAGTCCTGTTCCCGGAGCCATTCTGCCCGCCATATCCGCCGTGTAGGTAACCTCTTTTCCTCTTCTCCTCCCCTTTACAATCACCTTCAAACCGGAAGCCTGAGGTCCCCTGTCCCGATTATTTGGAATGGTCTCCCAGAGCTTAAGGGTGAGATCGTAGGGAGCCACTCGAACCCCCTTGACCTCAAGAGGGTCCTTGCTGAGAAAACCGGTGTTCCGCTGCTCCTTGATCAGCTCGTCCACCCAGGCTGGGATCAAGGCACCCTTGATCTCCACTTTCTTCACCCCCTGGAGGTACCGTGGCATGGTGAGGGGTTGGGGATGACCTACGTAGCGGACCCGGCAGGAACCAAGGGGCTCAAGGAATTCAGCGATCTCTTCACCCGTACCTCCCTCCACATATTCCAGCTTTCCATCGAGATATTGCGGGATCTTGCCTATGGTCATGTGGAGGCTGTGATCCCATGCGGCTCCCGAGAGCTCGGCGATGCTCACGACCCAAAATAAGCGAACCTCCTCCACTTGATCCAACTGGTTGGCGTAATATTTGACGATAACGTTGTTCGTTCCCGGATCCGATCCCATCCCCGTCAGAACGGTGATCCCCGCTTTTTTGGCAAGCTCGTCGATGTCCGAATGGAAGAGGATCTCCGTAGCCTCATAATCGTCGCAAATATCGATGTAATTGACCTTGGCTTCAACTGCTGCCCTCGCTACTGCGACGGCCGTCTTGTAGAATGGCCCTGCACAGTTGATCACAACATCGGCTTCCCTGATGGCTTTGACCAAACCGACATGATCGTTCACATCGGTTCTTAGCAGCGAGACCTTCTCGCTGCTCCGCAGCTTTTCTTGGACCCTATTGGGATCCGTGTTGATATCCCCCAGGACAACTTTCTTCACCCTTTCCTTTTTGATGAGGTCTCGCGCCACTCCCTGGGCCATGGTTCCCGTGCCGCCTATAATGAGTACCTGCATTCTCGTCTCCTCCTTATCTGCGATCCTACCGTGGGCATGGTCTCAGCTCGTTCCCCCTTTCTTCCGGAGCCAAGCTTTTCTCATAGGATTCGGTCAATATTGCCCACTATTCTTTTTCTCTTCAAGCATCCGGAGTACCACATCGGGCGTAACGGGGAGTTCCTTGGGCATGAGACCGATGGCGTTCCTAATTGCGTTCGCGACTGCACCGATCATCGCGACCGAGATCGAGAGCCCTCCCTCTTTGGCGCCGAATGGCCCAAAGGGATCATTCGAGGTCACAATGATTGGATGGATATAGGGAACGTCTGTGGAAAGAGGAAACCAGTAGTCCGTAAAGTTGGCATTGAGGTTCTGCCCTCTCTTGGTCCACACATGTTTTTCCATGAGCACACCCTGAGGCCCTGCCTCTGCTGCGGCGCGTTGAATTTGTTGCTCCACTGCAAGAGGATTGATAGGATAACCACAATCATGGGCTGCGACCATGTTGAGCAGCTTCACCCTTCCTGTGTCGGGATCTACCTCCACCTCGGCGACCGCTGTCCCGAAGGAATAGGCGGAGGCAACCTGACCACGGGGGTTCTTGACCCACTCTCGTTTTGGATCGGCTTCCGGCCAGCGGTCCCCACGTCCCAATATCGCGCGGTTTTGAGAAAGCGCGGTCCTGGCCACCTTGGCAATATCGACAGACCTTGTCGGTTCGCCCTTGACCAGAATTCGGCCATCCCTTGCGACAAGGGATTCCTTGCTGGTCTCAAGCATTTGAGCGGCGACTTCGAAGAGCTGCTCCTTGGCATCAAGAGCTGCCGCTTTAACCGCACCACCGGAGATGAGCGTAGAGGCTTGGGAATAGGCCCCTTGATCGGATGGAGTCACGCTGGTATCTCCCGTAATAACCTTGACTCGATCCAAGGGGATTCCCAGCTCCTCCGCAGCAATTTGAGCCACCATACTGTCGTTCCCTTGTCCGTTATCCATGACTCCAGAGATAACGACAGCATCGCCGTCTTCATTGAATCGGATGAAGGCCCCCGATCCTCCTCGAATGCCCATGGGGAATCCACTGATCATGGCCCCCACACCCATGCCGATGCCTCGATAAGGGGGTAGATGGCCTCTTTTTTCTCTCCAGCCCGCCTTTTCCGCCGCGAGACGCATCGTCTCGACTTCAGCGCACGAAGTGACGATCGATCGGGTTGGCGTGACATAGCCTTCGTGCACGGCGTTGTTGATCCTGAATTCGAGAGGATCCATCCCCAGCTTCTCGGCGAGCGCATCGAGTAACAACTCCAATCCGGCGTAGGTTGTACGAGGATGATGGGGATACATTCCACGGGGGGGTTTGTTCGTGTAGGCACGGATAGCCTCGTATCGAAGATTGGGGATTCTATAGGCTTCCTCGATCATGATGTAGGCCACTGAGGCTGCAATCGGCCCTGTGCTCGCATAAGCCCCACCGTCCATGATGACTTTCATATCTACGGCCGTGATCCTCCCTTCTGAGTCAACCCCCACTCTACAATCTGTCATGGAACTGTGGACTTGACGGACACAGTTGAAATTCTCCTCGCGCGAATAGACTAATTTGACAGGACGGCGGGCCTTCTTCGAAAGAAGGGCAGCCATAAAATCCGCCGGAGAAATCTCAGATCTCCCACCGAAATGTCCGCCCACCGCGATCTTACGAACGCGGACATCCGATGTAGCAATGCCCAAGGCATTGCTGAGGGGTCTTGCCTTCATGTGGGGACCCGCGTTGGGACACCATATGTCCAGACCGGTGCTGTCAAAATTGGCAACGACAGCGTAATTTTCTAATTGGCAATAGCTTTCTTCCGGAGATGAAAATCGTCCCTCCTCCACAAGGTAGGACTGGGCAAGAGCCCGATCCACATCCCCTTCGTTGACAAAGATTCGTACGCTAACATTTCCGGGTTTGTCATCGTGTATGAGAGGCGCTCCCTCCCGCAAGGCTTCCTCCGCATCGAGAACAAACGGCAAAGGTTCCCAATCGACCTTGATCAGACTCAAGGCCTCTTGCGCAATCTCTTCACTAATGGCGGCAACCGCTGCAACCTCTTGGCCGAAAAAACGGGCTTTGTCCGCGGGCAACAACTGCATGTCGCGAGTGTAAGCAAAAACCCCCCACCGGTAAGGGATGGCGTCCTTGCCGGTGATCACCGCTCTCACTCCTGAAAGCTTTTCGGCCCGACTCGTGTCGATGTTGAGGATCTTGGCGTGAGGATAAGGGCTGCGGAGCACTTTGGCATAGAGCATGCCTGGCAAATAGAGATCCGCGGAATACCTCGCCTCTCCTTTAACTTTCGGAATAGAGTCGATTCGAGGAACTCGCCTCCCCACGATGAAAAAGTCTGAGGCAGGAAGATCCTTTTCCGAGGGCTCGACCCTCTGTCCGGAGGCGGCCATGACCGATTCAACAATCTTCGTATAGCCGGTGCAGCGACAGAGGTTACCGGAAATCGCTTCGCGAACCTCGCGCTCCGTGGGAGTGGGGTTCTTGTCTAAGAGTGCCTTGGCCGTCAAGATCATGCCCGGGGTGCAGAACCCACACTGGGTGCCCCCATGGTTGACGAATGCTTCTTGAACCGGGTGAAGCTTCTCGCCGGTGGACAGACCCTCAATTGTCACAATCTCTTGTCCCTCCACTTCAGCAGCGAGAAGAAGACAAGAACGGACGGGAGATCCATCCAGCAGGACCGTACAAGCCCCACATGTTCCATCCTCACATCCGCACTTCGTTCCGGTGAGCTTTAGCTCATCTCTTAGGACTTCCAAAAGGGTCGCGTAAGGAGGGATTTCGAGGGCCTCAACTCGACCGTTTATGTTGAGTGACACGGCTATCTTTCCCATAATTCTCCCTTACTCGCACCTCGTCTGATTCAGAGGCGGATCCATCGCGATCTTGGATTCATTGAGGCCTGATTTCCTGAGACATCATCAACGCCCGGTTCAATGCTCGCCTTACGAGCACGCCCACCATCTTCTTACGATAACCTGTATCCATCACGAGGTTTCCAACCGGGTGGCTTCTCTCCATCGCCTCTCTGGATAGCGTATGAATCAGATCCTGTGTGGCTTTATGGCCCTGCAATATTTGCTGAGCAGCGGTCACCTCGGTTGGGGAGGAGCCCACTGCCCCCAACACCAATTTCGCCTGCTCAACCGTACCATTCCGATCTCGCTTCAGCATTACCGCTGCTGCCGCCATCGGGAAATCCATTCCTTCTCGAACGCGAAGTTTCTCGTAGACCCAAACTGTCTCATGGTCAGGAGGTGGGATCCGGATCTCGGCCAGCATTTCATTTGGTTTCAGAATGTTGGGTCTTTCTCCCCTCCCCGTGAAAAATTGAGAGAGGGGGATCACCTTTTCGCTATTCTTCGAGACAATTTTGACCTCCGCTCCCATAGCCAGCAGGAGCGGGGCGAGATCTCCTTGGTAGACGGCTTGGCAACGTCGCCCCTTCTCGACCGCATTGCAGCGATTTCCCCCAAGCTTGAAACAATCCTCTTGCCCATCTCTCCATGACTCGGACTGATTATAGTAGAGGCATCGGGTGTCCAGACAGAGGTTTCCTCCGATGGTGGCCTGATTTCGGATCGGAGGGACGGCGATGAGCTGGATGGTCCGAACCAAAGAGGGGTACTCTTTAAGCATCAAAGGCGACGTGGAGAGGGCCTCCAGCGTGACCATGGAGCCAATCGAGACTCCTCCTTTGGCGTCTTGAACGATCGAGTCGAGTGCCTTCAGTCCCTTGAGTCCTATAACCAGGGAAGGCTTCTTCAGTCTGTAGCGAAGAGTGATGAGCAGGGTGGTCCCTCCTGCCAAAAGAACTGCCTTCCCGGCATGTTCTTCGAGAAGGGAGGAAGCCTCTTCGATCGAGGTCGGCCGGATAAAATCGAACATTGGCAGCTTCATTCTATCCCCTTCGTTTCTCTTTTCCCGCTGGCAATTGATTCACAACTCCCGCAGCGACCCCAAGGATCATAAATTTCTCTAACCAGTTACTTAGTGGATTCAACGGATCGATGCCAAGATTTCTGCGCAGCGCCTCGTCGAAATGTATACTGTATACGTAAAATTCCTGTCCTTGTCAAGCCAAATCTTCCCCTTGAAGTAATCGCTCAGTATACCAGGGAAATTCAATGGAATCGGACAGGGATGTCGGAGAAAATCTTCGAGGGGCCTCAGCTTGTCCCCTGGCTCGAAGAATCACCTATGAATTAAGAGGCCTGTCCCGTTACCGGAGAGGTGAACTTTGCCAGGTCACATTTTGATGGATCGCTTCGTGAGAATTTTTGGAGAGATTTCTGCCCAACCGACCGACGCTGCCCATGCTCGATCGAGCCCGGCGAGATCTTGACAAATCCCACTGTATTGGATAAGGGTATATGCGGGAGGCGAGATGAGCGTTTCGGAAAATTTTAAGATTCGACGGCTGACGATGGGAGATCTGGAAGCCATTGTTGCCATCGACGAAAGGGTCTTAGGTGAGAAACGGAGGGACTATTGGGAGAAGAAGCTGGCGGCGATGAACGAGAAGGCCTCGCAAGTGTCGCTCGTTGCTGAGGCCGAAGGGCATGTATTGGGATTTATCCTCGGAGACATTAGTGGATGGGAATTCGGGGTTCCGGATACGGTCGGGTGGATCGAAACGATTGGCGTTGATCCTGCCCATCAAAAAAAGGGGGTGGCGACGGCTTTAGCGCAGGAGCTGATTCGAAAGTTGAAATCCATAGGGGTCAGGACGATCTACACGCTGGTCAGTTGGAATGACTGGGACCTCCTTCAATTCTTTCATGCCATGGGATTCACTCGAGGGGATATGATCAATTTAGAGTTGAAGATCTAATCCCTCCCACCTTCAACCTTAACCGGTCTGACGGGTAGATACGATCACCCTTCCCAAGTTGGTTCCAAGCCTTGATTTCCTCGACGGTGACACCATATCTCTTCGCAATGTCCCAAAGGGTGTCTCCTTCCCTTACAATATAGACAAGCTCTCTCCCTTCCCTCCTTTGAGACTCTTTTATTGCTTCTCGAGGGGCTGGAATTCGGATGATTATTTTATCGCCGGGCCGGAGCTTCGTCTCCGGGTGAAGATTGTTCCAGCGACTTAGAGAGCCAATGTTCACTCCCGTTTCGTTCGCAATGCTCCACAGGGTGTCCCCTTCTTTGATTACGTAGACCATTTCCTCGCTTGTGCGATTTGGACCCATCGTCCTCTGGGTGGCCCCGGTGGGTCTTCCGTCTTTCGGGATGGGGATGATCAAATTCATTCCGATGGATAACAGGCTCGATCTCTTGAGTCGGTTCAGTTCCAAAATGGGGTCGAGGTCTACTTTGTAAAGCTTTGCTATCGCTCCGAGGGTGTCCCCTTTCCTCACGATATGGGTTTTGAATTGAAATCTTCCCTGCTGCGGAAACGCTTCGAAATTGGTCAAGAAGAGCTCTTTTTTCCCGAAAGGAATTCTAACTTCATATTCTGGCGAATCAGGAGGGGTGCACCATCTCAACAGTTCAGGGTTTAGATCCTTTATTTCCTCAAGGCTGGTTTCGCAGGCTTTTGCGATCAAGCGAAGGTCCGTAGCCCCGGGCACCTTCACCTTGTCATATTTAAGGGGTTCCTGATATTCGATACCGACAAATCCGTATTTCTCCGGTTCCTTTGCGATTAAGGCGGCCGCGATCATCTGAGGAACGTAGTCCTTCGTCTCCCTTTTCAGGTATCGGTACTTTGTCAGTTCCCAAAAATCCTCCGTCCGGTAGCGCTTCATCGCGTTGATGATTTTTCCCTCTCCTGCGTTGTAGCCAGCTGCGGCGAGGTACCAACATTCAAATAGATCGTAAAGGTCTTTGAGATATTTGGCGGCTGCCACCGTAGACTTCTCGGGGTCTCTCCTTTCGTCGACCCACCAGTTCACTTTGAGCCCATATTTCTTCCCGGTGAGGTAAATGAATTGCCATGGACCGGAAGCCTTGCTTCTTGAATAGGCGTAAGGGTTGAAGCCACTCTCAATGAGAGCCATGTAGACCAGATCCTCGGGGAGTCCGTTCTCCTTGAGAAGATTTTTCATAAAGGGAATGTACCTTTCGGATCGGGCGAGCCAGTTGGTGAAGATCTTTCTTGCCGTAGTCTGAAAGTACCGGATGAAGTGCTCCACCCTTTCGTTAATTACAATCGGGATATCGAACCCCTGGGCCCGCCTGTTTCGATCTCCCCGAAGGGTCTCAAAGCTAACATCTCCGTTCGTTTCATCCTCGAGGAGGGAGCCTCCGCTCTCGTACGGCTCCCCCTTTGAGACCGAGGAAGGAAGAAGCAAACACTTCTCTGAGGAGGTTCGATCTGAAAGGGCGAGGTCGAGGTTGTAGGGGAGAAGAAGTGGGATCTCTCTTTCTTCATCGGAGGCGAGCGCCGAAGGAACCCTCTCTTGAGAGAGGTTCGCATAGGCGAAACCGATCAGCCAGAGCAACAAGATAATCCCTACGCCAAAGAGCCTGCGCATGAAGGGAGTCCCCGCCGAACCACGCAGATAGAAATTCGATGAATTCAGATCGGTGAAAAATTTTTAAAAAAATGGCATAGATCTTCGAGATTTGTCAAGACGAAAATTCACATGAGGGTAATGCGTCACTGAAGCGTGGGGAAGATTGGGCGACCGGACAGGAATATCTTCGAAAATCTTCCCAAGCGGACGATCCGAAATGATTATTTGGCAAAGGTCACTTCGCCCATGGCAGGAGAGCCCCCCAATTTCTAATTAAATTCTTCGAGCCAGGGGACAAGCTGAGTTTTCCGCTATAAGATTTTCTCCGACGTCCCTGTCGATCCTGTTTTCACCCCGAGACCGGAGGGTTACAAAAGATTCTTGAATGTTCTTGATTCGATCAAGGGTATTTGCTAAGATAGCAATAAACGTAAGACGGATGGCAGGGTGTCTCGGGTTTGAAAGGGGTAGCCCGACGAAATGAAGAAGGGCCTATGGTCTACAACCCAAGGGAGAAAACGGGATGGTCTTTGATTCACTGTGGGGTCTGTTTTCGACAGACCTGGCTATCGACTTAGGGACGGCGAACACCGTCGTTTACGTAAAAGGGAAAGGGATCGTCTCTTCGGAACCCTCAGTGGTGGCCGTTCAGAGGGACTCGAGGGGAGAGAAGCGCATCCTGGCAGTGGGGCGGGAGGCCAAGGAGATGCTGGGTCGGACCCCGGGGAGCATCTATGCGATCCGGCCCATGAAGGATGGGGTGATCGCCGATTTTGAGATCACCGGTGAGATGCTACGCTACTTCATCACAAAGGTTCACAACCGAAAGGCTCTCATTCGACCCAGGGTTGTCATCTCGGTTCCGTCGGGTATCACGCCCGTGGAAAAAAGGGCGGTGAGGGAATCGGCTCAATCTGCGGGGGCGAGGGAGATCTATCTCATCGAGGAACCGATGGCCGCAGCCATCGGCGCGGGCCTCCCCATCACGGAAGCCTCTGGGAACATGATCGTAGACATCGGAGGGGGGACCACTGAGGTCGCCGTCATCTCCCTTTCTGGAATCGTGACAAGCCAATCGATTCGAGTGGCAGGGGACAAGATGGACGAGGCGATCGTCCAGTATGTCAAGAGGAAATACAATCTGCTGATCGGTGAACGGACTGCGGAACTCATCAAGATCAATATCGGGACGGCTTACCCTGAGGAGAATCCGCAATCCATCGAAGTCAAAGGGAGGGATTTGGTCACCGGCATCCCCAAGACCCTCGAGATCAACAGTGAAGAGGTTCGCGAGGCGCTCGCGGAATCGATCAACATGATCATCGATACCGTCCGAATCACCCTTGAGGGCACCCCCCCGGAATTGGCTGCGGACATCGTGGACAAAGGGATTGTGTTGGTGGGCGGGGGTGCGCTTTTGAGGAATCTCGATGTCCTTCTTCGCGAGGTAACCAGTCTCCCCATCACGATTGTGGATGATCCTCTCTCGGCCATTGTCTTGGGGGCTGGGATGGTCCTGGATAACGAGCGATTGCTGCATAGTGTGACGACCCAGTATTAAGGATTGATGAGGATTCGTGGTTTCTTTCTCTTCAGAAGATATACCCTTGCAACCTTCGTTCTCGTCCTCCTGTTATCGGCTCTCGTTTTGATGTCCCTGAGAGTAAGGCAACGACCGGGGATCTCCTTCATAGACGGCCTCGTCATGGAGGTCGTTTCGCCTCTACAGAAGGCTTCCACCCTTCTCATCAAGACGGTCCACGGTTTTATCAGGAGCTATGTGATCCTGGTCCATCTCGAGAAAGAAAATCTTCTGCTCAAACAGAAGATCGCCGAACTTGAACGAGAGAACCACCACATGAAGGAGATGGCCTTTGAGAACGAGCGCCTGCGGAGGCTTCTTCAGTTTCGCCAGAACACCCTGCCGCAGGGAATTCCCGCCGAGGTGATCGGTGGCGATCCTTCTTCCTGGTTCAAAAGCATCACGCTCAATAAGGGGGAAAGGGAGGGCATCCGGAAGGGGATGGCAGTGATCGTCCCTGAAGGTGTGGTTGGCCAGATCCTGAAGACTGGACCCCGTCATGCCACCGTTCTGCTCCTCACCGATTACAACAGTGCGATTGATGCGATCGTCCAAAGGACAAGGGCGAAGGCGATCGTCGAAGGGAGAGGGGAGAACCGGTGCCAACTGAAATATCTCCTTCGCTCCGAAGATGTGGTTGTGGGAGACCTCGTGGTCACATCTGGTCTGGGCGGAAATTTCCCGAAAGGGTTGTTGGTGGGGGAGATACGAAAGGTGGAGCAGAGGGAGCACGATATCTTTCAATATGCAGAATTGGTCCCGAGCGTCGATTTGACCAAATTGGAGGAGGTCCTCGTGATTCCTGAAGCACCTCCACCCCCCCTGGAAGAGAAAGACAAGAAACCCAAGAGGGTAGCACCGACGAGGAGACAGAAGCAGAAATGAAACGGCATCTCTTTCTCTTTCTGCTCGGAACCATTTTCTTGACGATTCAGACAACGCTGCTCTCGTACCTTCCCATCGAAAGGTTCCGGCCCGATATCCTCTTGGCACTCATCCTCTTCTGGGGGTTCACTCTCCCGTCGGTTTCGGGAGGCCTCCATAGTCTCCTGATTGGGTATCTGATGGATCTCTTCTCCGGGAACTGCTTCGGCCTCTACACCTTTACCCGCCCCCTTCTCTTCTATTTGGCCCAACTCTTCAGAGGGCGGTTCTATCTTGAGAGTTTCCTGCCTCAATTCCTTTTTGCCTTTCTCTTTGCTCTATTTGAAGGCCTTCTCATCTTGGCCCTCCTCTCCGTCCTCAATCCTGCTCCCCTCCGAAACCTCTATCCCCGATTCGTCACGTTCTACCTTCCTCAATCGTTTTTCACAGGAGGGATCACTCCTGCCCTTTTTCTACTCCTTCAGAGAATGGTTCTTTTCCTTCCCCTTCGGCAAGGGGTGGCTCCGAGAGAATGGGAATAGGCGATGATGGAACTGGATACCCAAAGAATGGAGGATCTGAGAACAAGGTACCGGTACTTGATCGCCTGTGCGGCCGTCGCTTTTTTTGTGATCCTTGTTGCACTCTGGTATCACCAGGTGATCCGGGGGACTGAATTCCGACGGATGTCGGTGAATAATTGTATCCGTATCCGTGAGAACCCTGCTCCGCGAGGGATGATCCTGGACCGGAAGGGCCGGGTTTTGGCTGTGAATCGTCCGTCCTTCGAAGTCTATCTCGTTCCTGAGGATATGGGAGGGGATCAAGAGGTCCTGAAGAAGGTTGGTCGGATGTTGGAGTTGAGTTCGGAAGAAATCAGGGAGAAACTCCAGGCTCAGAAAAGGCGAGCCCCCTTCAGGCCCGTCAAGATCAAATCGGATATCGAATGGAACGAACTCGCGAGACTCGAAACGAACCGAGTCCATCTCCCAGGGATCTATGTGGACGTGCGACCTCTTAGAACCTACCCGCACGGCCCTCTGGCCTCTCATCTCATTGGCTACCTCGGAGAGGTGGACGAGAATGAACTGAGGGGGGCGAAAGGGATTTCCTATCGTCCAGGGGCCATGATAGGGAAGTACGGAGTGGAATATCAATACGAGACCTACCTGCGGGGTGTGGATGGAGGGCGGCAGATCGAAGTGGATGCTTTGGGAAGGGAGATAAGACACCTCGGAAGCGTCGATCCCTTTCCAGGGCACAATCTGACGCTGACTATCGACCTCGACCTTCAGAAGGTGGCCGAGGAAGCATTCGAGGGAAAAACGGGAGCCCTCATCGCGATGGATCCGAGAAACGGGCGGATCCTAACCATGGTGAGCAAGCCTTCGTTTGATCCGGAGGTCTTTGCGAGATCGATCTCCCCAGAGGAATGGAGGTCCCTCGTAGAGAATCCTTTCTCACCACTCCAGAACAAAGGGATCCAAGGCCAATACCCCCCCGGCTCTGTTTTCAAGATCATCACGGCCATTGCGGCTCTCGAAACCGGGGCCATCACTCCTGAGACGCAAATGACCTGTCGAGGGGTCTACCCCTACGGGAATCGCGACTTTCGTTGTTGGAAGGAAGGGGGTCATGGAACGATCAACCTTCACCGCGCCATCGTAGAGTCCTGCGATATCTATTTCTACCAAGTCGGATTAAAAGTGGGCGTTGATGCGATTGCCCATTACGCTCAGGAGTTCGGTTTGGGAAGGGTTACGGGCATTGTCCTCCCTCACGAGAAAGCGGGCGTCGTTCCCTCCAGTTCTTGGAAAAAGAGAAGGTTAGGGGCACCTTGGTATAGCGGCGAGACGTTATCCCTTGCGGTTGGACAAGGATACATTAATACCACGCCGCTTCAGCTTCTGGTCCTCATATCGGCGGTTGCCAATGGGGGGCGGCTTTATCTTCCTCAGGTGGTTGAAAAAGTTGAAGACGTTTACGGGAATCCTTTGAGAGAGTGGCGACTCGTTGAGATAGGGCGAGCAGAGGTCTCCGAGAAGACGCTCGAGATCATCCGGCGGGCTTTGATGGGCGCAGTGAACGATCCTAACGGGACCGGGTGGGCCTGCGCCCTCAAACAAGTGCGGGTTGCGGGCAAGACGGGCACGGCTCAGGTGACGAAGATGCCCCAGGACTTTAAGAGGGGGGACATGGAGCGGATGCCTCTGAGATTGAGGGATCATGCTTGGTTTGCTGCCTATGCTCCTTTTGAGGAGCCGAGCATTGCTGTCGTCGTTTTGGTTGAGCACGGAGGTTACGGAGGAGCTGCCGCTGCTCCTATCGCCAAGAGGGTGATCGAAAAGTATCTGTCGGTGGAAGAGATCGGTCTCCCCAAGATGGCCGGGCGTTCAGCGCCATCCGACTAAAAGGAGATCGGGCAGTCCGGACTGCCCCTCTAAGAGACGATGAATCCAACAAGCTCGATGAGCCGAAAGGACTCAAAGGGTTACCGGATCTTCCAATGATTGACCGGCGCCTTTTCATCCATTTCGATTGGACGCTATTGGGCCTCTCCCTGGCTCTCGCATCCATTGGGATCCTCAACCTCTACAGCATTACGTCTCATTGGGTCGTTTCCGGGTCTCCCATCTATTGGAAGCAGATCCTCTGGGTGCTCCTTGGAATGGGATTGATGATCACGGTTGCTTTTGTCGAATACCGCTTCTACTCAGATTTTGCCTATCCGATTTACACCCTTTCACTCCTCCTTCTCGTGATGGTGTTGGCCTATGGTCTTATCACTTCTGGAGCCCAGCGTTGGATTCGAATCGGATTTATCAATTTTCAGCCCTCCGAATTCGTCAAGCTCTCTCTGATCTTGGCCCTTGCGAAGTTTTTCCAGCGACCTCTAGGAAGAGAGGGATATTCCCTGAGACATTTGGTTTTCCCCTTCTCTCTGGTTATCGTTCCCGCGGTCTTGATTCTCAAACAACCCGATCTCGGCACCGCGATCATCCTTCTCCTCGTCTTCTTCTCCACGCTGCTTTTCGTAAGAATTCGCTGGTCGTCCTTGCTGGCGATCGTCATCATAGGAGCCTCTGCGCTTCCCATCCTCTGGAACTTCCTGAAAGAGTACCAAAAGAGACGGATCATCACGTTCTTCAACCCAGATCTCGATCCCTTGGGCGCAGGTTATCATCTCATCCAATCGAAGATTGCAATAGGATCAGGAGGAATTTTGGGAAAGGGATTCATGAAGGGGACCCAATGCAAGCTCGGGTTCCTGCCCGAACAACAGACGGATTTCATCTTCTCTGCTCTGGGGGAAGAGTGGGGGCTCGTCGGTTGTCTGGTGGTGGTGCTCCTCTATTTCTGGCTGATCGCTTGGGGACTGCGGATTGCAGTCCAGGCGAAAGACCGATTCGGTGCGGTCCTCTCCTTTGGAGTCGTGGCCATGCTCTTTTGGCATAGCTTCATTAATATGGCCATGGTCTTGGGCTTGGTGCCAGTGGTGGGTATTCCTCTTCCGTTCCTCAGTTATGGGGGGTCGTTCCTCGTTTCGACGCTCATTGGAATTGGGTTCCTTCTCAACGTGAGCATGAGAAGGTACCTCTTTTGACGTCGATTTTGGATTGCCGATTTCGGGTCCGAAACGCCGAATTTGGGGCGCTCGCCTTTTTATTCCGGAATCCGAAATTGGCCGTTATTAGAACGGAACGTCGTCGTCGGCTGCAGGGGGAGGTAATTCTTGATCGACATCCGGGAATTTTTCAGAGGAGACCTCGTCCAAAGGAGTTCCTGGTGCCCCGAGCATCTGCATCCGGGATGCGACGATTTCGGTGGTCGACCTCTTGTTTCCGTCCTTGTCTTCCCACGAGCGGGTTCGAAGCCGGCCCTCGATGTAGACCTGTTTTCCCTTGTTCAGGTATTCTCCACATATCTCAGCTAACCGGCCGAAGGCGACGATCCGATGCCATTCCGTGACGGCGGTTTTCTCACCCGTCCGGCTGACGCGGTTTTCGGTCGTTGCGATTCGGAAGTTGGCAACGGTCGTTCCGTTGCTCAAATACTTGACCTCAGGGTCTGCGCCAAGATTGCCGATGAGGATAACTTTGTTCACCCCAGCCATAGGATCCTCCTCTCTTAAAAGACTCCCCGTTCCTCTGGTTGGAGATTACCATTTCGGAGGTTCCATTTCAAGAGATATTGACCGAGCCCCTTCTTTTGTATTAATTTTTTAGTGGACCCCTTCGAAGGAAAGAGATGTGAGAAGAGCAATCCTTCTTGTCGTCATCATTCATAGCCTGGTCCTCACCGATATCGCCATGCCTGGGTCGAACGACCCCGCTTCTGCTTTGTCCCCATCCCTTTCGGCATGTGAAGCCTTCGGAGTTGTCAAATCCCTGGTGGAGAGGAAAGCCCCTCCCTTCGAACTGAAAACGCTCGATGGCAACAGCATCACGCTTCACGAATTCAAAGGGAAACCGGTGTTGCTGAAGTTCTGGGCCACTTGGTGTCCCAGTTGCCGAGAGGAGCTGCCCATGATGGAGAAGTTCTCGGAGGGGAGGAGGAATCAGCTGGTCATTCTCATGGCGGCCATCGACGGGGAGAAGGAGAGAAAAGTCCGGCGCGTGGTCCAGGAGAACAAGGTCACGCTGCCGGTTCTCTTGGATCCCAAAGCCAGAACAGCGCGTGCCTACGGCGTGAGCATGATTCCGATTTCGTTTCTCATCGACGGGGAAGGGCTGATCGTAGGGACGATCGTTGGCGAAAGGGACTGGCTTTCCCATAAGGCCTGGTCTGCCATTAAAGAGGTCCTGAACCTTCATTGACAAAACCCACATTTTGCGTATAATACATTCCGTGCTTCGATTAAGGGCAGGAGTTTCCTGTGAAATATCTCTACAAGACAGAAAGCTATTCCATACCTCCGCGACTCATTTTCATCCCTCTTAAAGAGACGGTTATCTTCCCTCACGTGGTGGTTCCCCTTTTTTTTCAATCGGACGAAGTCCTCAAACTGTTGAATAAGGTCGTAGTGGAGAATAGCCTGGTGGGATGCGTGGGTCAGCGGGACCCCCATCTGAAGGATCCGAAACCGAAAGACCTGCTCTCCATTGGGACTGTCTGTAAGATCCTCCAATTGGTCAAGCTCCCGAACAATGGACTGAAAATCTTTGTGGAAGGCCTTTCGAGGGTCGTCCTTCAGAATATTAGCCAAGAGGCTCACTTCTTCAAAGCGGACGTGAAAGAGGTGAATGAATCGCAGGAGAAGACGATCCTTTCCGACACGCTTGTTCAGAGCATCGGGACGCTCTTCAAACTCTCTCTCTCCATGGGGCGACCGCTTCCCGACGAGGTCTTGAGGACGCTGGACAAGATTGATCACCCGGGCAGACTGGCAGACCTCATCGCCATTACCCTCCAACTCGGAATCAGAGAACAGCAGGAGATTTTCGAAACCCTCGATCCCGTGGATCGGTTGAAGAAGGTCTATGATCATCTGAATCGTGAGGTTCAAACCTTTTCCCTCAGGGTCCATCCGTCGGTCCATTCGAGCAAAGAGGCGGGACGATATCAGAAGGACCAAGCCTCTCGTTCCTCTGCGAGAGGGGGGAAAGAGGTGGCGGAGGAGGACCCAGGCTTGGCGGAGATCTATGAGCTCCGCGAGAAGGTTCGAAATGCTGGAATGCCTCCCAAGGTGGAGGAGATCGCGATCAAGGAGATCAATCGACTGGAGCGAATGAACCCGATCTCTGCAGAGTATACCGTCTCGAGAACCTATCTTGATTACTTGGTCTCGATGCCCTGGAACAAAAGGACGGTCGACAACTTGGATCTCCAACGTGCCCGTCTCGTCCTGGACGAGGACCATTATGATCTTGAGAAAGTCAAGGATCGCATCCTAGAATTTCTGGCTGTCAAGAAGCTGAAGGATTCCATGAAAGGGCCCATTCTGTGCTTTGTTGGGCCCCCGGGCGTGGGTAAGACCTCTCTGGGACGCTCCATCGCACGCGCCTTGGAACGAAAATTCATCCGGATCTCGTTGGGAGGTGTGAGGGACGAGGCCGAGATTCGAGGGCATCGACGAACCTACGTGGGGGCCTTGCCGGGGCGGATCATCCAAGAAATCAGAAGGGCCGAGACGTCCAACCCGGTCTTTATGCTTGACGAGGTGGACAAGGTGGGGACGGATGTTCGGGGAGATCCAGCCGCGGCCCTTCTCGAGGCCCTTGACCCAGAGCAGAATTTTTCCTTTACCGATCATTATCTGGATGTCCCTTTTGATCTCTCTCATGTCCTCTTTATCACAACGGCCAATACCCTCTCTCCCATTCCCCCCGCACTGCTGGATCGGATGGAGGTCATCCATCTCTCGGGATACACCGAGGAGGAGAAGGAGAAGATCGCCTTTCAGTTTTTGATCCCCCACCAAAAGGAAGAGAACGGATTGAGGGACCACCCCCTGACCTTCACGCAAGGGGCGATCTACAAGATCATTCGAGAGTATACGCGGGAAGCAGGGGTGAGAAACCTGGAACGGGAGATCGCTACGATTTGCCGAAAGGTGGCGAAGGAGGTAGCGATGGGAAGTCCTTCGAAAGAGGTGATCGACGAGGCCTTGGTGGAGGAGTACTTAGGTCCCAGAAAGTTCTTTCGCGAGGTGGCACAGGAGAAGGACCGGATCGGGGTGGCCACGGGATTGGCGTGGACCGAGAATGGAGGAGATATTCTCTTTATCGAGGCCTCCAAGATGAGAGGGGAGAAGGGTCTGCTCCTTACGGGGTCGCTCGGAGACGTGATGAAGGAATCGGCTCAGGCGGCGCTCTCCTTTATCCGAAGCAACGCTCGCTCCCTTCGGGTTCCGGAAAATTTCTACCAAGAATCCGATCTTCACATCCACATCCCTGCAGGTGCAACGCCTAAGGACGGGCCTTCTGCCGGGATGGCGATTGCTGTCGCCATCCTTTCCCTTCTGAGAGAGAAAGCCGTTCCCCGCGAGGTGGCCGTGACAGGGGAGCTGACCTTGAGTGGAAGGATCCTCCCCGTGGGGGGAGTCAAGGAGAAGATCCTGGCAGCGCGGAGGGCTGGGGTGAAGCGAGTGATTCTTCCCAAGAAGAACGAGGAAAACCTCAGTGAGATCCCCGAGTACGTGAAGAGAGAGATCGATCTGCGACTGGTCGAACACTTCCAGGAAGTGGTCGATCTCATTCTCCCTGACCCTACCTGAGCCAAGGGGGCTCACGGCAAGAATAAGTTGGATGGGCCATTGCCTCGCCATCAAAGAAGCAACCGGTTGCAAGCATCGAAATCGAAGGGGCCTCTCCGCGGCGCAACGTCGCCCGCAAACGATGAGACTCGCCCCGAAATTTCCGAAGGGGTGATACAAGGGATGGGAGGGTGCGGTCCAATGCGATTGCGGCGATCGAGATGGGAAACCTCACCTGAATGGGTGCGTTGCGGCCTATCGGTGTGCGAAAGGTAATGGCTCACTGAAGCGTGGGGAAGATCAGGCGATCGGACAGGAATATCTCGGATTCCGTTGAATTCCCACGGTAGAGTGACGGGTCATTGCGAAATTTATTTGACATTTGGAAATGGGAATTTGTAGCTTATAGGGGTGGCACCATTTAGATCTGGCTTCATCTCCATTCTGGGCAGACCCAACGTCGGGAAATCGACGCTCTTCAATCGCATTCTTGGTGAGAAGATTGCCATCGTCACGGAGAAACCCCAAACGACAAGAAACCGAATTCTCGGGATTAAACATGTGGAGGGGGGACAAATGATCTTCCTCGACACGCCCGGACTGCACAAGGGAGGATCCGCTTTGAACCAGCGGATGGTTCAGACGGCGATGGCTTCAGGGCAAGAGGCCGATGTCATTCTTTTCCTCATCGATGCTTCTTCTCCGTTGATCGAAGAGGACCGCCAGATAATCGAGCCGTTCAAGGCAACCCCAGGGGTTCCCTTCCTCGTTATGAACAAGATCGATTTGGTCAAGAAGGAGATGCTCCTTCCCATGATCGATCAGTATCAGAAACTTCACTCCTTCCGGAGTATCATTCCGATCTCTGCTGCCACAGGGGACGGGGTCGATATTCTCCTGAAGGAGATTTTGGATGTCCTTCCCGAAGCCCCCCCGTACTATCCGGAGGACATGATTACCGACCAGACGGAGCGGTTCTTGGTTTCCGAACTGATCCGAGAGAAAGTCATCGAACAGACCTACCAAGAGATCCCCTATTCGACGGCAGTCACGATCGAGTCGTTCAAGGAACGTCCCGAAAAGAATCTCGTCGTCATTAAGGCAACGATTCATGTGGAGAGAACCTCTCAGAAAAAAATCCTCATCGGAAAAGGGGGCCAAAAACTGAAACAGATTGGGGAGATGGCTCGGAAAGAGATAGAAGCCTTCCTGAACAAGAAGATCTTCTTGGAACTCTGGGTGAACGTAGAAAAGAACTGGACGCAAGATCCCATGGTTTTGAATCGACTCGGCTATCCCTCCATTCGAATCCCTCGAGGTTGAGACGAGGTGTCGGTGGTTGAAACAGAATCACTGGGAAAATATTTAAAGAAGGAGCGAGAGGATCGCAACCTCACCCTCAAAGAGGTTTCAAAACAGATTAAGGTGAGGGAGTCCTACCTAAAGGCGGTCGAAGAAGATCGGCACGACCTCCTCCCTTCCGCGACGTATGTCAAAGGATTTCTTTCCGCCTATGCAAAATATCTTGGCCTTGACTCAAAAGAGGTCCTTCGGCGGTACGAGGAAGCCCAAAGAGAGGAAAAAGGTTCGCAACCAGAGGTTCTTCCTCCGAAGGAGCGGATGCGGAGTTGGAGGGCCCTGTGGATTGCCGGAGCGGCGGTGCTCGTCAGCTTGATCGCGATCTACCTTCTATTTTCCTCCTCTCGACGAGCTGTGTCCGTCCCTGAGCCAAAGGTAGAGGCAGGCAAGACCGTATCCGAAGTCACTCCTGAAGGGGTGGAGAAGCCGGCGGTCTTAGAAAAAAAGGGGATCACCTTGGAGATAAAGGCGGTGGAACTGACGTGGACGGCGATTCAGATCGATGGGCAGCCGGTGCGCGAAGCCATGTTTCGTACCGGAGATGCTGCGAGCTACCGCGCATCGGAACGGATCGAGATTGTTATCGGGAATGCGGGGGGGGTGGAGATGACATTTAACGAAAGACGGCTCGAAAAAATCGGCAATTCAGGGGAGGTCGTTACGGTTGTCTTCACTCCGGAGGGAATAGAGAGGATCCACCGGGGACTGCGCAAACCCACCCGGGAATAGAATCCAAAATCTTTCGAATTCCGTGTAAGAGAACTGCTGAGGGAGTAGAAGATGGTTCGGTACCACGATGAGGATGAGAGGGACCAAATCTCTTGGAGGGAGATTGATCGCCGAAAAGATCGTAGTCCCCATGCACCGAAAGAGGAGCCCAGACCTCGGGAGAAGTCTCGGAGGTCGGAGTGGTTGAAGAGAAAGTATCGCAAGGAGGTTGACAAGCTCTTTATGGGACGAAAAGGAACGAAGAAGCATCAGAAAGCCCGTGATGACATTGATCGCTATCACGGAACCGATCAATTCGACACGGCGGTGAAAGCCTACCTCGATGAATACGGTCTTCCGGAAGATTGGAACACCCTCTCCCTAATGCTG
>FWPV01003013.1_pt1 | contig 34872 bp, 29 predicted proteins | sample 2228371 | NCBI WGS metagenome assembly FWPV01 (sample SAMEA103939776, study PRJEB20133) | metagenome | reverse complement strand
GACAACCTGGCTGAAGAAGGTCTCATACCAGCCGCGGATGGCTGCGCTTCCCTGAACCGTACGTGAGGCGTTGATGTGGACCGCGTTCGGTGTATAAAGGCTGAGAATCTGGCTGATGTTGCGCGAGTTCAAGGCGTCTATGTATCTATGGACAATATCCCTGGGTGCAGGAGCGCCTGACCAGTTGTATTTGGCGATGGCATCCCATACCCCCGGGAGATACAATCTGCAGTTCGACCATTCCCAAAAATTGACCGCCGTCAGATTTAAATCCTGAGCTGTTCTCATAAAAGAGATGACATCTTCGGGCGTCGCCTGCCAGGAACCGCTCTTGTATGCCGAGCCGGTGGGAACGATGGGACGATAGGGAATCAGGCTCTGGAACTCGCGCACACTGTTTGTGAGCTGGTCAGAAGGATTATGCGCCAGGACCCAATACACCTGTGGCATGTTGTAATTACAACGCTCCAGAAATTCCTTCCAGGGGACGCGGGGGTGGTAAGAAGGAAAACGATAGGAGGACAGGGCAACCGGTAAATTCGGATAGGCGATCCTCAAGCGATCCATGAACTTGACCGCCGCCTGGCTTTTGCCAGGCTCTTTGAACTCCTTTTCGACATCTACCACAAACCCATCCACACTGGTCTGGTTGATGCGCTGAATGGCTTTGTTAGACTCCCCCACAGGATCATTCCCATAGATATAATGCCATCCCCACGCCTGAATACCCTGATTGTGTAGCGCCCTTACCAAGCCTGGAACGAGGTCCACCCCGCTGGGGTCGAGGTTGTAGCTATAGGTGCCATCAGCGACTTTGATCAGCACATGCGTCAAACCAGCCTGGGCTGCCAGATTGGCAATTGCCTGAATGTCGCCGCTCTCACACTCGCGTATTTTCCAGATGAAGAAACCCTTTCCCTGCAAGCTCATCTCTCGTACCTCCAATTCTTATCACACAAGAGCGCATAGGTCTGAATGCTTACCATTGCAATGTTCATACCAGCCAGCACATCACCGATTTATTTTGGCGGGGTTAAAACAGGGGTCGTAATCATCACCTAACACCAGGCGAAAAGCTGCCTGGCTATCATCGGCATCTGCCTGATGAACTCGATTGGCTGATAGACCCAAGTATTTCAATAAAAACGCCAAAGGCTCAGCCTGTCCTCCACCCGTGTAATCAATGACATGAGTTTTGGAGACCGTATTCGCCTCAGGAGGGACAATCCGGGTTTCATAGCCGGCATAATGCAGTCGCTCTGCCGCCAGAAATTCTAACCCCTTTGTGGCTGAGTTATTGCATATCTCCACCAGAAGGGATAACCTTGTCTCTGTATCCCTGTCTGGAGGCGACATGGCTTCCCGGAGCATTGGCTCGATCTTTTCCCGTTTGGGGAGGAGAACGTAGGCTCCCCCCGGCGTCCACCAGCCTTTCACGTATTTACTGCTGATGTAATAATTGCGTATTCTGGGTGCATCCAGTTTCAGCGCCAATGGCGCCAGCGCCAGAACATCGCTCAAGCCGATATCCGTCTTGACCATCTCATGAATCTGGGCATAAAAATCGGGCAGTTTCGAGATAACATTCAATTGCAGCGCTTTCTGGTAGATGGCGCGCAACGTCTCTTGCTGGCGGCGTCCCCGGTCAAAGTCATTGGATCGCAGCCGAGAGCGCGCATACCACAAAGCCAGATCGCCATCCATATGCACCAAACCCGGTCCAATGGTAAATAAACGCCAATTGTTCGGGTTTTCCAGGTTGCCGTTTGGATTGATGACGTGCCAGTCGGTATATGGACATACAAGCGGAAGGTCAATCCCTCCCAGCGTATCCACGATTTTCTTGAACCCATTGAAATCCACGATGGCAAAGCGGTCAATCCGAATCCCTAAATTGTAACGAATCGTCTCTTTGAGCAGCGCTACCCCACCCCCCGGATACTTGATCATCTGCCCGTGCAAATATGCGGTGTTGATACGTTGCATGGTCCAATCAGGGATATAAACGAATAAATCGCGCGGGATGGAAATCAGGGTGACAATCTGCTGCCTGGGGCGGATGGAGGCAATGATGAGCGTATCTGTGCGGAAAATTGCCCCGGATCCCTGATCGGCGCCGATGAGCAACACATTGATCAGGTCTCCATCCCCATCTGCCTGGTCTCCCAGGAGCGGCATGGGCTCCGGAATTGGCGTTACGGGAGCAGTAGCAGGACGAGAGGGGTTACCCTGAACGTCGGGTTCAGCCTGGGGTAAAGGTGTTGGCGTGACAATTGGCGTTGATTCAAGGGGGAGAAATGGCGTCGGGGTAAATTCAGACCCATTCCTGATCACCGGAAGCCTGAGGTCATATCGAGCCTGCCACTCGACGGGCGTCTCTTGAGGGGGAGACAGGTTGATCTCAACCTCTGGATAGTCTTGTGTTTTCTCACATCCACCCAGGATGAGAGCCCCAATAATGACGAAGCTCCCCCAAAACAGCGCCGCTTTCATTGACCATTCAGGGCTTTTCTGATCACGTTCATCACCGCGGCTTGATCAGGCAGCAACACCATCGCGCCTCCAGGGGTGATCCAGTTGGAGACCTGTCCGGGACCAATAAAATAATGGTGGATGCGAGAGGTGTCCACCAGTTGGGCTGCCAGGGGAAAGAAGGGCACTATATCGGTCAACCCCATGTCGGTGGTCACGTTATCTTTGTAAATCGCATAGAATTCTGGGATGCGTCGCAGCGCGTTCAAACTGAGCATTTTGTCAAAGAGAGCCATTAACACTTCTTGCTGGCGACGTGCCCGGGCAAAATCGTTGGTGGTTTTACGGGTGCGCACATACCACAACACCGTATCCGCGTCCATCTTTTGCGGACCGGCGTTAATTGTGTAATAGTAGCCATTGCGGTAATCCGAAACCGTCTGCCCTACATTGACATCCAGACCACCAAGGCTATCAATAATCTGCTTGAAGGAAGAAAAATTAATCAGGACATAATGATCGGGTCGTACACCAAAGTTATACTCGAAGGTTTCGGCAAGTTTCTTAAATCCCCCTCTGCCCCAGGCAGTATTGATGCGATCCATGCCCGCTCCTGGGATGTTGATGAATAAATCGCGAGGGAATGAAGTCAGGCTCACAGTGCCCCGAGAGGGATTGAGCGTCAATAAGATAATGGTGTCAGTGCGGAAGTGAGAGTCCCACGGACGTTGATCGGACCCCAGCAAGAGGATATTCACCTGATCTGGCGGGAGTTGGAGCGCCCCAACAGGCGCTAACGGGTCGAGCGGAAATGGAGTCGGCGCTGGCGTGGGGGTGCTGGTAGGGATGAAAAGTGGAGCGGCTGTGGGGTAATAAACAGCCGTGGGAGGGATGGGCTGGAAGGGCGTGGCAGTGGGCGTGGCATCTGCCGGCGCCTGCACCAGGGTGATAGCTGTCGGTTGAGAATTATGGAACGCTGCAGCGATAGAAGTATTCACCCCGCTGGCTGAGGCGCAGGAGGTACACAACAGTAAAAACAACATACTTATCGTGAACAGCATCAAGGTTTTCTTCATGGTTTGGGCGATTCTTTCCAATAATCAGATTATTCACATTCTCTATGGTGCAGGTGACGGTTCCGTCAGAATCACCGTGGGGCTGGCGGGCGGCTCAATGGTGTTGGTGGGCAAAGGGATAGGGGTATAGGTGCTGGTAGGCAATGGCGGCGCGGTGGGCGTATCCGGAATCGGCGTGGGTGTTGGGGGAGGTTCCTGAGTGGGAGTGAATGTTGGTGGTAAAGGTGTGTCCGTCCAGGTGGGCGGTGGATTGGTTTGGGTCGGCAGAGGGACGGATGTTTCGGTGGCGCCGATCGGCGTCGCAGTGGGGACAATGGGCGTCCGGGTGGGGATAATCCTGGTGGCGGTAGGGACGAAGGGGGTTGATGTGGCTACTGGCGGAGGCAGGGTCGGTGTGTAGTAAGGCAGGGGAGTGCTGGAGGCCGGGACATAGGGAACATAGAGCCTCTGACCAACCCGTATGGTGGTGGATTGCAAACAATTTCTTCTCATCAACTCCTGATAGGTAGTGAAATGCGCTAAGGCGATTTTATATAATGTATCACCCGGGCGGACGATATAGATGACCCATCCATAAGGCGGCGAACAATACACCATGGGCGTCCTGGTTGGTCTTGTCTCACGCACCGGCGTGTTGCTCGGCAGAGGCGTCTCGGTAGGAGGAGCAGGCACATATAAATTCATCCCAGGCAACAAACGATCATAATCCCAGCAGTTACCCTTGCGCAGCTCGTCCACGCTCACGTTGTATTTAAGCGCCAGGCTTTCCAGAGTGTCTCCCACCTCCACCGTCACGATGACCCAATCTGGAGGGTAATCACATTGCTTTTCGAACTTTGGTTCGGTGGGGGTAGGCGTCGGAGGCGAGGTGGGGGAGGGAGTAAAAGTTGGCTCTCCCGGTTGTTGAGTCGCAACAGGCTGGATGGTGAAGGGCGTGTCGGTGGGAAGCAAAGCCCGGCTCACCCCACTTTCCGCCAACGACAGAGCCAACCCTCCGAACACGATTGCCGCGGAAAGGATAGCAGCCAGAACACCCCAAAGAGCCTGGCTTACCTCTCTCATCGCTAACTTCCATCCTCTTTGGCAGCGGTGGTTACCCAGAGGTTAAGCGGCAGCAACAGGCTGAAGGTGGAACCAATCCCCCATTCCGTATCCACCCAAATCCGTCCACCCAGCGATTCTGCCAACGATTTCAAACGGGACAACCCCTCGCGATTTTCGCTCACTCCCTGCAAAGCGACGATTTCCCCTTGCGAAGGTGGCGCAAAAATGCGAGGCATGTCTTCGGACCTGATTCCGCCACCCTGATCGATAACCTGAATCAGCAAATAGTCTTTGGCGTTTTCATCACCTTTCAAGCGGGCACGGACGATAATCTCGCCATTATCCGGGGTCACATCGGCAGCATTCTCCAGCAAGGTAACGAGAATACGCTGCAAAGACGCCTGGTTTGTCTGGAGCTGAGGTGGAGTCTTCGGCAGGTCTAAGCGTAAACCGATGTTTTTCAGGCGCATACGGCTGCTCGCCTCTGCCACGGCGCCGTCTATTAATGGGCTTAGTTCAACAGTATCGATTACCTGAAATGGTTGCTGCTCGCCAATCCCCGTCACACGAATCAATTCGTCAACTAACCCAGACATCCGATTGGTCGAGACCCGAATTCGCTCCATAAAACGGCGTTGAAGCGTGCCGAGAACTCCGGTCGTCTCCCCAAGCAGGAACTCCGTATAACCAAGTATTGAAGCCAGCGGTTGGCGCAATTCCTGAGCCAGGGCAGCCACCTCTTGCATCTGTCTCCTGGAAGGCGGCGAACCAGCCAGCTCTTTTTGTAATTCCAGGAGCTTCCTGTCGGTCTCGTAGATGACGGAATTCAAACGAGCCACTTCCTCTAATGCCAAACGCAGTTCACCCTCAACATGATTGATCTCGCGCTGATGATTTTTCCGATCGGACATCCGACCCAGAGACTCAGCGCCAATATCTGTCGCCAGACCCTGAGCACCCTGTACGAGGCGCGTATTTTCAGCTTGCAACTGCGCAATCTTATCCTGCGCTTCTTCATGAGCAAGGATCAACGCCGCCAGGCTGGCGCCATGCGCCCTTTGTCGTTCTTCGCTCTCCGCATCGATGCCCAGTTGTTCCAGCAAGAGACGGTTTTCTTTTTTATATTTGTCCGCCTCATGGCGGGCAGACTGAAGCTCAGCCTGCGCCAGCTCCTTACCTTTGAGCATCTCCGCAATCATATTTCTGTGTTGCAAGACATGTGCCAGCGGTCCGGCGAACTCGGTGAGCCTGATCTGGTCCTCGCTGGTCCAACTGCGCTTGGAGTAAGGGGTGAGCAAAACAATGCCGGCTAGTAAATCTCCTTGCTTATCAACTACCGGCGCAGCCAGGAGGTGACCCACCGATTTCATATCCAGCAGCTTGCCCAATCCCACCAGATCCGGCGACGTGCTGCTGGCGGGCAATCTCACGGCGCGCCCTCTGCGCAAGGCTGATGCGATCACCGGGATTGATTGACTGTTGAAAATGGCTTTGCCCAAATGGGTTTCGCGGATCAAATCATAACTGGCTAAAATTTCGATTTTCCCATGCGCGTCGGGTGGAGCAAGCAATACGCACAAATCCGCTTTCCATCCTTGCGCCACCTGTCTTACTAGCAGGTCATAAAAGTCCTCTGAGCCTGATTCGATGAAGAGCGAGAGCAATTGCTCGGTAACATTCATTTGTCCCGGTTTACCCCCAGGCGTTACCTGCTCCGTGGTCGCTTTTTGGCGTTCGGGTTGAGTCTCAGCAGGGATAATGGGAAAACGCAAGGGTAAAAGGAATAATAACGGATAGGCGATGAGCTGAGCTATGCGAGTGGCTCCGGATATATCGCCCTCCGGGTAGGGAAACGTCAGGTGGGCAACATCTCCAATGAGCAGTATCCCCAACATCGCCAAGCCATATCCCCAACCTGCTGAGCGGCGCATCGCCAGGAGCAACATCCCTATGGTGACAATGCCCAGAGACACCATGGCGGTGATCTGGTCTGGCAATGTGCCGTTGTACTCCGCCTGCGTGGTTTGACCAGACCACCAGACCAGGCTCAAGGCGAACACCGTTCCGACAATCAAGAGCAACAGAAGTGTGGCAGCGTCGCCAAACCGCGAAGGTTTCGGGAAGATCCACATCCAGGCGATTAACACCAGCCCAAATAAATTCACAAAGCGGTCGAGAGGGGGCAACAAGATACCGCCATTTATCAATCCTTGCCAGGAAAGCGCCCCGAAAATAAAAAAGGATAATTGAGCCAGGAACAAAACACTCAGCCCAACAACCATCCGCTTACTTTCGGGTGTATTACTCGCTTTCCAGTAATTCAGAGATATCGCCAGAGCAGCCAGGACTGAAAAGGTGACCACCAGGTGATAAACCAGATTTCCCGGCGCCTGGAGCAAGAGATTGATCGTTTCCTGAAAGTAGATGTTCATTTCCGCCTCATCAACGATTATAGCATGCTGACCGATTTCGGCAAAGAAACGAGAGGTTGACAAAACCGTAAATCTGGGTACAATATCGAGCGCGCCGAAGTGGCGGAATTGGCAGACGCGCTACGTTCAGGGCGTAGTGGGCTTACGCTCGTGTGGGTTCAAATCCCACCTTCGGCATGTACTCTCCTGGAAGCGCTTATCCAGGAGAGTGCCTTTTTATAACGCCCTGATTTACCCGGTCAGATTCACACTCGCTCACCCAATCAAAATGAATCACTTGGCAATATACTTGCAACTTTTAAGCCAACCTTTGTCTGCTCAGCTCACAAGGTTGACAATTGAATATCAGACATTACGAAACCGGAAAGAGCCAATCACGAAATTATCACTTGCGTCAAAATCAAGGCTGGGGTAATATCATAACCATGAAACAGATCAAGTTCAGTTGGAAATACGCTGTCATCATCATAGGGGTAATCTTTCTCACCTATCTGGTGATGGATTTCAATAACCGTATGGTCAACCTGCGCAATTTGAGCGAACAAAAAGAGCGCGTGGCTGCTCAGGTGACCAGCCTGGTCAAGACCCGTTCCAGCCTGGAGACTCAAATCGCATACGCCACCTCCGAGGCAGCGGTCATCGAATGGGCTTACGAAGAAGGGCGCATGGTGCGCCCGGGCGATAACCCGGTAATCCCCCTCGCCCCTGCTCAGAGCACTCCGGCGCCAACACCGCGTCCGATCATCACTCAACCAGCCATGGAGATCGGAAGAGTGTGGTTGTTGCTCTTTGTTGATAAACAATAACGCTTAATTGGCGACTCCCATTTTCATCGAATCAAGATAAAGTTCATTTCGTCCGGAGGCTGAGGTTGTTTCAGACCGGACTGATACCGCGTTCCCTGATCTCGCGCCCACATCCTTTGTAAAAAATTCACATACAACTGAATTCTGAGACCAACGTTACTTTCTATCCCTATCAGGGTTGTTATAAGTAGATAGATGATGACGATACATTGACAGGATTGTCATGCATCACCTCCTGGACAGAACAAATCTGTATCACCTCATCCAATGGGAGGGTGTCATGAACGACAGGACATATTTTTTCATCATCAACATCCTGAACTTACTTCTCTGGGATGGCGAGTTGATCGGAAGTGAAAATCTCAGGGAAGGACCGGCGGTCTTAGTCGCTAACCACCTTGGCGCAAAAGGTCCTATTGGTGTTGTTTGTTCAATGCCTGTTCGGCTTTACCCCTGGATCCATCACGAAACCATTGATAGAAAACTGGCGCCCGAATACGTACGCCTGGATTTTGTTGAAAAGGAACTTAAACTCACACCCCCTTTGAGTGTGATTGTTTCCAGGATTATCTGCCGAATATCCGTCCCCCTGTTGCTCTCACTTAACCCTGTACCGGTCTACTATAACCGTTTTGGGATGGAAAAGACGTTTCAACAGAGTTTAGAGCTTCTCCTTGAAGGCAAGTATTTGTTTATCTCGCCTGAAGACCCTGCCCTTGATCCTGACCCGCTCACGGGGATACGCCCATTTATGAAAGGATTCATCCATCTGGGGGAGTTATATGCTGAAAGAACTGGAAAGCAGTTACCCTTCTATCCTCTAACCGTACACGAAATCGGTATGGTCGTTATTGATAAACCGCTGATTTACAACCCCCACAACGATGCACGCAAAGAACGTTTGAGATTGGTCCACTTGCTGGAAACGACTATCAAAGCCAGATATATAGAACTAAGCGAATCTGTTCCAATCACCCCATTATTTACACAAAAGAGAAACCTCTGAGCCTTCTGGTTACAATTTGCCCTGACCAATAAGGGTATAGCCCTAACATTCAAATATAGATTCACTAAAGTCTGTTTGGGGGTGAACATCCGAACCAGTTTTCCATGAAATATTAATCATTTATTCATCTAATTTATATATACAATATATTGACACTATCTATATATTGAGGTAATATCTCATTATGGCAAAAGCAGTATTCGTCACAAGCTGGTCTTTAAGTCTGGGGCAGGGGAGCGGGACAGCCCTGTTCGTTCGCGCCCTCCAGCGGGCTGTCCAGGAACGGGGCACAACAGTGGAAATGATCAACCCGATTCTGGATACCAGTGATTACACTCAATTCACGCTGGAACGCTTGTGGTTCAATGTCCAATTAGCGCACGACCCACGTCCCACAGCAGCGGACTGGGTCCTGGGGCTGGATTATGATGGCTTTGCCGTACCCAGGCGTGCAGGCTCACGTTTCATTGGCACCGCTCGGGCGGTATTTGCCGACCTGGTCGAGACAGAGCCAGAGCCATTTCGCACCATGTTGCGCGCCCAGGCTTATTTTGAAGGGCATAACCTGCGCAACTCCGACCTGGTGATCACTCCCAGCGAGTACGCCCGGCGAAAGGTCGTGTCATATTACTCAGTGCCTCCAGAAAGAGCGCACGCCATCCCTAATGGCATCGACCTTGAAGAATGGGATCGCCTGTGGGCTGCACTCCCAGAACCAGATTCCAATCGCAGACCGACCGTGCTGGCGGTCAGCAAACTTTACCCACGCAAAAAAATCGACACGCTGGTTCGAGCTGCTCCTCTGATTGCACAACAGTACCCAGAGCTTGAAATCCGCGTAGTAGGCGGGGGTTTCGAATGGGAGAATCTGCACCGTCTCAGCCAGGAGGTCGGCGCAGAACGCTATATCACCTGGTTGGGTGACATCAACGATCGTCAGCGGGTGGTAGCCGAGTTCAAAGGCTGCCATGTTTTCACCCACCCAAGCATCCAGGATGCATTTGCAAATGTATGCCTGGAAAGCATGGCTTCATCCCGCCCTCTGGTGGTTTCAGATGCTGCATCTATGCCTGATATGGTGCGCAGCGCCAACAGCGGTTTGGTTGTAACACCAGAAGACCCGGAAGCTCTGGCTGCTGCAATTTCTAGTCTGCTGAGCGATGAAGAACGTCGCGCTTCGTATGGCACCAATGGTCGGAAATACGCTGAAAAGATGACCTGGCAGCGTACCGCTGAATTATTTATTCAGCTAGCCCAAGTATAAGTGAGAGAAGATGAAGATCACAACTTTACGCCGTTTCGAGTTTTCCGCCTCGCGTCAGCTTGCCAATGGTAAGCTTCACGGAAATAACTTCTATGGCTGGGCAGGCGTCAGGGGAGATATCGACCCTCACACCGGCATGGTTATCAATATCGTCACCTTAAAATCAATCATCAATCAGGTTTTGGATCGCTACGACCATCGCAACCTGAACAACTCCCTTGGAATTGATGACGCCAACACTGTATTGGTCAGCCGCTTATTATGGGAGGATTTACAGCTTCATCTGCCACCCCACATCCAGCTCACCCGGCTGGAACTGGCGGAAATGGACGAGCATGCAGCATTGGTGGAACAAGACAACAGCTACTGGATCGTACATGGCAGTTTCTCAGCAGCCCACCGCACCCACGCTCCAAAACTAAGCGCAGATGAAAATTGCAGGTTATATGGAATATGCAACAACCCAACGGGGCACGGGCATAACTATCAGGTGGAGATCGCCCTGCCACCCGGGGCGGATATCGACCCACAGCTATGGAAAGAACTCGACCACCGCAACCTGTCCCTCGACCTGCCTGAATTTGCCAATGTGAATGTGGTTACTGAAACCATTGCTAAACACATCGCCCAACGAGAACCTCTTTCCTATTGGGTGCGGGTCTGGGAGACTCCCAATTTTTATGCCGAGTATCTGCCCGGTGATGACCTCTATCGCCTGGGGAGACGCTACCGCTTCCACGCAGCCCACCGGCTGAACAGTCCCTACATCTCGCCCGAAGAAAACAACCTGATTTATGGGAAGTGCAATCGCCCCGACCCTCACGGTCATACTTACGTTGCCCTGGTAACGGTCGAGGGGCAGCTCGATTCACTCACCGGTACTGCGTATGACCTGGCTTGCCTGGATCAAATATCCGATGAGGTTTTATCTCCCCTGGATTACACATATCTCGACCGAGATATCTCGTATTTTGCAGATCACCCCACCACAGGGGAGAATATCGCTGCATTTCTATACCACCAATTTCAGCAAAAATTAGGGAGTTCACTAAAAACAGTCCGCCTTTGGGAGACTGCCAATAATCAATTCGTCGCTGCTCGCGACGCATAAATTGATACGCACGGGTTGTGTAACTAACGGCGTAGTCCTTCAGGCTTGTTATTGGCAACCCGTCAACAAAACAAATTATCAGGAGATAGTCATGAATAACGGTAATGGCAATGGCAAGAGTATATTTACCCCTAGCGAGATCTTTGAACTTGAGGAGATGGAAGGAACAAATCTGGCAACCAGCCCACAACTGGCAGCAGCTCTGATCTCTACCCCGCAAAGCGCGGCGGACCAGGCGATTGAAGGAGCGATCTGGGAATTGCTGCTCAATCTTGGCGAAGACCCCCAGCGCGATGGATTGCTTAATACTCCCCGCCGGGTGCGCAAGATGTATCGCGAGCTGCTTGCGGGCTATGATACCGACCCTGTAGCTCTGATAAACAATGCCATCTTTGATGTTGACTACAGCGAGCTGGTGTTGGTCAAAGACATCGAACTACATAGCCTGTGTGAACACCACATGCTTCCATTCGTGGGTAAGGCGCATGTTGCCTACCTGCCAGACGGCAAAGTACTGGGTCTATCCAAAATCCCGCGCATCGTGGATATGTTTTCCCGTCGCTTGCAGGTGCAAGAACGGCTGACCAACCAGATCGCCGATTTCCTCGTAGAAATTCTGCATCCGCGCGGTGTTGCAGTAGTGGTGGAAGCTGCACACATGTGCGCAACCCTGCGCGGAGTCAAGAAAGCCGACACCCGCATGGTCACCCAAACATTGCGAGGTGAGTTTAAGACCGATATCGAACTTCGGCGTGAATTTATGCAACACATTAATCGTGTCTCAAACCAGGAGCTTTATTGAGCCTATGGCAGAAAAATTAACCGACATCGAAATCCAAGACCAGCTTAAATCGCTTCAGGGTTGGGAATTAATTGACAACGCCCTGGTCCGAACAATCCAATTGCCCTCTTTTGCTCATGCCGTTTTGATGCTGGGCGCGATTGGACAACTGGCAGAGGCAGCCGGTCACCATCCAGACATAAAATTGCACGGCTACAACAAGCTGACCATCAGCCTGACGACTCACAGCGCGGGTGGGCTGACCGAGAAGGATTTCTCACTGGCGAGGCAGATTCAGGCTCTGCCTCAACGACAAAAACCATGAAGACCGCGATTATCACTGGCGCTGGCTCGGGAATTGGCTTGGCTACCGCCCACCTTCTTGCCAGAGAAGGTTTTCGTCTGGGCTTGATCGGAAGACGTAAAGCATTCATCGAGAGCGTCGGAGAGGAAATCCGCCAGGCTGGTGGTGAGGCGTGGACAGGGGCGTTGGATGTGCGGGATGTTTCCGCAGTGGAGTCCTTCGTCCGCGCCTCACTGCCCGCTTCGGGTAAGCTGGATTTGCTCGTCCATGTTGCCGGTATTTTCCAGATGCAGCCCTTTGAAAAAACCAGCCAGGAATTATGGAACGAGACCATCAGCATCAACCTGACCGGAGCTTACGTGGTGTCAAAAGCTGTCTGGCAATATATCGCCGGCGGACAAATCATCCATATCAGTTCGGTTGCAGGCGTTGAGCCTTACCCAGGATGCGCAGCTTACAGCGCATCGAAGTATGGATTGATCGGGCTGAGCCAGGTGTTGGCGTTGGAAGGCAAGAAACGTAACATTCGGGTGCATGTAGTCTGCCCCGGCAATACCCAAACCCCGATCTGGGATGCCCAGGCGCCGGTAGAGGTGATTCAACGTATGATGCAGCCAGAACAGGTGGCAGAGGTCATCCGCTGGCTGGCGATCAGTCCGCCTGAAGTCACATTTGACCCACTGGTGATCCGCCCAAGCGTCAACCCCTGGAGCGGTAGCTAAAGGGCAGTAAGCCCGTTGGATTTAAGCCATCAGGTCTTTCTGGATACCGGCAGCAGCCATAACCCTGGCTGGGCAGTGGTGCGAACGTTCCTTTCAGCAGGAGACAATTTGGCAGCCTTAGACCAATCCAATGGGATCATGCTCGTTCAGGCGATTCCCCAAACCCATATGTTCAAAAGGGTGGCTAAGCGTTACCCTGTTCAAGTTGAGCAATCGCCGCTTTGAGCGACTGAGCAGAGCGCTCTAAAGCCGCCTGTTCATCTGGAGGGAGCTCCAGGCTCATAATTCTCTCCACTCCAGCTTCACCGAGGATCGCCGGAACGCCCAGACAAACGTTATTCAGCCCAAATTCTCCCTCCAGGACGGTCGAGACGGTTAAGACGCTTTTTTCATTGCGTACAATGGCGCTGACAATGCGCACCAGGGCTTGCCCAACTGCGTAGTAGGTGGCGCCTTTATAACCGATGATATGGTACGCTGAATTGCGCACCGCCTCCTCGATCCTTCGGCGTTCGCCCTGCCAATCCACGCAATCACCGCACATCTGACAGTAATCATCAAAATGTAATCCAGCGATGTGAGACATGGACCAGGCTGCGAACTGACTATCCCCATGCTCTCCCAGGATGTAGGCATGAACGTTGTGGACGTCCACCCCACAATGCTGGCTGAGCAGGTAGCGGAAGCGGGCGCTATCCAATACCGTGCCGGAGCCTATCACCCGCCCTCGCTGCCATTTGACCCGCTGTTGAGCCACATAAGTCAAAACATCCACCGGGTTGCTGACCACCACAACAACCGCCTGGGATTCCTGCACAACGATCTCATCCATGATGCTTTCGATGATTTTGGTATTACGTTGCAGCAGCGCCAGGCGTGTTTCACCCGGGCGTTGCTTCGCTCCTGCAGTGATGACGATCACATGCGCATCGCGATAATCCCGTGAATCTCCCACAGTAATCTGCACGTTCGGATAGAACGGAAGCCCATGAGCTAAATCCAGCACCTGTCCCTGGACCAGGTTCCTATCCATATCCAGCAAAGCAATTTCATCTGCCACCCCGCTCTGCGCCAGAGCATAGGCAAACGTGGAGCCAACCGACCCGGCGCCGACAATGACAACTTTTCTTGATCGCCAGCGTTCCATATCCTCACCTCTCTTTACAAATCCTCTCAACCATCTTAATGCTGATGAGATACGCCGAAGGAATGTTCGTACACCAACATCAAATAGTATCTCCAATCAAAAGTCGAATGGTATGTGATGAGCGAAGCAGAACCTCGAAATGCATCGCCCTGTCTGAGATACCGGGCGAGAAAATCTAACATCTGCCCCCAGGCTTGCCCTTGAACGCCGCCAGCTCGAATCGCCTCGATCTCGGTCACAAATGCATGGGGTTGACCCTCATAGATCGTAATCTCATTTGGTATCCCAACCTGATTTAAGGCAGCTTCGAAGGCGCGCACATTCTCCACAGGGATGGATCGGTCTGCTCCACCAAAAATTCCCAACACCGGGGCGGGGAGCGATTGAAGCACCTGAGGGTCGGTTTCGGGTGAACCGTAGAAAATCACCGTAGCTGCCAGCCGATCATTATGGAGGCTATATCCCAAAGAAGCCCGCCCGCCATAACAAAACCCCATCACGCCAATCCGATCTGCTTTCACCTCCGGTTGAGATGCAAGCCAGGCGAAGACGGTATCCAGGTCCTGGTTAATCTGCTCAGGCTTGGTTTTGATCACCTGGTAAATCGCTCGAGGAATCCAGCTCGTGGTTGAGCCACGGAAGGTATCCGGAGCGACAACCAGATATCCTTCTTCAGCCAGCCCCTCCGCTTTGCCAACAATACTCTCATTCAGCCCGAAGAATTCATGTATCATAATCACAGCAGGGAAAGGTCCATCCCCCTGCGGCTTGGCGACATATGCATACACATCGGGAGCGCCGTTCTCCCCAGAGATTACCGTGTTGGTAATGACGCGTATTCGCTCTCTGCCGAGGGCAAAATCAACCACAACAGATGCTACCAGAAAGAGCGCCAGAGCGGCAATCAAGATCAAGACAGCAGTAATAAGTCGTTTGAGGAATTTCATTTTGTCTCCATTCTTAGGATGATTGATGGTAACGGGTTGCATTATACTATACAATATGGTAATATTATATAAACAATATATGAACATTTTGAGAATAAGCGATGATTTCTAAGGATGAATTATGAAAGACGGTTTAGTGCTGGTTACCGGGGTGACGGGCTATATCGGAGGGCGTTTAGTACCCCTGCTGCTAGAGCGGGGTTACCGGGTTCGAGTATTGGTGCGGGACAAGAATCGCCTGCAAGGACGAAGCTGGCTGAACAAGGTAGAAGTGGTAGAAGGGGATGTGCTGGATTATTCATCGTTGATGCCCGCTCTATCGGGGATTAGCATAGCCTATTACCTGGTGCACAGCATGAGCGGCAGCGCTGATTTTGACCAGCGCGACCTTCAGGCAGCCAGAAACTTCGGTAAAGCAGCCTATGCCAACGCTGTCACGCGGATCATCTACCTGGGTGGGCTGGGTGATCCTGAGACAGACCTGTCCAGGCATCTCCGTTCGCGCCAGGAAACCGGGGCGGCGCTGAGCGAAGCTGGGGTGCCCGTTACCGAGTTTCGAGCGGCTATCGTGGTGGGTTCGGGCAGCGCTTCCTTCGAAATGATTCGCTACCTGACTGAGCGCGTCCCGGTGATGATCTGCCCACGGTGGGTATTTACCAATGCACAGCCTATTGCGATCAAAGACGTGCTGGATTACCTGGTTGCCGCTCTGGAGACCCCAGAAAGCGCCGGAAAGATCATCGAGATTGGCGGAGCGGATGTCCTGACCTATGGAAACATGATGCTTGAATATGCCCGGGTGCGGGGATTGCGTCGCTGGTTGATTTCGGTGCCGGTCCTCACCCCGCGACTTTCTTCCTATTGGGTGCACCTCGTAACGCCGATACCGGCTGGGATCGCCCGCCCTTTGATTGATGGATTACGGAACGAGGTGGTCGTGCGTGAACCTCTTGCCAGCGAACTTTTTCCCCACATCGAACCGATGAACTACAGGGCAGCCGTTGAGCTGGCATTAAGAGATTTAGAGGCTCGTCATACCGAAACATCCTGGAGTGATGCATTGGTAAATAGCCAGGGGGATGTAATCCCCGTGACATTCTCCGTTCAGGAGGGGATGATCATCGAACTCAGGCAGCATATCGTGCCTGCAGCGCCTGCCAGAGTATTCAAAATGATCAGTCGTTTAGGCGGAAGCACCGGCTGGCTCTATTTCAATTGGGCATGGAGTTTGCGCGGTTGGGTTGATCGCCTGGTTGGCGGCGTCGGTCTCCGGCGTGGACGGCGCGACCCCGAACAGATTCGCATTGGAGACGCAATTGATTTCTGGCGCGTGGAGGTAGTGGAACCAGACAGGCGTCTGCTCCTGCGTGCAGAGATGAAACTCCCCGGCAGCGCCTGGCTTCAGTTCGAAACCTTCCCCTTCGAGGCAGGTCAGACGCGCCTGGTGCAAACCGCTTTCTTTGCCCCCAAGGGCTTACTTGGCTTGATTTACTGGTATGTCTTGTATCCAATCCACCGCATCATCTTCGCCGGCATGATCCGCAATATCGCCAAATATGCATTAGCCATTTCTGATTGAAGCTAACCTGATCCTTTCACGAATCTCACAATTTTCGATAATCTGTCACTATCATTACAGGTGAAATACAATCAATATGAGCAGAATTTGTGACAATCATCACTTGTTTGACACCCATCAATCCACTAAAATTGGTATTAATTATTGGATAAGTTAGATTAACTCTCCAAAGGGGTTGATATGCAATCGCTTGAACTCATCCTTATCACGCTAATCAGTTATTTGATCGGCGCAATCTCATTCGCCAGGCTGATTCCCAGGTTGATTGACCCAAACGCCGATCTCAGTGATGTTTCACTACCCGTCCAAAACAGCGATGAGCAGATGCCCATGCTGGCAATGGGGGCTAACACTGCCTCCATCAAGTATGGTGCAAGAGTGGGCTGCAGTGTCGGGTTATTGGATATCCTTAAGGTTTTCCTGCCCACCCTGATCGTGCGCCTGCTTTACCCGGATACCTCCTTCTACTTGTTGGCTGCCACTGCGGGGTTCATTGGGCATTGTTGGCCAATCTATTACCGCTTCAAAGGAGGTCGCGGCATCTCCGCCTTTTACGGCGCGCTTCTCGCCATAGACCCGCTAGGAGCATTTGTGGTTGCGGGTGTGGGCATGTTGATCGGGATGGTCTTCCTGAAAGACCTGCTGATTGCATATACAGGTGGGGTACCCCTGACCATTTTGTGGTTTGCCATCACTCGCGGCTTTGATGCGCATGCCCTTTTTGCAGTGGTAGTCAATATCCTCTTTGTCGTTGCCATGATTCCTGAAATTAAGATGGTGCGTGATCTCCGCAAGAAATATGGCAAAGGGGACATGCGCCGCAGTATGAGCACCTTCCCGATGGGGCAATCAATGCTCAAGCTGATGGAAAAATTGAAAATCCAACGTAAATAGAAATGCCTGGGGGAAAGATGAAATACCTGGTTTCCTTGAATACGAAAAAACCACCGGCAAACATCGGGAACAAAGCCCTGAATTTATATCGATTGCAGCAAAAGAAATTCAAAATACCCAAAACCTATATATGCACCTGGGACGCATATCAGGATTACCAACATCTTGGGGAGTCGGTTCTCAAGTCCCTGAACCTGGAACTGGGGCAGGTGATTGAGATTGATAAATCTTATGCGGTGCGCTCCTCAGCCAATATCGAAGACAGCAACATCAGTTCATTCGCCGGGCAGTTCACCAGTCTGCTTAATGTCAGCGGAGTAGATCAAGTTTGCCATGCAGTGCAATCCGTATGGGAGGCTGCCCAGAGCGAGGCGGTGCAAATCTATCTGGAGCGCAGCAACCACCTGACAAATAGCCTGCTGATGGCGGTAATTATCCAGGAGATGGTCACACCGGTGTTCTCAGGCGTTTCATTCTCCCGCAACCCAATCACAGGTGTGGATGAAACAATCGTTGAGGCGGTGCGGGGGGACGGCAGTCAACTGGTGCAGTCAGGGATTACACCGCTGCGCTGGGTGAGCCGTTGGGGGACAATCCTGGAGCAGCCAGACAACGATCAATTGCCACCGGGTATCATCGAGCGGATCGTGCAGGATACCAATCGGATTGCAAAGCTTTTCCGCAGAGATATTGACCTGGAATGGGTTTACGATGGGGACGAGCTTTACTGGGTGCAGCTTCGCGATATTACCGCCCTGATGGATGGGCAAATCTACAGCAATCGGATCGCACGTGAGATGCTCCCCGGTGCAATCAAACCACTGGTTTGGTCGGTCTCAGTCCCGGTGCCTACACGTCAGTGGGCGCGCATTTTGAACGAATTAGTAGGTGAAACTCATATCGAGCCGGAACGTCTGGTGAAAGCTTTTCACTACCATGCTTATTTTAACATGGGTCAATTTGGAAAGGTTTTTGCCAGCCTGGGCATGCCTCGCGATTCTCTCGAAAGAATGATGGGCATGCTCCCGCCAGGCGTCAGTCGCCCAAGATTTATGCCGGGCTTCTCATTCTTCCTCAGAGCGCCCAGGTTGACTCGCTTTGTCTTCGATAAGTTCCGCTTTGGCGGGCGTGCAGAACGAGAGTATCCCCTCCTTCAACAGGAAATTCACGCCTTTGCGACAACCTTGAAGCTTCACAACCACCCTTGGGAGCTGCTCAAGCGGGTTAATCAAATCACCGAGGTGCTTAATAAGATCAGCTACAACGTGATTATTACCATATTGCTGATGCAGATTTACAACGCTCTATTGCGTAAATTCCTCAAAAGCCGAGGCGTGGATTTCAGCCAATTCAACCTGACAGACGATTGGGACCAGCTACAGGCTTACAATCCGAACCATTATCTGGCTGATCTACATGAGAGACTCCAAACCCTGGACCCGAAGATAAAACATCAGCTAAGCCAGGGAAATCTGCACATCCTGCAACAGGAGGGGGAAAGCTTGTCCGATTTTCGCCAGCAATTCGACCTATTCCTTGAGCGTTTCGGACATATGAGCGATAGTACCGTGAATTTTACCAGCGTCCCCTGGCGGGAAACCCCCGATCTGATCATGCGTCTGATCCTCGATTTCGCGCCTCCAGAGACGACAGACGAACATAAAATTAATCTGCAAGATCTGAAAAGCCGAGGTTTGGGTCATATTTATCTTCACTTTGTATATCGCCGCGCTCGTCAATTTCGCTTGCTTCGCGAGATGTACAGTTCTTTATACACCTACACCCTGATGGTCTTACGCGACCACTTCCATATGTTGGGATCTAAACTGGTTGAAGAAGGTTTGCTATCGGTATGGGAAGACATCTTCTTCCTATACTTAGAAGAAATAATCGAGTGGGTGAGAGGCGTTCAAGATGGGAAGAGTTTTGCTTCACTTGTTTCGGAGCGCAAAGATGCGATTGAACTCAGCCGCCAGGCGCTTCTGCCAGAGGTCATTTATGGGGATGCCATCCCTCCACTCATCCCGAAAGAGGCTGACAGGTTGGAAGGCATACCGACATCTGGGGGTTACTACGCCGGACCAGCAAGGATTGTCCACGGGCTGAGTGATTTTCAGAAAGTTGAGCCAGGCGATGTGCTTGTGATACCCTACTCGGATGTCAGTTGGACGCCTTTATTCGCACGCGCTGGGGCGGTCATCGCCGAGTCAGGCGGCATCCTGTCGCATAGCTCAATCATCGCCCGTGAATATAATATCCCCGCCGTCGTTTCGGTGAAAGGCTGTATGAATATCCCGGAGGGCGCTCTGGTCGATGTGGATGGTTATAAGGGACTCGTTTACTTAAAAAATCCCGGTGAGATAACCGGTTCAGACTACAAAGGAGTGGCGCGTGTCGGTTCTTCAGGCGAGTGATTTGAAAAAACAGTATCAATTGGGCAGCAACAAGGTGGAAGCTCTGGCTGGGGTGGACTTCCTGGTAGAAAAAGGCGAGTTCGTCGCCATCATGGGACCTTCTGGCAGCGGTAAATCCACCCTGTTACACTTGATTGGCGGTTTGGACCAGCCCTCAGATGGCGAAATCTATCTGGCTGGGTTGCGCCTATCTCAAATGAACGATAAAAAGGTGACTCTGTTGCGCAGACGCAACATTGGTTTTGTCTTTCAATTCTTCAACCTGCTCCCAACCCTAACGGCTGAAGAGAACATCACGCTGCCACTCTTAATCGACGGCAAGAATCTGAAGGACTATCAGCAACGGTTGAACGCTCTCCTTGAGCTAACCGGCTTGAGCGAGCGCCGCAAACACAAGCCAGAACAGCTCTCCGGCGGCGAACAACAGCGGGTGGCATTAGCACGGGCGTTGATTACCGATCCAGCCATCCTCCTGGCAGATGAACCCACCGGCAACCTGGATTCGAAGACCGGCACAACGATCATGGAGTTATTGCGCCGATCCTGCGATGAACTCACCCAGACGATTGTCGTGGTGACGCACGATCCCCGAGCGGCTGCCTACGCCGACCGCGTCGTATTCCTGCGCGATGGACGCCTGGATGGCGAAATACGTTTCGAACCGCACACCTCATTGGCTGATAAACTCCAACAAATTATCGGGCGCATGAGCGCGCTCGGAGAATGACGGCGCGTCCTCCTGATGAAGCTCCTGGGCTTGCTTTCACTGCGTTCCCTGCTCACCCGCCCAATGCGGGTGATCTTGAGCACCTTTGGGATTGTGCTGGGCGTGGCTGCGATCATCTCCATCGGCATTACCAACCAGGTGGCGCTGGAGTCTGTCACAAAATTATTCGAGAACACATCCGGAAAAGCCAACCTGATCATCACCCCACGCCAAAGTGGGGAGAGAGGTTTTTCCGAAAACACGCTTTCACAGGTTGAGAGATTGCCACAGGTGGTAGCTGCCCTGCCATCCTTACAGGCTCAAACCGTGCTCGCCAACCAATCCCAAAGCAACGATATCGCCTTAAGTTTCTTCGGCACAAATTTAGGTGGGTTGCTCTTGTATGGCATTGACCCGGCGCGGGATAACCTGGTACGCGACTACAGCCTCGCCTCGGGTCGTTTTCTCTCACCCGACCCCCTGGCAGATGAGATTGTGCTGGTTAAGCCCTATGCGGACGAAAATGAGATTCAGGTTGGCAATTTTATCGAATTCGTCGTCTCGGGGCAGGTGGTTAAACTGCGTGTTGTCGGTTTGATGGAGAAAGAAGGCGTTGGTCAATTGAACAACGGCTCCTTTGGCGTGATACCGCTTGGCACAGCTCAGAAATTATTCGATCGTCAGGGAGAGATAGACCAGATTGATTTGCTGATGGCGCCTGAAATGTCCAGCGAGCAACTGGAAAATGAGCGACTGCGCCTTCAGGAATTGTTGGGTGAGGTTTACTCGGTAGTGTATCCCGCCTCTCAGGGTCGGCGCATGACCCAAATGCTGAGCAATTACCAGATTGGTCTGAATTTCTTATCGGCTATGGCGTTATTTGTGGGGGCGTTTCTGATTTATAACGCATTTTCCATGACCGTTGTGGAGCGCACCCGCGAAATTGGCATGCTCCGCACGCTGGGGATGACCCGTTCCCAGGTGGTTTTGCAGGTGCTGGTGGAGGCAATGGTAATGGGAGGTGTGGGTTCCATCCTGGGGCTTGGCTTGGGTCTGTTAATGGCGCGAGGTCTCAGCCAATTGATGTCCACCCTGCTGGCGCTAGAGATAACCCAGGCACATGCCCCACAAGGTTTGCTGGCAATTGGGCTGACGGTCGGGATGCTGGTTGCGGTCATTGCCGCGGTTATCCCCGCCCTCAGAGCAGGCAGAATCTCCCCATTGGAAGCGTTGCGGGCGCGCGCCCAGACTCATGAGGGTTGGTTGATCCGTTATGGCTGGATAAGCGGGGTGGTCTTGTTGTTTGGCGCAGGTTTGGGACTGGTGTTCAATCCCTTCCCCGAAGATCCCCAATTTCGCTTCGGCAGTATGATGGTTTTCGCCCTTTTCCTGGGTGGAGCGTTGGTCATACCCGCCACTGTCTCCGTCTGGGAACATGGTGCTCGCCCTTTGATGGGTGTATTGTTTGGGCGGGTGGGACAATTGGGCAGTCGCAATATTCAACGCTCCCGGTTGAGAACCACCCTGACGGTCGCAGCCTTGATGATCGGGGTTGCTATGGTAGTGGTGGTGTGGGTGATGACCGATTCCTTCAAAGGTGATCTGGATGAGTGGCTGGAAGGTTACATCGGAGGGGATTTATATGTGACTTCCCTGGTGCCCATCCGTTCCAACGTCATCCGCAGAATAGAAGCAATCCCCGGTGTCGAAGCGGTTGCGCCGGTGCGCTATTTTGAGGCTGAGTGGCGCATCCCAGGCAAAGATTGGGAGAAGATCAATTTTATGGCGTTTGACCCGGCAGCCTATACCCGGGTGACCAAATTCGTTTTTAACCAGTCCACCCCAGATTCCCTCCTGAATCTTGCTCAGGGTGGATATGTATTCATCTCCAGCGTGATCTCCGAGAAATATGATCTGAGTGTAGGCGATCAGGTGTTGATCAAAACCCGCCTGGGAGAGACCCCCTTTACCGTGGCAGCCGTCATTGTGGACTTTTCCAACCAGGGGTTGGTGATTAATGGCTCCTGGCAGGATATGGAACACTATTTTCGCCTGAATGGCGCAAACACCGTCTTGGTCAAAGTGGCATATGGCTTCTCTCCTGATCAGGTTGGGGATGAGATTGACTCCCGCTATGGGGACCGTGAGCGTCTGGTGATCATTTCAAACGAAAATCTCCTGGGGCGGATATCAAAGCTGATGCAGCAGGCGTTCAGCATGTTCGACGTTCTGGCGTTGATTGCCATGCTGGTCGGATTTTTGGGCATCACCAATACCCTGACGATGAATGTCATCGAGCGCACACAGGAGATTGGCATGTTGCGCGCAGTGGGCATGACACGCGGACAGGTGGTACGGATGGTGCTTTCCGAGGCAGCTTTGATGGGGTTAATCGGCGGCTTGATGGGATTGGTTTTCGGCGTGCTCCTCTCGCGATTGTTCCTGACCGCCATGACCAGCATGTCGGGCTATCGCATCACCTACATCTTACCCCTGCTCAATATCCTGGCAGCGTTGCTGATCGCACTTCTCACCTCGCAACTGGCGGCGTTATTGCCCACGCTGCGCGCTTCCCGCACCCGCATTCTCGAAGCCATTCAATATGAATAATTTCAGCCAACAGCCTCATTCGGCGCAACGATAAAAGGAAATTGATGTTGACAACCTCAGAAATCACCCCAAAAGTGACCTGGAAAAGCGGTCAAAGCGATGCTCCGCTACCACCTTTAGCTCCCGGTCTTCCCTTCATTGGTAGCGCATTGCCGATGTACAACGATGTGCTTGGCTACCTGATTAAGCAGTATCAACGTATGGGACCCATATTCCGGGTCAAGGTGATGGGAGAAATCTACACCGTCATCGCAGGCAGAGAAGCCAACCTCTTTATGTCGCGCGAGGGGAATGAGCATTTTCAATCGAAAGAATTTTGGATGGGTATGGACCAGGAGCTGGGGGCTGAGACGACGTTGATCAGCTCCGATGGTGAAATCCATTCACGTCTGCGGCAAATGCAGAAGCGCGGATACAGTAAAACTGTGATCGAATCGCACCTGGAAGAAGTGGTTTCAATCACCCAAAAATCGATCGAAAACTGGTCGCCAGGCGAGAGTCGTCCTGTTTACCCATTTCTCCAGGAAGTCATCACCGAACAATTGGGTACAATCATCGCCGGTCGCGCCCCAGGCGAGTATGTGCGGGATGTGGTCTATTTTGTGCGCAATGCATTGCTGGTGTTGGTAACCCGGCAGCGTCCGCGCTTTCTCCTGTCGACACCAGCCTATCTCCGGGCAAAGCAGCGCTCGTTTGAGCTGGGCAACCAGATTCTGGACTGGCATCGCCACAACCCACCCGTAAATCGCGAGCCTAATCTGATTGACGACGCCCTGCAGGCGGTTGAAGGGGGTTCACTGATTAAGCAGAGCGATTTGATGCCGATTGCCCTTGGACCTTACATCGCCGGTCTGGATACCGCCGCCAGCACAGCCGCCTTTATGCTCTATGCTCTGCTCAAGCACCCCGATGTGATGGATCAGGTTCGCCCAGAATTGAAGTTGCTTTTTGACGATGGCGCTCCTACCCCGCACAAAATACGGCACCTGGATGTCCTGCATCGCGTCGTCCTGGAAACGCTACGCCGCTACCCAATTGCCCCGGCAATTCAGCGAACGGTGGTAAAACCTTTCGAGTTTGGCGGATATCGCGTCGACGCAGGGGGGCGGATATTCATCGGTACGACCGTGGCGCACTTTATCCCGGAGCTTCACCCCGATCCAGATCGCTTCGATATCGATCGTTATCTCCCCAATCGAAACGAACATCGTCTGCCAGGCGCATTCGCCCCATTCAGCCTGGGAGCGCACACCTGCCTGGGCGCGGGGCTGGCAGAGATTCAGATTATGCTGACCACCGCTACCCTGCTGCGCTATGGCAATTTTGAGATGGAGCCGCCGGATTACGAGCTAAAGACGCGCACCGCGCCTACACCCGCCCCAGACAAGAGCTTCCGCATACGTCTGTTGAAAAGCTAACCCGCTTACCCAGACGACGACTATAACCCGGCGCGTCGCTCACGACGACGGCGGCGATCGGACAGGTCCTCGCCCTGCGCCTCCAAGCGCTGGGCGCGCAGCCATGCCTGGCAGTTCTCATCCACGCCCATCAGCACATCAGCCGCCAGGATCGCCTTGCGGATATGCTCTTCGAGCGGATTGGTAATGGCGCAGGTCATCCCGGCTGCAATTGCCATCGCCAGGAAGGTGGCATTCAACACCCCGCGCTCCGGCAAACCGAAGGATACATTCGAAGCGCCGCAGACGGTGTTCACCCCCAGCTCCTCGCGCACCCGCCGTATAATAGTGAACACAGCCGTGCCTGCCGTGCGCACCGCCCCGATAGGCATCACCAACGGATCGATCAAGACATCCTGCCGGGGTATGCCATACGACTCAGCTCGTTCAACGATTTTTTTCGCAATCGAGAAACGCACGTTCGGATCTTCGGAAATCCCGGTCTCATCATTCGAAATCCCGATCACGGCTGCATGATGCTCTGCCACCAGGGGTAGAACCGCCTCCAGGCGCTCATCTTCTCCGGTGACCGAATTGACCAGCGGTTTCCCCTGATAAGCTTTGAGACCGGCTTCCAGGGCAGCCACAATCGAAGAATCGATGCTAAGCGGCACATCCACCACACTTTGCACAATCCGAACCGCCTCAGCCAGGATCGCCGGCTCGTCCGCCAGAGGGATGCCGGCATTGACATCCAGCATGTGGGCGCCTGCCTGCACCTGTGCAATCGCGTCGCTGATGACGCGTTCGAAATCCCCGGCAGCCATCTCAGCCGCAAGTTTTTTGCGACCGGTGGGATTGATGCGCTCGCCAATAATGACAAACGGTCGTCCAGGTCCAATTCGAACTTCTTTGGTCGGCGAGGTGAGTACAGTATCCATCATTCAAACATCTCCTCAAATTCATAGGTTCTTCTGCGTCGGTTCTGCCAACGGCGTGGCAACAATCCGGCTTCTTCGATAATCTCTGCCACCAGTTCTTCCTGGCGGTATGCCATGACATGCACTCCGCTCACCCCTGGAATTTCGTGCACTTCCTGGATAATCTCGACACAGATGCGCTTGCCCTCTCTGCGCTGTTCAGCCAGGGGCAATTTTCTTAACCGCTCGACAACGCTATCGGGGATGACCACACCGGGCACGTGCGTCCGCATCCATTCGGCGGTTTTGGCAGAGCGCAATGGTCCAACGCCGATCAGGATATACACCCTCTCGTGCAAGCCCATATCGCACACAGTTTGCATAAATTGCCGCAACCGAGGCAGATCAAAACAAAACTGGGTCTGGATAAAATCTGCCCCTGCCTCCACTTTTTTTGCCAGGCGCAGGGGGCGGTAATCGTAGGGCGGCACAAAGGGATTCTCGGCAGCTCCCAGGAAGAATTGTGGGGCAACTTCCAGTTTGCGTCCGCTGAGGAACTGTTTTTTCTCACACAGAATCCGCGCCGTGCGCAGGAGCGTGGTGGATTCCAGGTCAAAGACCGGCTTGGCTTCGGGCTGATCGCCCGCCTGGACGCCATCGCCGGTGAGGCATAAAACGTTGCGCACCCCCATCGCCGCCGCACCCAATAAGTCGCCCTGAATGGCGATGCGGTTGCGATCGCGGCAAGAGACCTGCATCACCGGTTCGTATCCAGCCCGGGTAAGCAAGGCGCAGACGCCGACGCTGGACATGTGCACATTGGCGCCGGAGGCATCCGTGGCGTTGATTGCATCACACACCTCCGCCAGCACCAGGGCGCGTTCATAGACCGAATGGGGGTCGGCGCTATCCGGCGGGTTAAGCTCGGCGGTGACGGCAAACCTTCCAGAACGCAGGACGCGCTCAAGCCGCGAGCCCGCCTTTAGTTTTACCAGCCCTTGGGAGTCATTTTCTCTTTCTGATGCAGGTCGTTGATCCATGCGGATGTGTCGTGTAACGAATGATTTAATGGAGCCTGAATGTGAAAAAACTCTTTGCCGAAAGCGGGCATGTGTTGCGAACGCTGCCATGCCTGCACCCAAATGCAGGGGTTTTGCGGATATATCTCGCAATTTCCGTTGGGCAGTACGCCGCCGCAAGGTCCATTGCGCAGATTTTTCGGGCAAGTCATGGGACAGGTCATGCCGGTATGGTGGAGGATACACTGCCCACACATGCGGCAATCGAAAATGGGTTTCTTGGTCAGTTTTTCAAGGTTTATAAAAAGGCGTTCTGCCCTGCTCCCCGGCAGTAACCAGCGGCGAAAGGGGAAGATGAACCGATACGCCGTCTGGTAAGCAATCTCCAAGAGGTGGGGGGAGTCTTGCAGGCGTCGCAACATGATGCTTCCACCCCTATCTCACGCCACTTCAAAGCCCTTATTGGCGATCAGTGCCTTCAGTCGCTCCGGCGGATATTCAGCCTCGATTTGCTTCGCCAGTTGCTCGGTAAACTGATCTGGATCTCCCTCAGCATGCTGCCATTCCGTGGAACGCCAATCCGCCAGGTAATCATCGCTGGTGGTCGCCTGGGCATGCATGGCGGCTGCATCAATCGCCTCCTGAAAACGCAGGGAGAGCTGTCGGTTGGTTCGCCGATTGCCGCTTCTCACCCTCACCTGGGCGGGGATATCCCGCCAATACACAATTTGATAGGTCACATTCATGACTCAATCAACTCCTTCAAGCGCGATTCCAGTTTGCCATACCCGCTTCGACGCACTTCGAGGGGCAAACCGATGGACTCAGCCGCCCAGGCAGCTCTCGCCATCAACTTCGGATCGTCCCGCTGCGCCAGATAAACCACCCGGCTGTAATTCTTGAAATAATCTCTGCGCAGCTCCGGATGGCGATCTAAGCCGAGACCCTCCAAAACCAGATGGTCAAACGATTGCACCAGATAATCGGTCAGGAAGAAAGTGCCCGGGTTTTCAGCCATCAGGCTCTCGAAGGCACCATCGGCGTACATTTCATAGCAATGTGGTCCGGCAACGCGCTTCACACCCTCTTTTTCCAACACTTTGTCGAGCATTCCACCAGTCCCACAGTCGCCATAGACCACAATCAAACGGTCATACTCGCTGCGCGCCTGGCGAATGCGTTTCACCACCGCCTCCGGGATGCGCTCCGGCTGGTTGTGGAGCAATGCCGGGACGCCCAGGATATCCACCTCCCAGCCGTGCTTGGCTTTCAAAGCCAGCACTTCTCGAGCCAACGCCCCACAGACAATCAGAGCTGTTCTCATGCTGCCTTTGCACCTGATGCCAGGGCGGACGCAATCGCCTGGATATGCGCCGGAGTGCTGCCGCAGCAGGCGCCGATGATGCGCGCCCCTGCCGCGTATGCTTCCAGGGCATACTCTGCCATCCTCTCCGGTGAGGCGCGATAGACAGGCTTGCCCTGAACCAGCTCTGGGATACCCGCGTTGGCTTTGGCGACCAGAATCATCTCCGGCGCCGTTTTGTGCATCTTCTCGACCACGGCGATAATCTCTTCCGGACCGTTGCCGCAATTCCCGCCAATGGCAGATGCGCCGTACTCGCTCAAAGTGGCAACGGCTTTCTCGGGAGTGACCCCCATCATGGTTCGCCCGTGGGTATCGAAGGTCATGGTGGCAATAATAGGAACCTCAGCCGAAACGCGGCGGACACCTTCGATTGCAGCATGCACCTCTTCCAGAGCCGCCATGGTCTCAATCCAGATGACGTCTACCCCGCCTTCTATCAGGGCTGAAGCCTGTTCGGCAAAGGCGTCCACCGCCGTCTCATATTTCATATCGCCCAACGGCTCCAGAAGTCCGCCGGATGGTCCAATGTCTCCCGCGACCAGAGCGGTCACGCCGCTATCGGCGATGACCTCCCGTAATAATTTGACTGCGGCGATATTCAGTTCAGCAACTCGCTGTTCCAGCCCGTGAAGGCTCAGGCGAAAGCGACTGCCGCCAAAGGTGTTGGTGAGCAAAAGGCGCGATCCAGCCCGCAGGTATGCCTGATGGACCGCAGCTACCCGCTCCGGATGTTCGACATTCCACAATTCCGGCGCGCCGCCGTGTTCCAACCCCGAGGCGAACAACATCGTGCCCATCGCCCCGTCGGCAAGGATATAGCCACTTTCAAGGAGGAGAGATTGGATTTTGTTCACGTGTTTCACCCTGCCAGTTCGCCGCGTTTGATGGCAAGCAACTTTTTAGCCGTCTCAACCGCGATGGCTGCATCTCTACAGTAGGCGTCTGCCCCGATCTCCTCGGCAAAGGCATCGTTGAGCGGCGCGCCTCCCACCAGGACAACCACCTTATCGCGTAAACCCTGTTCCTTCAAGGAATTGATCACCACCCCCATGTACGGCATGGTGGTGGTCAGCAATGCGCTCATCCCCAGGATATCGGGTTTGTGCTCCTGGATGGCTTTGATGAAAGTATCGGCGTCCACATTGATGCCCAGGTTGACGACGTTGAAACCGCCCCCTTCCATCATCATCGCCACCAGGTTTTTGCCGATATCATGGATATCTCCCTTCACCGTCCCAATCACCATCGTGCCGACCTGGGGAGCGCCGGTCTCCGCCAGAAGGGGGCGCAGGATTTCCATGCCGGCTTTCATGGCTTTCGCCGCCATCAACACCTCAGGCACAAACAGGATGCCATCACGGAAATCCACCCCGACGATATCCATCCCCGCCACCAGCCCTTTGGTGAGCACATCATAGGGAGATAACCCACGCTTGAGCAGTTCCTTTACGGATGCAACCACCTCATCCGCCAACCCGTCATACAGGTCATCCTGTATCAGTTCAAAGATTTCAGATGTTTCCATTTGGGTGATATCAATATCTTCGCTCATTTTTTGCTCCATTTGTTGAATGTCTGGTGATTATACATGCTCTAAACCCAGAGCAGATGACCATCTTCGTTTAAGATCTCAATCGGTGGCGAACCCGGCTGCGCTGCCTGCTTCCACCTTCGTGGATAGCTGGTTGAGGTAAAACCGCTGCCAAATGCGGAAAAGCATCTCTGGCATGCGGGATGTTCAACGCTGCCACAAATTCATCCTGGAATGAGGACTCGAGAGGGGTCGAAATATGCTGAACCCAACGCGCCAGTTCCTTCGCCTTATTGCGAAAATCACGATTTAATAAGGCAAAGCGGGCGCCATCTCCAGCCGCGTTACCCACAGCAACCACCCGGTCCAGCTCACAATCCGGTATCAGACCCAGAACCATGGCATGGAGCGGGCTGATAAAGCTCCCGAATGCGCCTGCCAGGATCACCTTGTCCACTCGCTCGACTTGGCGGTGAGCCATCAGTAGTTTCGTCCCGGCGTATAAAGCCGCCTTTGCCAGTTGGATGGCGCGCACATCATTTTGCGTGACCACAATCGGGGCGCCAGTGGCGGTCAAATCAGCGTCCACCAACACGTATTCACCCGTCCGCCCGCGATAACGAACCCGGGGTGACTTTTCTACAGCCGATTCCTCGAACAAGCCGTTGGCGTTGATCACCCCTGCCAGGTACATCTCCGCAATCGTTTCGATGATGCCACTGCCACAAATGCCCGTAGCGCGCACCTCAGGTGAGAGATCGTCTGCCATCCCTGGCTCAATCCATTCCTCATAGCCGATGATGCGGATTTTCGGCTCCAAAGTGATCGGATCAATGCGGACGCGCTCAACTGCTCCAGGGGCGGCTCGTTGCCCATGGGTGATCTGGGCGCCCTCAAACGCCGGTCCGGTCGGGCTGGAAGCCACCAGCACCTGCTCCCGGTTGCCCAAAACAATCTCGGCGTTTGTGCCTACATCCACGATGAGAGTGATTTCATCCTGCTCATCGGGCGCCTCCGCAATTTGTACGGCGAGGTTATCTGCGCCGACATGCCCGGCGATAATGGGGAGCAAATGTAGCCGCGCCGCCGGGTGCAGGCTCAGACCGATCTCCCGCGCTTTGATATCCAGGGCAGAGTCAAGCGCCAGGGCAAACGGCGCGCCGCCCAGTTCTTTGGGATTGATCCCGAGCAAGATGTGATGCATCACCGGATTCCCCACGATGACAACGTCCAGGATATCCTCCGGGACCAGCCCCGCGGTTTTGGCTGCTCTTTCTGCCAGATCGTTGATGACCTGAATCACAGCCCGGTTCAGCCGCGCCAACCCTTGCGCTTCAGCGGTCGCGTAGCTCACCCGGCTCATCAAGTCCTCGCCGTAGCGCACCTGGTTGTTCATCGAGGCTTCTGTCGCCAACACAGCCCCGGTGCGCAGATCGCACAGATGGGCAACCACGGTCGTGGAACCGACATCAATCGCCAGCCCGTAGATGCCTTCCTGGTAACCCGGCTGCACTCTGAGCACCTCACGCTCCTGCCACAGGGTCACCGTCACCGCAAAATCTCCTTCACGCAGAGCAGTCTGCAAGGCGGGCAGGGCTTTGATATCAATCGAAGGCTCAATAATCCCCCATTGTTCTTCCAGAGCCGCCGTCAGGCGCTCCCAATCTCCGCGCGTATCCCCCAACTCCGGCGGGGTCACCACGACATAGACCTGACGGACGGCGGGTTTCACCTCGATCGCCCGATCCGAGGCTGCCTTGGCGATGATTTGCTTCCGCGCCTGACTTTCTTCCGGAACGGTGATGAGCAAGTCGCCCAGCACCTCCGCCGCGCAAGCCAGGCGGCGTCCCTCAAGGCGCTGGTTCTGGTTGAACTCCAGCTCACGCGCCGTCATGGGGCTGAGATGGCTAGGCGCCGAAGTGATGCCGTGCTTCGGAAAATATCCCTCTTCCACAATGACCTGGCATTTGAGGCAGGTCTGACGCCCGCCGCAAATCGACTCCAGCTCCACCCCCAGCTCCTGCGCGGCTTTGAGCAGGTTGGTGCCGCGTTTAATCCTGCCCCTCCTGCCAGAAGGCATCAGGGCAAGCTGGCAATAATCGTCCCCTTGTTTAGGGTCATCTACCATGATCTGACCAACCCGTCGCTATCAAAGCTGCCTGTTCGAAAATCTCAGCGGAGATGCCGCTGCCGACGACGTCGCACACCCGAGAGATCCTCGCCCGCCTCTTCCGCCACCCGCTTCCATCCTTCGGGCGGCACGGAATCGCCGGCGACCATCCCGGGAAAAGCAGCCCGGACGCGCGCATCCACCTCGGCTGAGAACACCGCCGGGTTATCGCGGGTCAAAATCTCTTTGGCTTTGAGCAGGGCGCGGGCGTGCGAATCCAATCCGCCGCGTTCCAACCACTGCGCCCGTGGGTCGCGATCGGCGATCTCGGTCAGCAACATGGCGGTGCGCATGCGCTCCAGGGTGTGCTCGGTGCCGGCAAACATACCGCCTGGACCAATTTCTTCGATTTGATCCAGGGCAAAGTTTTCCTCACTGAATTCAAAGCCCCGTCGGATGCGCTTCAACATCAGGGCGATTTCATTATCAATCACCGCCTTGGCGAAATCGAAAGCCATCAGCGCGTCCAGCAAACCCGCCATATTGAAGACATCCACCCCGCCTAGATAACCCGCCACCACAGACATCCCGGTTTCAAAACCCGATTGGGCGTCGTTGACCTTGGAGTTCGTCAGTCCGATATATCCGCCCGATGGGATGTTATAGTAACGCGCCATCTGAGCGCAACCCATGTGCAGGATGCCGGTTTCGATTGCGCCGGGAGAGTAAGCCCCGGTGCGCATGTCCGCCACGGTGGGGAGGGTGCTGTAAAGAACCGGCTTGCCGGGGCAGATCATTTCGGTAAGCACCCCTGCCGCCAGGAACTCGGCGTTGCACTGCGCCAGCGTGCCTAATAAGGTCAGAGGAGAGGTCAACCCGGCATTTGGGACGATCGAGAAATAGCTGGGCAGATTTTTCTCGCTAAAGATGATCAAATCCTGGGTGGAATCGAAGTCCATGGTCAGAGGCGAAACCACCGGGCAATAGTGATGGGTGACAAAGGGACGCTCTCGGAAGGCTTCTTCGCTACCCGCGATGAGGGCAACCAGTTTGAGCACATCTTCGGCTTCGTTTGGAGGGGTGTTAGCCCGCACCGGCTTTACCGTGTTCTTGATGGAGGGGTAATAGCGGGAGAGGCTAAACTGCCCGGGTGGGGCGTCATCGGCAAGGGTGGAGATGGAGAAGACATCGTAACCGGGCAACTCATTCACCAGGTGAGCAATACGCGCCAGGTCATCCGAACGCGCCCGTCGCTCGTAACCGGTGACCGGGTCAATGATGTTCGGCGCCGAGCTGCCGGTCAGGATCAATGGGCTGTCATCTGGCACCGTGCGGTCGAACTTCGCGTCCCGGGCGTAAAAGGTGAATTTTGGCGGAAACAGCTTGCGATATTCTTCCACCACCTGCCTGGGAAGCCGGACAAGTTGCGTCTTTTCATCTACATCTGCCCCATGCCGGGCAAAAATCTCGCGCGCACGTTGATTGCGCACCAGCATGCCGACCTTTTCCAGGATCTCGAGCGAGGCTTCATGCACTCGCTCGACCTGCTCCTGGGATAACAATGTGGCAAAGGTATGAATCATGGGTGACCTCCTGAAGAATAAGTGTTAAAAATCAAATGGCGCCGCTTCGGTGATAAAACGGAAGCGGTCCCCCCGGTAGCGGTCTTTGCCGTACTCGACTGGGTGGTTATCTACATCGAGTGAAACGCGTTTCTCTAACATCAAGGGAGCGCCAACCCACACCCCCAACAGCTCGGCTTCAAAAGCAGTTGCCACCACCGGCTCGAAGCTTTGCCGGGCGCGCACGATACGAACGCCATATTCGCTTTCCATCACCTCATAGATCGAGCGCTTTTCCAAATCGTAGTTCTCTAAACCGGGAAAACGCTGCGCCGGGATGGTGTAGCTTTCTAACATCACCGGCTCCTGGTTGATGGACCTCAAACGCAAAATTTTATACACCGGAGCAGATGGCGAAAGCGCCAGTTCGCGCCCAACCCCAGCATCAACTCCAGTCTGTTCTAAGGAGATCACCTTTGCCCCAGGCGTCAGCCCACGCTTCTGCATCCCGCGGGTGAAACGGAAGAGGACATCCATGGGTCGGTCAATTTTGGGTTCGGCGATAAATGTGCCTACCCCGTGTTTGCGCATGATCAAGCCCTGATACTCCAGAACACGTAAAGCCCGTCGCAGGGTCATACGATTGATGCCAAGCGCTTCGCTCAACTCACGCTCAGGGGGCAGCCGATCGCCGGGGGCAAATTCGCCAGCTTCAATTTGGGCGATGAGCCTCTCAGCTATTTGAATATACAGGGGAATGGAATACTCAGGGATATCCGCATCAGATAGTCCCTGAGAACCCGGTTTAAGCAAACGATCCGACATCCTGGTGGTATACATTTCTTATACCACCGAATTATAACCGGACTTCAGATAAATATCAATGCCGATTTTCCAGGCTTGTTGTCGGAAAAGAAAGATCAATCCAGAAAGCCGGAATTATGCGCCGCGGATGTTCTCTGGAACCGGGGTAGCCACCTGCAGCCCAGCTTTTACTAAAGCCTCCAGACCATACCTGCGCAGGACATAGGTCACCGCCAATCTTTGTGCTGGGGCAACCTTTGCCATCACCCGCACCTGGACCGCCCAGGGGGAGAAGTTGGTCCAACCCTGCACCGCGGGTTTCTCCTGTAAAAATGGCTCAACTTCCGGATCCTGGCTGGCTTTTTCCATCGCCTCCTCCAGAACACTGACCACTTTGCCGATGTCGGCATCGTACGGCACATTGAACTCCGCGACCGCTCGCATCCAATCATACCCGGGGCGAGCGAGGATGCGAATTTCGCCATTCGGCACAATAATCAGCCTGCCATCCAGGTCACGCAAATGGGTTGAGCGCAGGGTGATATGCTCAACCGTTCCGCTAAATTCAGCAAACTGAACGTTATCCCCAACCCGGAACTGATCTTCCACCAAAATCAAAATACCGCTGATATAGTCCTTGATCAGCGTTTGAGCGCCAAGCGAGATCGCCAGACTGACAACACCCACCGAAGCTAACAGGGGTGTAATGTCAATCCCCAGCACAATCAACACCATCAAAATCGAGATAAACCAAATCACGATATTGATGACATAGCCGCCGGTTTTTAAGAAAGTCCTGACCCGCGCTTGCCTTTGATCATCCAGCTCTGTGCGTATAAAACGAGCTT